>OFJB01000448.1_pt1 | contig 20446 bp, 21 predicted proteins | sample 1775081 | NCBI WGS metagenome assembly OFJB01 (sample SAMN08195771, study PRJEB24354) | sludge metagenome | isolation source: initial sludge from phenol fed wastewater aerobic bioreactor | place: India: Nagpur | collected 2016-06-05
GCTCATCTCATCCTGGGGCTGTAGTCGGTCCCAAGGGTATGGCTGTTCGCCATTTAAAGAGGTACGTGAGCTGGGTTCAAAACGTCGTGAGACAGTTTGGTCCCTATCTTCCGTGGGCGCTGCAGATTTGAGAAAGCCTGCTCCTAGTACGAGAGGACCGGAGTGGACGCACCCCTGGTGTACCTGTTGTCACGCCCGTGGCATCGCAGGGTAGCTAAGTGCGGAAGAGATAACCGCTGAAAGCATCTAAGCGGGAAACTCGTTTCAAGATGAGATCTGCCGGGGCCTTGAGCCCCCTCAAGAGTCGTTCTAGACCAGGACGTTGATAGGCTGGGTGTGGAAGTGCAGCAATGCACTAAGCTAACCAGTACTAATTGCTCGTGCGGCTTGACCCTATAATTTTGATCGGCCCGATCAAGATTGTTATGCCAAGTGACGCAAACAAATCATTCGTGAAATACCGAAGCTGATCCGCTCTATGAATTGGTCTTGCAGTCAATCGACTTCAAGACAACAAGTTATGCCTGATGACCATAGCAAGGTGGTACCACTCCTTCCCATCCCGAACAGGACCGTGAAACGCCTTAGCGCCGATGATAGTGCGGATTCCCGTGTGAAAGTAGGACATCGTCAGGCTTCTACAGCACAAAGCGCCCCATCACTCGATGGGGCGCTTTTGTTTGGCGCGAAGGAAGTAAGCACGCGGCCAACCCATATTGACCGGGTATGACGGTCGTGGCCGGCGTTCAGGTAAGGGATGGCGCGGGAGGTTGCCAGCGATGCGGCAACAACTCCCCGATCTGACTGGCGCGCTGGGTGGGCAGCCGCGTGAGCACGTCCTTCAGATAGGCGTACGGATCGTGCCCGTTGAGCCTGGCCGACTGGATCAGGCTCATGATGGCGGCCGCGCGTTGACCGGCCCGCAGGGAGCCAGCGAACAGCCAGTTGGACCTGCCGATGGCAATCGGCCGGATCTGGTTCTCGATATGGTTGTTGTCCACGGGCAGACGGCCGTCATCGACGAATTGCGTGAGCGCCGTCCAGCGGTTTAGGCTGTAGTCCAGCGCCTTGGCTGTAGCCGAGCCGTTCGTGATCTTCTGGCGTGTCAGCAGCATCCACCGATGCAAGGCATCGAGCACCGGCTTTGACCGAACCTGCCGGATGCGCTGGCGTTCATCGGCATCGAGCCCCTTGAGTTCGCGTTCGATCCCATAGACCTGCCCGATCAGCTGCAGCGCCGTCTCGGCCACCTGGCTCTTGTTGCTCGCGTGCAGATCGAAGAACTTGCGCCGGGCATGTGCCAGGCATCCTGCCTCGGTCACGCCGTTGGCAAACCCCGCCTTGTAGCCACTGAAGTCATCGCACACCAGGCTACCTTTCCACTCGCCCAGGAAGGTGCGCGCGTGCGCGCCTGCCCGGCTCTCGCAGAAGTCGTAGACCACGGCACGGATGTCTTCAAACGCCCCTGGGGCGTAGGCCCACAGGTAGGCGCGGTGCGTCTTGCCACTGCCCGGCTTGAGCATCTGCACCGGTGTCTCGTCAGCGTGCAGCACGTCGCGCGTGAGGATCTCGGCCTTCAGGGCATCGACCAGCGGCTGCAGTTGCACGCCGCATGAGCCCACCCACTGCGCCAGGGTCGAGCGCGGGATGGCCAGGCCGGCTCGTCCAAAGATCGCTTCCTGGCGGTACAGCGGCAGGTGATCGGCGAACTTGCCCACCAGCACCTGGGCCAGCAGGCCGGTGGTGGGAATGCCCTTGTCAATCACATGAGGGGCCACCGGCGCCTGCACCAGCGTCTGGCAGTGCGCGCAGGCCCACTTGCCGCGCAGGTGGTGCTCGACCGTGAACACGCCGGGCTCGTAGTTCAGCTTCTCGGCCACGTCCTCACCGATGCGCCGCATCTGGCAGCCACAGCCGCAGGTGGTGGACTCGGGTTCGTGGTGGATCTCGCGGCGCGGCAGGTTGCTCGGCAGTGGCTGGCGCTTGGGCTGCTGCCTCTCGCGTGGCGACGCCGGTGCCGGCGTGAGCTGCTCGATCTCCTCGGCCACCGCCTGCAGGTCCGCGTCCAGCGTTTCTTCCAGCAGACTTCTTTGCTCGGCGCTGTAGCGCTCGGACTGAGCGGCGAACTTCAGCCGCTTGAGCATGGCGTTCTCATGCGTGAGCTTGTCGATGAGGGCCTGCTTGTGGGTGATCTCGGTGCTCTGCCGCACGATTTGCTCGTCCCGGACCGCTACCGTGTTCAGCAGTGCTGCGACCATCTCGCGCAGCTGCTGTGCGCCGAGATCGTCCAGAGATTGCTGCTGCGCCACCATGGCCCAGAGTGTGCCCAGGCCCGCGGCGAGCAGCCATTGGCGGATCTGCCGATTGCGCGGCAGCGGCCATGTCTCGCACGATTCAGACCACGGTGATGATGCCGCCTTCGCCCAGACGCTGCCAGGGCAAGCCAAGAACCAGGGCGTCGAGCTGGGCGCGGCTGAGCGCGAGCTGGGGCGCCGCATCGCAAGATGGCCAGACGAAGCGGCCCTGGTGCAGCCGGCGCGCGGCCAGCCAGATGCCGATGCCGTCATGCACTAGCACCTTCAGGCGGTTGGCGCGCTTGTTGGCAAACAGGTAAGCGTGGTGCGGATGAGCGGCGCCGAAGACAGCGATCACCCGTGCCAGGGCCGTGTCGGTGCCGGCGCGCATGTCCAGTGGCGCTGTCGCCAGCCACGCGGCATCGATGCGGATCATCGCAACAGCTCCCGCATCCACGCCCCGCATTCGGCTGCTGCCGCCGCGGGCCAGGTGATGCTCACCACCATCGCGCCACGGCTGAGCTCGATGCGGATGTCATGCGGTGCGTGCGATGCAGGCACCGGGGCCGGCGACAGGGGCAAGGCAATGAACTGTGCCGGCTCGGGCACAGGTGCGGGGCCTGGGTGACCTGCTCGCGCCAGGCGGCGCCACTTGTGAACAAGATTGGCGTTCAGCCCGTGCGCCAGTGCGACGGCCGCCACGGATGCGCCCGGGCTGTCGCATTCGCGCAGAACCTGCGCCTTCAGATCGTCGTCGTGCCGGCGGCGCGTAACTGGCTTGGAATCCATGGTGTCCACCTATGTGCTTGGTGGACACCATCGTCGGCCACTCCTGCGCCTCTCTCAAGATGCCTTTGCCGGACGCATACCGAAGGAATGCGCGCGGGGCGGTGGAAAAGAGACTTCAATAGATCGACGGTGCACCCGCCGGCCGTGTCTTGAAGCGCTTGTGTACCCAGTAGTACTGCTCGGGCATGGTGTCGATGTAGGCTTGCAACTCGGCATTCATGCGCGCGGTATCGGCGGTCACGTCGTCGCTGGGGTAGTTCTGCCAGGCCGGATGCACGTGCACCTCGTAGCCGCCGGGAGCCAGGCGCGTGACCACGGGCACCACGCGCGCGCCCCCAAGCTTGGCAAAGCGTGGCAGCGAGGGCACGGTGGCGGCGAGCACGCCAAAGAACGGCACGAACAGCGAGTCCTGCGGGCCGAGGTCCATGTCGGGCAGCAGATACAGCATCTTGCCTTCGCGCAGCGCGCGCACGATGGGCTTGAGGCCATCCTGGCGTGACAGCAGGGTGGCCTGGCCAAAACGCAGGCGGCCGGCGCGCATCCAGGCGTCCATGGCGGGGTTGCTCTGGGTGGAGTAGATGGTGCACGCGGGCCGCTCGATCTGCTGCATGACGGCGCTGCCGCCCGCGTCCATGCCGTAGAAGTGGGGCGCAAACATGACGACCGCGCCCTCGCGCGTCAGCTCGTCGACCGCGCCGACGATGCGCAGGCGCTGGCGTACCAGGTCGGGCTTGCCGTGCCACAGCCATGCGCGGTCCAGGAAGGCCTGGCTGAACAGCACGAAGTTGCGCCGCAGCACCGAACGGCGCTGCGCCTCGCTCCAGTCGGGATAGCACAGACGCAGGTTGGTGAGGGCGATCTGGCGACGCTTGCGCGCCAGCACCCACAGCAGGGCGCCCAGTGCGGCGCCCTGTGCGCGCAACACGGGCAGAGGCAGCGGCGCCAGCGCGCGCAGCAGCAGAATCAGGGGATGGGTCATGTGGCTTGCGACCTGGGCTTCTTGTAGCGGCCGTAGCCCCACAGGTACTGTTCGGGAGCGCGGCGGATCAGGGCCTCCATCGCCTGGTTGATCTGATCGACCGCAGCCTGCAGGTCTTCGCTCAGCGCCGCGTCAAAGGGTAGCAGATGAACACAAAAGCCCTGGGCACGTGGCAGGCGCTCGCCCCAGGCCAGCAACACGGTGGCGCCGGTTTGCTGCGCCAGGCGCGCAGCCAACGTCATGGTGTAGGCCGGCTGGCCGAAAAACGGCGACCACAGGCCCTGGCCGTCTGGCGGCACCTGGTCGGGCAGCAAGCCCACTGCCTGGCCGGCGCGCAAGGCCCGGATCAACTGACGCACGCCCGCCAGGGTGGTGGGCGCGGTTTGCAGGCCCGCGCGCTGGCGCGCAAACTCGATCACGCGCGCCAGTGCGGGCTGGCGCGCGGGGCGGTACAGCACCGTGATGGGGCCGTGGGCCGCGTTGTAACGGACTGCGGCGGCTTGCGCGGTGATCTCGAAGCAACCCATGTGCGGCGTGAGAAAAAGAATGCCGCGTCCGGCCGCGTAGGCGGCCTCGATCAGTTCGCGCCCGTCCCAATGCACCGGCACGCCGCTGCCGAACCACAGGCGTGGCGTCTCGCTGACCATGCGACCAGCATGGCCGATGGCCGCGCGTACCTGGGCAAAGTCATAGCCGGCACGGGCGGAGTTCTCGGCAAAGCGTCGCCGATAGGTGGGCGAGGCCAGCCAGGTCAGCCAGCCCAGCAGCGCGCCCAGGGCGTGCAGCAGGCCCAATGGCCACTTCGATGCAAGGCGATACAAGGCCAGCATGGGGAAAGGACTAAAATTGAAGGGTCGCTGAGTTATGGAACTACTTGCAGGGCGACGTTAAAAAATTCTGCTAAAGCGTTCGCCAGAGCTCCAACCGGTTTGGCAACGCAGGTGTTCAAACGACAGGAGTTTATTCAATGGATCTGGCGAACAGCTTTCTCTTCACTTCCGAGTCCGTCTCCGAAGGCCACCCCGACAAGGTGGCGGACCAGATCTCGGACGCCATTCTCGACGCCATCTACGAGCAGGATCCGCGCTCGCGCGTGGCCGCCGAGACGCTGACCAACACCGGCCTCGTCGTGCTGGCCGGCGAGATCACCACCAACGCGCACGTGGACTACATCCAGGTGGCGCGCGACACCATTGCCCGCATCGGCTACGACAACACCGAATACGGCATCGACCACAAGGGCTGCGCGGTGCTGGTGGCCTACGACAAGCAGAGCAACGACATCGCCCAGGGCGTGGACCATGCCAGCGACGACCACCTGAACACCGGCGCGGGCGATCAGGGCCTGATGTTCGGGTGCGCCTGCGACGAGACCGACACCCTGATGCCGGCGCCCATCTACTACGCGCACCGCCTGGTCGAGCGCCAGGCGCAGCTGCGCAAGAGCGGCGCGCTGCCCTTTTTGCGCCCCGATGCCAAGAGCCAGGTGACCCTGCGCTACGTGGACGGCAAGCCGCACAGCATCGACACCGTGGTGTTGTCCACCCAGCACAGCCCCGACCAGAGCGAGACGGCCACCAAGATGAAGGCCAGCTTCATCGAGGCCGTGATCGAGGAGATCATCAAGCCGGTGCTGCCCACCGAGTGGCTCAAGGGCACCAAGTACCTCATCAACCCCACCGGCCGCTTCGTCGTCGGCGGCCCGCAAGGCGACTGCGGCCTGACGGGGCGCAAGATCATCGTCGACACCTACGGCGGCGCCTGCCCGCACGGCGGTGGCGCCTTCAGCGGCAAGGACCCCACCAAGGTGGACCGCAGCGCCGCCTACGCCGCGCGCTACGTGGCCAAGAACATCGTCGCCGCCGGCCTGGCGCGCCAGTGCCAGATCCAGGTGGCCTATGCCATCGGTGTGGCCGAGCCGATGAACATCACCGTCTATACCGAGGGCACGGGCGTGATCCCGGACGTGGAGATCGCCAAGCTGGTGCGCGATCATTTCGACCTGCGGCCCAAGGGCATCATCCAGATGCTGGACCTGCTGCGCCCCATCTACCGCAAGACCGCCGCCTATGGCCACTTCGGGCGTGACGAACCGGAGTTTACGTGGGAGCGTACCGACAAGGTGGCGGCGCTGCGCGAAGCCGCGGGCCTGAAGGAGCCGGCGCTGGCGTAGTCGGCCAAGCGCCTTGGACCCGAACCGCAGGCAGCCCCTGCGGTTCTTTTTTTGGATGCTGCATGGGGCTACGCCGCGAACACCCGCCGCGCCCCCATGTAGCGCGCGGCGAAATACCGGCTGTCCAGGCTGACCTTGCGCACGGTGCCGCCGGACGAAGGCGCGTGCACGAACTGATCGTTGCCCACATACAGCCCCATGTGCGAAAACGGCGCACCGCTGGTGTTGAAGAACACCAGGTCGCCGCGCTCCATCTGCGCGTCATTCACCGGCACGCTGACCGCCGCCCACTGCGCCGTGCTGCGCGGCAGGCGGCGCTCGGTGCCGGTGATCTGGGCAAACACGTACTGGATCAGGCCGCTGCAGTCAAAGCCGCCGCGCGGCGTGTTGCCGCCGTAGGTGTAGGGCGTGTTGACCAGCAGCATGGCCTGCGCGACGGCGGCCTCGCGCTCGGCGGGGTCGATGTTCAGCGGCGCGCGCGTGGGGGGCAGGGGCGAGGCGGGCTCGCGACGCCCCACCGTGCCGGCGGACGTGCGCGGCGCCGGCGGGCTGGCGCAACCGGCCAGCAAGGCCGATAGCGACAGCGCCAGGGCAAAGCGTCGATCGATGGGGGCAACGTCGGTTTGAGGCAATTTCCGGCTCCAGCGCGCATCCAACAAGCGCACCAAGCTACATTCTAGATAGCAGATCGGATTTGTCCAGCCCCGGCGCTTCAGGCCGCCGCGCGCCGCGCCCGCAGGCGCCAGACCATCAGCATCAGGACCGCCAGGTTGAACAGCAACACCAGCGTGCCCGCCCAGCCGGGACGATGCAGCACGTGCGACAACTCGAAGGGCAGGTAGATGCCCGTGGCCAGCGCCGCCAGCCATTCGGCCCAGACCCGGTCGTGCCACAGACCCCAGCCCTCGGCCAGGCGCATCGCGGCGTAGGCCAGGGCCACCGAGATCACCTGCCCGGGGTGCACCTGCTGCAGGTGGTCGGACCAGCCGACGATCAGCTCCGGCAGGTGCGACTGCGGGTCCAGGTGCAGGTGGCCGACCAAGTCCACGGCCAGCCGGTGCAGGCCGTCGTGCTGCAGGGCGTCAAAGCCGAAAGCCAGAGCCAGCGCGGTCAGCCCCTTGAGCCACTCGAGCGCGGCGACGGTGTGGATCGAACGATCGAGCAGGCGGGGGCGTGCAGCGGGCATGCACGCAGTATGGCGTTGCCGGCGCCCATTCAGCCGCCACGCAGCTGCAGTCCCGCCAGCGAGGGCGCCTGCAGCGGCGCGGCCGGACTGCCGGCGCGCACGGCGGCAAAGCGCCCCGCGTTCCAGTCGTCCAGCGCGGATTGCATTTCGGCCTGGGTGCGCGCAACGAAGTTCCACCAGATCAGGATGTCCTCGCCAAACGGTGTGCCGCCCAGCAGCAGCAACTGTGCAGCCGCATCGCACTGCACGGCGAGCTGCTCGCGGCCGGGCGTAAAGTACAGCCATTCGCCGGGCGCCAGTGCCTCGCCGCCCACCGTGGCCGTGCCGCGCAGCACCAGGGCTGCGTATTCGAACTCGGCTTGCAGCGGCAGTTCGGTGTGCGCCGCGCCGACGGCGGTGAGATCGATGCCCACCAGTGGCGTGTAGACCGCAGCTGGCGAGGTGTGGTCCAGAGCGCTGCCGGCCAGCACGGTGGCACGAAAGCCGCCGGTTTCGATCACGGGCAGATCAGGATAATTTTCAAACGCCGGCGCGCGCCGGCACTCGGGCTGGGGCAAGGCAATCCACAACTGCGCCGCGTGCAGGCGCGTGCCGTCCGTCACCGAATCCTCGGTGTGCGCAATGCCGCGTCCGGCGGTCATCAGGTTGACCTGGCCGGGGCGGATCACCTGCTCGTTGCCCAGCGAATCGCGGTGCACCACTTCGCCCTCGATCAGCCAGGTGAAGGTCTGCAGGCCGATGTGCGGGTGCGCGCCCACGTGCATGCCCTTGCCCGACGCAAACTGCACCGGCCCGGCGTGGTCCAGAAAGCACCAGGCGCCCACGGTGCGCCGCGCGCGGTGCGGCAGCGCGCGCGCCACGCGGGTGTCTTCGCCGATGACGGACAGGCGCGAGCTGTAGCGTTGGGGAGCGGGGGGTTGGGTCATGAGGCCTCCGTGCGGTCAGTTCTGAGGTTAGCGCGGATCGCCCCGCGGTGCCGGCCTGGGTCAGGCCGCGGCCGTGGCGATGGCTTCGTCGGCGGCCTGCTTGCGCGCGGCGCGGGTGGCCCGGCCCCACCACGCCAGTTCGTCGAGCATGGCGTTGGTTGCGGGCAGCAGGTGGGTTTCGATCTCGGCCATGGTCTTCTCGCCGCGGTACACGGCGTAGAAGTCGCCGCCAGCGATGTGCACGCCCGTGCGCACTGGCACCATCTGCAGCTCGACGGCCACCAGGCGCGCATGTTCCACCGCACGCGCGCCGCCCACGCCGCCGTAGCCCACGAAGCCGATGGGCTTGCGGCCCCACTCCACGTAGGCCTGGTCGAACGCGTTCTTCAGCGCGCCCGTCATGGAGCGGTTGTATTCGGCCGTGGTCACCAGGTAGCCGTCGAACTCGCCGATTTTTTCTTGCCAGGTGACGGCGCGCGGGTCTTCGCTGGGCAGCCACAGGTTGGACGCTTTCTCGTCGAACAGCGGCAGATCGAAGTCTTTCAGATCGACCAGTTCGATGTTCATGTCGCTGCGCTGGCTGGCCACACCGTGCAGCCACTGGGCCACCTTGGGCGCCAGACGGGCCTGGCGCGTGCTGCCGATGATGAGGGCGATGTTGAGTTTGTTGTTCATGGGGAACTCCTGTTGGTGAAGGTTGTTGAATCGAAAGAGAAACAGCCGGACGCAGAGGACGCGAAGAGCACGCAAAGGACGCAAAAGAATCCAGATATGCAAAGTAAATTCGGCTTCAGCCCTTGTCTGATAAGCGCAAATAGCTATTGTTAAAGGAGCAATTCGATCGGTATTTTCTGCGTCCTCTGCGTTCGGCTGTTTTGGACAGCGCATCCGCAGCGCGCCGGCGATCAGTGCACGCCGGTGAAGCGGCCGCTGTTGAAGTCGTCGATGGCCTGGCGGATCTGCTGCTCGCTGTTCATCACGAACGGCCCGTAGCCCACCACCGGCTCGTCGATCGGCTCGCCGGCCAGCACCAGCAGCTTGGCGTCGCCGCCCGCCTCGATCGTCAGGCCCGTGCCCGCGGTGGACAGCGTGGCCACGTCGGCGGCGCGCAGCACGGCGCTGCCATTGACCTGCACCGTGCCGGCCAGCACCACCACCAGCGTGCTCCAGCCCTCGGGCTGCGGCAGCTCGGCCGTGCGACCGGCGGCCAGGCGCACATCCAGCACGTTCATCGGCGTGAAGGTGCGCGCCGGGCCCTTGGCGTTACCGTAGGCACCCGCGATCACGCGCACCTGCCCCGCGCCGTCGGGCAGGGCGACGGCCGGGATTTGCGCGTCCGTGATGCCCTGGTAGTGCGCCGGCGTCATCTTGTCCTTGGCGGGCAGGTTGACCCACAGCTGCACCATCTCGAACGGGCCGCCGCGCGCGGCGTATCCGGCCGAGTGGAGCTCCTCGTGGATGATGCCGCCGCCGGCCGTCATCCACTGCACGTCGCCTTTGCCGATCACGCCGCCGGCGCCGGTCGAGTCGCGGTGCTCGACCTCGCCGTCGTAGACGATGGTCACGGTCTCGAAGCCGCGGTGAGGGTGGCTGCCCACGCCGCGCCGGTGCGTGGTGGGCTTGAACTCGGTCGGCGCTGCGTAGTCGAGCATCAAAAACGGGCTGCGCTCGGCCACGCCCTCGCCGCTGTAGCCGAACAGGCCGTGCACCGGAAAGCCGTCGCCCACCCAGTGGCGGCCGGGGGCGCTGCGGGTGGACAGCACGCGCTTGCGGGTGAGGGTCAGGGTGTTGGACATGGTGAATCTCCAGGTACATGGCGCCGGCCGGTCTGCCAGCGCGATGATTGAATGGTAAGGATTGAACAATCAAAGATAAACAGGCTAAATTGGCGCTCAGTGTTCCAATATTGAAACGATGACCGCATCAACCACGCCCAATCTCGACGACCTGGCCCTGTTTGCCTTGGTGGCCGAGCACGGCGGCTTTGCCGCCGCCGAGCGCGCCGCAGGCACGCCCAAATCGCGCCTGAGCCGCCGCCTGGCCGCGCTGGAGGCGCAGCTGGGCACGCGCCTGATCCAGCGCAGCACGCGCCGCTTTGCCGTCACCGAGGTCGGACAGCAAGTGCTGCGTCACGCCCGCGCCATGCTTGACGAAGCCGCCGCCGCGCAGGCGTTGGCCGAAGGCTTGAGCGACGCGCCGCGCGGCCCGGTGCGCCTGTCGTGCCCGCCGGCGCTGCTGCACAGCACGGTCGGCCCCATGCTGGCCAACTATCTCAACCGCTGGCCGCAGGTGCAGCTCCAGGTGCAGGCCAGCAACCGCAACGTCGATGTGTGGCACGACGGTGTGGATCTGGCGCTGCGCGTGCGCGCGCCCGACGCCCAGCTGGCACAGGACGAAGTCATGCGCCCGCTGGCATTGAGCGAGGCCTTTCTGGTGGCCGCGCCGCAGTTGCTGGCCAATGCGCCGCCGCCTGCCGTGCCAGGCGATCTGGCCGCGCTGCCCACGCTGGGCCTGGGCAATTCACCCGACGAGCAGCGTTGGCGCCTGCGCAGCCCGCAGGGCGAGTGGGTCGAACACCATCACCAGCCACGCCTGGTGGTGGACGACGTGGGCACCCTGCTGGACGCAGCGCTGGCCGGCACCGGCTGCGCCCAGCTGCCGCGACTGATGGTTTACGAATACCTGCAGCGCGGCGCCTTGCAGGTGCTGTTGCCCGGGTGGAGTGCACCGCCCGGCATGGTGCAAGTGGCCTACGCCAGCCGCCAGGGCATGCGTGCGGCAGTGCGCCAGTTGATCGACGCGCTGGCGGCGGGCTTTGCGCGGCTGATCGAGGAGCGGCGTTGCCTGTCGGCGCCGGATTCTGCATGACCGACCCGCACCGTCGTGGCCGTCTTGCGCGTCCTGCCGTCGCGCTGGCCAAGCGGCAGGTTAGCACCGGCTCGTCAAAATCCCTGAAGGCGCAGGACGTTGTACTCCATGTTGCGCTCGGTGGCCGAAGCGGCCATCCAGATTGTCAGTTCAAACGGTTTGACTGCATTTTGTGTCAGTGCTCCCAGAGCGGCTTCGCCGTGAACACTCCAAACGCAGATCTGGGAGGCTACCGGTTTGCCCTGCATCAACGCATAGGCCAGCGCCGGATTCAGGCGGGCGGGGTGGTCAACGCCAAACAGCTCGTCGACGGAATCGATGTGTGAATCGTGCTTGTGCTCGTGCTCGTGCTCTTCGGTTTCCTTGGATCGGGCTGCAGCAGCGCGCAGATGGGACTGAATCGGCGCGATGAACGCGTTCGTGTCCAGTCTCCGAATCGTCCAGGAAGTGTTGTTCGAGGCAGTCTCGGCGGATTGGACCTTGGACATTGTCTCCTGCAGGTGGCGGCGCACGTCGGCTTCGTTGCAGTGCTCGGTCGCCAGCCGCTCCAGCTTGGCCAGCGTTTGCTGAAGGCTCAGCTCTTGAGCGGACCGGCGGTAAATGGCGCCAATGTCGGGGTCGTTGGTGAGCCGATATCGGGACGCCTTGGCCAGTACCTCCTGGTGCAGGCCGGCGGTCTGAAGCTGCTGCAACTCGGCCAGCAAGGCGGGCTTGCTGGTCTGCAACTCGGCCTTGAGTTGCGCCGTTTCCTGGGTCAGTTGCTGCTGTCGCGCCGCCTGCTCGTGGCGTTGGACGTAGGAGTGGTACACGCGCGATAGCGCCGGCCAGCCACCAATCACAAGGGCGATGGCGGCGGCGGAGAAAAGAAGGGTCGATCGGCGCATGGGACTTCTTGAGTTTGCAAAAAGCAAACCCTCCAAGGCGGAGGGTTCGCGTCAAGGCAAGGCCTGAATCAGCGGCGGCGGCGGCGCAGGCTGACGGCTCCGGCCCCGGCGAGCAACAGACCCAGGGCCATGAACGACATCTCGCTCAGCGTCGGCACCGGGGCGACGGCACCGCCACCGCCAGGCGGAACCACCCGCGAGCCGAACCCGTCGAGATAGGCGTACCCGTAGTGGCCACTTTGAGAACAACCGGCCGCCAGGAGGTAGACCTCGATGGTGTCGCCCAGGTCGGCATCCGGCACCACCACGTCGGCCTGCTTCCAGTTCAGGTAAAGGACACTGTTGTTGCCAGGAATCGGCTGGAACTGCGTGCCGGTCTGGCCGGCAAACGAGAAGTCCTCGAACAGATCCGTGCTTTTGGTGATGTTGCGGACCCGCAGGTAAAAGAAGGGCTGCTGTTGAGGGGCGTGACCAGGATCTTCCAGCACGACGGCGTAGGAAAAACGCACGTGCAGCTTGTTGTCGCCGGAATCGCGATCAGCGTTCGTGATGGCGTCCTGCTGGGAAATGAAGTTGGTGTTGTAGTTCGGCGTGGTGTCGCCCACTCGGGCCGAATACGTTCCGGCAAAAGGCATCGGGGTGATGGGTGCGGTCGACAGCTCGGTGTAGCTGCTGTTGACCGCGGCGCCGGTCCAAGTACCACCAGGGGAAAGGTTGATGCTGGCTCCGGTGAAGGGTTGCGGCAGGGTCAAGCCGTTGTTGTTTAACCCCGTACCTTGGGTCCAACCCGTGAAGTCGCCGGACTCAAAGCCGCCGTTGGTGAAAATGGCCATGGCCGGCAGCGAGGCCGCCAGCAGTGCACCGCAAACCGTCGAGCGAATGATACGAATCATGGTCTACCTCCTTCTTGAAATTAAATAGCCATGATTGTAATGGAGTCAATCAAAATGTGTTAGTAACCAATTTGCCATATGTTCAAGTCTTTCAGGCGCGGCTGGATGAAGAAAAAAGTTACTGTTATCTCGTTTTCCACCCGATTCTAGGGGTGTCATGAACAGACCTTGGAGTTCGCTGGCAGGCGAGCGGTCGTTTGGTTGGTCGTGGTCTAGAGCGCGCGCCGGCATCAGGCTTGGGCAGCCAAGAACGCCGGGTTGTCCTGCGATGGCATGACCGCTTGCATGTCAGTGGCCGCACGCACCACGTCGCCGATCACCAGGATGGCCGGCGAGCCGATGCCCAGGCGCCGGATGTCGCCGGCCAGCGCGCGCAGGGTGCCGACATGGGTCCGCTGTTGCGGCGTGCAGCCGTTTTGCACCACGGCGGCCGGGGTGCTGCCGGGCAGGCCCGCGGCCATCAGCGCGGCGGTGATGTCGGCGCTGTGGGTGATGCCCATGTAGATCACCAGCGTGATGCCGCTGCGCGCGGTCTGCGCCAGTTGCGCCCAGTCGGGCCCGGCGCCGCCCGGCTGCGCGTGGCCCGTGACAAAGAGCACGCCCTGCGCCCAGCGGCGGTCGGTGACGGGAATGCCCGCTGCGGCCGGGGCCGCCATGCCGGCGCTGATGCCGGGCACCACCGTGTGCGCCACCCCGGCGGCGCGCAGGGCGGCCACCTCCTCGCCGCCGCGGCCGAAGACGTACGGGTCGCCCCCCTTCAGCCGCACCACGCGCTCGCCACGCAAGGCCTCGGCCACCAGCATGGCCTCGATGAAGCCCTGCTGCGTGCTGACCGCGCCGCCGCGCTTGCCGCAGTGCACGATGCGCGCGCTCGGGCGCACGTAGCGCAGCACGCCGGCTTCGACCAGATCATCGACCAGCACCACCGTGGCCTGGCGCAGCGCGCGGACGGCGCGCAGCGTCAGCAGGTCGGCGGCGCCCGGGCCGGCGCCCACCAGGGTGACGTGGCCGCTGCGCGGCGCGGACGCTGCGTGGGTCATCGAAAGCCCTGCGCGCTGACGTACTGCGGTGCCATGACGTTTCGGGGCGGCCGGGCGGATCATGCGAACACCGGCGTCTCGACGCCCAGCACCTTGTGCAGCTTGGGACTGGTGGTGGTGTACTGCAGGTGGATCTTGCCCTTGTCCGGAAACACGATGGCGGCGGCGGCAAAGGCAGCCAGCGCGCATTCATGAAAGCCGCTGAGGATCAGCTTTTTCTTGCCGGGGTAGGTGTTGATGTCGCCCACGGCAAAGATGCCGGGTACGCTGGTCGAGAATTTCTCGGTGTCCACCACCAGCTGCTTGCGCTCGATCTGCAGGTTCCATTCGGCAATCGGGCCCAGTTTCGGGCTCAGGCCGAAGAAGACCAGCAGCGCATCGAGCGGCACCACGCGCGTCACGCCGTCGCCGCCGGTCACCTTGGCGGCGACCAGTTGGCCATCGCGTTCCTCGTAACCCGTGACCTGGCCGACCATGAACTGCATGCGCTGCTCTTCGCACAAGGCGTGCATGCGCGCCACGCTGGCCGGCGCCGCGCGAAAGCCATCGCGCCGGTGCAGCAGGATCACGCTGGCGGCCTGGTTGGGGCCTTCGGCGGCAAAGTTGAGCGCCCAGTCCAGGGCCGAGTCGCCGCCGCCGGCAATCACCAGGTTCTTGCCGGCAAAGGCGGCCGGGTCGCGCACGCGGTGAAACAGCTGGCGGCCCTCGAAGGCGGCCAGGCCGTCCAGCTTGATCGAGCGCGGCTCGAATGCGCCCACGCCGGCGGCGATGAACACGGTGCGCGCGATGAAGCGCGTGCCGGCGCTGGTGGCGACCTCGAAGCGCCCGTCGGCCTGCTCGCGCAGCACGGTCACCGTCTGACCCAGGTGGAAGGTGGCGCCAAAGGGCTCGATCTGCTTGAGCAGGGCGTCCGTCAGCTCCTGCCCGGTGCACACCGGAATGGCCGGAATGTCGTAGATCGGCTTGTCGGGGTACAGCTCGATCGGCTGGCCGCCGGGCTGGGCCAGCGAGTCGATGACGTGGGCCTTGATTTCCAGCAGGCCCAGCTCGAAGACCTGGAACAGGCCGACCGGTCCGGCGCCGATGATGAGGGCGTCGGTTTCGATCGGGCCGCCGTGGCTGTGGGCGGTGTCGACGACGGCGGGGTTGGCTTGGGGTTCCATGGGTTTTCCTTGCGTGTTTGGGTGTGCGGCTTCAGCGTTCAAGTTCGGCGAGCTTGCCGCTCTTGTCCTTCCAGTCCTCGGCGTCGGGCAATGGCTCCTTGCGCCGGCTGATCACGGGCCAGCCAAGCTGCACCAGCTCGGCGTTCAGCGCGAGCATGTGCAACTGGTCCTTGGGCAGGTCTTCCTCGGCAAAGATGGCGTTGATCGGGCACTCGGGGATGCAGACGGCGCAGTCGATGCATTCGTCCGGGTCGATGGTCAGAAAGTTGGGGCCTTCGTGAAAACAGTCGACGGGGCACACCTCGACGCAGTCGGTGTATTTGCAGCGGATGCAGGCTTCGGAAACAACGTGGGTCATGGGGACAGCCGGGAGCAGGGCGGATGGGGTCAGCGAACGAGGACGGCGGCACAGGTGCGGTGCGTGGCCGTATCGACCAGCACCAGCGCGCCCAGCGAGCGCGCCTGCACATAGGGCCGCACGGCCAGGGGCTCTTGCAAGGCCAGCGTGACGTGGCCGATGGCGTTGGACGGCAGCTCGCTGGCGTCTTCCTCGGCCAGGGTGTTCACGTCCAGCCGGTGCGCGATGCGCGTGACGCGGGCCTTGACCCAGCGGTGGCCGTGCAGCGCCCAGTGCACGCGGCCCACGGTGAGTGGCTCGTCGTCCAGCCAGGCGAGCGTGGCCTCGATTTCGCGCGTGGGCTGGTGCGCGCCGGGCGCCAGCAGCCAGTCGCCGCGCGAGATGTCCAGCTCGCGGTCGAGCACCAGGCCGACGCTGGCACCGGCGCGCCCGGCGCCGCTCTGGCGCACGTGGTCGAGCACCTGCACCACGGTCGCGCCCTGCCCGCCGGGCAGCACGGTGACGGCCTGGCCCGGCGCCACCGTGCCGGCGGCCACGCGGCCCCAGAACACGCGCCGGCCGTGCGCGGTCTCGGTCTGCGACGTGGGTTTTTCGACCCATTGCACGGGCAGGGCAAAGGGCTCGTCCACTGGCGCTGAGGCGACGGGCAGGTCCTCCAGCAGCGCCAGCAGGCTGGGGCCTTCGTAGCCGCACCAGCCGGCGCGCGGCTCCACCACGTTCCAGCCCTGCAGGGCCGAGATCGGCACGATGGCCTGCACCGCCAGGCCGGCGTCCTGCGCAAAGGCTTGCAGGGCGGCGCGGATGTGGGCAAAGGCGGTGGCGGCGTCGGGCACCGCATCGAGCTTGTTGACGGCAAACACCAGCGAGGGCACGCGCAGCAGATGGGCCAGCAGGGCGTGGCGGCGCGTCTGCGCCAGCAGCGTCACGCCGGGCTGCTGCGCGTCGAGCTTGGTGGCGTCCACCAGCACCACGGCGGCGTCGGCGCCCGAGGCGGCGGTGACCATGTTGCGCGTGTACTGCTCGTGGCCCGGCGCGTCGCCGATGATGAACTTGCGCCGCGCGGTGGCGAAGTAGCGCCAGGCCACGTCGATGGTGATGCCCTGCTCGCGCTCGGCCGCCAGGCCGTCGGTGAGCAACGCCAGGTCGGGTGCGCCGCCGCGCTGCACGCCGGCCAGCTGATCCTGCAGCACCGAGCGGCTGTCCACCAGCAGGCGCCCGATCAGCGTGCTCTTGCCGTCGTCCACGCTGCCGCAGGTGATGAAGCGCAGCGCGGATTCTGTATCAAATTGGCCTGTAGCGCTTGGTGGATAAGCGCGAGAAGCTATCAATATGGTAGTAGTCATGGTGTGGAGAGATAAACAGCCGGACGCAGAGGACGCAGAAAATACGCAGAGGACGCAGAAGAATTCAAATCAAATTTTTGGTTTTTTTGCGTCCTCCGCGTCCGGTTTTCTTGACTTCAGAAATAGCCTTCCTTCTTGCGCCTTTCCATCGAGGCGTCCGAGGTCTTGTCGTCCATGCGCGTGGCGCCGCGTTCGCTCACCTCCACCGCCAGGGTCTCGATCACGATCTCCGTGGCGCTGGCGGCGGCGCTTTCGACCGGGCAGGTGCAGGTGATGTCGCCCACGGTGCGAAAGCGCACGCTGCGGGTCTCCACCCGCTCGCCGTCCTTGGCTGGCGTGAGCGGCGTGACGGGCACCAGCAGGCCCCGGCGCTCGACCACCTCGCGCTCGTGCGCGTAGTACAGCGCGGGCAGGGCCACGTGCTCGCGCGCGATGTACTGCCACACGTCCAGCTCGGTCCAGTTGCTGATGGGAAAGACGCGGAAATGCTCGCCGGGGTGCAGGCGGGTGTTGAACAGCGTCCACAGCTCGGGCCGCTGGGCCTTGGGCTGCCACTGGCCAAAGCCGTCGCGGTGGCTGAAGATGCGCTCCTTGGCGCGCGCCTTTTCCTCGTCGCGGCGCGCGCCGCCGATCAGCGCGTCGAAGCGCAGCTCCTCGATCGCCTCCAGCAGCGTGACGGCCTGATGCGGGTTGCGCGGCTCATCGGCGCGCGCCAGCCGCACGGTGCCGCGCGCGATGCTGTCCTCGACGCGGCGCACGATCAGCTCGGCGCCCAGCTCCTGCGCGCGCCGGTCGCGGAAATCGGTCACCTCCGGAAAATTGTGGCCGGTGTCGATCATTAAGAGCGGAAACGGCAGGCGACCGGCGCCGAAGGCCTTTTCGGCGCAGCGCAGCATCACCAGCGAATCCTTGCCGCCCGAAAACAGCAGGGCGGGGCGTTCGAAGGCGGCGGCGACCTCGCGCAGGATGAAGATGGTTTCTTCCTCCAGCGCGTCGAGGTGGCGGTTGCCGAGGGGCGTCAGCACTTGGGGTTCGACTCGGGCGTTCATGGGGTTCTTTCCATCACTTCGGATTCATCTCCCTCCCCCTCTGGGGGAGGGTTGGGGTGGGGGCGGCTATGCCTTGACATGCAAACCACACTCCTTCGCTGTTTCCTCCTCCCACCACCACCGCCCGGCGCGGATGTCCTCGCCCAGGGTGATGGCGCGGGTGCAGGGCGCGCAGCCGATGCTGGGGTAGAACTGGTCGTGCAGCGGGTTGGTGTCCACGCCGTGCTCGGCCACGTAGTGCCACACGTCGCCCTGCGTCCAGTCGGCCAGGGGGTTGAACTTCACGCGCGCCTCGCTGCGGTCCACCGTCGGCACCTGGGCGCGCGCGCCGGACTGCTCGCGGCGCAGGCCGGTGATCCAGCCGGCCTTGCCCGCCAGCGCGCGCCCCAAAGGCTCCAGCTTGCGGATGGCGCAGCAGGCCTTGCGCAGCTCGATGCTCTGGTAGATGGCGTCCTGGCCGTTGGCACGGATGTAGTCCAGCACCGCCTCGGGCTGCGGGCGAAACACCTGCACTGGCGCGCGCGAGTGGGCCTGCAGGCGCTCGAGCAGGGCCAGGGTCTCGGTGTGCAGGCGGCCGGTGTCGAGCACGAAGATGGGAATGGGCAGGGCCAGCGCGTTGATCAGGTGGCTGACCACCATGTCCTCCACGCCCAGGCTGTTGGCTTGCGTGACGGCGCCCAGCTCGGCCGCCTCGCGCAGCACCAGGCGGGCGTGGGCCAGCTTGGTGGCGTAGTCCGGCGAAGGCTTGGCGTACAGCTCGACGGCCGAGCTCGTTGGCGGGCGCAGGGTGCTGATCGACGTGATCGCGTTCATGCCAGCTCCAGAACCGCATCGGCCTGTGCCTGGCGCGCAAACAGTGGCCGCGGCTCCAGCACGTCGCCCTGGTAGAAGCCGGCAAAGCGATCGAACTGGCGCTGCGCGGCCGAGGCGTCCACGCCGGGCGCCAGCACCGCGCTGGAAAAGCCGCTGCGCTGCATGTGCACCAGCTGGTCGATCAGCACGTCGCCCGTGGCGCGGATGTCGCCTGCGAACTTGTAGCGCCGGCGCAGCAGCACGGCCTGGGTGTAGGCGCGGCCGTCGGTGAACTTGGGAAAGTGCAGCTCGATGCGCTGCACACCAGCCAGCGCGCCACTGGCCACCAGATCGGCCAGCTCGGCGTCGTTGGCGATGGGCAGGGCCTGGCCTTCAGGCAGGTCGGTGCCGATGGCATCGGAGGCAAGAATGTTCATGGTCGGTGCTCCGGCTTTCAGTCAGATCAAGAGGGCTTCGGGTTTCGGGTGGCGCGCGCCGTTGGCGGCCTGCTTGAAGGGTTCATGGCCGATGCGGCGCAGCGCGTCGATGAACAGCTCGCCCGGCTGGCGCAGCGCGCGGAAGGTGTCGAGCAGGGCCTCGATAACGTCGGGCACCTCGGCGGCGGAGAAGGACGGGCCCACCACCTTGCCGCCGATGGCCGGGCCCGACAGCCGCGAGCCATCGGCTCCGCCCAGCGTGATTTGGTACCACTCCTTGCCGTCCTTGTCGACGCCCAGGATGCCGATGTGGCCGCTGTGGTGGTGGCCGCAGCTGTTGATGCAGCCGCTCATGTGGATGTCGACGGGGCCCAGGTCGAACACTTCGTCCAGGTCCTGGTAGCGCTCGGTCAGCGCCGCCGCGATGTGCAGCGAGCGCGCGTTGGCCAGCGAGCAGAAGTCGCCGCCGGGGCAGGAGATCATGTCGGTCAGCAGGCCGATGTTGGGTTGGGCCAGGCCCAGCTGGCGCGCGGCCTCGTACAGCGCGGGCAGGTCGCTTTCGAACACCCAGGGCAGCAGCAGGTTCTGCTCGTGCGTCAGGCGTGCCTCGCCGGCCGAAAAGTCTTCGGCCAGTTGCGCCAGCGCGTCCAGCGTGTCCCCGTCGGCGTCGCCCGGGTTGAAGCCCACGCGCTTGAAGGACAGGGTCACGGTCTTCATGCCGGCCAGATTGTGGCCGCGCACGTTTTGCCTGAGCCAGCGCTGGTAGAGCTGGCCCTGCGGATCAACCTGGCTGGGGCGGTTGGCGGGCGCGAGCGGCGGCACCACGAAGTGGCGCGCCACGCGCTCGAACTCGGCCCCGGTGATGGTGTGCGGCGCGCCGTCCTGCTGCACGATGGCCTGGTATTCGCGCTCGACCGCGTCGATGAAGCCGAGGCCCTCGCTCTTGACCAGGATCTTGATGCGCGCCTTCCACTTGTTGTCGCGCCGGCCGTAGCTGTTGTAGACGCGCACGATGGCCTCGATGTAGTTCAGCAGCTGGTCCCAGGGCAAAAATTCGCGCACCACGGCGCCGATCAGCGGCGTGCGGCCCATGCCGCCGCCCACCAGCACGCGAAAGCCCACCGCGCCCGCGTCGTCCTTGAGCGCCTGCAGGCCGATGTCGTACCAGCCGATGGCGGCGCGGTCCTCCGCGGCACCGTTGAAGGCGATCTTGAACTTGCGCGGCAGGTAGGAGAACTCGGGGTGCAGCGAGCTCCACTGGCGCGTGATCTC
>OFJB01000449.1_pt1 | contig 20434 bp, 18 predicted proteins | sample 1775081 | NCBI WGS metagenome assembly OFJB01 (sample SAMN08195771, study PRJEB24354) | sludge metagenome | isolation source: initial sludge from phenol fed wastewater aerobic bioreactor | place: India: Nagpur | collected 2016-06-05
GCCGGCGAGGTGCAGCAGGACATCGTGGGCCTGATCAACCAGGCCGGCGGCAAGGCCGTGGGCCTGACCGGGCGCGATGGCGGTCTGATCCGCGCGCGCAAGCTGCGCATGCTCGACCCCAAGGACCCCAGCGTGGAGCACGACGTGGGCCAGGTGGGCGACATCGAGGCCATCGACCCGGCGGTGGTCAAGGCGCTGCAGGACGACCAGTTCATCCCCGTGGTCAGCCCGATCGGCTTCGGCGCGCACAACGAGAGCTACAACATCAACGCCGACGTGGTGGCCGCGCGCCTGGCCATGGTGCTGCAGGCCGAGAAGCTGCTGATGCTGACCAACATCCCCGGCGTGCTGGACAAGGCCGGCCAGCTGCTGCCCGAGCTGACGCCGGCCGGCATCGACGCGCTGGTGCGCGACGGCACCATCTCCGGCGGCATGATCCCCAAGATCAGCGGCGCGCTGGACGCGGCGCGCAGCGGCGTCAACGCCGTGCACATCATCGACGGGCGCGTGCCGCACGCGATGCTGCTGGAGGTGCTGACCGACCAGGCCTTCGGCACCATGATCAGGGCCGGATAGCCCGGTGGGGCGGCCAGGGTGGCTATGGCAGAATCATTTGGACACACCCGACGCCGCCATGCAGCCCGACGACGCTCCCGCCAGCACGGCCGACCCGGCCCACGATACCGCTTCGCCGCGCCGGCGCGCCAGGCCCGGCGAGCGGCGCGGGCAGATCCTGCAGGCGCTGGCCGCCATGCTGGAGCAGCCCGGCCTTGACCGCATCACCACCGCCGCGCTGGCTGCCCGCCTGCAGATGAGCGAGGCGGCGCTGTACCGCCACTTCGCCAGCAAGGCGCAGATGTTCGAGGCGCTGATCGATTTCATCGAGTCGAGCGTGTTCGGCCTCGTCAACCAGATCGGCGAGCGCGAGCCGGCCGGCCCGGCGCGGGCCGCGCGCATCGTGACCATGGTGCTGCAGTTCGGCGAGAAGAACCCCGGCATGGCGCGCGTGATGGTGGGCGACGCCCTGGTGGGCGAGCACGAGCGCCTGCAGGAGCGCATGAACCTGCTGTTCGACAAGCTGGAAGCGGCGCTGCGCCAAAGCCTGCGCGAGGGCGCGACGCAAGACGGCGCGGCCGCCACGCCCGAGGCCGACGCCAAGGTGGCGGCGTCGCTGCTGGCGGCCTTCATGGCCGGGCGGCTGCAGCGCTTTGCGCGCTCGGGTTTTCGGCGCAGTCCGCTCGACCAGCTGGCGGCCTGCCTGGCGCGAATACTATGATTGTTGTAGCTGCTCGCGCTTGATTGGCAGGCGCTGCAACCCTGTTTGCCATATTATCTGGAGCAAATCATGAAGCTGGTGCGCTATGGCCCCGTGGGCAAGGAAAAACCGGGTTTGATCGACGCCGAGGGCGTGCTGCGCGATTTGTCGGCGCAGGTGCCCGACATCGGCGCGGCGCAGTTGGGCGATGCCGCCCTGGCGCGGCTGGCGCGCCTCAAGCCCGCCGCGCTGCCGGCGGTGCGCGGGCGCCCGCGCCTGGGCTGCCCGGTGGCGGGCGTGGGCAAGTTCATCGCCATCGGCCTGAACTACGCCGACCACGCGGCCGAGGCCGGCATGCCGATCCCGAAGGAGCCGGTGGTCTTCACCAAGGCCATCTCGTGCATCCAGGGGCCGGATGACGACGTCATGCTGCCCAAGGGCTCGAAGAAGAGCGACTGGGAGGTCGAGCTGGGCGTGGTCATCGGCCGCACCGCGCGCCACGTGGCGCTGAAGGACGCGCTGGCGCACGTGGCCGGCTACTGCGTGGTCAACGACGTCAGCGAGCGCGAATACCAGCTGGAGCGCGGCGGCACCTGGGACAAGGGCAAGGGCTGCGACACCTTCGGCCCCATCGGCCCCTGGCTGGTGACGCGCGACCAGGTGCCCGCCCCGCAGCGCCTGGGCCTGTGGCTGGACGTCAACGGCGAGCGCATGCAGACCGGCAGCACGCGCACCATGATCTTCGGCGTGGCGCGGCTGGTCGCCTACACCAGCCGCTTCATGACGCTGCAGCCGGGCGACGTGGTGACCACCGGCACCCCGCCCGGCGTGGGCATGGGCCGGCGCGACGCCAGGGGCCAGCCGGCGCCGCGCTTTCTCAGGCCGGGCGACGTGATGACGCTGGGCATCGACGGGCTGGGCCAGCAGCGCCAGGCGGTGGTGGCCTACCGGGCGGGCTGACCGCGGAAGGGGCGCGGCCGGCCTCCTGGGCCCGGCCGGCCAGTTGACAGAGCTGCCCGGGGCTCGCACAGTGCCCCCGAGGGCAAGCAGGACATCCAACGCCTCGATCTGCGGGTAAATACCTATTCGATGGCGGATTCCGACTCTTGGCAAAGGCGCGAAACAACATCAAAATAGCACGATCGTTCGTTTTATTATGACCACCTCGATCGCTCTCCCCCGTGCGCATGCGGCCGCCCGTGCCGAGCGTGCGCCGCGCGCACTGGCCAAGGGCGAGCAGACGCGCGCCGAGATCGTCGCCGTGGCCTTGGGCATGGCCGCGCGCGTGGGGCTGGAGGGCCTGTCCATCGGCACCCTGGCCGAGGCGGTGGGCAAGAGCAAGTCGGGCGTGTTCGCCCACTTCGGCTCGCGCGAGGAGCTGCAGATCGCCGTGGTGCGCGAGTACTACCGCCGCTTCGAGGCCGAGGTCTTCGCGCCCGCCATGCGCAAGCCGCGCGGGCTGCCGCGGGTGCGCGCCCTGTTCGAGAACTGGATGCGCCACACCAGCGCCGAGCTGGACTCGGGCTGCATCTTCATCAGCGGCGCGGTCGAGTTCGACGACCGCCCCGGCGCGGTGCACGACGCGCTGGCCGAGGCGGTGGACGCCTGGATCGGCGCCATGACGCGCGCCGTGGCCCAGGCCTGCGAGGAAGGCCACCTGGCCGCCGGCGCCGACCCGAGACAGATCAGCTTCGAGATCCACGCCCTGATCCTGGCGCTGCACTACGAGGCGCGCTTCATGCGCCGGCCCGGCTCGCAGGCACGCGCCCGGCAAGGTTTCGTCAACATCCTTCAGCGCTACGGCGCCTGATCCCTTCTTTCATCCAAACCAGGAGAGCCCCCGCCATGCCCAGCTACACCCCGCCCCTGCGCGACATGCAATTCGTGCTGCACGAACTGCTTGGCGCCGTCGACCAGCTCAAGGCCATTCCGCGCTACGCCGACGTGGACGCCGAGACCATGGACGCGGTGCTGGAGGAAGCCGGCAAGTTCGCCGCCGGGGTGATCGCCCCCATCAACCTGAGCGGCGACGCCGAAGGCTGCACGCTGGACAAGGCCACGCATGAGGTGACGGCGCCCAAGGGCTTCAAAGAGGCCTACCAGCAGTACGTGGAAGGCGGCTGGCCCGCGCTGTCGTGCGACCCCCAATACGGTGGCCAGGGCCAGCCGATGGTGATGAACACCTGCGTGTTCGAGATGCTCAACAGCGCCAACCAGGCCTGGACCATGTACACCGGCCTGGCGCACGGCGCTTACGCCGCGCTGCACGCGCACGGCAGCGAGCAGCAGAAGAAGCTGTACCTGCCCAAGCTGACCAGCGGCGAGTGGACCGGCACCATGTGCCTGACCGAGCCGCACTGCGGCACCGACCTGGGCCTGCTGCGCACCAAGGCCGAGCCGCAGGCCGATGGCAGCTACAAGATCACCGGCAGCAAGATCTTCATCAGCGCGGGCGAGCACGACTTCGCGCCCAACATCGTGCACCTGGTGCTGGCGCGCCTGCCGGACGCGCCCAAAGGCAGCAAGGGCATCAGCCTGTTCGTCGTGCCCAAGTTCAAGCTCAAGGCGGACGGCAGCCCGGGCGAGCGCAACCCCGTGGTGTGCACCGGCCTGGAGCACAAGATGGGCATCCACGGCAACGCCACCTGCCAGCTCAGCCTGGACGGCGCCGAAGGCACCCTGGTGGGCGAGCCCAACAAGGGCCTGGCCGCCATGTTCGTGATGATGAACGGCGCGCGCCTGGGCGTGGGCAACCAGTCGCTGGGCCTGACCGAGGTGGCCTACCAGAACGCGCTGGCGTACGCCAAGGAGCGCCTGCAGATGCGCAGCCTGTCGGGCCCCAAGGCCAAGGACAAGCCGGCCGACCCGATCATCGTGCACCCCGACGTGCGCCGCATGCTGCTGACCGCCAAGGCCTACGCCGAGGGCGGCCGCGCGCTGGCCACCTGGTGCGCGCTGCTGCTGGATGCGGCCGAGCACCACCCCGACGAAAAGGTGCGCCAGGACAACGAGGAGATGGTGGCGCTGCTGACGCCCATCGTGAAGGCCTTCCTGACCGACAACGGCTTTGCCGCCACCAACGCCTGCATGCAGGTGTATGGAGGCCACGGCTACATCCACGAGACGGGCGCCGAGCAGTTCGTGCGCGACGCGCGCATCAACATGATCTACGAGGGCACCAACACCGTGCAGGCGCTCGACCTGCTGGGCCGCAAGGTGCTGATGAACCAGGGCGCCACGCTCAAGAAGCTGGGCAAGCAGATCGAGGCGCTGGTGCGCGCCGAGGGCGTGAGCGAGGCCATGGCCGAGTTCATCAACCCGCTGGCGGGCCTGGCCGACAAGTTCAGCAAGTTCACCACCGAGATCGGCTTCAAGGGCATGACCAACCCCGACGAGGTGGGCGCGGCGGCGACCGACTTTCTGCGCGTGGCCGGGCACCTGGTGTTCGGCTACCTGTTCGCGCGCATGGCCAGCGTGTCGCTCAAGCAGATCGCCGCCGGCAATGCCGACCCCTTCTACGCCGCCAAGCTGCAGACCGCGCGTTTCTACTTCGCGCGCCTGTTCCCCGAGACGGCCTCGCTGATGATCACCGCGCGCGCCGGCGCGGCCAACCTGCTGGACACCGAGGCGGCGCTGGCCTGAGCGGCCCCACCCTCGCCCCAACCCTCTCCCGCGAGGCGGGGGAGGGGGTGGCGGTCAATGACCCAAAAATCTGTCTGGAGCCCGCATGAAACAATCCCTGGCCGCTATCGCATTCGCAGCATTCTTGACGCCCGCCCTGGCCCAGATGACCCCCGTGGGCACCTGGAACAGCATCGACGACAAGACCCAGGAGCCCAAGGCCGAGATCCGCATCACCGAAGGCGCCCATGGCCTGTCGGGCCGCATCGAGAAAACCTTGCGCAAGGGCGCCAAGACGGTGTGCGACGAGTGCACGGACGACCGCAAGGGCCAGCCCATGGTGGGGCTGGAGATCATCCGCGGCGGCAAGAAGAACGCGGACAAGGACGTGTGGGAGGGCGGCACCATCCTCGACCCCGAAAACGGCAAGGAGTACCGCGCCAGCTTCACGCCCGTCGAGGGCGGCAGGCAGCTGCAGGTGCGCGGCTACCTGGGGCCGTTCTGGCGCACGCAGACCTGGCAGCGCGTGCAACAACCGAATTGAATGGAAAAAACCATGTCCCGATTCAACGTGAGAAAAGTCGCCGTGCTCGGCGCGGGCGTGATGGGCGCGCAGATCGCGGCCCAGCTCGTCAACCTGAAGGTGCCGGTCATTCTTTTTGATCTTCCGGCCAAGGAAGGCCCCAAGAACGGCATCGTGCTGAACGCGATCGCCAACCTGAAAAAGCTCAAGCCTTCGCCCATCGGCGTGGCGGCCGACGCCGACCTGATCGAGCCCGCCAACTACGAGGACGACCTGAAAAAGCTCAAGGGCTGCGACCTGGTGATCGAGGCCATTGCCGAGCGCATGGACTGGAAGAGCGACCTGTACCACAAGATCGCCGCCTCGGTGGGCAAGAACGCCATCCTGGCCAGCAACACCTCGGGCCTGTCGATCACCGAGCTGTCGCAGGCGCTGCCCGAGCAGCTGCGCCCGCGCTTTTGCGGCATCCACTTTTTCAACCCGCCGCGCTACATGCACCTGGTGGAGCTGATCGCCACCCCCACCACCGAGCCCGGCGTGCTCGACCAGCTGGAAGCCTTCGTCACCAGCGGCCTGGGCAAGGGCGTGGTGCGCGCCAAGGACACGCCCAACTTCATCGCCAACCGCATCGGCATCGGCAACATGCTGATGACCATGCAGGAAGTGGCGCGCTACGGCCTGACTTACGACGTGGTGGACGACCTGACGGGCAAGCGCCTGGGCCGCGCCAGCAGCGGCACCTTCCGCACCGCCGACGTGGTGGGGCTGGATACGCTGGGCCACGTGATCAAGACCCAGCAAGACAAGCTGAGCCTTGATGCCGATCCGTTCTACGCCGCCTTCAGCACGCCGGCTGACTTGGCCAAGCTGATCGAGCTGGGCAACCTGGGGCAAAAGACCAAGGCCGGCTACTTCAAGAAGGTGGGGCGCGACGTGCTGCGCTTCGACCTGAAGAGTGGCAGCTACGTACCCGCCGGCGCCAAGGCCAACGCGGTGTACGGCCGCATGCTGCAGCGCCCCGCCGCCGAGCGTTTGAAGCTGCTGCGCGAATCGACCGGCGCCGAGGGGCAGTTCTTGTGGGCCATCCTGCGCAACGGCTTTCACTACGCCGCCGTGCATCTGCAAAGCATCGCCCACACCGCGCGCGACGTCGACCAGGCCATGCGCTGGGGCTTTGGCATGCAGCAGGGGCCGTTCGAGCTGTGGCAGGAGGCGGGCTGGCTGGAAGTGGCCCAGATGGTGCAGGCCGACATCGACGCCGGCAAGGCGATCTGCAAGGCGCCGCTGCCCGACTGGGTGTTTAAGGGCCCGGTGGCCGAGGCCGGTGGGGTGCACACCGACAAGGGTTCGTGGAACCCGGGCACCGGCCAGTTCGAGCCGCGCCGCACGCTGCCGGTGTATCAGCGCCAGATCTTCCCCGAACTGCTGCTGGGCGAAGGCGGGCCGCGCGCTGATGGCGCCGGCAAGACCGTGTTCGAGGACAAGGCGATCCGTGTGTGGACGCTGGAGGGCGACGTGCTGATCGCCTCGCTCAAGACCAAGATGCACGTCATCAGCCCGCAGGTGGCCGAGGGCTTTGCCAAGGCGCTGGACGCGGCCGAGAGCGACTACCAGGGCCTGGTGATCTGGCCTGGCAGCGAGCCGTTCTCGGTCGGCGCCGACCTCGAATCCATGCTGCCTGGCTACGTGGCCGGCGGGGCCGATCTGGTCGGCTCGATGGAGCAGGAGCTGCAGGAGATGATGCTGCGCGTGCGCTACGCCCAGGTGCCCGTCGTCGCGGCCATTCGCGGCATGGCGCTGGGGGGCGGCTGCGAGCTGTCGGTGCACTGTGCGCGCCGCGTGGCGCACCTGGAAAGCTACATGGGCCTGGTCGAGGTCGGCGTGGGCCTGGTGCCCGGCGGCGGTGGCCTGGCCTATATTGCCCGCCGCGCCGCCGAGAACGCGCAGGCCAGCACCGGCAAGGACCTGCTGCCCTTCCTGACCGAGGGTTTCACCGCCGCGGCCATGGCCAAGGTGGGCACCAGCGCCATCGAGTCGCGCCAACTGGGCTACCTGCAGTGGAGCGATGTGATCGTGCCGCACAAGGACGAGGTGCTGCACGTGGCCATCAGCGAGGCCAAGGCCATGCACCAGGCCGGCTGGCGCGCGCCGCTCAAGCGTTTGTTCCCGGTGGCGGGGCGCGACGGCAAGGCCACCATCCTGGGCCAGCTGGTCAACATGCGCGACGGCGGCTTCATCAGCGCGCACGACTTTCACATCGCCAGCCTGATCGCCGGCGTGCTGACCGGCGGCGAGGTGGATGCCGGCACGCTGGTGAGCGAGGAGTACCTGATGGCGCTGGAGCGGCAGGCCTTCACGGGTCTCTTGGGCCACCCCAAGACGCAGGCCCGCATCATGGGCATGCTGGCCACGGGCAAGCCGGTGCGCAATTGAAGGCGAAGCAAGGAGCAAACGAATCATGAGCAAGCAAATCCAGGACGCCTACATCGTCGCCGCCACGCGCACGCCCATCGGCAAGTCGCACAAGGGCTATTTCAGGAACACCCGGCCCGACGACCTGCTGGCCGCCGTGCTGCGCTCGGCGCTGCGGCAGGCGCCGGGGCTGGACCCGGCCGCCATCGAAGACCTGGTCTGCGGCTGCGCCATCCCCGAGGCGCAGCAGGGCCTGAACGTGGCGCGCGTGGGCGCCGTGCTGGCGGGGCTGCCCAAGTCGGTGGGCGGCATCACCGTCAACCGTTTTTGCGCCTCGGGTCTGTCGGCGGTGCAGATCGCCGCCGACCGCATCCGCGTGGGCGAGGCCGAGGTGATGATTGCCGCCGGCGTGGAAAGCATGAGCATGGTGCCGATGATGGGCAACACGCCCTCGCTGTCGCCGGCCATCTTTGCCGACACCGACAACGTGGACGACTACGGTATTGCCTACGGCATGGGCCTGACGGCTGAGAAGGTGGCGCAGCAGTGGGGCGTGTCGCGCGAGGCGCAGGATGCGTTTGCGCTGCAGTCCAACCAGCGCGCCGTGGCGGCCATTGCCGCGGGCGAGTTCAAGGACGAGATGACGCCCATCGAGGTGACCGAGCGGCGCGTCAACCTCAAGACCGCCGAGGTGGGCACCCGCACGCGCACGGTGGACATCGACGAAGGCCCGCGCCCCGACACCAGCCTGGAAGGGCTGGGCAAGCTGCGCACCGTGTTTGCCGCGCGCGGCAGCGTGACGGCGGGCAACAGCAGCCAGACCAGCGATGGCGCGGGCGCGCTGATCCTGGCCAGCGAGGCGGCGGTCAAGCGCTTCGGCCTGACGCCGCTGGCGCGCTTCGTCAGCTTTGCCGCGCGCGGCGTGCCGCCGCAGATCATGGGCGTGGGGCCGATCGAGGCGATTCCAGCGGCGCTCAAGGCCGCCGGCCTGAAGCAGGACGCGCTGGACTGGATCGAGCTGAACGAGGCCTTTGCCGCGCAGTCGCTGGCGGTGATGAACACGCTCAAGCTGGACCCGGCCAAGGTCAACCCCATGGGCGGCGCCATCGCCCTGGGCCACCCGCTGGGCGCCACCGGCGCGATCCGGTCGGCGACAGTCGTGCATGCCTTGCGGCGCCACAATCAGCGGTACGGCATGGTCACCATGTGCGTGGGCATGGGGCAGGGCGCGGCGGGCATCTTCGAGCGCGTGTGATCCCCACCCAATTGGGGTTCAATCGGGCGCTGGCCCTTGCCTGGCAAGCGTGAGCAGCCATCAATCGAGGAATCTTATGGATGGGGATGCGGGACTCGCGGAGCACGCCTTCGATCGCGCGGTGGCGCTGCAGCCGCTGCCGGCCGGCGCCGCCGGCGCGTCGCGGCGCTTTCGCGGCCACACCAGCGCCGGCTACGCCAACATGGTCGGTCCCTTTGGCGGCATCACCGCCGCGCAGGCGCTGCAGGCCGTCCTGATCCATCCCGAGCGGCTGGGCGAGCCGGTGGCCTTCACCGGCAACTTCGCCGCCGCGCTGGCCGACGGTCCGTTCACGGTCGAGGCCGCGCCGGCGCGCACCAACCGCTCGACCCAGCACTGGATCGTCACCGTGCATCAGCCCGACGCGGCGGGCACGGACGCCGTGGTGTTCACCGCCACCGTGGTCACGGCCGTGCGGCGCACGACCTGGGGCGCCACCGACCGCACGATGCCGACGGTGCCCGCGGTGGACGAGGTGCCCAGCGCGCCGCGCAGCGCGCGCGTGGCCTGGTTCGGCCGCTACGACATGCGCTTTTTCGAAGGCCCGATGCCGCGCGACTGGAACGGCGCCGAAACGCCCGGCAGCGAGACCGGCCTGTGGGTGCGCGACGAGCCGCCGCGCCCGCTGGACTACGCCAGCCTGACGGCGCTGTGCGACACGTTCTACCCCCGCGTGTGGCTGCGTCGCGCCACCATGACGCCCATCGGCACCGTTTCGTTTTCGGTCTACTTCCACGTCGACCCGGCGCTGCTGGCCGCCTGCGGCACCGGCCACGTGCTGGCGCAGGCGCGTGGGCAGCGCTTCTTCAACGGCTACTTCGACCAGAGCGGCGAGCTGTGGAGCGCCGGTGGCCAGTTGCTGGCGACCACGCACCAGGTGGTTTACTTCAAGGAGTGAAGCCCGCCATGTCCCAGCAGGCAGCCGCCCTCGTCGTCGGCGCCGGTGACGCCACCGGCGGCGCCATCGCCCGCGCCTTTGCGCGCGAGGGCTACGCCACCTGCGTCACGCGCCGCCATGCCGACAAGCTGGCGCCGCTGGTGGCGCAGATCGAGGCCGCGGGCGGCACCGCGCACGCCTTCGGCAGCGACGCCCGCAAGGAGGACGAGGTGGTGGCGCTGGTCGAGCGCATCGAGCGCGAGGTCGGCCCGATCGAGGTGCTGGTGTTCAACATCGGCGCCAACGTGCCCGAGAGCATCCTGACCGAGACCGCGCGCAAGTACTTCAAGGTGTGGGAGATGGCCTGCTTTGCCGGCTTCCTGAACGCGCGCGAAGTCGCCAGGCGCATGGTGGCGCGCCCCATGCCCGCCGGTGGGCACCGCGGCACCATCGTGTTCACCGGGGCCACGGCCTCGCTGCGCGGCGGCGCCCGGTTCGCGGCGTTTTCCGGCGCCAAGATGGCGCTGCGCGCGCTGGCGCAAAGCATGGCGCGCGAGCTGGGGCCGCAGGGCGTCCACGTGGCGCACGCCGTGATCGACGGCGGCATCGACACCGAGTTCATCCGCACGCAGTTTCCCGAGCGCTATGCCTTGAAGGCGCAGGACGGCATCCTCAACCCCGAGCACATCGCCCAGCAGTACGTGATGCTGCACCGCCAGCCGCGCGATGCCTGGACGCACGAACTGGACCTGCGCCCGTGGTCTGAAAAATTCTGAGCCAGGAGCCGCGCATGACCACCAAGACCGTCGAGTTCTACTTCGACTTCGGCAGCCCCGCCGCCTACCTGGCCTGGACGCAACTGCCCGCGCTGTGCCGCGACGCCGGCGCCGAGCTGGTCTGCAAGCCCATGCTGCTGGGCGGCGTGTTCCAGGCCACGGGCAATCGCTCGCCGGCCGAGGTGCCGGCCAAGAGCCGCTACGTGCGCCGCGACCTCGAGCAGCATGCCGCGCGCTACGGCGTGCCGCTGCGCTTCAACCCCCACTTTCCCGTCAACACCCTGCTGCTGATGCGCGGCGCCACGGCCATGCAGATGCACGATGGCGGCGCGCGCTTCGGCGACTGCTGCCGCGCCATGTTCCAGGCCATGTGGGTCGATGAAAAGAACATGGGCGATCCGGCCGTGGTCGGCGCCGTCCTGCAAGCCGCCGGCTTCGACCCGGCCCAGGTGCTGGCGCAGGCCGGCCAGCAGCCGGTCAAGGACCGTCTCAAGGCCGTGACCGAGGAGGCCGTGGCGCGCGGCGTGTTCGGCGCGCCGACGATGTTTGTCGGCGAGCGGATGTTCTGGGGCCAGGACCGGCTGGAGGCGGTGCGCGAAGCGCTGGGCTGAGGCGGAATCGATGCCGCGTACATTCAAGTAGGGCGCCATCTGAGGCGTTGGTTTGCGTGGGATTCGGGTAATCCCCAGGATCGCACGAACAAATTTCACCTCCTTACCAAAACGTTTTGGTTTAGGATTCGATGGCGGCCAAAACGTTTTAAAAATAATGGGCCTTATGCCGCGATAGCCCTTCCAGGAGACATTCATGAATCGAACCGATGGCGTGGACGAGATCCCCGCGCCCCCCAAGCTGCTGGCTTTCGGGCTGCAACACGTGCTGGTGATGGCTGCTTCGCCGATTGCTTCCGTATTCCTGATGAGCAAGGCGCTGAACTTCTCGGCGGCGCTCACCTTGCAATTGCTCAGCGCCACCTTCGTGATCTGCGGCATCGGCTCGCTGATTCAGTCGCTGGGCCTGCGCGGCATCGGAGCGCGCCTGCCTTTCGTCATGTTGCCGGGCGGCGCACCCATCGTGCTGTTCATTCTCATCGCGCAGGAAAGCAGCGTGCAGACGGCGGTGGGCGCCGTCATCATGGCGGCGGTCCTGTACGCGCTGATCGTGCCAATTTTCAAGCGCTTCCTGCACCTGTTTCCGCCGCTGGTGATCGGCGTGATGCTGCTGCTGGTGGCTGTCAATCTGGCGCAGATTTCAGGCAAGCTCATCGCCGGCAATCCCGGGACGCCGGGCTTCGGTGATCCGGCCCATCTGTTTCTGGCGGCTGTCACGATCGTGGCCACCCTGATCCTGGCACGCTACCTGCGCGGCCCGTGGCGCCAGCTCGCCGTGTTGATGGGCTTGTTCGTTGGCGCCGTCACGGCCGGCCTGATGGGCATGGTGTCGCTGGAGAAGGTGTCGATGTGGCCTCTGTTTACGTTGCCCACGCCCTTTCCCTTCGGCATGCCGGACTTCAACGTGCTGGCTGCGCTGCCGCTGCTGCTGTTCACGGTGATTTCCATGGTCGAGGCCACCGGACAGACCGTCGCGCTGAACGAAATCCTGGGCAAGGAGCCCGGAGCCGAGCAGTTGCGCGAGGTGCCCAACACCATCCTGGGCGACGGTCTGACCTCGCTGCTGGGAGGTATGTTCGGTACCTCGCTCATCATCACCAGCGGCGAGAACATCGGCATCATCCGCGCCACCGACGTGCGTTCGCGCTACGTGACAGCCACCGCCGGGCTGTTTTTGATCCTGTTCGGAGTGCTGGCGCCGCTGGGCTCGCTGATCAGCGTCATCCCGGCCTCGGTCATTGGCGCCACGGGCCTGCTGGTGTTCGCCATTGTGGGCACCATGGGCATCGACATGCTGCGCCGCTGCGACCTGCGCAACCACTCGATGATGTACGTCGTCGCCGCCTCCTTGGCGATCGGACTGCTGCCCATTGTGGTGCCGGGCATCTACCAGCACGTGCCTTCGCATCTGCGCCTTCTGATGGCCAATGGTGTGGCCATGGGCGCCATCACTGCCGCTGTGCTGAACTACGTCTTTCTGCACCTGGGACACCGTCCCGCCCACACGGCCGTGGTGCGCAGCCAGCCCGAATGAGCCGTGACATGAGAACGTTCGATTCCACCCGCGCCGCGCAACTGGGCCAGGCGCGCATCCTCAAGCCCGAATGGCTGTTGGCGGCCACTGGCCCCCAATGTGGGCAGGCCGTCGTGCTGGGCGACGACGGCTGTTTTGCCGCCGTGGGCGATGCCGCACAGATGCAGCGCGAGCACCCCGATCTGCCCGTCGTCGATCTGCCGCGCCGGCTGCTTCTGCCTGGCTTCGTCGATGCCCATCACCACCTGACACAGTCCTACGGCAAGGCGCTGGTGTTCGGCGAGCCATCCGAAATCTTTCGCCGCGTGTGGGTGCCGCTGGAGCGTACGCTCAGCAGCCAGCACCTGCACGCAGCCTCCAAACTCGCGGCGCTCGAGGCGCTGCGTGGCGGCTTCACCACCGTTTGCGATGCCGGAACGCGCTCGCCCGAAAACCTGGATGCCATCGCACAGGCCACCAATGACGCCGGCGTGCGCTGCGTGCTGGGCCTGATCTGCAACGACCGCACGCCCGATGGCGTGCTGGACGCCGACCCTCTGCTGGCCCGCGCGCAGGCCCACCTGGCCGATGGCGCGCGCGGTTTGATCACGCCCTCGCTGGCCATCTCCATCCCCGAGGCGGCCACCGATCGCATGCTGGCGCGCGTGTACCGTCTGTGCGAAGAGGCGGGGCGGGTGTTTCAGACCCACGCCAACGAGCATCTGGTGGCCGTCGAACGCTCGCTGGATGCGTGCGGGCTGCGTCCCATCGAGCACCTCGAGCAGGTGGGCGCGCTGGGCCCGGCGGCATTGCTGGCGCACGCCACCCTGGTCACGCCGCGCGAAATCCGTCTGCTGGCCGACAGCGGTGGCGCAGTGGCCTACAACCCTGTAGCCAGCGCCTGGAAGGGCAATGCCGTGGCACCGGCCGAGTCGATGGCGGCGCAGGGCGTGCGCCTCGGCTTGGGCACTGACGGCACGCGCAGCGACGGTTTCCGCCTGATGGACTATGCCGAGGCCGCGCAGCGCTTTGCCTTCGGCATGGGCGTGGGCGACTCGTCCTGCGGTGCCGGCTGGACTTGGCTGGACATGGCCACGCGCGGCAGCGCCGATGCGGTGGGCCTGGGCGCGGTCACCGGCCGCATCGAGGCCGGCTGCGCCGCCGACTTCCTGCTGCTCGATCTGGATGTGCCGGAGTTGACACCGTCCTGGGATCTGCCCTGGGAGCTGGTGCGTCTGGCCAACCGCGACCAGATCGAGGCCGTGTTCGTCGCCGGCCACCTGCGTCTGTGGCAGGGCTGGCCGTTGGACTGGGACGCGCGGGCGCTGATGACCGAGATCCGGTCTCTGGCCGAGACGGCCGTGAAGGACGCGCCGATTCGCAAGCTGCACACGCCGTCGACCGACCACATGGCCACGCGCGCCCTTGACCCGCTGGAGCCGGCATGAGCCCCCGTCCGGCCGTTCCGAAGGAGGCTCGCACCGCATTGCGAAGCACGGAGGTTACCCAATGAGCGCCTCCTTTGCGCTGATCGCGGCGGTGGTGTTTGTCTCCGCGTTCGTGCAGGGCTCCACCAGCATGGGCTTTGCGCTGATCCTGGTGCCGGTGCTGGCCCTGATGAAGCCCGACATGATTCCCGGCGCGCTCCTGTACCTGATGCTGCCGCTGAACGCCTACGTGGCTCTGCGTGAGCGTAGGGCCATCGACTACCACGGGGCGGGTTGGATCACCGTGGGGCGCCTGCTGGGGACCTTCGCTGGTCTGTGGGTGCTGCTCATCCTGTCGGGTTATTGGCTGAACATGGTGGTGGGCATCAGCACCATCCTGGCGGTGGCAGCGTCACTGTTGGCTCCCGAATTCACGCCCGGGCGCAAGGCGTTGGCGCTTACCGGCCTGGTTACCGGAATCACCGAAACCGCCACCGGCATCGGAGGCCCGCCGTTGGCGCTGGCTTACCAGCACGCGCCGGTGTCGCGTCTGCGCTCGACGGTGGCGCTGTGCTTTCTGGTGGGCGAGGTCATCTCGCTGGTCGTGCTGATCGCGTCGGGCAGCGTCGGCTTCAAACACCTGGAATTTGCCGTGTGGTGTTCGCCCGCGTTGCTGGCCGGCATGGTGGCCAGCCACCTGGTGCACGAGCGGCTCAACCAGCGCATGCTGCGCCTGGGCGTTCTGCTGTTTGCGGCGGTGTCGGGCGTGGTGGTGATCCTGGCTCAGTGAGTCCTGGCGCGCGGCCCCGATGAGGCCCGCGCCACCAACCGCGGCTGTGGCCCCGACACGCAACTGCGCGTGGTGTGGCCCGACAGGTGCTCGAACAAGAGTTCCACCGCCAACGAGCCCACCTGTTCGAGATGCAAATCCACGGCCGTGAGGGCCGGTCGCGCGGTGCGCGCGCGCAGGCCGTCGTAGCGCGTGGCCAGCTTCAGGTCATCGGGCACGTGCCGGCCCAGGCGCAGCGCCTCCGCCAGGGCGCCCGTGGCGAAGGCGTCCACCGGCACGCACAGGGCATCCGTGTCCGGCCAGCGCGACAGCACCGTGGCGCAGGCCTGTGCGCCGCCGGCCTCCCCGGTGCTTTCGGGAATCGCCAGCACGCGCTCGGGCAGGCCGTGCTCGGCCACGAAGGCGCGATAGGCTTGCAACTGGCTGAGGTAGGACTCGCGCGGGGCGTCGCCCTGGATCAGCGCGATGCGACGCGCGCCCTGGGCGTGCAGGTGCTCCAGCAGCAGGCGCGCTGCACCGGCCGAGTGCAGATCCACGCAGGGGGCGGGGTCCGCCGCCTGCGGCTCTTGCCCGATGGTGACCAAGCTCACACCGCGCTCGCGCAGCAGGCGCACGCGCGGATCCTGGGCCTGCGGCTCGATCACGATGGCGCCGTCGATGTCCAGATCCTGCAGCAGTTCCTGCGCCGTCTCCAGCGGCGGCACGAACACCAGTGCCAGCCCGCGTTGCATGGCGGCCTCCGCGGCAATCGCGGCGATTTCCATCATGAAGCCCAGGCGTGACACCCCACCCGAGATCGCAAATGGCATCGAGGACACGATGGCAATGCTGTTGGAGCGCCCCGCCTGCAGCTTGCGCGCGCGCGCGCTGGGACGGTAGCCCAGGCGCGCGGCCACGGCCTTGACACGCGTGCGCGTGTCCGGATCGACCACCCCGCGGTCGTTCAGCGCGTGAGACACCGTCGTCAGTGAAACCCCGGCTTCGCGTGCCACCTCGCGGATCGTGATGCGTGCTTTCATGCCCGGGCTGCTGCTTGTCATGGCTCGCATCATGCCCCGGCGCAACGGCGCTGCCCGAGCCACTGCCCGATGCGGTGCAGCAAGCCGGCGAACGCCGCCACCCAGGCCAGCATCGCGGCCAGGCCGAACAGCGGCGGCAGCCAGGCCAGGAAGGGCAGCTCGAGCGCGCGGATCAGGTCCAGCGTGCACACCGCGTACATGCCCAGCGGAAACACCGCGCCCCAGTACATCGGGTCGTAGCGCAGCGGCACGCGCGCGATGCCGTAGCGCCACACGCCCAGCACCAGCAGCAGCGGAATCCACCAGCTGCCGCTGGCCCAGTAAAACAGCGTGAAGCCCTTGATGAAGGGCAGCAGCGACCGCAGGAACGGCGCCTGCGGCGCAGCCAGCACCAGCAGCGCGCCGGCCAGGGTGGAAATGGCCATGGCGCCCATGTTGATCCAGTACGGTGGCGTCAGGTCCTCGGCGGCCAGGGTGAAGAAGGTGTAGCGGTAGAAGATCAGCGCCATGATCCAGATGTAGAGCATGCCGCCCCACAGCCACAGCGCCAGCGCCATGAAGTTGATGGCCAGGTGCAGGCCGCCGGGCAGGCCGGGCGCCAGCAGCACGCCCAGCACGGCCAGGGACTGCGTGGCCACCACGGCCAGCAGCCAGGTGCCGTTGATGCCGCGGTCCAGCGTCGGCTTGACGGCCTTGGTGGTCAGCACCGCGAACAGGCCGTAGGTCAGCAGCAGCCACAGCAGCGCGGTCAGCCCCCACAGCGCCAGCGCCGCGCCGCGCGGCCCGCCCAGCAGCAGGCACTGGCTGCCCAGCACGCCCGAGCCGGCCACCGCGGTGAAAAACCCCGGCCCGCGCTCGTGGTCCCGCAGGTCGGCGACCAGGCGCGCGCGGTGGCGGGCCAGGCGCAGCAGCGTCAGCGCCCACAGGCCTGCATACAGCGCCGCGTTGACCGCCAGCAGCGCGCGTGCCAGCACGGCCTGGCCCAGCAGGTGCATGGCGATCGAGACGATGCCGGTGGCCATCACCATGCCGAAGTTGGCCGGCGACAAATCGGCCAGCGTGCGGCGCGGCGGGGGTGGGGCGGCGGCGTTCATCAGGCGTGATTGTGCAAGAGCGTCGCGCAGGCGGCAGGGCGCCGCCCGCGCGCGCGGTAGCATCGCCGGGTTACAACCCGGAGGCCCTCATGAGCGACATCCTCACCCACGTCGAAGCCGGCGTGATGACCCTGACCTTCAACCGGGTCGACAAGAAGAACTCCATCACCCGCGCCATGTACGCCGCGCTGGCCGACGGCCTGGAGCAGGCGGCGCAAGACGCCGCCGTGCGGGTGGTGCTGGTCCAGGGCGACGCCACGGTGTTCTCGGCCGGCAACGACATCGGCGACTTCCAGGCCGCGCCGGCCGACCCCGGCCCGCGCGAGCAGCAGCCGGTGTGGCGCTTTCTGCGCGCCATCGCCAGCTTTCCCAAGCCCATCGTGGCAGCGGTCTGCGGCCCGGCCGTGGGCGTGGGCACCACGCTGCTGCTGCACTGCGACCTGGTCTACGCCGGCGACAACGCCGCCTTCGCGCTGCCCTTCGTCAACCTGGGCCTGGTGCCCGAGGCGGGCTCCAGCCTGCTGCTGCCGCAGATGTTCGGGATGCACCGCGCGGCCGAGGCCCTGCTGCTGGGCGAGCCCTTCATGGCCGAGGCGGCGCTGGAGGTGGGCCTGGTCAACCGCGTGGTGCCGCCCACCGAATGCAACGCCATCGCCCAGGGCCAGGCGCGCAAGCTGGCGGCCAAGCCGCTGACCGCGCTGATGGAGACCAAGCGCCTGATGAAGGGCGGGCAGCAGGCGGCGGTGCTGGCGCGCATGGACGAGGAGGGCGCGCTGTTCGGCCGCATGCTGCACGAGCCGGCCGCGCGCGAGGCCTTTGCCGCCTTTGCGCAGAAGCGCAAACCCGATTTCAGCAAGTTTTGAGCCACTGGCCCGCGTCGGAAAAGCGCGGCAAGCTATGATTATGATAGTTGACCCGCTTGCCGCCTGAACCATGAGCCCCAAAGCCCCCGCCCCCGCCCGGCCCTTCGAGCCCGCCTTCATCGCCAGCCTGTCGCAGCTGTTCGAGGAGCGCATCGTCTTCAACACCCTGCTGGGCCTGAAGGTGACCGAGCTGTCGGGCGAGCGCGTGTGCTGCGGCATCGACATGCGGCCCGAGCTGATCGGCCACTACCAGCACCAGCGCCTGCACGGCGGCGTGATCAGCGCGGTGCTGGACGCCAGCGCCGGCCTGGCGGTGATGGCGGCCATCGGCGCGCGCCACATGGACGAGCCGCCCGAGCAGCGCCTGGCGCGCTTTGCCAAGCTGGGCACGATCGACCTGCGCATCGACTACCTGCGCCCCGGCGTCGGCCCGCATTTCAGGGCCGAGGCGCAGGTGCTCCGCCTGGGTTCGCGCGTGGCCAGCACGCGCATGGCGTTTCACGGGGCCGACGGCAGCCTGCTGGCCACCGGCGCGGCGGCCTACATCGTGTCCTGATCGGGCTGGGCGGGGCGGGGCACCTCCCGCGGGCGGCCCTGTTCGTCGATGGCTACGTAGGTCAGCTGCGCCTCGGTCACCTTGATGTAGCGCCCCGGCTTGCCAATGCGCTCGGCAAACACGCTGACGGCCACCGTCATCGAGGTGCGGCCGATGCGCTCCATCTTGGCCACCAGCGACAGGATGTCGCCCACCCGCACCGGCTGCTTGAAGATGAACTGGTTGACCGCCACCGTGGCCATGCGGCCCTGGGCGTAGCCCGCGGGCAGCACCGCGCCGGCCAGGTCCACCTGGGCCATCACCCAGCCGCCAAAGATGTCGCCGTTGGCGTTGGCGTCGCTGGGCATGGGCATAACCTTCAGCACCAGGGTGTGGTCGGACGGCAGCTCCACGGCAGGGGCATTTACCGCCTGCAGGTTGGGCGGGCGCAGCACGGAGCTCGGGCGGGGATCGGATGGCATCGGCACAATGTCCTGTGAGGAATCGATGAATGGCATTTTCCAACATGCGCGCCGCCGCTGAGCCCATGCCCATGCCCGCCGGCACGGCCCCCCAGTCGGACTGGCGCACGCTGGCGCGCCTGGCGCCCTACCTGTGGCGCTACCGCTGGCGCGTGGGCGCGGCGCTGCTGATGGTGACGGGCGCCAAGCTGTCCAACGTGGGCGTGCCGCTGCTGCTCAAGGCGCTGGTCGACCGCATGAACGTCAAGGCCAGCGACCCGCTGGCGCTGGTGGTGGTGCCGGTGGGCCTGCTGCTGGCCTATGGCCTGCTGCGCCTGATGACCACCGTGTTCACCGAGCTGCGCGAGCTGGTGTTTTCCAAGGCCACGCAGGGCGCCACGCGCCAGGTGGCGCTGCAGACCTTCGAGCACCTGCATTCGCTCAGCCTGCGCTTTCACCTGGAGCGCCAGACCGGCGGCATGACGCGCGACATCGAGCGCGGCGTGCGCGCCATCGAGTCGCTGGTGACCTATTCGCTGTATTCCATCGTCCCCACGGCGGTGGAGGTGGCGCTGGTGCTGGCCATCCTGGGCACGCGCTTCGATGCCGGCTTCGTCTGGATCACGCTGGCGGCACTGGGCGCCTACGTGGTGTTCACCGTGTGGGTGACCGAGTGGCGCACGCACTTTCGCGTCGAGGCCAACGCCGCCGACTCGGCCGCGCACAACCACGCCATCGACTCGCTGCTGAACTACGAGACCGTCAAGTACTTCGGCAACGAGGGCTTCGAGGCGCGCCGCTACGACGAGAGCCTGCGCCGCTACCAGCGCTCGCGCCTGAAGTCGCAGTCGTCGCTGTCGCTGCTCAACACCGGCCAGCAGCTCATCATCGGCATCGGCCTGGTGGCCATGCTGTGGCGCGCCACCGCCGGCGTGGCCGACGGGCACCTGTCCATCGGCGACCTGGTGATGATCAACGCCTTCATGATCCAGCTGTACATCCCGCTCAACTTCCTGGGCGTGATCTACCGCGAAATCAAGCAGAACCTGACCGACCTGCACCGCATGTTCGCGCTGATGGACCGCCCGCGCGAGGTGGCGGACGCGCCCGGCGCGCCCGACCTGCACACCAACGGCCCGGTGGACGTGAGCTTCGAGCACGTGGACTTTGCCTACGAAAGCAACCGCCCCATCCTGCACGACGTCAGCTTCACCATTCCGGCCGGCAGGACGGTGGCGGTGGTGGGCCCCTCGGGCTCGGGCAAGTCCACGCTGGCGCGGCTGCTGTTCCGCTTCTACGAGCCGCAGGCCGGCAGCGTGCGCATCGCCGGGCAGGACATCCGCGGCGTCACCCAGGCCAGCGT
>OFJB01000450.1_pt1 | contig 20422 bp, 22 predicted proteins | sample 1775081 | NCBI WGS metagenome assembly OFJB01 (sample SAMN08195771, study PRJEB24354) | sludge metagenome | isolation source: initial sludge from phenol fed wastewater aerobic bioreactor | place: India: Nagpur | collected 2016-06-05
TCCAGGAAGCCGCCGAAGCGGCCGCCCGGGACCAGCGCCTGCGCCAGGCCGCCTGAACCCCGCAGCCCCCCGCCACACCGATCCACACACCCATAACACTCGAGACAGACCATAAAAAAAGGGGCGGCCCACGGGCCGCCCCTTTTGCATGCTGCTAGCGCAACGCTCAGTCGCGCTCGCCGGTGAAGGCCATCAGCAGGTTCAGCAGGCTGACGAAGACGTTGTAGATGTCCAGGTACACCGACAGGGTGGCGACGATGTAGTTGGTCTCGCCGCCGGTGACGATGCGGCTGATGTCGTAGAGGATGTAGGCGGAGAAAATCATCACCGCGGCGGCGGAGATGGTCAGGGCCAGGGCCGGGATCTGGAAGAAGATGTTGGCCACGGCAGCCAGCAGGATCACCACCATGCCGATGAAGAGGAACTTGCCCATGAAGGAAAAGTCCTTCTTCGTCACGGTGGCCACGGTAGCCAGGGTGAAGAAGATGGCACCGGTGCCGCCGGCCGCCATGGCGATCAGAGAACCGCCGTTGGAGAAGCCCAGGGCCACCTGCAGGATGCGGGACAGCATCAGGCCCATGAAGAAGGTGAAGCCCAGCAGCAGGACCACGCCCATGCCGCTGTTCTTGGTGCGCTCGATGCCCCACATGAAGCCGAAGGCGATGCCGAGGAACAGCAGGAAGGAAATCATCGGGCTGCCGGCGAAGAAGGAGAAGCCCATCTGCACGCCGACCATGGCCCCGATGACGGTGGGGATCATGGAAAGGGCCAGCAACAGGTATGTATTGCGCAGCACCTTGTTCTGGGTGGCAAGGCCGGCCTGGGTGCCGGCACCGGTCATTTGATACTGGGGAAGCATGGAGTCCTCCAAAAGAACGAGTTGGTTTTTGTTAACGGCTAAGACTAACCGGGCCCCGGCAAAGTTGCAAACCTGGGAGCCCCCCTTACACACCGTTACAGAAAGGCATTCCGGGCGGTCACGCCGGCACCGCCAAAAGGGCCGCCGGCCTGTGCTATGATGGCGCCCCACATCGCCCTCCGGCCCGCTGTCCTGCAGGCTCCCGGCGACTGCGGAGGCTTGGGTGAGTGGTTTAAACCAGCAGTCTTGAAAACTGCCGACGGGCAACCGTCCGTGAGTTCGAATCTCACAGTCTCCGCCAGTTCTTGGCCCGGCGCAGTTCCAACAGCGAAATGTGCGCAAAGGCCCGCACGGCAGCAACATGTCAGTTGCCGAAAACCCTCCCCCAATACAGTTCACAAGAACACGTCTGCCCCCTAGACTGTGTTTGGCTGGGCCTTGCCGCATCCATGGGCAGGATGGAGGAGTTGGTGTGAGCCAGCCGCCTGAAGTGGCCAGCCTTTTCACGGAGTGAAAGATGTTGTCGTCCGCCCTCTACGCCTCGTTCTTTTTCACGGTGGCGCTGCTGGTCACCACCGCCTACTTCTTGATGGGCGGCCTGCCGCTTCTCACACTGAAACATGACACCCCACTGGACGCCCGTTTCGTTCGGGGGTTTTTCAATGTGTACTACCGTGCGGCGTTCTGGGCGTCATTGGGGGCGTTTGTCAGCTATGCGCTTTGGGGCAGGTATCCCTTTGCCATCGGCGTGGCGGTCAATGCCTGCGTCGTCTCGCTGCTGCGCAAGCACTTGCTGCAGGCCATGCAGCAGCTCGGCGCAAAGATCGAGGCCAGCAGCGACGGAGCAATTCAGCACTTTCGTCGTGTGCATACGGCAGCGCTCTGCGTCAACCTCGTTCAGCTGGCGGCCATCGTCTGGGGGCTGCTGTGGCTGTCCCAGCAGCTCAGATAGCCATCTCGGCGGAGTGCCAGACCAGGTCTGCGGACTGCGCTTTGCGTGTGCCTTACTTCTACCTCGAGAGTCCCGCTCCCTGCGGTGCAATGGGGGTCAAGTCTTCAGGTCGGCACACCTCTTCGCTGTGCGCCAACCGAATCCACAGACCGGTGCGTTTGATGATGACGTAGCTCACGCTCACCGTTCTGCCTTTGTAGAGAAATTGCGTGCCGGGTTTGTACAGAATCATTCTTGTGATGTAGCGCGCTGGGATGGCTGGATGATGACGAAGTCACCCGTCCCGTAATGGTGCCAACACATGGGCGGCAGGGATTTTCGGCTCGGCAAAAGGCCTACGGCGCAGTCGCTTTTTCACAGCCCCTGATGATGCCTCAGGGCAGGCAAAAAAAAGCCCGCAGGTTGCGGGCTGAACACTTGCTCGATGCAAGCGGGAGGGATGTCGAGGGGATCGACGAGTCAATGTTAGGACGGCTGCGCCGGAGCGCATGTAGGACAGGACCGATTCCTCCGGGCGCGGTCGATCAGCAGCGAAAAGGGCCCAACGGTTCAGTGTCCGAGCAGCCCGGCACTCACGCTCCGTAAATCCTTGCGCAGCGTCGCCCCGTGGCCTTGGCCAGGTACATCGCGGAATCGGCCTTGCGAAGGAGTTCTTCGGCCTCGGTGCCGTCGCCAGGCGACAGGACAATGCCGATGGACGCACCGATACGCAGGGCGTGCGCTTCGATCTCGGTGGGCTGGCCCAGGGCTTGAACCAGACGATCAGCCAGACGGTACGCACTGTCAACGTCTGATACGCCCCGCAGCAGCAGCGCAAACTCATCACCGCCCAGTCGCGCCACCACGTCGTCCTCACGCGCTGCCTGCGTCAGTTGCCGGGCCACCCACACCAACAACTGATCACCCACCGCGTGTCCGTAACGGTCATTGACGGGTTTGAATCCATCCAGATCCACGTACAAGACTGCGAAGCCACGGCCCGACCGGTGTACGTCGGTGGCTGCGGCCTGCAATGCTTGCAAAAAGGCGGTGCGGTTGAGCAAGCCCGTCAGGCCGTCGTGCTCTGCCACATGGCGGATCTGCTGCTCGGCCTGCTTGCGCTGGGTGACATCAGTGAAGGTGCGCAGCGCGCCGCCGCCTTTGATGGGCACGGTCTGGACTTCCAGGATGCGGCCGTCAGGCCGGGGACGGTCATACACCTGGGGCTGATCGACCCCGCCATTGCTGTGCCGCAGCAGATCCTGCACTTCTTGCGATGCGCCCTGGAATTCGCCACGAGCCCGCAGGTAGGCCAGCACATTCACCAGCGTTGGCTTGGATGCCATCAGCTCGGCCGGCAGGTCCAGCAGTTCCATGGCCCGGCGGTTGCACAGCTCGACCACCCCCGTGGCGCTGATCTTGGCCACGCCCTGGTCCATGTGCTCCAGCGTGGCTTCGAGCAGGATGGATTTCTCCCGCAATTGCGCCTCGCTGTCGCGGGCGCTGCGTTCGGCCTGCGCCAGCAAGCGCTGCTGGCGCTTGAGCTCGGTGATGTCCACATGGGCGTAGAACACCGTACCGTCGCTGCCCTGCTTAGCGATGACGCGGCTCCAGCGGCTGCGCGGCAAGGGCACCTCAAACGGTGCCCCCGCAAAACGCATGTGCTCCTGCAAGGTCGACAGCCCGTCGTAAAACGGTGCCATGTCGCCCTCGCCCCCGACGGACCATGCGTGGCGATACACCTCGTCAAACGCCAAGCCCACTGCGGCAGCGCGGTCCGGCAGGTGGTACATCTGCATGAAAGGCTGATTGACCCACTGGATGCGCTGATCTTCAGCGCAGATCATCAGCCCATCGGGAATGCGGTCAAACAGCTCGGTGCTTTCGATCACTGGACTGCGCAGGTAGCCGGGTTCGTGGATGTCGGCGCTGGCCTGCGCGGCCATGTCAGTGGATGCGCTCTGAGCCGTTAGCGCCTCGGCACGCCATACACGCACCCGCCCCACGCCATCGATGGGCAACGACGACACATGGACGCGCAGCCCCCGGTGCTCAAAGCTGTACGGCCGGGTTTGCGCCCGGTGCCGCTCGACCCCGGCCGTGATGTACCGTTCGATGTTGGGCAGCTCCTGGGCATCCAGCCGCTGGGTGTAGAAGCGGCGCAGATTGGCCTCGTAGGGCTCGCCTACGTACACATGCCCCGCGTGCTCTGGAAAGAACTTGAAGAAAGCGCTGTTCCAGGCCAGCGTGCGGTCGCTGTCGTCAAACGCACACAGCGCCACGTCCAGACCATCCAGGGTGTCGCCCAGGGCACGGATGAGGCGAAGGCGGGAAGCGTCAGGCATGGTCAGAGCGTGGGTACGGCGACGTCAACATAGGCCCGCGCACTATGCGAGCCCCAAAATGGCACAGGCCTGCCACTGCTGGTTGGCCATGGCGGGCGCTCTATTGTGCGGACACGTGCTTACGGCAACCCGTCACAGGACGGGGGTCCACCGATCAGCTGGCGGGCATGTTGCCTTAACACTACACATCTTGATACAAATCAAGATTCCACTCAAGCGGAAGCAGACGCGCGCGATAGCCCGTTACGGCTGGACACCGATCCATACTGCTGCGGAGTCTGAGTGCACCGGCATTCCGCTATGGTGGGCGTTTTGAACTCAGGAGCCCTCCGCCATGATGAAGACCCGCCCCCCTTTTGCCGTCGCCTGCTGCCTGGCCCTGGGAGCGGCCGTCACCGGTTGCGCGGGTTATGGGCAGACACCCGCGCCGTCGGCGGGCTCTGCCTCCGCAGGGGCTGGATCACCCCCCGCCAGCGTGTGCAACGCCCAGCCCGCACAGTCCGTCGTGGGGCAAAACAGCACCGCATCGGTTGTTGAATCTGCCCGTCAGCGCTCGGGCGCACAGACGGCGCGCATCCTGCGCCCCGGGCAGATCATCACCAAGGAATACGACACCCAGCGACTGAACCTGGAAGTGGACGGCACCGGCCGCATCCTCGCTGCAAAGTGCGGTTGAGCGGAGTTTGCGCTGCCGATGAGGGGCGACTGAAACCTACGCGGTCAGTCCGCCAGAAACAGCTCCTGCAGATCGCTCAGAAAGTCAAAACCCCGCTCGGTAGGCCGCACGCGCGCCATGTCGCGCTCAATCAGGCCCTTGCGCTCGGCTGCTTCGAGCCCCTTGGCGATCGCGGTCAGCGGCAGGCCTGTGCGGGCCATGAAGTCCTGCAGCGCAAAGCCCTCGCGCAGGCGCAGGGCGTTGAGCATGTACTCGAACGGCAGATCGGCGCGGCGCACCTCGTCGTCCTGCGCCACGGCATGGCCGGCCAGGGCGTTGTCCATGTAGCGCGCCGGGTCCCGAAAGCGCACCTGCCGCACCACGCGGTGGGCAAAGCTCAGCTTGCTGTGCGCGCCCGCGCCGATGCCCAGGTAATCGCCAAACTGCCAGTAGTTGGTGTTGTGAAAACACTGGTGGCCCGGCTGCGCGTAGGCAGAAATCTCATACCGTGCCATGCCCGCCTGGCCCGTCATCTCGGTGATGCGGTCGAGCATGGCGTAGGCTTGGTCGTCTTCTGGGATGGCCGGGGGGAACTTGGCGAAGTAGGTGTTGGGCTCGATGGTGAGGTGGTAGATGGAAATGTGCGGCGGCTTGAAGGCCAGCGCCGTGCGCAGATCCTGCTCCAGCTCTGGCAGCGTCTGGCCCGGCAGCGCGTACATGATGTCGAGGTTGAAGGTGTCGAAGGACGCAGCAGCCTCCTCCACCGCCGCCATCGCCTGGGCGCGGTCGTGCACGCGGCCCAGGGCCTTCAGGTGCTGGTCGTTGAAGCTCTGCACCCCCACCGACAGGCGTGTGACGCCCGCCGCACGGAAGGCGCGAAACCGGTCTGTCTCAAACGTGCCGGGGTTCGCCTCCATCGTGATCTCGCAATCGGGCTCCAGCCGCAGGCGGGCGCGGATGTCGCCGATCAGCCGGTCGATGGCTGCGGGCGAGAACAGGCTGGGCGTGCCGCCACCGATGAAGATGCTGTGCACGGACCGCCCCCAGACCAGGGGCAGCGCGGCCTCCAGGTCGGCCATCAGGGCGTCGATGTAGCGCTGCTCGGGCACCTCGCCCCCGGTGCTGGCCCCTGCGCGGAATTCATGCGAGTTGAAGTCGCAGTACGGGCATTTCTTGAGGCACCAGGGCAGGTGCACATACAGCGACAGAGGCGGCAGGCTGGGCAACTGCAGCAGGCCCGGGCGCATGTAGTGCTGGATGTCGCGCACCACAGCGGGCTCAGTGTCGCCCTGGGGCGCGATCGGAATATGAACCACGTTCAGCGCCCTTCTACAGCCAGCGTTCGCGCATCAGCGCCAGCATCTGCGCGGCCGAGCGGCCCCGGTGGCTGTGGGCGTTTTTCACCTCCACGGGCAGCTCGGCAAAGGTCTTGCCGAACTCGGGGATGAACATCACGGGGTCGAAGCCAAAGCCGTTGCTGCCTCGGGGTTCGGTGGTGATCTCGCCCACCACGCGGCCCACGGCGATCAGCGGCTCGGGGTCTTGCGGGCTGCGCACGGCGACCAGGGTGCTGACCATGGCGGCGCGGCGGTTGGTCACGCCTTGCAGCTGCTCCAGCAAGGCACGCACGTTGTTGTCATCGCTTTTCTCGTAGCCGAACTGGGTGCAGTAATACGCCGTGTCCACGCCGGGCAAGCCGCCAAAGGCATCCACGCACATGCCGGCATCGTCGGCCAGCGCGGGCAGGCCTGTGTGCTCCGACGCAAACCGTGCCTTGGCCAGGGCGTTTTCGACAAAGGTGCGGAAGGGCTCCTCGGCCTCGCCCACGCCCAGATCGGCTTGGCGCACCAGCTCCACGCCCAGGGGCGCAAACATGGCCTGCAACTCGGCCAGCTTGCCGCGGTTGTTGGATGCTAGAACAATTTTCATGGTCAAAATGGCCACAAGCGCTAGTGGAATATTCGCCAGCAGCTATCAATTAAGGAGTATTTTGCAACGCCTGCTGTTGCAGCTGCACCAGTTGGGCAATGCCCTGTTCGGCCAGGCCCAGCAGTTGATCCATCTCGGCGCGGGTAAAGGCCACGCCCTCGGCCGTGCCCTGCACCTCCACATAGTGGCCCGCGCCGGTCATCACCACGTTCATGTCGGTGTCGCAATCCACGTCTTCCACATATTCCAGATCCAGCAGCGGTGTGCCCTGCACGATGCCGACCGAGATCGCCGCCACGGGTTGCAGCAGGGGCGACTGGGTGATCTTGCCGCTGCCCAGCAGCTGGTTGACCGCATCCTGCGCAGCCACCCAAGCGCCGGTGATGGCGGCGGTGCGCGTGCCACCATCGGCCTGGATCACATAACAGTCGAGCTGGATGGTGCGTTCGCCCAGCAGTTTGAGGTCAAACACGGCGCGCAGGCTGCGGCCAATCAGGCGCTGGATCTCTTGTGTGCGGCCTGTCTGCTTGCCCCGTGCGGCCTCGCGGTCGCTTCGGGTGTGGGTGGCGCGCGGCAGCATGCCGTATTCGGCCGTGACCCAGCCTTCGCCACTGCCGCGTTTGTGCGGGGGCACGCGTTCTTCGACCGAGGCGGTGCAGAGCACCTTGGTGTTGCCAAACTCGATCAGCACCGAGCCCTCGGCGTGCATGGTGTAGTGGCGGGTGATACACACAGGGCGCAGTTGGTTGGCGGCGCGGTTGCCGGTGCGAATGAAAGTGGTCATGGTTCGTGGGTGTTCAGAAAATGCCTTCCAAGCGTCGCCCAAAGCGCACGCCAGAAAACGGAACGGTTCAACTGACAGGTATCAGCCCAATGCACGAGGCTGCGCAGCCTCGGCCGGGCCTATCACGTCCCTCAGGCTTTGCGGGCCGCAGAGCGGCGAATCGCCTCGTTGATTTCGGCAATCGAGCGCTCGATGGCCGCATCGTCCAGGTCATCCACCAGCCCATCCAGTGGACCGGCCTGGATGGTGGAGGCGAACACATCGTCGCTGATGCTGTCGGTGGACACGCCTTGGGTGGACTCGAACGCATCCGGCGTCTCCCACTCCAGGGCGACCACCGTGACGTTGTCGCTGCTGTCCCCGGCTTTGCGCAAGGCGTCTTCCACCAGCTCGGGCACGGCATGCGATACGGTGTTGCGGCCCAGTTGCTTGGCGATTTCATCGTCGCTGAGCGTGCCCCACAGGCCGTCAGAGCACAACAGAATGCGGTCGCCCTGCTCCAGGTACACGGGGCCGGTGATGTCGTAGATGGGCTTGGTGGGCGAGCCCAGGCAGGTGAACAACACGTTACGGTTGATGCGCTCCAGCCCGGGCGGCGGCGTGTTGCGCAGTTCCATGTACGAGTGGTCCCGCGTGCGGGTCAGCAGGTCGCCATCTCGCACCATGTACAGGCGCGAATCGCCGCAGTGGATCCAGGTAGCAGTACCGGCCTGCAACACCGCCGCAACCAAGGTGGTGCGCGGTGTGTCGAGCATGCCTTTTTCTGTGGCGTAGCGCAGGATCTGGTGGTGCGCCGCGAGCAACGCGCCCGACAGGAACTCCTGCACATCCTTGAGCTGGGGCTTGGCCTGGCGCTGGAACAGTGCCGAAATGGTCTGCAGCGCGATCTGCGCAGCCACTTCGCCCTCGGGGTGGCCGCCCATGCCGTCAGCCAACACAAACAGACCCGATTCGCGCGTGTAGCAATAACCCATGCGGTCTTCGTTCTTCTCGCGGCCGCCACGGCGGCTGATCTGGAATACCGAGAACTTCATAAGGACTCACGCAAACGAGGATGCACCGGGGCGCCATCCATGGACACATGCCTCGCCCGAACCTGCATCGCGTGCGCCTGGTTCATTTGGGCTTGGCTCCGATTCCGGTGGCTTCACCCACCTTCTGCACATTCTTCTTGGTGTCAGACACCAGGGTGTCGAGCTGCAGCCGCATCTTCTCGGCCACGGTGAGCTTGGTGTAGCGGCGCTCCCCTTCGCGGCTGAGCTCCTTTTGCAAGGCGAACACCGACTGAGGGCGGGACAACGGGTCGAGCGCCATGCACCACTCCACCACCTCGATCAGGTTATCGGAATACACACCGCGCAGCTTGGTCAGCGCCAGCGACAGGCGGTCCTTGTCCACCCGCTGCGGCGCCTCGTTGGGCGGGAAGCCCTGCATGCAGGCGTAGATGCAGGCGCCGATGGCGTAGATATCCGTCCACGGCCCCATCTGCGAGTCGCGCCGGTACATCTCGGGCGCTGCAAAGCCGGGGGTGTACATGGGGCGGATGAAATTGCCTTCCTTGCTCAGCACTTCGCGCGCAGCGCCGAAGTCGATCATGACGGCCTTGTTGTCGTCGGTGATGAAGATGTTGGCAGGCTTGATGTCCAGGTGCAGCATCTTGTGCTGGTGCACGATGCGCAGGCCGCGCAGCACCTCGTCAAACAACGAGCGGATGGTGGACTCGCGAAACACCTTCTGGGTCTTGAGGTCGCGGGCGGTGATGATGAAGTCCTGCAGGGTCGCGCCCTCCAGGTAGTTCATCACCATGTAGACCGTTTCGTTCTCGCGGAAGAAGTTCAGCACGCTCACCACCGAGGCGTGCGAGATCTGCGCCAGCGAACGGCCCTCTTCAAAAAAGCTCTTGAGCCCCAGGCGGTACAGCGAAAGCTTTTCGGGCGGCACCTTCGGCAGCAGTTCGCCGGGAGCGCGGGTCGCGAGAGATGAGGGAAGGTATTCCTTGATGGCGACCTGCTGGCCTTCGGCGTCGAGGGCCAGATAGACCACACCAAAACCACCGGAGGACAACCGGCGCACCACACGGTAGCCGCCAATTGCGGTATCGGGCGGCAAGGGGGCCGGTTTGATTTTTGACATATTTTGCGAAGATGATTCGGGGGTAAGGCGGAACCCGGATAATCGCCGGATCGCAAGCAACCATCAAAAAGTCCAATGGCAGTTTACAGCATGACCGGATACGCCAGCGCACAGCATGGCGCATCTGCCACTGGCGCTGAAACCGACGCCCGCGCCCCCCAGACGCGCAGGCTGGGACTGGAAATCCGATCCGTCAACAGCCGCTTTCTGGACCTGTCGTTCCGCCTGCCCGACGAGCTGCGCGCCATGGAGCCCACGCTGCGCGCCCTGCTCACAGCGCGCCTGAAGCGCGGCAAGGTCGAAGTGCGGGCGGCCCTCGACAGCGACGATGGCAACAGCCTGCAAGACCCACCCGCCCGGCTGCTGCAACGCCTCAACTCTCTGCAAGACTCCGTCCGTGCCTGGCTCCCCAGCGCGGCGCCACTCACTGTGGCCGATGCCTTGCGCCTGTGCGCCAACGCACACTCGGGCAACGAAGACTGGAGCGAGGCCGTTCCAGCCCTGGCCGAAGAAGCCCTGACCGCCTTGCTGGCCGCACGGGAGCGCGAAGGCAAACGCCTCGCGACCATGCTGCTGGATCGCGTCAAGCAGTTGCGGGCCTTGGCCGAACAGGCCGTTCCCATGGTGCCGCTTCTGGTGGAGCAGCAACGCCAGCGCTTCATGGAGCGCTGGAAAGAGGCGATGGCCCTCACCGATGGCTCCACGCTGCCCGAGGCGGCCCGTGACCGCGCGTTGACCGAGGCCACGGCCTTTGCCATCCGCATCGACGTGGCCGAAGAGATCACCCGGCTGGACTCGCACCTGGACGAGATTGAGCGCCTGCTGAAAAAAGGCGGCGAGGTGGGCAAACGCCTCGACTTTCTGATCCAGGAGCTGCACCGCGAAGCCAACACGCTGGGCTCCAAATCTGCCGCGCTCGACCTCACCCGCATCAGCGTGGACATGAAGGTGCTGATCGAGCAGATGCGCGAGCAAGTGCAAAATATCGAATAACACTCATTTTTTGATAGCGCCTGGCGCACATCAACCATGGACTATCCTGGAAATCTCATCGTAGTGGCCGCCCCCAGTGGTGCCGGCAAGTCCAGCCTGGTCAAGGCACTGCTGGAACTGGATTCGCACGTCCACCTCTCGGTCTCACACACCACCCGCGCCCCGCGCGGCCAGGAGAAACACGGCCGCGACTACTACTTCGCGTCGCAATCCGAGTTTGACGCGATGGTGCAGAGCAATGCCTTCGTGGAGTGGGCCCATGTGCACGGCAATCGCTACGGCACCTCCAAGAAAGCCATCGAAGAGCGCATTGCCCAGGGCTCGGATGTGATCCTGGAAATCGACTTCCAGGGTGCACTGCAGATCAGGGAGGCCTTCGCCAACGCCGTGCTGGTCTTCATCCTGCCGCCCAGCTGGGAAGAGCTGCGCTCTCGCCTGGAGCGGCGTGGTGAGGACACACCAGAGGTGATCGAGGTCCGCCTCAAGAATGCGGCCGAAGAGATGGCGCAGGTCAGCAAATTCGACTTCGTTATAATCAATGAGTTGTTTGAGCGCGCGCTTTTCGACCTGAAAGCCGTAGTTCACGCCCAGCGACTCAAGTACGCCGCCCAGCGCCGCGCCCGTGCTGACACCTTCCAGTCGCTCAATATCACCTGAATCCCCGGAGTAAACGATGGCACGCATCACCGTAGAAGACTGTCTGGAAAAGATCCCCAACCGCTTCCAGCTCGTGCTGGCCGCCACGTACCGCGCCCGCATGCTAAGCCAGGGCCACGCTCCCCGCATCGAAAGCCGCAACAAGCCAGCGGTGACCGCCCTGCGTGAGATTGCCGAAGGCAAAGTGGGCCTGGAGATGCTCAAGAAGGTTCCCGGTTGAACGTTTTTCTGGGCAAAGCCCACCCAAAAGCACCGCGCCAGCGGTGCTTTTTTTTGCCCAAAAGTCCTCTGGCGCTGTCCCGCGCTACATTTAAGGCATGAACGCGGTGCTCAACTCACCTTCTGCAACGCAGCCCCGGCCCGGTGAACCGGCCCCGACAGGCAATCTTTCGGCAGCCGCTGCGGCAGCCAATGCGGCTGCGGCCAGCTTCGCCGCACTTACCGACAGCCTGGACTACCTGGACACCACCAGCATCGAACAGGTGCGCCAGGCGTACCGCTTTGCCGACGAAGCCCATCTGGGGCAATTGCGTAACAGTGGCGAGCCTTACATCACCCACCCCATTGCGGTCGCCGCACAGTGCGCGGCGTGGAAGCTTGATGCCCAGGCGCTGATGGCGGCGCTGCTGCACGATGCTATGGAAGACTGTGGTGTGACCAAGGCCGACCTGATCGACCGGTTTGGCGCCCCCGTGGCCGAGCTGGTGGACGGCCTCACCAAGCTGGACAAGCTCCAGTTCAACACCCGCGAAGAAAACCAGGCCGAGTCTTTTCGCAAAATGCTGCTGGCCATGGCGAGGGATGTGCGCGTCATTCTCATCAAGCTGGCCGACCGCACCCACAACATGCGTACTCTGTCGGACATGCCGCGCAGCAAATGGGGCCGCATCTCGTCCGAGACGCTGGAAATCTATGCCCCTATTGCCCACCGCCTCGGCCTGAACCAGACCTATCGCGAACTGCAGGATCTGGCCTTCCGGCACCTGCACCCCTGGCGCTACGCCACGCTGGCCAAAGCGGTCAACAAATCCCGCAACCGCCGACGCGATCTGGTTCAAAAAGTGCAGGCTGAAGTGGATGCCGCCTTTTCCAAGATCGGCATGAAGGTGCGCTTGGCCGGGCGCGAGAAAACGCTGTACGCCATCTATCAAAAGATGGACCTCAAGCACCTGAGCTTTGCCCAGGTGACGGATATCTACGGCTTTCGGGTCATCGTGCCGACCGTGACCGATTGCTACACGGCGCTGGGTGTTTTGCACCAGATGTACAAGCCAGTGCCCGGTAAGTTCAAAGACCACATCGCGATTGCCAAACTCAACGGCTACCAGTCGCTGCACACCACGCTGGTTGGCCCCTCGGGCGTTAACATCGAGTTCCAGATGCGCACCGACGAGATGCATGTGATTGCCGAAGCCGGTGTGGCGGCGCACTGGCTGTACAAGGCCCAGGACGGAGAAGGCACGGCCGCTGAACGCCTGGGAACCAAGTGGCTGCAGTCCCTGCTGGACATCCAGAACGAAACGCGGGATGCGGCGGAGTTCTGGGACCACGTCAAGGTGGACCTGTTTCCCGATGCGGTGTATGTCTTCACGCCCAAAAGCCAGATCATGGCCTTGCCGCGTGGTGCCACGGTCGTGGATTTCGCCTACGCGATTCACAGCAACGTGGGCGACCGCACCACGGCCGCGAAAATCAACAACGAGCAGGTCCCGTTGCGCACGGAACTGAAAAACGGTGACGTGGTCGAGATCATCACTGCCCCGGTCTCCACACCCAACCCTGCGTGGCTGGGTTTTGTACGCACGGGCCGTGCCCGATCCAAGATCCGTCATTACCTCAAAACCTTGGCCCAAACCGAGTCCGAAGGGCTGGGCGAAAAACTGTTGACCCAGGCGATTCGCGCGGAAGGCCTCGAACAACTGCCCCCCGTCAACGCCGAGACCCAACCGCTGTGGGACAAACTGCTGCGCTTTACCGGCAACCGCACGCGCAGCGAGCTGATGACCGACCTGGGTCTGGGCAAACGCATTGCCAGCATCGTCGCCAAACGGCTCATGGTGTTGATGTCAGAGCATGGCCACCGTCCGGACGCCCTGCTCATGACCCGTGAGCGCTATACATCCCACGAAAACCTGTCGCAAGGGGCCGTCACGCTGGACGGTAGCGAGAATGCTTCCGTGCAATACGCTACCTGCTGCCGCCCCGTGCCAGGCGACAGCATCGTCGGTTATCTAGGCCGCGGTGAGGGGCTGGTCGTGCACAACGCACATTGCAGTGTTGCCAAACGCCTTCAGCACAAAGACAGCGAACGGTTCATTGCCGTGGACTGGTCGGACGAGCCTACCCGCATGTTCGAAACGGGCGTGGTCGTCACCGTGAACAACGGCAAGGGGGTGCTGGCGCGCGTGGCGGCAGAGCTTGCCAACTCAGAGGCCGACATCACCCATGTGGATATGGACGATGAGGCAGCCCTGGACACCACGGATTTGCGGTTCATCGTGGCGGTTCGTGACCAAGCCCACCTTGAGCTGGCATTGCGCAACCTGCGGCGTACGCAGGCGGTGCTGCGCGCGGCAAGAATCACGCCGCAGCCCTGACACCTCAGCACGGAGCATCAAGCTCTGGGCTTTCCGCAACTGGCACACGGGCCGCCGCTTGTGCGCAAACAGGCTATGTGGCGGCGCTCCGAGGTGGGTACTGCACCTCCACCACTTCCAAATGGCGCACCCCACCCGGCGTGGGCAGCTGTACCTCATCCCCAACGCGAGCCTTCAACAGAGCCCGCGCCACGGGCGAAATCCAGCTGACTTGACCCATACGACTGTCCGCCTCGTCGATGCCCATAATGGTGATCGTGCGCTCACCGTCCTCGTCGTCGGAGTAGGTGACGGTGGCCCCAAAGAAGACCTGTTGACTGCCCGCATGCAAACTGGGGTCCACTACCTCGGCGATCTCGAGCCGCTTGGTCAAAAAACGGATGCGCCGATCAATTTCGCGCAGGCGTTTCTTGCCGTAGAGGTAGTCGCCGTTTTCAGACCGATCTCCGTTGCTGGCCGCCCAGTGCACCACATCCACGATCTTGGGCCGCTCGTTGTCGATGAGATCCAGAAGCTCTGCCCTCAGGCGTGCATAGCCTGACGGGGTGATGTAGTTTTTGCCACCCGGCGGCAAAGGCGGCAGTGCCAATCCTTCGTCATCGTCAGCACTATCGGTTTCCTTGGTAAAAGCCTTGCTCATCGCCAGAACTCTCCAATCAGCGCAAAGCGCCTGGACAAATGAAAAAGCCTGCAATCTTACGATTGCAGGCTTTAAACATTGGTGCGGCTGGCAGGAATCGAACCCACGACCCCTTGGTTCGTAGCCAAGTACTCTATCCAGCTGAGCTACAGCCGCTAAGCTTTGAATTATAGCATGATTTCTTGGCGACCCTTGAAATTTGCTTTTTTCTGATTGCTTTCCTGAGTCAGGCACCGCAAGCAGACAGTCAATTCAACGCAAGCCAAGATTGTAATGCACGATAAAGGCTCCAAAAACAAACTGAGCGATTTGGATCACAAAACACGTCATTTGTTGATGGGTCCACCCTGCAAGCGAGGGTGGTAGGGCGTGTTGGACTTGAACCAACGACCAAAGGATTATGAGTCTGGGCAGGACTGCCCCAGGATCAAGAACTTACAGCGTCGGGCCATCTACAAAAACACCTTTCAGGGCAAGGCTGCGAACCGCTTGATTGCTTGACGCCCTCGCCTTTTGTAGAGGATGACTTGTGTACTGCCTACGGTAAACTGCATTGATGACCCATGCACCGCAGGACCCCGACGACAGCGCGACTAAGCAGGAGTCCGAGCCGGCTGCAGAGCGTGCCCCAGCCTTCGGCGCCCGGCTTCGACAAGCGCGCGAAGAGCGCGGTTTCACTCAGGGCGCCGTGTCCAATCGCACAAAGATGATCGACCCCGAGCAACGTGGCGTTTCTCGCACAGCTCTGATCGGTTACGAGCAGGACACCTCCAACCCGGGACTTCGAGAAATCAAGCTGCTCTGCGAGGTGCTTCGAATCACCCCGAACTGGCTGATCTATGGGTCCGAAGGCGCCACCCAGGTTGCGACCGCAAGTAGCGAGTTGTTGAACACGCCACAAATTGAGATGGCTGTACGTACTGCACTTGCGTTATCAGCCTTAAAGGGCCACGAGCGGGAGGCCCTTCAGAGCATCGTGCTTTCCATGGCTGGGCGTCAACTGGGTGACCTTCGCTTATCTGGTCTCCTCACGCTGACCCATTTAGTGATGGAGCCGTTTCAGAACATGTTGAAGGACTACGTCACCGAATTCACCCCCACCATGCCTTTGACAGACGTGGCAGAGGCGATGTCAGTGCAGTTGCGCAACAACATTGGTAACAAGCTGAGGTTTGACGACGAAGGCAACCCAAAGGACGGGCAATGGACATACCCAGACCCTAAGGGTGTGGAAAAGTGGTGAAACTCGACATTTAGTTGTACGGATAGTTGACCTATAGCTTTTGGGTCAATACACTCCTGCATGTCAAATATCTGACGTACAGGAGTTCATATGCTTGACTTTTCTGAGCTGGCGCTTTCCCCCAACGAGTCTCGCGCCGCTCGTAACTTCCTCGGCCATAGCCAAGCACAGGTCGCCGAGAAATCCAACCTCCCCGCCCACAAGATCAAACGCTTCGAGTCGGGCAACTACGTGCCGGATGCGCAGTTCCTTCAAGACCTGCGCGAGTTCTATGAGAGCGAGGGCTACAACTTCCACGACGAAGACGCACCCGGCGCCAAGGCTAAGGCGCGCGGCGATGTGTTCCCTGCTGGCGTCGTCGGTGGAACTGACGGCGGACCCGATGAACCCGATGGTTCTCCCTCGGAGAACCAAGGAAAACTGCCACGCCCAAAAACTGCGAAACTGCAATACATGCGTATTACCCCAAGCCTGGAGGATGACCAGGTGGACCGGGTGTTCGGCTGCATCGAAGACAACGAAGAAGCCATCCGAGCCGGCATGACTCTGCCGATCCGCAACGGCTTCTTGTCCGAAAGCCCATCGGCGGCAACCCAGGCCCAGGCCATTGCACTGTTGCGCTGTCTGGCCGAAAACGGCTTGCTCTACGCCCGCTTGATGGGTCGCGAGCTGGTGGGCATGCCGCCCGCCGATGGTCCAGCGGAATCGGGCGACTTTCTGCTTGGGGCCAGCAGCAAGGCCAAGGCGGCGACGGTGGGCGACCTGCTGGCGCTGGCAATGGCAGACCTGCAGCGCGCCGTGGTGGACGGCGACACAGAGGCTCAGGCGCGCCGCAAGGGCCGCGCCGAGCCGGTGGAGGTGCTTCAAGCGTTGGTCGGCTGAGGCGCGGCGGCAATGCTCCCCCTCATTGATCAACAGGGGGCCCCTGTGCCCCCCTGCCCTCCCCTGACGTGGCGCCACAAGGCGCCGACCGGGGCACCCGCTTGCACGCCAGTGCATGCGGGGGGGGAGGGAACCAGGTCCGCCAGGGCGGTGGATCAGGCAGACGGCGGCGGGTGGATCGCCAGGGCCACGCTACCCGATGGCCGGTGCAAGCGCTTTCGCCAGCTGCAGTGCTTCGACGGCTATGTGGCCGTTTGGCGCGCTGCCGGTTTTCTCCTGACCTGGCAGGACCCCCGCACGGTTTTCATCACGCGCGGTGGGCTGGACGCAGGGCCACAGCGCCCCGCTGCAAACCCGGCCCAGGTCACCCCATCAACACCACACACAGAGGCTCTGAATCATGGTCAAGCTCGATTTGGGCATTGCCAAGCTCGATTGGTACGTGCTTTCCAACCCCTCAGCCAACACCGGCCCTTTTTCGTTCTCCATCGACCACGAGGGCGTCTTCCTGTTCCTCAAGCCTGTGCAGCTCGCGCTGCTGTGGCCCTGGGTGAAGGTATGAGCCAGAAGCCCGCACCGCCCGCCTTCGCCTGGTGGACCACCCCCACCACCCGCGCATTGCATCGTGCGCCCACACAGCCCACCACGGGCCTGCATCGCCGTCCGTTTTCTGGCGCTCGGGCCGCACCTCAACACCCCAAGGAGGCTGCCCGTGCAACGGCACAAATTTTCCCCTTCACGGGCAGTAACACCCCGTATGAGTCTCATGAGTGAGACAGCAGCCAGCGAAGCGCAGCAGCTCATGGGACTCGATACGGTACGGATCAAAAGCCCTTACATGGCAAAGAACATCGTGGACAAAGTGACCGCACAAGGGGTGAGCTATCGGCAAATTCACAACGAAACCGGCGAGAAGCTGTGGGAGGTGACGCGCACAAGCCTTCAGGCATCGCATGACGCGCGAATCATGGTGAAGCCGATGTATGAGGACTTTGTGGTGTCCAAAAGCGGCAAACCAGAGCTGCACCCGAGCCCGCCCTATTTGATCGTGGAGTGCTCGATACCCAAGGCCATGCACGGCCAAAACATCTACGGGGTGATCGAGGACATGCAAACGGCCTGCGAGAGCCTGCGGGCTTTGCTGGAAAGCCTCCTAGGGGTGGCTCTGCCCCATACGCGCAATTGGACGGTGCAGCGCGTGGACTGGGCCGAGTCCTTTCAGCTGCCCGATCAGGCCGTGCAGGAGTTCTTCGAGGGCATCTACCACGTGGCCTTCCCACGCCGGAAGATGCAGAAATACGGAAACGAATCGATCTTCGTACCGGGCACCACCACCACGATCAAGCTGTACCACAAGGGCCGCGAGTTCGAGAAGAACGACCGTAAGCGCCTGGCCTGGGTGCTCCGCAACCTCTTCCACGAAAACAGACCACGTGACGCCGCGCCTGATTGGGCACAACGACAGGCCTACCGCAAGGTTGCAGCTCTCCAGCGCCTGGCAAACAACCGCCTTCGCGCAGAGGTCGAAGTGCATGCGGAAAAGCTCGACTACGACTTCGGCCACAAACCCAAGGTCCACGAGGTCACCACTGAGTATCTGAAGGCCGTTTTCGACAAAGAAATGGCCCGCCTGTTGCGCGAGGGCCGCGAGGGTGTGACTGTGGTCCGCACAAGTCTGGCGGTTCGTGATCGCCTGGAAGCCCGTTTCTCGCCCGAACTGGCGGGGCTGCTGCATGGCTTCTGGCTGGGCCTTGCCACCCACGGCGAAGACGACATGAAGACGCGCAGCACCCGCGCGACGTTCTACCGCCGCCGCAAACAGCTTGTCGATGCTGGTGTGTCCTGGCTCACCACCGACATGCAACTCATCGAGCGTCAGGGGCAAATGCTGCCCGCCGACTTCTCCCCCGTTCGTGCAAACGCCAGGCGCTGTACCAGCCTGGTGCGCGAAAGACCCGCCTTCGACTACCGAAGCGGACTACTCCAACTGGCCGCCTAAGGCCATCTTCCCTAAGGAAATCATCATGAGCGAAACCGTTCTCGTATTGCGTGCCGACCGGTACGAATTCACCAGTGAAAAAACCGGCGAAATCATCAAGGGCGCCAACGTCTACTTCATCAGCGACACACAAGTCGAGACACCCAACGCAGTAGGCGACAAGCCGATGAAGGTTGCCATCAGTGACGAGGTGTTCAACGACATCAAGCACTACGGCGCCCCGGCCATCTACGACATCACGACCAAGACCAGGCCGGGAAAAGATGGCACGGCCACTGTGACGCTGGTGAAAGCCAAGTTCCAGCAGCCATTCAAGCTGCCCGAGTCGGAATAAAAAAAGCGCTCACGTGCAGCAACACATGAGCGCCCACCGAACCACAAAACCCTATCCGTGATCGGCCTTGGCAGCTTACTCCATGTAGGCCGTCAGAGGCCATGAATCGAGGTTCCCCATGTTCTTTCACGCCCCCCAGAGTGTCTACGGTATCGATTGCTTCCGCATGTTTATGGACGAAATCGGCGGGGACGCGGTAACTGTGAGCCGATACCTCGGCGTTCATGAAAACACTGTCCGCCGTTGGCTGCGAGAGGCGACGCCTGTCCCTCGGGAAGCTGTCTTGGCTTTGTTCTGGGAGTCTAAGTGGGGGCGCTCGCAGATCTTCACCGATCAGGTGAACGAAATCCGTCTGCTGTATCGGCAAGTCTGCATCCTGCAGGACCAGTACCAGAAGGCCAAAGACATCGTCACGGGGCTGCGGGCCATGCATGCAGGTTCCGCGAATGAACCACTGTTTGAAGAGCTGCCCGACCTTGTCCGCTGGCAAGAGCCAACATTCGGCACCGAGGCCTCCCTGCCTTTATCTGCTGATCCATCGCCTCCGCTGCAGGACGCCCAACCGGCCCCAGTTTCCACTCGCGCCGCTCAGGCCATGCAGGCACTGGACCGCGCCCGCGCTGCTGCCCACCGTCATGGCGCAACTGCAGGCGGTCGCGCCCTATCCCACCCACGCGGTGGTGCGCCCCACCTGGAACGACAACCTGCAGATCAAACGCTACCTCGACATCGGCGCGCAGACGCTGCTGCTGCCGTACGTGCAGAACGCCGACGAAGCCCGCCAGGCCGTGTCCGGCATGCGCTACGCGCCGCGCGGCGTGCGTGGCGTCGGCGGCACGGTGCGCGCTACCCGCTATGGCCGCGTCGCCGACTACATGCGGCACTGCGAAAACGAACTGTGCCTGCTGATCCAGGCCGAGACCGGCGAAGCGCTGGAGCAGTTGGAAGCCATGGCGGCGGTCGACGGCGTGGACGGCATCTTCATCGGCCCGGCCGATCTGGCCGCCAGTCTCGGCTATCCCGGCGAGCCGAGCAACCCGCGCGTGGTCGCCGCCGTCGAAACCGCCATCGCCCGCATCCGCCAGGCCGGCAAAGCGCCCGGCGTGCTGACCGTGGACGAGACGCTGGCGCGGCGCTACATGGCAGCCGGCAGCCTGTTCACGGCGGTGGGCGTAGATGCCGCCCTGCTGGCGCGGCATTGCGACCAACTGGCGCAGCGCTTCGCGCCGTCCAGCGCCCGCTAGCGGCGAACAGCGGCAGGTCTTTGCGGGTACCCTATCGGTTTTCCATCACCCGCAAAGCCCCGCATGTCCGACACCTCGCAGCCCTTCGACGTTTCCGCCTACATCGCCCAGAGCCTGGAGGGCATGCGCGCCGCCACCTCGGCGCACTGCGCCACCTGGCACCTGGACGAGGCCGGGCAATGGTCCGTGGACATGGA
>OFJB01000451.1_pt1 | contig 20421 bp, 14 predicted proteins | sample 1775081 | NCBI WGS metagenome assembly OFJB01 (sample SAMN08195771, study PRJEB24354) | sludge metagenome | isolation source: initial sludge from phenol fed wastewater aerobic bioreactor | place: India: Nagpur | collected 2016-06-05
CACCCCGTGGTTTCTGCCGACGAATGGCTGGCCCAGCGCCATGCACTGCTGGCCCGCGAGAAGGCGCTGACCCGTCTGCATGACGAAGTCGCCGCGCAGCGCCGCGCACTGCCCTGGACCCGCGTGGACAAGTGCTACATGCTGGATACGCTGCAGGGTCCGCGCGCCTTGGCCGATCTGTTCGATGGCCGCAGCCAGCTGCTGGTGCAGCACTTCATGTTCGGCCCGGGGTGGGAGCAAGGCTGCCCCAGCTGTTCCTTCATGGCCGACCACATGGGCGGCATGGAGCTGCACCTGCAGCACCGCGACGTGTCGGTGCTCGCCGTGTCGCGTGCGCCGCTAGACGAGATCGAGCGCTTTCGCCAGCGCATGGGCTGGCAGTTCCGCTGGGCGTCGTCGCACGGCAGCGACTTCAACCACGACTTTGCCGTGAGCTTCACGCCCGAGCAGCGCGCGCAACGCAATGGCGAGGTGTTCTACAACTACGGCATGCGGCCCTTCCCTGCCGATGAGGCGCCGGGCATCAGCGTGTTTGTGCGCAACGATGCGGGCGAAGTGTTCCACGCCTATTCCACTTTCGGGCGCGGCGTGGAGGCCATGATGGGCACCTACCAGCTGCTGGACCTCACGCCCCGAGGCCGCCACGAAACCAACCCCGCCTACCCCATGGACTGGGTGCGACACCACGACCGGTATGCGCCCTCCCAGCCACAGGCTGGGTCTGTGACGGCGCCAGCCGCACAGGCGCCCCAGCCTTCACCGGCCCACACGGCGCCGGGTGGTTGCTGCGCCGCACGGGGCTGACCACACACCGCGCGGAGTGCGACCATGGACGCCGCCCTCTGGCCCTGGCTGGCCATCGCTGCCATGGGCGCACTGCACGGGCTCAACCCCCTCACGGGCTGGGGGCTGGCCACCGCCTGCAGCCTGCACGCCACCGACCGCAGCATGCCGCTGCGCGCACTCCTGCCCATGGCCTGCGGGCACCTGGCGGCCGTGGCATTGACGGCGGCTGCGGCGGTGTGGAGGTTATCGTTATCGCCATCCGTGCTGCTGGCGGTAGCGGGCGGCCTGGCTGGGGTGGTGGTGCTCGCTCGCGCGCATTGGTCGGCAGCGGTGTGGCATCGCCTGCGCAAGCCGGCCGGGCCCGTGGGCATGGCACTCTGGTCCTTTGGAGTGGCCACGGTGCACGGTGCCGGGCTGGCGCTGGTGCCTGCGCTGGCGCCGCTGTGCGGGGGTGATGGCGCAGCAGGTGGGGCGGCTCCAGCGGGTGGCGGGCTCTCCACCCCCTTGCTGCTGGCGTTGGCTGCGATGGGTGTTCACATCCTGGCCATGCTGGCCGTCACCGGGGCCATGGCCGCTGCGGCCTGCCAAGCTGTGCAGGCCGCCCAGCGCTGGCTGCAGCGCCATCGGCGTTGCAGCGGCGGCCCTGCCCGCTGATCAGGCCTTGGCCGGGCGGTGCAGGGCGCAGATCTTGTTGCCGTCCGGGTCGCGCAGGTACGCCAGGTACAGCTTGCCGCCGGGGCCTTCGCGCCAGCCGGGTGGGTCTTCGCAGGTAACGCCGCCGTTGGCTACGCCGGCGGCATGAAAGGCGTCGGCCTGTTCGGGCGACTGCATGGCAAAACCGATGGTGCCGCCGTTGGCAAAGGTGGCGGGCTCGCCGTTGATGGGGGTGGTGATGCCAAAGGTACCGGTGGGGCCGCGATAGAAGTAGCGGTTCTTGTTGGCCACCCCGGGCGGCACACCCAGCGTGCCCAGCAGCGCGTCATAAAACTTCTTGGACCGCTCCAGGTCGTTCACACCGACCATCACATGACTGAACATTCATCGTCTCCTGTAAGCCCCTCAAGGGGCGGGTTGTGGCCAACGGTTGGCGGTGGCATGTTAGCGGGTGGCTATCGCCATCACAGGGGCGTGCCACAAGCCCCTGTGCGGCACTCTGGCTGGGGCGCCTTTTGGCGGTAGCCGCTGTGGTCTCCAGGCGTCCACACAGGCTGCATGGAAGCCGGTTTGAGGCAAAAATGCGCCATAGCGCTAGTACAACATGCCCGAATAGCTATCTAATTTATAGCAAGCATCCGCAGCGCCAATAGCTTCCGCGCGCCACCCCATCCCCTCGTATTGCCCGTTGAACAAACCGTCACACCCCATGCTGCCCACGGCCTCCCCGCCCCACTTCACCCCGGTGCCCCTCGACAAGGCCTACCGCTTGCTCAACCACGGCCCCGTAGTGCTGGTGTCGGCCACCCATGCAGGCCAGCACAACGTCATGGCCGCATCGTGGGCCTGCGCACTGGACTTTGCGCCGCCCAAGGTCACCGTGGTGCTCGACAAGGCGACGCGCACGCGCGAGCTGGTGGAGGCCAGCGGCTTCTTTGCACTGCAGCTGCCCACCGTGCCCCTGGCAGCGCTGACCGTTGCCCTGGGCACCGACACCGCCAAGACCATGCCCGACAAGCTGCAGCGCCATGGCGTGGCGTTGTTTGAAGCACCGGGTCAGCCCGCGCAGACCACGCCCCCGCTGGTGCAAGGCTGCGCCGCCTGGCTGCTGTGCCGCGTGGTCCCCGAGCCGCACAACCAGCAGGCCTACGACCTCTTCATCGGCGAAGTTGTGGCCGCCTGGGCCGACGATCGTGTGTTCCGCAACGGGCACTGGGAGTTCGACACCGCGCCGGATGAGCTGCGCACGCTACACTACGTGGCGGGTGGGCAGTTCTATGCGACGGGGGCTTCCATCAGGGTGTGAGCCTGGGCGCAGGGGGCGCGTCGCCGCTGCGGCAGGCAGTGCGGGCTCCTGATCACCGCCTGCAGCGATGGGGGCGCAACGCTCGGCCGCGGACCGTCCACCGCGCCGCCCTGTCTCACTCCCCGTCCAACATTCCCACCTGCTTCAGCTCCGCAAACTTGGCCGCCATCGTCGGGTTGCCGCGCGTCAGCTTCTTGATGGTGAGGTCTTCGGCCTTGTCGTTGGCCAGGCGCAGGTTGTTGGCCGACTTGTGCAGCGCCTCCTTGGTCTTCTCCAGGTCCTTGATGGCCTCGTCAATACGCTTCACGGCCTCTTCAAACCCGTCGGACGCCAAGCGCCAATTGCGCCCAAAAGCGCCCTTGAACTCTTCCAGCTGCGATTCGAACTTGGTGATGTCCAGGTTCTGCGCCTTCACCAACGCCAGCTCTGATTTGTACTGCAGCGACTTCATCGCGGCGTTGCGCAGCAGCGTGATGATGGGGATGAAGAACTGTGGCCGCACCACGTACATCTTGGGGTAGCGGTAGAACATGTCCACGATGCCCGTGTTGTACAGCTCGCTCTCGGGCTCCAGCAGCGACACCAGCACCGCGTACTCGCAGCCCTTTTCATTGCGATCCTTGTCCAACTCTTTCAAGAAGTCTTCGTTGCGCTTCTTGGTGGCCGTCTCGTCGCTCTCGTTCTTCATCTCGAACATGATCGAGACGATCTCGTTGCCCGCCTCGTCCGTGTCGCGAAAGATGTAGTCGCCCTTGCTGCCGCTGCGCGCGTCGTTGTCTTTCTCAAAGTAGGCGCGCGGAAACGCCGTGGCGCGAATGCGGTTGAACTCCGTCTCGCAGTGCTGCTCCAGCGTCTCGCCCACCATCTTGGTCGACAGGCGCGCCTTCATGTCCCGAAGCCGCGCAATCTAGCCATCGCGGTCGCGCAGCTGCAGTGCGTACTGCTCCTTGATGGCGGTCTCTTCGAGCTGCTTTTTCACCACCACCAGGTTCAGGTTGTTTTGGAGTTCGTCGCGCTCACGGGCCACCACCGTCACTGCCTCGTTCACCGCCAGCCTGCGCGCCACCTCGGCAGCCTCCAGCTGCGATTTGAGCTGCTGGATTTCGGTGTCCTTTCTGGCCGCCACGCCCTGCAGCTCCTGCGCCAGCCGCGCTTGTGCCAACTGGTCCGCCGCCTGCTGCGCCTGCCGCGCACGCTCCAGCTCACTCACCAGCTTGTTTTCCAGCGCATCGCGCTGCTTCTCCACCGCGCTCAGGGCCTGCGCCACGGCCAGGTCACGCTCCACCGCGCCTGCATCCAGCTGCGCCTTCAGCGCTTGGATCTCGGCGTCTCTGGCCGCTGCCGCCTTCTGCAGTTCATTGGCTAACTGGGCCTGCGCCAGTGCTACGGCATTGCGCTTGTCCTGCTCGGCCAACTCCAGCCGCTCGTGCAACTGCGCATGGAAATCCGCGTCACGCACCTGCTTGAGGATGTCGGCGTACCCGGATTCGTCCACCTTGAAGGCTTTGTGGCAATGGGGGCAGATGATGTCGTGCATGGCGATCGCTGTGTGTTGTGCTTAATTGGCGAGGGGCCGGAGCGGAAGCCAGATTGGGCTAAACGCTTAAGTGAAAGACTGGCTGCTAGCGCTCACTGAAAAAGCGCTAGCAGCTATAAAAAGAGAAGCGATTCAGCTTCCTAAGGTACCCCGCCCCTCATACGCCGCCATGATGAAAGGCTTGGCAGCGTCCAGATCGGCTTGGGTCGCAAGCGTCACTTCCAGGTTGCCCGTGCCCCAATGCCCGATGTTCGTCACGTCGCGCGCGTTGGGCAGCACCGGCAAGGCGGTGGCGGGGTCTACATGCAGGTACAGCACCAGGCAGTTTTTGCGGTGCAGCACCACCGTGGCAAAGTTCTTGAGGCGCTTGAAGGCCAGGTACAAGCGCAGCTCTTTGCGCTGCACATCGTCGCCCAGCGACAGCGTGTAGCCCTCTAACGAAGCCAGCAGCAACTGCATGGGCTCCGGTAAATTCACCAGCAGCTCGGCAAACGATTTGTCAGGCCCCGTGCCTTTGGTGCCGATGGGGTCGGCCGCAGCAGGCACCGCCATGGCCGCCGCAGTAGCCGCCATATCGGGCTTGCTGGGCGTGGCTTTGGGCGGTTTGGCCGGGGTGGGTTTGCTGCCCGCATCGCTGCCCGCGTTGACCGACTCCAGCAGCAGCAAGTCGCCCCCAAACTGCCGGTAGCGAATCAGCTCGATATTGCGGCCAATCTGCTGCACCGCGTGGCCGTCGTACTTAGTGAAGTCCGCAGCAATGCACACCACACGGGGCGCGCTCCAGTCAATGGCATCGGCTGCAGCAGCACCCAGCTTGTCCAGCACCAGCAGCTTGAACTCGGCCTTATGGTCCAGCAGCCAGTCCAGGTAAAACAGGCCCTGGTTGATGACGTTCTCGCCCACCGACCGCTTGTATTCCAGGATCACGGGGCAGTTGTTTTCATCCAGGCCCAGCGAATCGATGCGCCCGCCGTGGGTTCTGCCTGTGGAATGCTCTGTGGCGATAAAGCGGATGTTGAGCAGAGGCTGCAGGTTGGCTTCGATCAGCGTCTGCAGGGGCTTTTCCAGATCGGAGGCGCTGCCTTGCAGTTCGACCGCAGAGCCACTTGCAATGCGGAAGAGTTTTATGTCGCTCATTGCAAGTCCATTTCCTCAACGCGAAGACAGTACGCACCTAGCCCCATGAGTACTAATTGCGCTCTTGTTGCTGCGGCGTACGGCTGCTTAGGATGAGTTTTCTTTTGAATATTCTTTAGCTGTACTCCGATCGGGAGCATTTCAGCGAATTGCTGGCCACCATCTAATGCCTTGTCAGCAGCCACTTTCGCGCGCAACATTTCTTGGATTTGTTCGGCGACCGCATCCATGGCCCGTTTACGCGCGCCCTTCAACCCATCCAAATTCAACCCCAGATATTTCACACTTTCCGTTACTCGCTGCCTCTCGTATTCCCCCATGCATAGATCACTTGGTATCAACGCACCGGTGCCATCAATGCCAACAAGTCGAATGTCGTCTTGCTTAGTCGGGTCAAGAAGTACCGGCTTTTCTTCGTGGATACATCGATCATCCCAGGTGGCAAATTTGCTCCCAGGCATCAGCGGGAACCAAGCACCTTTTCCAACGACTTCTTCAGTTTCTTCATCCGTATTCAGTTGATTTGATCGCTGCGCTGCGTAACGAAAATTCTCCCAAGAAAAAGCTAGCCATGGATAGCCGTCATCGGAGCTTGTTTCGGACCTTCGTGCCGCCTTTTTTGGTCTGAAATGGTCTACATCTGCAAAAGATTGCACACAGTCACTTTCGGAGTACCAACATTTTCCATATGACATTTGCTTGAGATATCTACCAAACCGCCTCCAAAGGCTAGATTTCTTTTCAATAAATTTTTTACGTTCTTCGGCATCCGCGATTGCCTCAAGCTTTGCCTGTGCCTTGATCGCTGCATTCATGAGCCTTGGAGGGATCAGACTCTCATCCCGACGCACAAAGATCATGATGCATTCTCCGGTGATACGAGTTCAGCAATCAGTGCTTGCATAGCAGCATGTTGGGCCTCGAGATCGGCAGGCTTAAGTGGAGGTCGTTTTGCCCACCTGACATCATGCCAAGCCATTAGGAATCTTTGATAAAGAGGGTCCCGATCCTCCTGTAGAAATCCCAGCCTTGACAAAATATCGTTGACTAGCAGGACGCGCTTCTGATGCGTCGCGGTTGAAGAGACGCGCTTTGACAGTCGAGCTCTTATGTCGAGAAGTCTCTGTGTACGTGAGTCAAGACTCGAAGGAAGGCCAAATATCTCAGTAAGCGTTGTTGTGAATCCCATACCTCGAGGGTCTACGTAAGGAGCCGTGGCTACTGTGCAGCCATTCTGATCGGTAGACATGACTCGAACTTCATCCCGAGACAAGGCGGAGATAGTCAATGGATTGTGCGACGTCAGAATGATGTGACTCTTATCCACGTCAGCTGCAATACCTGTCCACTGGCGAATCAAATCTAAATAACTATGCTGCCAATGAGGGTTGAGATGGGTGTCGGGTTCATCCAGAAGAAACAAGACACGTTTGCCACGTGAGATGCGGATCATCCCTAACACCATTAAAAGTTGCCGCTCACCATCAGATAGGTCTGAAAATCCAACGTCGCCGCTGTTGTCGTTATCTCGAGTTACCCACACCATGACATCTCTAATCAAGTCAGAAACATCGAGAGCTTCGAGCGCATAGAACAGGTCACCGTCATCGCTAAACTCCTCGCCAAAGGCCTTTAAAGCCTCATGGCTTGGTAGAAAAGTGGCGAACTGAGCTTCTTCTTGTTTTTTATCTCGATAGTCATCGATAGCGTTGCCGGACAAGGCGAATGGGTGAAACGCGAGATCCTTCAACCTAGAAGCTGTGCGCCCCGCTGGTCCCTCTGCGCCCCAAAAGTTACTGGACTCACTAGCCTTCGCTGCTTTTCCTCCCTTTGCGTACCAAGGTTCACGAAATAAAACTAGTGAGGAGTGAAAGCCCGTGATGCCAAGCTTGGTCTTCAACTCTGAGCCAACCCTGCTTTCCGGAAACGCAAATAGTGAAAGAAGGGCAAGTACTCCATGCACAGGGCGGCAGAAGAAAAGTCTTCGATTGAGTAATGCTTCAAAGCAGGAAGCCTCGTCGTTATTCCGTGCAATCGATCGGTAGTAGTTTGCTTGGTGCTGATCAAACACCGCCTCCAACTGACGCCCACTTCCTGAGTAGTAACCAAACACCAAATCCGGAAACCAGTCTGTCTTGCGCTTTTCAAACTCGGTGCGCTTTACCTCCTTGCCATCCACCTTGATTGCAGGCTCTTTCGGTACGTTAGACAGGGTGACCCTGGCGCCGCTGATTCGGTAGTCCACCCGATAGTGAAAGCGAGGCTCATGCTTGCGCAAATCCACCCAACGAAAAACCTGCGTGATGGCCTCAATCAAGTTCGACTTGCCCGCCCCGTTTTGGCCAATTAGCACTGTGGTGAGCTTGGTCTCGTCAAAGTCCACTTCCACCTGCTTCAAATTCTTGAAGCCGTGTATGTAAACCTTATCCAGCCGCATAGCGGGCCTCCAACGTGGTACCACCGTCTGCAATATGGCCTTGCGCTACCTCCCAGGCCAACTGTTTGTAGAAGTCGCCCACTGGGAGCTCAGATGCTTTGAACAGCACTTCTGCGGTAGTGGGTGAACCCAAGCGGCGCAGGTGGTCTGCTAAGTAGGGCTTGCCTTTTACGTCTTCGTCTTGGCGGCTTTTGGTCACGGCTGCGGCTTCCTTGGGGGCGCGAGAGGCGCGAACTTGGCGAGGGGGCTTTGATTGCTTCTTTGCAGCTGGCCCGATGCGCTGCGAAGCGATGCGTTCAAGCAGCACGCTGGCGGGCTCGTCTTGCGGGTCTTGTTGCACCAGCTCGCCGCGAAAGGCTTTGGCTAGCACCAAGGGGCTCAGGCGTTGGGCTTGCGTTCGGGCCGCATTGGCGCGGGCTTCGATGCTGTCGGCCAAGGCAAACAAGGCTTCTACACGGCGGACGATTTTGGTCTGCACATCCAAAGGGGGCAGAGGAATCTCAAACTCCTTGACCTTGGACAGATTGAGATTTGGCTGATTACCTCCCTCAGCAAGCTCGCGCATGTTGAGGTAGTTTGCCTGCAGAGCCAACTTCACGAAAGCTGTAAGCGCTTGTGTGTTGTCAACACGGACTGCAGCGCAAGCTTGGTTGATGGTTGCATCTATTCCAAGTTCGGCAACTTGACCACGCGTCTTCCCTTCGCCATACATCGCTACAAGAAGGGTTCCTTTGGTATAAATCTTGAGGCGGTGCGCAGAAATGGCGGCTGGCGTAACGAACTCACTGGCTCGCTGAATGATGGCCTCGGACGTGGCGGAACTGGTTATCCACGGAGTGCCGGTGTTTGCAAAAAATTGGGCGTTAGAGCGCAGGGGCGTTGACCCGGTCCCAACCGATGCAATAGACGATATGCAGACCCTTGGTACTCCGCCCTTCACGGGGTTGTCACTGAAGGAGCCATTCAAGGCTGCATCCAACACAGCCTGCCGAAACCGCTTGAGCAAGGCGGGGATGGCGTCGAAGCGGTCGTTGCAAGACTGGATGCGGGTGAGCAGGGTGTCGAGTTGGTTGGCGATGCGGGTTTGCTCGGCCGTGGGTGCCAATGGCACATCAAGGCCACGAATATCTTCCAGCCGGATGCCCTTAACCGTCGTACCTGTGCCCATTCCTTGAATGCGCGCTTCATTGGCTCGCCAAAGGTGTTCCACATAGGTTTTGTCAACGCCTTCATGCAAGAAAAGGGCTTTCAAATCTTGATTGATGGCTGTGGGCACCAGTGGACGCGTGATTTTGCCCAACGACATGCGCGTTGCAACGATCAGGGTGTCTGCTGGAACCAATGTGCTTGCGCTGTCTTCTAGGGCAGCACCGGAGATGTGGTCTTGCGTGTCCGCAACAAAACGCGCATGCAAGTCCTTCACCGTCATGAACGGAATCGACCCTTGAAAGTACGCCGGATTCGCTTTGCTGGGTGTACCGCCCCCTACGATGCTTTTCAATAACTGGCCCAATTGGGTGGCAACCCAACCTTCTGGCAGCTCACTCATCCTCGCCCCCTCCCAACAACACTCCACGCCGTGCCAGCCGCTCGCGCGCTTCCAGCAGGGCTTGGTGCAGGTGATGTTCCAGCGCCGCCTTGGGCGGCAGCTCGGTCCAGTATTCGGCCACGGTGATGCCGTCTTTGTGCATTTGTAGCAGTTCCACTTGCTCACGGCTAGATTCGGCGCACAGGATGAGGCCGATGGGGGCCTCCTCCCCGCTCTGGCGTTCGTGCTGGTCCAGCCATTTCAGATACAGCTCCATCTGGCCTTTGTGTGCGGCCTTGAAGCGGCCCAGCTTCAGCTCGATGGCCACGAGGCGGCGCAGGCGGCGGTGGTAGAAAAGCAGGTCGAGGTAAAAGTCTTCCCCGTCGATGACCATGCGTTTTTGCCGCTCTACAAACGCAAAACCTCGGCCCAGCTCCAGGATGAAGGCTTCGAGCTGGCGCAGGATGGCGGCCTCCAGGTCCGCCTCGTCGTGGCCCTGGCGCAGGCCCAGAAAGTCAAGGAAATATGGGTCTTTGAAAACGAGAGCGGGCAGGCTTGGGGCTTCGACAGGCTCAGCCTGAACGGGGAGAACGGGGGATGGGGCTTGCAGGGCAGCCAGCTCGGTGCGTTCAAACGCCTTGCGCTCGATCTGGTGGGTCAGCTCGCGCACGCTCCAGCGGTCTTGCGCGGCTTGCTGGGCGTAAAACTGGCGGGCTTGCGGGTTTTTGAGCGCAACGATGGCGACCATGTGGCTCCAGCTCAATTGTGTCGACAGTGTCGACACAATCTCTGCGCTGGGGAAAGCCTGCGCAAACTTGACCATGCGGCGCAGGTTGCGGGCTTCAAAGCCCCGGCCGAACTCTTGCGATAGCTGTTGGCCCAGTTGCTCCAGCAGTTGGCTGCCGTACTGGGCACGTTCGCCGCCCAGCACTTCGGTGACCAAGCGTTGGCCCACCGCCCAGTACAGGCGGGTGAGTTCTGCATTCACCGCACCGGCTAGGCGCTGGCGGCTGCTGGCGATCAGGGTGCGCAGCTCTGCGTGCAGGTTGGTGGGCAGGCCGTCTGCTGCCGCTGCGGAAACCAATTGGCTCATGGCTGGGCCTCGTTGGCCGTGGTGTCGTCGGCCAGCAGGTCTTCCAACGAAGCGTCGGGGTCTTCGCCCAGTTCTTCCAGCAGGCTGCGCAGGTCGGCCATGGCGTCGTTCAGCTCGCGCATTACCATGCGGGCCACCAGCGCAGGTTCGTCGCGCTGGGCGTCTGCGGTTTCGGCGCTGTCGTCTTTGAGCCAGCTGATGTCCAGGTTATCGCCACGGGCCTTGATGTGCTCGCGGGTGAACTTGCGCCAGCGGCCTGCCTCGCCCGTATCCACACGCTGCGCCAGGGCTGCGGGGCCGCCGCAGGGGTCGTTGCCAAACACGTCTTCAAACTTGTCGCGGGGCACACTGGCAGGGGCATCGGGCTTGGTGCGGAAATACTCGCGGGTGAAGGGGGTGCGCTTGCCAAACTGGGGCATGTTGGCGCGCATGTCGTACACCCACACTTCCTTGGTGTTGCCTTTGTCGGTGGTGCCACGAGTGAAGAACAACACGTTGGTTTTGACGCCTTGGGCGTAGAAGATGCCGGTGGGCAGCCTTAGAACAGTGTGCAGGTTGCACTTGTCCATCAGGTCGCGGCGTATGTCTGCGCCCACGTTGCTTTCAAACAGCACGTTGTCGGGCAGCACCACGGCAGCGCGGCCACCGGGCGCCAGGTTGCGGTAGATGTGCTGCAAAAAGCAGAACTGCTTGTTGGTGGTGGGGTAGGTGAAGTCGGTGCGGGTGGGCAGGCCACCGCCTTTTTTGGTGCCAAAGGGCGGGTTGCTTAACGAGAGCGTGGCCTGAGGCAAGCGGGTGCCTTCTTCGCCCAGGGTGTCACCAAACTGTATGCCGCCTTCAATGCCGTGCAGCAGCATGTTCATGAGCGCCAGGCGGTGGGTGTCTTGCACCAGCTCCATGCCATAGAAGGTGCTGTGGCGGTATTTGCGCTGTTGCGCCTCGGTGCGCTCGTCTGGCGGGTACTTGGTGCGCAGGTAGTTGTTGGCAGCAATCAAGAAGCCGCCGGTGCCCGAGGCGGGGTCTTGGATCACATCGTCCAGCGTGGGTTGCATCACGGCTACGATGCTGTCGATCAAATCGCGGGGGGTGAAGTATTGGCCTGCGCCGCTTTTCTTTTCGCTGGCGTTGCGCTCCAGCAGGCCTTCGTACAGGTCGCCCAGGTCGTCGCGCTGCACGCTGTACCAGTCGAGCTTGTCGATCTCTACCACCAGCTTGGACAGCGTGGCCGGCTTGGTGATGAAGGTGCTGGCGTTGGCGTAAATCTGCTGCACGCTGCCCCGGCCGTGCAGGCCGTAGTCCAACAGCAGTTCTTTGTACATGTCCAGCCGGTCGGGGGCGGACGCTGCCATCAGGTCGGCCCAGCGGGTGCCTTCCATTTTTTCAGCGGGCTCGCCTTTCTTGGGCGACTTGTAGATGACCAGGCCGTCTTCCTGGCCGGTCTCTTGCATCATGCGCAAGAACAGCAGGTAGGTGAGCTCGCTCACGTACTGGTGGTAGGTCACTCCGTCGTCGCGCAGCAGGTTGCACAGATTCCAGAGCTTGGCGACGATGTCTGACGCCGCAGGGTTGATTGCAGTCATGTAGGGTGATGCGGGGAAAAGCGGTCAGGCGGACTTTTGGTCGTCCGCCCACAGTGCGTCGTTAAAGGCTTCCAGCACGGGCTGGAGCTGGCCGTTGAAGAGTTTGTCCAGGCGGGCAAAGCCGCCGCCGTCGCGCTTGAATATAAGGTCTGGGTCGTCCAGCGCTTCGCGGTCTACCAACATATTGGCTTTGGTTTGCGCGGCAATGCGTTTGAGCCAGTCGCGCTGGGGCTGCGTCCAGGGTTTGCCTGCCAGCGGCTTGGCCAGCAGGTCTTGCAGGGCGTGGTCCACACGCTCGGCATAGGGCAACAGGGCGTCGCCCATGGCGGCCTGGCGGATGTAGCCAATGATGCGGGCGGCAATGTCCTGGTTGCTCAGCTCGCGCCAGGCGGTGGCCAGGCGGGTTTCGGTAAAGCCAGCCTGGTCCAATGCCAGCACCAGTTCTTTGAGCTGCTTGCGCGTGAGATCGCGCGGGCGGGTGAGCACGGTGATGAGTGCGGGTAGCTCGTTGCCGTGGCTGGTGATGAAGTCTTTGAACTCCTTCAAATAGTCTTCGGGCTTGCGGGCGGTGCCGTAGCCGCGCTCGATGCCTGCGAGGGCATCGGGGTGGTCAGACACAAAAACAGGCTCGCCACGCCCTTCGCGCTTGCGGTCGAGTATTTCGCCCAGGTGGGGGTTTTGAATGAACCAGTTGGCGATCTCATCCACCGACAGGGTGCGCAGCTTTTGGATGAAGGCATCGGGCGTCATGCCTGCCTTGGTTTCAAAGTCTTGCGTGGCCTGTGCGTCGAGGTGGCGCTTTTTGACTTGCAGCTTGGCCAGGAACTGTTCACGCACCAGCTCGCGGGCGGCGGGGTCTTGCACGGCCACCATTTCTTGCTCCAGCTGCGCAAAGCTGATGCTGGGGTTGACCACCACGGGGCGCATGGCGGTCATGTTGCCGATGGCTTCAAAAATACGCACAGCGTCAAACACGCGGAAGCTGTCTTTAGGGTCGCCGTCAAAGTCGCACAGGCGGGTAGCGCGGCCCAGCATCTGGTCGAACAAGATGCGGCTGTTGACCTGGCGCAGGAAGACGAGGTTGCAGATTTCAGGCACGTCCACCCCGGTGGTGAGCAGGTCCACCGTCACGGCCACATTGGGCAGGCGTTCGTTTTTGAAGCGGCGAATCAGCTCCAGCGGCTTGTCGGCATTGCCGGTAATTTTGATGACGGCGTCGTCCTCTACGCTGCCGTACTGGACTTCAAAAGCGGCTTTCAGCACATCCACCACCAAGTCGGCGTGGTCGGTGTTGACGCAGAAGATGAGGGTTTTGCGCTTGCCCGTGGGGTCGATCTCTTGGGCGAGGTGATTGCACACCACCTCATTGAAGGGGCGGGTGATGACCTTGCGGTTGAAGTCTTCGACGTTGAGGTCGATGGCGTCGGGGGCATTGAACAGCTCGATCTGGTTGCGTTGCGCATCGTAGACCTTGACCTCTTCGCCCGCCTTCCAGTGCATGCCGCCTCTGGAAAGATCGGTGTAGATCTGAATGGGCGGTTCGTAGTCCACCAAAAAGCCATCTACCACGGCTTCGCGGTAGCTGTAGGTGAACACTGGGGCGCCGAAGATTTCGGTGGTGTGCAGGGCGGGGGTGGCGGTCAGGCCGATCTTGACGGCGTCAAAGTAGTCGAGCACCCGGCGGTATTTGGAGATGTAGTCTTCAAAACCCCGAAAGCTGAGTTCGGTGTCGGACAGTTCGCGGTCCAGCGTGTAGCCGCGATGGCATTCGTCGATCACCACGCAGTCGTATTGGTCCACCGTGGGTGGGGCCACACCGTCGGCAGCGAACAGCACGCGCCGCATCATGCCCTGCACGGTGGCGATGTGGACGGCGGTGTCAGCGTCTGGTGCTTGGGCATCCAGCTCTTTGATGCCAAACGCTTCGGCAAAGGTTTGCAGCCGCTCCATGCGGGTGTCTTTGAAAGCATTGGCCGCTTGCTCGCCCAAGGCCGACCTGTCTACCAAAAACAGAATGCGCTTGAAGCGCTGCGCTTTGAGCAGGCGGTAAATGAGCGCAATACAGGTTTTGGTTTTGCCAGTGCCTGTGGCCATGGCCAGCAGGATGTCGCGCTGGCCCTGGCTGATGCGCTTCTCGGTCTCGCGGATGGCTTGCTGCTGGTACAGGCGCAGTGGAAAGCCGAAGTTGAACTCGGTGTTGTCCAGTTGCTGGTGGGCTTTGGCCTCATCTGCCGCCAGCAGGTGTTTGAGCCCGTCGGGGCTGTACCAGCCGTCCAGCGCCTGGCTGCGGTTTTCGGGGTGGCGCAAGTCGCAAAACCAAATGCCGCTTTTGGTAGCCAACTGGCGCAGGTAAGGCCGCCCGTTGGCAGAGAAGACGAAGGGAATGCGGTATTCAGACTGCGCGCCCCAGTTGCGATCGTGGAGATGCACCTCGGCGCCCGCCGTGAAGGTGCGGCTGTAGCGCTTGGCTTGCTGCAGGGCCCCTGACACGTCGATGTTCTTTCGCTTAGCCTCAACCACGGCCATGGGCGTGAGCCCCTGAAACAGCACGTAGTCGGCGGCGTAGCCATCACACGGCCATTCGGCAATGGCCAGATTGCGGCCACGAACGGGCCGAGCCCCTTTGCAGTAACGCAGCGTGTCGCTGTCGGCCTCCCAACCTGCTTGGCACAGTTGGGCGTCGATGATGCGGCGGGTTTCGGCCTCGTCCAGCTGGACTTTGGTGGCAGCCGCGTTGGCGGACTGCAGCAAAGACGCGTATTGCGTTGCGGGCGCAGCCACAGCGGCGGCTTGCAGGGCAGAAAGTTGGTCTGCCAAGCGCGCTTTTGCCGCATCGGCCTCCGTGGCCAATTGCTCCCAAACAGCACGCTCTTCACTCAACGACGATAGCTGTGTTCGGGTCTGCGCAAGCTCTGCTCCCGTTTGCTCATGTTGGGCTTGGTAGCTTGCGACCGCCTGCTTCAGCCTGGCCAGCTCGGCTTGCAACTCTGCGGTTTCGTTGACAGGGGGCTGCGGCGGCACAAAGGGGCCAGAGCGATGGTTGTCATCCTTGAATGTGCGGTGGAACCACAGCGCGAGTTGCCAGCACAGCTTGAGAGTGGACAGGGCTCCCGCATGGTTGCCTGCCAGGGCATGGTTCGCGGCGTTGCCGTTGACGCGGATTTGATCAAAGACCTGCTTGACCTCTCTGGGCAAAGCGCCCTCGTTGTGCAGGCGCCGGATCAATTCGTACTGGGTTTCTGCCCGGTTCGTCAAAAGCCCAACCCGGGCGGCCAGAGATTGCGCCAAGATTTCGGAGAACTGCCTGAGCTTGAGCAGGCTGGTGTTTGGGTCTTCCGCAAAGTACCGCTCGGCCAAAGCACCTAAGCGCCACAACTGCTCCTCATAGGGGTGCAGCATGTCGAAGTTGGATTGAATACTTTGAGGCATAGGTGCTAGGTAGCTGCTTTGGCTTGGTGCGCCAAGATGCGATTTTTATCCAAGGAAGAGATCAAGAAAGCGACTGAGTCATGTTTGGCTCATAGCCCGACCAACACCAACCTCTGCGTAGCCCGAGTCGCCGCCACGTACAACACCCGCGCCGCCTCCCTGCGCGCCTGCACTTCGGCCTCTGACAGCGCTTGTGCGCCCTTTGCCGCTTCAGTGGCCTCAGCCCCCATTCGCTCAAGCCGCTCCACTCCCGGTATCGCCACCACCGGAAATTCCAGCCCCTTGCTGACCATCATGGTCATCACCTTCACGCTATTGGCCAGCGGGTTGTAGTCGCCCGACCTCCGGCGGTTTTGCACAGGCACGCCGCGTTTGTAGAGGGTGTTGGCGCACAGGTCGCGGATTTTTTCGGTGCGGCACAGCACGGCCATGTCGCCCCAGGCAAACCCATCGGCATGCGCGCCTTGAAGCAACTCGGCAATCTTGGCAGCCTGCTCGGGCAGGGTGGGCAGGTTGATGACGATGGGCTCCAGGCCGTCGCGGCCGCAGCTGACGGGTTTGACGAGGGGGATGCCGTCGTCATCGCGGTCTTCGGCGGTGAGCAGGTCGCCCGCCAAGGCGTTGGCGGCTTGCAAGATTTGCCGCGTGTTGCGGTAGTTGATCTTGAGGATGGTGGTGCGGCCCTGCGCCTGGATGCCCACGCTTTTGAAGCTGAAGTTCTTTTTGCGGCCGCGGTCGTAAATGCTTTGCGCGTCGTCGTACAGCACCAGCAGGCTGTTGGTGGTGGGGTCCACCATTTGGGTGACGAGCTTGAGCCATTCGGGAGCAAAGTCGTGGCCTTCGTCAATGAGCACGGCCAGGTATTGGCCGGTGGGGATGTGGCCCCGGTCCACGCCGGTGATGACGCGCTGGACCATGTCGGCAAAGAAGGCGTCTTGCGACAGGTTGTTGGCGGGCAAGGCCTGCCCATAGGCCACCAGTTGGGCGCGGGCCCATTTGTGGAAGTGGACGCAGTGCACGCGATCGCTCAGGCCCTTGGCGGCCATGGTGGCGGCGAGCTTGACGGCCAGCGGCTCGTTGTAGCAGAGCACCAGCACGGGCTTGCCTGCGGCGTGGGCGCGGGCCAGGTATTCGGCGCGGTAGCCCAGCACCATGGTCTTGCCAGAGCCCGCTACGCCGTGGATGACGCGGTGGCCGTCGCCCAGGCTGCGGGCCAGTTGCTCTTGCTGCAGATCCATCACGCGCAACATGTCGGGCACTTCGGCCTGCATGTCGGCCTCGTCGAACAGGCTGGCTTGCTCGGGGATGCGTACCTGCGGGAAGAGGATCCAGCGCACGCGGTCAATCTGCGGCAGGGTGAGCGTGTGGTAGCGCTCATAGGGGAACATTTCCCACAGGCGGCTTTGGAAGGCTTCGGGCTCCACGCTGTCGGTCATCTCGTCGCTGCAGATGACGCGGTGGGCCGCAATGGCCTGGCCCAGCTGCGCTTCGGTGAACTGCTTGCGGGTGATGTTGGGCAGCACCACGCCGTAGCTCCAGGCAAACACCACTTCGCCCTGGCGGCGGCCATCGGGGTGCACCAGGCGCTTGTCGGCGCGCAGTGCGTCGAGCACGGCATGGGCGTAGTGGCGAGCCTGGGCGAAGGGGGACTGGATGGCTTTGGGCTCGCCGCTGGCGGCGTCCAGAATCGTCCAGTCTTCCTTGTCGGCCTGCACGATGGTGCCCAGGCGAAAGTCTTTCACTTCCAGAATCAACAAACCCCGACTGGGGTGCAGCACGATGAAGTCGGGGTGCAGTTGCTGCGGGCCTACGGGTACGTCGTACCAAAGCAGGTAGTCGTCGTCGAGTTTGTCTTCCAGCCTCTCGGCCAAGCGCTTTTCTCCAGAGGTCATGCGCCGCAAGCACGCACCCAGTGCCGGTATCAATGTCGCCATGCCGCCAGTTGCCTCCCTATGTTGTGCACTGCATATCTTTGTATGCAGTTGTTAAGGCACTTTAGGTGGTGTGGCAGTGGGGCGCAACTTTTCGATGCCAAGCGTGTTGGCGGGCGCTGGTTGAGTGGGCCGCTGCAGAAGGACTTAGGTAGCCAAGACCATTCAAACCATATTGGCCTGTAGCGCTTATCCAATAAGCGCTGGCAGCTATCAATTCCATATCAATCAACTAACGCCCCTCCGGCACAGGGCGTGCACTGGCGCCGCCCTGCAAGTCCCTGCAGTGCCGTCAGGTAAATTGCCCCGCATGCCGAACATCTCTTCGCCCCCCTCAGCCGCCGCCCCCGCCTCCCTCATCGACTCCCGCCAAGCAGCCTGGCGCCTGCTGACCACGCTGGGCCTCGTCGTGCTGGGCAACAGCAGCATGTATGTGGTGTCGGTGGTGCTGCCCGCCGTGCAGGCCGAGTTTGGCGTGGGCCGGGCGGATGCTTCGTTGCCCTACGCGCTGATGATGGTGTGCCTGGGGCTGGGCGGAATCTGGACGGGCCGCATGGCCGACCGGCATGGGCTGATGCCGGTGCTGTGCGTGGGCGCGGTGGCTGTGTGTGGCGGGTTTGTGTGGGCGGGGCTTTCGGGCAGCATCTGGGGGTTTGGGCTGGCGCACGGGCTGATGGGGCTGATTGGCAGCTCGGCCACGTTTGCGCCGCTGATGGCCGATACCGCGCTGTGGTGGAACAAGCGGCGCGGCATTGCGGTGGCGATCTGCGCCAGCGGCAACTACATTGCGGGCGCGCTGTGGCCGCCCATCGTTCAGCACGGCATCGAGCTGATCGGCTGGCGCCACACCTATGTGCTGCTGGGGCTGGTGTGTGGTGTGGGCATGCTGCTGCTGGCACTGCGCATGCGCCAGCGCGCGCCGGTGGCGCAGATGGACGCAGCATCGGCAGCGGTGGCACCGGCCGCGTTGGGTGCAGCGCCCTCGCCGTTGCCGCTCGACCGCAGCCTCCCGTTCGGTCTGCGCCCGCTGCATGCACAGCTATTGCTGTGTGTGGCGGGCGTTGCGTGCTGCGTGGCCATGGCGATGCCGCAGGTGCACATCGTGGCGTATTGCACCGACCTGGGCTTTGGCGCGGCGCGCGGGGCCGAGATGCTGTCGCTGATGCTGGCGTGTGGCATCGTCAGCCGCCTGGTGTCGGGCGTGATCTGCGACCGCATTGGTGGCGTGCGCACGCTGCTGCTGGGGTCTGCGTTGCAGGGTGTGGGGCTGGCGCTGTTTCTGCCGTTTGACGGGCTGGTGCCGCTATATGTGATCTCCGCAATGTTCGGGCTGTTCCAGGGCGGCATCGTGCCCGCCTACGCCATCATCATCCGCGAGTATTTCGCCCCACAGGAGGCCGGTGCGCGGGTGGGTGCGGTGATCATGGCCACGCTGATCGGCATGGCGCTGGGGGGCTGGATGTCGGGCTGGATCTTTGACCTGACGGGTAGCTACCGCGCGGCGTTTTTGAACGGCATGGCGTGGAATCTGCTGAACCTGTCGATCGTGGGGTGGCTATTTTGGCGCGTGCGGTGCCAGTCGGGTGTGGTGGGGCGAGTGCAACCCACTGCAAGGTGAGTACGGCGGGCGGCAAATCTGCCCGCAGCGCTCGCCAGTACTGGAAAAGCATGGGTCAAATGGCTGACGGCCCTAGCACTCGACAACGCGCGGGCCGGTAGTTCAATGTGTGGGCCAGACGCTGGAACACAGTGAGCCGTTTCCGCGGTGGTAGCCACATGCCAGCGCAATGTGGCCCAAGCGGCGGCGCGGGTAGCGCGTAGGCACCGATGAAGCAGCCTTTTTGCGATAAACGGGTGAGCTGTACATCCGTGTCGTTGTGGGGCTCCGGCCTTAAGCTGGCAGATCAGCATCGCGTTATCCAGCGCGGCCGTCGGGGCCACCCGAGCCCCCGATCAACGGTGTTTCAATCGTACGCACTGAATACCGTATGTCTATTTGAAGGGCGCTCGTCCAGTTATTGCTTGACCCGCGTTTGTTCAATATATTTCTCGCAGCGGTGAGGATCGTGAATTCCATATCGAATACCGCAATACTCCAAAAATTGATTTTTTCGGGTGCTGTCAAGTGAATCAAATGGATCACGATCGAGTGTATATTGCGCAGGGTTCCTGAAAAGAACTTGAAACGTTGAGGCTGTCTTTATAAAGGGACTCCATGCACTCCCCACTTCATGGTCTCCAACGTGTCGATCAAACCCAACAAAAAGCCATGCAGTCAGAAACAAAGAAAGTGTGCCGACAAAAAAGGCGATTTTCTTTGTCATATCAAGGTGTTGAAAGATCAAATTTTTTACGCAATTGCACCGCAATGATCATTCCGTAAATCCCTGGACATGCCCTGCTACTGCCCGCCGCTTGTGCAAATTCCCGATGCCCTCCAAGCCGTTTGATAGAAAAAAATTCGATCAAAGTTTGGACTGATTTTCCGCTTTGGATATTTGCAGCTCCGATGGCTCATTGTGATTAACTGCAAGTTGATCCTTATTTTCAGTAATTTCCCCAATTGGCGAATTAATTCAAATTCCGACCATTGTTAATATTTTATCAAATGGTCTTCTCTCTCAGTGAGCCTTAGTACGGCTCACTCATCCCTACCAGACGGCTGAAATACTGATTAGCATTTTCCAATCACAAAAGCACGACTCCATCAAACGGCCTGTCGGGGATTTTCTGAGACCCCAAGGGAGCAAGTGACCATTGGGAACGTCGCTCTCGGTGTTGCCAGGAGGCATTTGAGCAGTCTGCTACCCCGCGGGCCCTCAGCGACAGCTCCATCGTTTGAGCACCGGTGGCGAGCTGTTCATGTCGTGCTCGGCAACGCAAGACGCAATGTTTTTGTCGAGCGGCTTGGTAGCGGTGGCCGATGTGCCGGCGTATTCACAAGCTACCCAGTAAACGCGGTCGGTCGGAGCGAACAGCCACCGCGAGGTGAGCGTCTTGCCT
>OFJB01000452.1_pt1 | contig 20403 bp, 18 predicted proteins | sample 1775081 | NCBI WGS metagenome assembly OFJB01 (sample SAMN08195771, study PRJEB24354) | sludge metagenome | isolation source: initial sludge from phenol fed wastewater aerobic bioreactor | place: India: Nagpur | collected 2016-06-05
GGTCGTGGTGGCTGAAGCCATCAAGAAGAACCCACCCGTGAGCGTGCTGGACCCGCTGCCCGCTGCCAAATAAAAAGATCGCGCGCACCTCTCAACGACCGGTGTGTGCCGAGCCCGCCGCCACACCCTACGCCCCACTTTAGAACGCAACTGGAGAAAACAATGTTGAAAGCCTACCGAGACCATGCTGCCGAACGCGCTGCACTGGGTATCCCGCCCCTGCCCCTGGACGCCAAGCAGGTGGCTGAACTGATCGAACTGATCAAGAACCCACCCGCCGGTGAAGAGGCCTTCCTGCTGGACCTGCTGACCCATCGCGTGCCACCGGGCGTGGACGACGCTGCCAAGGTCAAGGCCAGCTTTCTGGCGGCCGTGGCGCATGGCGACATCAAGGTGGGCCTGATCTCCAAGGCCAAGGCCACGGAACTGCTGGGCACCATGGTGGGCGGCTACAACGTGCACCCGCTGATCGAATTGCTCGACGATGCCGAAGTAGCCGGCGTGGCCGCAGAAGGCCTGAAGAAGACCCTGCTGATGTTCGACTTCTTCAATGACGTCGCCGCCAAGGCCAAGGCGGGCAACGCCAAGGCGCAGGAAGTCATCAAGAGCTGGGCCGATGCCGAGTGGTTCACCACCCGTCCTGAAGTCGAAAAGAAGATCACGGCCACCGTGTTCAAGGTGCCTGGCGAAACCAACACCGACGACCTGTCGCCCGCGCCGGATGCCTGGAGCCGCCCCGATATTCCGCTGCACTACCTCGCCATGCTGAAGAACACCCGCCCCGATGCGGCGTTCAAGCCCGAGGAAGACGGCAAGCGCGGTCCGATGCAGTTCATCGAAGACCTCAAGAAGAAGGGCAACCTCGTGGCCTACGTGGGCGACGTTGTGGGCACGGGCTCCAGCCGCAAGTCGGCCACCAACAGCGTGATCTGGGCCACCGGTCAAGACATCCCGTTCGTGCCGAACAAGCGTTTTGGCGGCGTGACACTGGGCGGCAAGATCGCTCCCATCTTCTTCAACACGCAAGAAGATTCGGGCTCGCTGCCGATCGAAGTCGATGTGTCCAAGCTCGAAATGGGCGACGTGGTCGACATCCTGCCCTACGACGGCAAGATCGTGAAGAACGGTGCCACCGTGGCCGAGTTCAAGCTCAAGAGCGATGTGCTGTTTGACGAAGTGCGTGCGGGCGGCCGTATCAACCTCATCATCGGCCGTTCGCTGACGGCCAAGGCCCGCGAGTTTCTGGGCCTGCCAGCCTCCACGCTGTTCCGCCTGCCCCAGGCACCTGCCGCTTCGAAGGCTGGCTTCACCCTCGCTCAGAAGATGGTGGGTCGCGCCGTGGGTCTGCCAGAAGGCCAGGGCGTGCGCCCCGGTACCTACTGCGAACCCAAGATGACCACCGTGGGCTCGCAAGACACCACCGGTCCGATGACCCGCGACGAGCTGAAAGACCTGGCCTGCCTGGGCTTCTCGGCCGATCTGGTCATGCAGTCGTTCTGCCACACGGCGGCCTACCCCAAGCCCGTGGACGTGAAGACCCACCGCGAACTGCCTGCGTTCATCAGCAACCGTGGTGGCGTGGCTCTGCGTCCTGGCGACGGCGTGATCCACAGCTGGCTCAACCGCCTGCTGCTGCCTGACACCGTGGGTACAGGCGGCGACTCGCACACGCGTTTCCCCATTGGTATTTCTTTCCCCGCAGGCTCTGGCCTGGTGGCTTTCGGCGCTGCTACGGGCGTGATGCCTCTGGATATGCCCGAGTCGGTGCTGGTGCGTTTCAAGGGCGAAATGCAGCCGGGCGTGACGCTGCGCGACCTGGTGCATGCGATTCCGCTGTACGCGATCAAGGCGGGTCTGCTGACGGTGGCCAAGGCGGGCAAGAAGAACATCTTCTCGGGCCGCATTCTGGAAATTGAAGGCCTGCCCAATCTGAAGGTTGAACAAGCGTTTGAATTGTCCGACGCCTCTGCAGAACGCTCTGCCGCTGGTTGCACCATCAAGCTCAACCCCGAGCCGGTCAAGGAATACCTGACCAGCAACGTGGTGCTGATGAAGAACATGATCGCCGATGGCTATGCAGACGCCCGCACGCTGCAGCGCCGCATCGAGAAGGTCGAAGCCTGGCTGGCCAACCCCAACCTGCTCGAAGCCGACAAGGATGCGGAATACGCCGCCGTCATCGAGATCGATCTGGCCGACATCAAGGAACCCATCCTGTGCTGCCCCAACGATCCGGACGACGCCAAGACCCTGTCGGAAGTGGCTGGCACCAAGATCGATGAAGCCTTCATCGGCTCTTGCATGACCAATATCGGCCACTTCCGCGCAGCCGCCAAGCTGCTGGGCGGTAGCCGCGACATCCCCGTCAAGCTGTGGGTGGCACCGCCCACCAAGATGGACGAAAGCGAGCTGATCAAGGAAGGCCACTACGCCAACTTTGGGGCCGCCGGTGCTCGCACTGAAATGCCCGGCTGCTCGCTGTGCATGGGCAACCAGGCACAGGTGCGCGAAGGCGCTACGGTGGTGTCCACCTCCACTCGCAACTTCCCCAACCGCCTGGGCAAGAACACCAACGTGTTCCTGGCCTCCGCCGAACTGGCCGCTATCGCGTCCAAGCTGGGCAAGATCCCCACAGTGGCCGAATACCACGAAGCCATGGGCATCGTGAACAAGGACGGCGCGTCGATCTACAAGTACCTGAACTTCGACCAGATCGAAGAGTACGCAGAAACCGCCAAGGGCGTCACCGCCTGATCCCCGCGTTCTTTGCGCAACAGAAGCGGCCCTCAGGGGCCGCTTTTTTTTGGCCCACCTTGGTTGTCACACAAGCGTCATCCATTCGTCACTATGCTGAAGCCCATAACAAGACATCCATAACAACAACAAAAGGAGGGATCCATGGGCAACATGATGGGACGAGGGGTTTTGCTGGTTTTCTGCGCCATCTTTGCGGTGGTGTTCGGTGCCGGCGGGTATTGGGCAGGTTTGCGCCCCTTGGCTGAAACGGCGCAGGCAGCCTGGACGGTGCGCTCATGGCAGCCTGTACCCGCTCAGGTGCTGGATGTTCAACTGAAGCAGCACGCGGGCAGCGAGGGGGGCACCGCCTACCAGGTGCTGGCCCGGTACCGCTACACCGTGGCGGGCCAAACGTACGAAGCGCAGCGCGTGGGGCTGGACCCGAACTCCCGTGCCGACAACGTGGGCGACTGGCAGGCGCAATGGCACCGCACCCTGCGCCAAGCGCAGGAGCGGGGCGAATCCATCACCGCTTGGGTCAACCCACAAGCCCCGGCCCAAGCCCTGCTGGACCGCAGCATCCGCTGGCGGCTGCAGATTTTTCGGCTGCCGTTTGCCCTGGTGTTCACCGGCGTCGGGGTGACTGCTGCATGGATGTTTCTGCGCATCTTGAGGCGCCCCCAGGACGATGTGCCAGACCTGGAGCCAACGCATTCTCTGGCCAAGGGGCAGGGGGCGTTGTGGTTCTTCGCGGTGTTCTGGTGTGGCATCGCTTTCCCCATGGCCGCCTTGTTCTGGTCGGACGGCAAAGGGCCCTGGTGGGCCAAGGGCTTCATGGGCGTCTTTGTGGTGATCGGCGTGGGCTTGGTCGCTGCTGCTTGGCAGAACAGCCGCAAGGCCTGGCGCTACCAGGGGGTTGGTATGACGGCCCTGCCATCGCGGCCCACGGCGGGGCGGTCGGTCGAAATCACGCTGGTGCTGCCTGCGCGGGCTGTGCAGCAAGCTGAGGCTGAAAACATGCGCCTACAAGTGGCGCAATACCGTGTGGACGAATCCAGCTCCGGCTCGCCCGAGCGCCAGGTGGAGGTGCTGAAGGCCACGGCGCGGCGCCAGCCGACGGGCGAGGGCGGCATGCGCTTGGTAGCTCGTTTTGACCTGCCTGATGACGCCCCCACCCACGGTGCGCGGCGCGGTGGCGACCGGGTGGACTGGCGGCTGGAACTGGTGCGTGCCGATGGTGCGCTGGAGCTCGCGTACGACCTGGCGGTCCAGGCTGTCACCCCGTCCTGTGCGGAGGCCGCTTCGGTACCAGACCGCTTTGACCGGCGGGCACAGTGGGAGCAGGAAGTCCCCATCGAACCACCCGCCTTGGGGCGCGATGCCGCTTCTCCGCCGTTGGATTCGCTGGGTACGGTGAAGTCCGCTGAATCTCCAGGCTTTTTTCCCCCTGGCGTGCGTTTGAGCGAAACGCCAGACGCCTGGTCCCTCGCGTTCGAGCAGACTGCTTGGCGCTGGTCCGCGGCGGTGGCCGTGGCTTTGCTGGCGTTGGAGTGGTGGGTGAACGACCGCATCCAGCCCGGCGTCCTGGTACTGCCGAGCGGCTTTTGGGGTTGGTTGGCTTTGTTGGTGCTGCCCGCCTGGGCCTTGCATGCCGCCACCCGGCGGTGGACGCTACGGGTGCAAGACGATGGCCTGGTCGTGCGTCGCGGCTCGTGGGTTTGGTCTCACATGGCAACGTTGCCAGGCGAATCCAGCCAGTCGCTGGTGCACAAGCTGCAGTACACGGCGGGGTGGCAGGCCTACCACGCGGTGCTGGGCAAGGATGTGTCAGGGCATTCGCAAATGCTGACGCCAGGGCTGAGCGGAACGGCTGCCGCGCAGGCCGTGGGCCAGGCGGTGGCACGTGCGTGGCTGGATCGGCGAGGGCGCTTCACGCCAGGGGCGCAGCGGCCCCAGGTGGCGGCCCATTCACGTGCAGCCTGGGGTGGCTGGGCATGGCTTTTGGCTTTTGGCTTGCTCGTATGGTGGGCCCATGGCGGGCGTGCGGTGTGGTGGGCAGGTCGCAGCGCGGTGCTGCAAGCCCCTGCGGCAGTGGCCTCATCGCGCATTTGGGCGCCTGCAGATGCCCGCCTCATGGACGCCCAGAATGCGGGCGATGCCAGCGCATTGGCGCAGGCCCTGCGCGATGGCGCCAACCCCAACCTGCTGGCGGACTCCGGCTCCTCCGTGCTGATGCTGGCCGCCCACCGGGGGCAGCTGGCGCATGTGGAGGCGCTGTTACAGGCTGGGGCCCAGCCCGATTTGCGGCAGACGGCCAAAGACAGTGAGCGTGGTGACACGGCCCTGCTGCGGGCTTTTTATGGCGGCCATCTGGCGGTGGCGCAACGCCTGGTGAAGGCAGGTGCCAGCCTGCGAGCCCGCAACCGCTGGGACTGGGGGCCCGTGCACATGGCCGCGCAAAGCGGCTGTGTGCCGTGCTTGGATTGGCTCAAAGAGCAAGGGCAATCGCTGACCGAACCCGCCCCCGCCAGCCGGGGCGAGACCCCCGCCATGCTGGCTGCGGCCAAAGGACAGGTGGCCGTGCTGCGTTGGCTGGATGAGCAGGGGGTGGATCTTTCGCAGAAAGACCCGCAGGGAAAGAGCGCGTTGGATTGGGCGCGCTGGGGTGGGCAGCAGGCGGCTCAGGAATGGCTGGAGCAAAGGGCCCGGCCGCGCTAGCCAGAGGCTGGCACCGGGCCTGCGCTCGGTGCGAAGGCTGATTGGCCGGTGTCTGCACTATAGGCAGATGACCGGCGGCGTTGTTTGCCGCGGAACGATCATTGCGTGTGGCACTCAGAATTCGCAGAACCATTCCAACACGGCACCACGATGTTCAAGTCCTTCTTTTTCGCCCGCCGCTGGTGGGCCTGGTCACTCCTCGGTTCTGTCGTCATTCTTCTGGCCACCGCTTACCGTGTGCAGCTGGACGTGCAGATCAACGACTGGTTCGGCAGCTTTTATGACCTGATCCAAGAGGCTCTGGGCAAGCCCGGCAGCATTACCGCAGAGCAGTTCTGGGGGCAGCTGTCGACCTTTGCACGCATCGCCATGATCTATGTGACGACGGCAGTGCTGGTGGATTTTTTCAGCAAACACTACATCTTCCGCTGGCGTCAGGCGATGAATGAGCACTACATGGCGGCCTGGCCACGCCTGCGGCACATCGAGGGCGCGGCACAGCGTGTGCAGGAGGACACCATGCGTTTCGCCCGCACCATGGAGGACTTGGGCCTGAGCTTCATGCGCAGCCTCATGACACTCGGGGCCTTTTTGCCGGTGCTCTGGACGCTGTCCGACAAAGTCACTGCGCTGCCCCTCATCGGTGCCGTTCCGCATTCCCTGGTCTGGGTGGCACTGGCCTGGTCCTTGGGGGGCACGCTGCTGCTCGCCTGCGTGGGCGTGAAGCTGCCAGGGCTGGAGTTTCACAATCAGCGGGTCGAGGCGGCGTACCGCAAGGAGCTGGTACTGGGCGAGGATGACCCGAACCGGGCTTCTCCCCCCACGGCGGCCGAGCTGTTCGCAGGCGTGCGCCGCAACTACTTCCGGCTGTTTTTCCATTACCTGTACTTCGATGTGGTGAAGTGGTCTTACCTGCAGGTGAGTGTGCTGGTGCCCCTGGTGGCGTTAGGCCCCACGCTGATCGCGGGGGTGATCACCCTGGGGGTGATGCAGCAGATTGCCCGGGCCTTTGACAAGGTGCTGGAGTCGTTCCAGTTTCTGGTGCTGAACTGGAGCACGGTGGTGGAGCAGATCTCGATCTACAAGCGCTTGCGCGCTTTCGAGCAGCAGATGCTCAAGGCAGAACCTGAGGCTGGCAGAGCCTGAGACCGCCTGAGTGCGGTTCAGACGCCTGCGGGGGCGCATAGCAGCCGCACAGACTGTGCCCCCCTGGATGGCCGAGTACCGACGCAGGAGGGCGGCCCCAAGGCCGCTGGCGCTAGCGCACCTGTTTCTTTTCGAGCTTGCGCGTGAGGGTGCGGCGGTGCATGCCCAGACGCCGCGCGGCCTCCGACAGGTTGAAGCCTGTTTCTGCCAGCACCTCGTTGATGCGTTCCCATTCGAGCGTCTTGATGGAACTGGAGCGGTTGGTCAGCTCCACCTCGGCATTGCCTTCCCTGAGGCCAAATGCCGCTTCGATGTCGTCGGTGTTGGAGGGCTTGGCGAGATAGTGACAGGCGCCCAGCTTCACGGCTTCCACGGCGGTGGCAATGCTGGCAAAACCCGTGAGGACCACGATCAGCATTTCTTCGTCAGCAGCGTGCAGCGTCTGCACGCAGGCGAGACCGGAGGCCTCACCCTTGAGCTTGAGGTCCACCACCGCATAGCCGGGCTGGTACTGCTCCAGCAACACTTCCACGTCGGCCAGGCTCGCCGCCTGCAACACGCTGTAGCCACGCCGTTCAAACGAACGAGCCAGCGTGCGCGCAAAGGCTTCGTCGTCTTCGACGATCAGCAGCTGTCGTTGCGCTTCTTCAGTGTCCACTGTGGGTTCTTTCGTTCATTCATACCTTCTGGGGCAGCGCAATCGAGGCCAGGGGCAATTCGATGGTCACCTGTGCGCCGCCTTCGGGCCGGTTGCGCGCCTCCACGCTGCCACCCAGGGTGCGGGCGACATTCAGCACCAGATACAGCCCCAACCCTCCGCCAGGGCGGTTTTTGGAAGACTGGTACGGCGTGCCCAGCTTGGCCAGCATGTCGGGCGCAAAGCCGGGGCCGGCATCGGTCACGGTCATGCACAAGGCGTCTGCATTGCGCGTCACCGCCAATCTCACCCAGCCTGGCGAGGCGTCGCGTGCATTGTCCAGCACATTGAAAACCATTTGCTTGAGGGTGGTGTCCGAGACCATGGGGGTGTCGGTGCCGAAGTCGTTGTCGTAGTCAAACTGGGGCATCGTGCGGGTGCTGCGCCACTCCTGTGCCAGCGCATCCACAAACTTGCGCACGGTGGTCTGCACCGACGCCTCGCCGCGCGTTTCACCGGCCGACAGCAGGATGCCGCTCACGATGCTCTTGCACCGCTGTACCTGCGTCTGCATCTCGGCAATGTCTTCCTTGAGCGCGGCATTGCTGGTCAGCCGCTTGTCGTGCTGCCAGTCGCCCAGGATGACCGCCAGGGTGGACAGGGGTGTGCCCAGCTCGTGTGCGGCCCCCGACGCCAGCAGGCCCATGCGCACGATGTGCTCTTCTTCCACGCGGCGTCTGCGTGCGGCCGCCAGGCGGGCATCGCGCTCGCGCAGGTTGCGGTGGATGCGGGTGATGAACACCATCACCAGCGTGGCGTTGAGCACAAAGCACACCAGCAGCCCGAGCACATACAGGCTCGACAAGCCCTGGTGCAGGTCCTGCGGCAGGGCCAGCGGCAGGTGGTGGTCTGCCAGCGCCGCAAAGCACAGGACGGTGATGATCACGATGGACCAGATGTAGGCACCGCGCAGCAGCACGGCGCCCAGCGTGATCTGCAGCAGGTACAGAAAAACAAACGGGTTGCTGGTGCCGCCACTCAGGTACAGCTGCACCGTGAGCACCGCCACATCAATCAGCAGTGCCAGAAACAGCTCCACATTGCGCACCGCGCGGCCCGTGCGCAGGCGCAGCAGGCTCACCACGTTGAAGACTGCCAGGCAGCCGACGACGAGCAGCATCTCCTGCAGCGGCAGCTTTAAGCCCAGGCTATAGTGCGCCATCTCGATGGTGAACACCTGGCCCACCACTGCAATCCAACGCAGCTCAATCAGTTGCTGCAGGTTCTTGATGCCGGCGGCAGCATCAGCGGAACGTGCATTGCGCGGCGCAGTGGCCAGCGCAGGGTCAGGGCGTGGTGGGTGGGTGTTCATCGTGTGTCGGGAGGCGGCTGGCGGCCCGTGCGCCCATGCGGCGCTCATAGCGTGCCACATACCAGCCGGCAACGACAACCATGAGCGCAAGACCATACCAGGTCAGGGCGTACACCAGGTGGCTGTTGTGAAACCGGATGACGGTCAGGCCAGCGCGGGGCCAGCCAGAGGCGGCTGAAGGAGCCGCTGCGGTACCGGGTAGCCCGGCATCCACAAAAAACGGAGCCGCCCGGGGCAGACCCAGCGCGCTGCTGATGGCGGCCACATCGCGCGAGTACCAGCGCTGCTGTGCCGGATCGTTGGTGCGCAGAAAGCCGCCGCCGGGCTCGGTCATGCGCAACAGCCCCTGGACGGTGGCCGGGCCATCGGCGGGGGGCGGGGCCTCCAGCCATTGGGCGCGTTGCTCCTGGGGCACAAAGCCCCGGTTCACCAGCACCTGGGTGCCGTCGTCCTGTTGCAGGGCCGTCATCACCCAGAACCCCGCGCCCAGTTCGGTGACGGCCTGGGTCAGCACCGTCTTGCCGGGCAGCCAGCGGCCCTGAAAGACCACTGGCAGGTACTCATACTGTGCAGCACTGATGCCGGGCCATTGCGCCACGGGGGGCAAGGCGACCGGTGCGGCATGTACCCGTTGGTCCACCCTTTCGATGAGGTCCAGCTTCCAGGTGCGGCGCTGGACCTGCCAGGTGCCCAGCGACACAAAGCCCAGGAACAAAGCCATGCCCAGCACCAGCAGGACTGCGCGGCGCAAGCCCCGGCGCGGCACCGCCATGGTGGTGGGAGCTGTGTCCATCAGGGCGTGGAGTGTCCGGGCGCCTCGTGCGTGGGCGGCGTGGGCGTGGGGTGCTCCGGCATCATGTTGGCATTCATGTGGAACATCACCCACAAGGTGCCCGCAATGGCGATGGCCACGAACACCACCGTGAAGATGGTGGACAGCAGCGTCCAGCCGCCTTCGATCTTGCCGTTCATGTGCAGGAAGAACACCATGTGCACCAGGATCTGGATCACGGCAAAGCCGCCCAGCACCAGCACGGCGGTGTTGCGGTCCGCAATCACCTTGGCCATCACCAGCCAGAAGGGAATGGCCGTGAGGATGACGGACAGCACAAACCCCGTCATGTAGCCCGAAAAGGTGCTGTGGGGGCCTGCGTCGTGGTGGTGATCGTCATGCCCATGCGCATCGTGCGCACCGTTGGCGTGTGTTACGTGTTGTGCGCTCATTTACAGCACCCCCATCAGGTACACAAAGGTGAAAACGCCGATCCAGACCACGTCCAGGAAGTGCCAGAACATGGACAGACACATCAGGCGGCGGTTGTTTTCGGGGATCAGGCCATGCTTGCCGATCTGGACCATCAGCACCACCAGCCAGATCAGGCCGAAGGTGACGTGCAGGCCGTGGGTGCCCACCAGCGTGAAGAACGCCGACAGGAAGGCACTGCGCTGTGGGCCTGCGCCCTCGTGCAGCAGGTGCGAGAACTCATACAGTTCCAGGCCCAGGAAGCACAGGCCAAACACGCCCGTGACGGCCAGCCACAACAGTGTGCCCTTCACATCGCCCAGCTGCTTGCGCAGCATGGCAAAACCGAAGGTGATGGACGACAGCAGCAGGAACGCGGTGTTGATGGCCACCAGGGTCAGGTCGAACAGCTGCGCGCCGGTGGGGCCTGCGGCATAGCTGCGGCCGAGCACGCCGTAGGTGGCGAACAGCGCTGCAAAGATGAGGCAGTCGCTCATCAGGTACAGCCAGAAGCCCAGGGCCGTGCCGTTTTCAGGATGGGGCTCGTGCGCGAGGTGGTACTCGCGCGGGGCCAGGGCGCCTGCTGCGGCGCCAGCGTGGATGCGGATATCAGACATGGCGGGCCAGTTGGAGTGTGCGGGCTTCTTCAGTGGAGATCACTTCGGATGCCGGGATGTAGAAGTCACGCTTGTAGTTGAACGTGTGGATGATGGCGGCCAGAACGACAGCCGCGAACGAGACGGCCGCCAGCAGCCACATGTGCCAGATCAGCGCAAAACCGAACACCAGCGACAGCCCCGAAATCACCACGCCAGCGCCGGTGTTGGCGGGCATGTGGATGGGCTGAAAGCCCGCCAGAGGACGCTTGTACCCGTGCTTCTTCATGTCCCACCAGGCGTCGATCTCGTGCACCACAGGGGTGAAGGCGAAGTTGTAGTTGGGCGGGGGCGACGAGGTGGCCCACTCCAGCGTGCGGCCGTCCCAGGGGTCGCCCGTCCAGTCGCGCAGTTGTTCGCGCTTGAGGAAGCTGACCACCAGCTGGATCAGGAAGCACCCAATGCCGGCTGCAATCATGGCCGCGCCGATGGCAGCGATCACGAACCAGATCTGCAGCGACTGGTCTTCAAAGTGGTTGGCACGGCGGGTGACACCCATCAGGCCCAGCACATACAGCGGCGTGAACGCCACCCAGAAGCCCACCAGCCACAGCCAGAAGGAGCGCACGCCCCAGGTGCGGTCCAGCTTGTAGCCAAACGCCTTGGGGAACCAGTAGTTGATGCCGGCAAACATGGCAAACACCACGCCGCCGATGATCACGTTGTGGAAGTGGGCGATCAGGAACAGGCTGTTGTGCAGCACGAAGTCGGCCGGGGGCACGGCCAGCAGCACGCCCGTCATGCCGCCGATGGCGAACGTGACCATGAACGCCACGGTCCACATCATGGGCAGCTCAAAGCGGATGCGGCCCTTGTACATGGTGAACAGCCAGTTGAAGATCTTCGCGCCCGTGGGGATCGAGATGATCATCGTCGTGATACCGAAGAAGGTGTTCACGCTCGCGCCCGAGCCCATGGTGAAGAAGTGGTGCAGCCACACCAGGTACGACAGGATGGTGATACACACGGTGGCGTACACCATGGAGGTGTAGCCGAACAGGCGCTTCTTGCTGAAGGTGGCGACCACTTCGGAGAACACGCCGAAGGCCGGCAGCACCAGGATGTACACCTCAGGGTGGCCCCAGATCCAGATCAGGTTCACGTAGAGCATGGGGTTGCCGCCCAGCTCGTTGGTGAAGAAGTTGGTGCCCACGTAGCGGTCCAGCGACATCAGCACCAGGGCAGCCGTCAGCACGGGGAACGAGGCCACGATCAGTGCGTTGGTGCACAGGGCCGTCCAGGTGAACACGGGCATCTTCATCAGGCTCATGCCCGGCGCGCGCATCTTGATGATGGTCACGATCAGGTTGATGCCCGAGAGCGTCGTACCCACCCCGGCAATCTGCAGCGCCCAGATGTAGTAATCCAAGCCGGTGCTCGGGCTCTGCGCCCCCAGGTTGGACAGCGCCAGCCAGCCAGAGGTGGAGAACTCACCCAGGAACAGCGACACCATCACCAGCACGGCACCGGCCGTGGTCATCCAGAAGCTGAAGTTGTTCAGGAACGGGAAGGACACGTCGCGCGCGCCGATCTGCAGCGGCACCAGGTAGTTCATCAGACCGGTGACCAGCGGCATCGCCACGAAGAAGATCATGATCACGCCGTGGGCGGTGAAGATCTGGTCGTAGTGGTGCGGCGGCAGGTAGCCCATGTTGTCGCCAAAGGCCATGGCCTGCTGCAGGCGCATCATCACCGCGTCGGCAAAGCCGCGCAGCAGCATCACCAGGCCCAGGATCATGTACATGATGCCGATGCGCTTGTGGTCAATGCTGCAGATCCAGTCGCGCCACAGCGGGCCCCACAGGCGGAACTTGGTAATACCCGCCATGACGACGAGGCCGCCCAGGACCACGGCAATGAAGGTCCACAACACAATGGGCTCGTGCGCCATGGGCACGGCGTCCCAGCTCAGGCGGCCCAGCGCCCAGTGGGATGGAGAAAGGGTTTCGGAGGTCATAGGGAAGCTCATTGACGGATGCTGGCGCCGGATGCGGAGGCCGGTGCGTTGCGGGATTCAAGTGCGGCCACCACCTGGGCGGCGTTTTGCACGGTGCAGACGTCCTGGGGCAGGTTCAGTCCCATGGCGCGCACATAGGCGTCGCCGCCCTGGGCATCAATCGCCATCATGTGGTGCATGCACATCTTTCCGTCTTCGACGCAGCGGTTGAGCACCTTGTCGTACAGGCCTTCTTCCACCGAGGCGAAGCGCTGCACCGGGTCGCGTTCGCTGGGCTTGACCAGGTTCAGGTAGGTGCCCTTGTCGAGGGGCTTGCCTTCGGTCTTGGCTTTCTGCACCCACTGGGCGAAGTCTTCATTGCTCAGGCCGTGGAACTTGAACGTCATGCCCGAAAAGCCCGCGCCGCTGTAGTGCGACGACATGCCCTTGAACACGCCAGGCTTGTTGATCACCGCGTTCAGCTCGGTCTGCATGCCGGGCATGGCGTAGATCATGCCGGCCAGGTCGGGCACGTAGAACGCGTTCATGGTGGACGTGGCCGTCAGCTTGAACAGGATGGGGCGGTCCACCGGGGCGGCCACTTCATTGACGGTGGCGATGCCTTGCTCGGGGTAGAAGAACAGCCATTTCCAGTCCATGGCCACCACCTGCACTTCGAGCGGCTTCACATCGGCGGGCACGGCGCGCTGTGCGTCGATGCGGTCGAGAGGTCGGTAGGGGTCCAGCTTGTGGGTGCCGATCCAGGTGATGGCGCCCAGCGCAATGATGATCAGCAGCGGCACCGTCCAGATCACCAGCTCCAGCGTGGTGGAGTGGTGCCACTCGGGGTCGTACTCGGCCTCGGTGTTGCCCTGGCGGTATTTCCAGGCAAACAGCAGGGTGAGTGCGATCACGGGCACGATGATGATCAGCATCAGCAGCGTGGCGGTGATGACCATCTGGCCCTGCTGGGCAGCGACGTCACCGGCCGGGTTGAGCACGACAGCCTTGCTGCAGCCTGCCAGGCTACCCAGCGCTGTCAGGGCGAGCAGCCAGGTGGGCCCACGAAGTTGGGGAAGTTTGAGCATGTGAAGAGCGCGATCAATGCGTTTCAGGGTAAACGCGGATAACGGGATGTGTGCGAATGTACTAGCGCTAGCTTTTTTGTCGATTGGACATTTTGTCCAAGGTCAAACGCGCAGGCTGTTTTTGCACCAATGTGGTGCATTTGAGGGCTTTGAAGGACATTTCCTGCAGCCGGCATAGTGAAACCGCACTTGTGGCCCACAGAAGTTGCGTGTAGAACGGAACGGTCTGAGTTCGCTACACAACGTCAAGGAGCCATGTTCATGAGCAGCCCCGCCACTGCCACTTACCCTGCGGCCGGTTTTCACGAAAGCGCCGCCTCTCTCTCGCGGGCTGATACGCATGAGGACGTCACCCCAAGCGAAATTGCTGTGGGCGTGATCATCGGACGCTCGTCCGAGTATTTCGACTTCTTCGTTTTCGGGATCGCCTGCGTTCTTGTCTTCCCATCCTTCTTGTTTCCCTTTATGTCTCGCCTGGACGGTACGCTGATGGCCTTTGCGCTGCTGGCCGTCGCCTTCGTGGTGCGCCCGTTAGGTACCGCCATCTCCATGGCCATCCAGCGGCGCTGGGGGCGGGGCACCAAGCTGACCATTGCGCTGTTCATGCTGGGCGTCTGCACCGTGGGCATGGCGTTTTTGCCGGGCTACAAGGATGCGGGCACCGCCGCCATCGTGGCCTTGCTGATCCTGCGTGTGGGCCAAGGGCTCGCACTGGGCGGGTCGTGGGACGGCCTGCCGTCGCTGCTGGCCATGTCGGCCCCCAAGGAGCGCCGGGGCTGGTACGCCATGATCGGCCAGTTGGGCGCACCGCTGGGCTTTGTGCTGGCTGCCGGCCTGTTTGCCTATCTGTACAGCAGCCTCACGGTGCAGGAGTTTCTGGCCTGGGGCTGGCGTTATCCGTTTTTTGTGGCCTTTGCGGTGAACGTGGTGGCCCTGTTTGCACGCCTGCGCCTGGTGGTGGGGCAGTCGTACTCTGAACTGCTCAAGGAGCGTGAGCTGCAGCCGGTGCCGGTGAGCCGCGTCATGCGCGACGAAGGCAGCAACGTGCTGCTGGGGGCTTTTGCGGCGCTGGCCAGCTTTGCGTTGTTCCACCTGGTCACTGTGTTCCCACTGTCGTGGATCACCCTGTACTCCGAGCAGCCCGTGACCCAGATCCTGGGCGTGCAGATCGTCGGCGCGTTCCTCGCGGCGGGCGCCATCATGGTTTCCGGCTGGCTGTCAGACCACCTGGGCCGCCGCAAGCTGCTGGGCGGCATGGCCGTGCTGATCGGCGTGTTCAGCTTCATGGCGCCTGTCCTGCTCAACACTGGCGAAGTGGGCAGCACCATGTTCCTGCTGCTGGGCTTTGTGCTGCTGGGCCTGTCGTACGGTCAGGCCTCGGGCACCGTGACGGCCAATTTCTCGCCCCAGTACCGCTACACCGGTGCGGCCCTGTCGGCCGACCTTGCGTGGATCATCGGCGCAGCGTTTGCTCCGCTGGTGGCTTTGTATCTGTCGTCGCAGTTCGGTTTGCTGGCGGTGACGGTGTACCTGCTGTCGGGCGTTGCCTGCACGCTGGGTGCGCTGAACCTGAACCGCCGCATGGAGCGCCGTGACCGCTGATGGGTGAGATTGATTTGCTATTGAATGTATAGCTGCTAGCGCATATTCCACAACGCTACAGGCCTAATAAGCTATAAAAGCGCCCGGTTCTGCCGGGCGCTTTGCTTTGGGGCCTCACGGGTCACGGCTCCGTCCAGCGTGCCAGTGCCAACTGCTACGGGGTTTCAGTCGCAGGCGGTGAGTGCATCGCGTGTGGGCCTTGGCAGCGCATCGGCAGGGCCGGGGATTCGCTGCAGTCGGGCAAGCCCGTTCAGGGCTCGGAGCTCCGCTCAGTCCTGCGGCCGGAAGCCAATGGTCAGGGACGGAGGCACACGCCCATCCACATCGCGCGGCAAAGTTTCGGTCTTGTCCAGGGCCCGCAGCACCGCGTCGTCCCAGGCTTTGTTGCCGCTGGACTGCACCAGGCGCTTGCCCACAATGGTGCCGTCGGGTGACAGGCGCACCTCGACCTCGGCGCGCGGGTTGCCCGAGATGGCGTCCGGGTACACGATGTTGGGCTTGACCTTGGCCGCGACCTTGCCGCCGTAGCTGCCCGAGGGGCCCGCGCTGCGCTGGGCCGTGCCGGTGGCGTTTTCGGCCCCGGTGGCACCGGCCAGGCCCTGCAAGCGGCGCATGTTGTCTTCGCGCATCTTGGCCAGCTGCTTTTCTTCCGCCTCTGCCTTGCGCTTGGCGGCCTCGTCGGACTTGCGCTTGTCTTCGGCCAGCTTCTTCTGCTTTTCCTGCTCGGCCTTCTTCTGTTCGGCCAGCTGCTTTTCGCGCTGTTCCTTCTCTTTTTCGCGCTCCTTCTGTTGGCGCTCTTTCTTCTCCTGCTCCAGGCGTTCGCGGCGCTCTTCTTCCTTGCGCTCGCGCTCCCGCTTCTCGCGCAGCTCTTGCTGCTCGCGGGCCTTCTTTTCCTGTTCCAGGCGCTTCTTCTCGCGCTCGATGGCAATGTCTGCCTCGCGCGTGTCCGGCGGCTCTGCGGCCCGCACCGGCGGTGGCGGCGGGGCGGGCGGGGTGGCCTGCTGCACGGGGGGGCGGCGGCGGAGGGGGCGGGGGCTCCACGGCGCGTGGAGCTGCTTGCGTGGGCACAGCGGCCCACAACTCAGCCTCTACGGCGGGCTGGTCGGCCGTGTTCTTCCAGTTCACGCCCCAGGTCAGCGCGCCGATCAGCACTGCGTGCACCAGCACCGCCAGCGTGATGGCGCGCAGGCGCGCCGGTGGGCGGGGCGGGGCAAACTGATCGCGGTCGGTGTGGGCGTGCATGGGCGTCTGAGCGGTGCCGGGCTGGTTCGGTTCAACCGCCTTGCTTGACCGACAGGCCGACGCGTTGCACGCCTGCCTTTTGAAGGGCGTCCATCGCCTTCACCACGGTTTCGTACTGCACGCCCTTGTCGGCGCTGATGACCACGGCGCTCTCACCGCTTTGCCCCTTTTGCCAGCGACTTGCAGCATCGCCAATTTCGCGCTGATTCAGGGTGCGGGTCGCTTCGGGCGTCTTGAATTGCATGGCGCCGTCTTTGTTGATGACTACCGTCGCAAAAACCTTGGGTGGCTTGTTGCTCTTGCCCACGCTAGGCACGTCCATCATGCCCGGTGTAAGCATGGGCGCCGTCACCATGAAGATGATGAGCAGCACCAGCATGACGTCAATGAACGGGACCATGTTGATCTCGTTGATGGTGCGGCGGCCTCGGCCGCGGGATGCCATGGCGGGCATGGGGCGCCTCCCGGATCAGTGGCCCGAGGCCGTGTGGCCTGTGGACGCGGGCTGTGCGCCCAGGTTGCGCTGCAGGATGTTGGAGAACTCTTCGATGAAGGTCTCCTGGTGAGTGGCTACGCGGTCGATGTCGCGCGCAAAGCGGTTGTAGGCGATCACGGCCGGGATGGCCGAGAACAGGCCGATGGCGGTAGCGACCAGAGCCTCGGCAATGCCGGGGGCCACGGTGGCAAGCGTCACTTGCTCCATGCCGGCAAAGCCGGTGAAGGCGTGCATGATGCCCCACACGGTGCCGAACAGGCCCACATACGGCGACACGGAGCCGACCGAGGCCAGGAAGGACAGGCTGGACTCGACCACATCCATCTCGCGCTGGAAGCTCGCGCGCATGGCGCGCCGAGCGCCGTCCAGCAAGGTGCCGGGGTCGGTGATGCGGCGTTCGCGCAGCTTTTGGTATTCGCGCATACCGCTGGCAAAAATTCGCTCCATGGGGCCGGCCTGCTTGGCGTTTTGGGCGGCCGCGGCGTACAGATCGTTCAGGCTGGTGCCCGACCAGAACTCGCGCTCGAAATCCTCGTTCAATGTCTTCACGCGTTTCAGGGCAAACAGCTTGCGGAAGATGGCGGCCCAGCTGGCCACCGACACGCCCAGCAGCAGCAGCATCACGAGTTGCACCACCCAGCTGGCGTGCAGCACCAGGGAGATGATGGACATGTTTTGGGAATTCATGGTGTGAGTTGTTCCAGGAGGGTGCTGGGAATTCTGGCGGGGCGCATCGTCGCTGCGTCCACCCATCCGATGCGGATGGTGCCTTCGGTCAACAAGGTCGGGGGCTGGTCGGTCATCTGCTCTGGTTTCAGGAGCGCCTGCTGCACTATTGTCAACGATGCGCGGCCACTGCTTTGCAGGGCGGCAGTAACAATCAGTTCATCGTCCAGCCGCGCGGGGCGGTGGTAGCGCAGCTGCGCGTCGGTTACGACAAACATGCCGCCGGTTTGTTCCCGCAACTGCTGTTGGCCCACGCCCAAAGAGCGCAGCCATTCGGTGCGTGCGCGCTCGAAGAACTTGAGGTAGTTGGCGTAGAACACGATGCCACCGGCATCGGTGTCCTCCCAGTAGATCCGGATCGGAAATTCAAACGCCATCGTGGGGTTGCTCGCCTTGGTCATCCGAGCAGCTTGCGCAGCCGCTCCACTGACTCCTGCAATTGCGCCATCGAGTTGGCTGTCGAGAAGCGGATGAACCGCTCGGGCTCGGCCGTGCCAAAGTCGCGCCCTGGCGTGACGGCAATGTGCGCGCGGCGCATCAGCTCAAACGCAAAGTCCCAGCTGCCGGTCACGCCCAGGCGCTGCGCGGCCTGCGTGCAGTCGGCCCACGCGTAGAAGGCGCCATCGGGCATCACCGGCACATTCAGGCCCAGCGACTGCAGCGCGGGGATGAAGAAGTCGCGCCGGGCCTTGAACTCGGCACGGCGGCGTTCGTATTCGGCAATGCTCTCGGCCTCGAAGCAGGCCAGCGCTGCATGCTGCGACACGGTGCTGGCGCAGATGAACAGATTCTGCGCCAGGCGCTCGACCACGGGCACCATCGCGTCGGGCACCACCATCCAGCCCAGGCGCCAGCCGGTCATGTTGAAGTATTTGCTGAAGCTATTGATGCTGATGATGTTGTCGTCGATGGCGAGTGCGGTGTGGCCAAACTCTTCCTCGTACGACAGACCCAGGTAGATCTCATCGATCATCGTGATGCCGTCGTGCGACCGCACCACGTCGTAGATGCGGCGCAGCTCGTCGGGTGCAATCGAGGTGCCGGTGGGGTTGGACGGCGAGGCCAGCAGCACGCCGCGCGTTTTTTCATTCCACGCCGCACGCACCTTGTCGGCACTCAGCTGGTAGCGCTCTTCGGCCGTGGTGGGCAGCAGCACGGCCTTGCCCTCGGCAGCACTCACAAAGTGGCGGTTACAGGGGTAGCTGGGGTCGGGCATCAAAATTTCGTCGCCCGACTCGATGAGCGCCAGGCACGCCAGCTGCAGCGCGGCCGATGCGCCTGCTGTGACCACGATGCGGCGCGCAGGCACGTTGACGCCGAAGCGGCTCTGGTACCAGCCGCTGATGCACTCGCGCAGCGCATCGAGGCCCAGCGCATTGGTGTACTGCGTGGCGCCGTTGTGCACGGCGCGGGCGGCGGCTTCCTGCACCAGGGGCGGTGCGGTGAAGTCAGGCTCGCCGATGTTCAAGAAGATCATCGGTTCGCGCGTGCCAGCCACCTCGCGGGCCAGGGCCTGCGCGGCCTTGGCGACCTCCATCACATAAAACGGTTCAATGCGTTCGGCGCGCGTGGAAAACTTCATGGAATGGCATCTTGCCCCGACCGGGCGCCTTGTGGACGTGGTGGCGTGAGGGCGTAGAAAGAAAAGAAACCAAGCCGCCCCGGTTCAATGGGCAGGGCGGCAGCGGGGCAGGGCAGGTTCAGGCAGCGCCCGCGCCTGCGGCCTTGTCGGCGGCCACTTCCACTGCGCGCAGCTTCGGGGCCAGGCCGTTGAGCACGGCGTTCACGTACTTGTGGCCGTCGGTGCCGCCGAACTCCTTGGCGAGTTCGATGCACTCGTTGAGCACCACGCGCCAGGGCACATCCAGGCAGTTCTGGAACTCATAAACACCAATCCACATGGTGGCGTGTTCGATGGGCGAGATCTCGGCCATCTTGCGGTCCAGCAGCGGGGTGATCAGTGCGTCCATGCTGGCTGCGTGCTCGATGCAGCCGTGCAGCAGCGCGTCGTAGTGCGCCGAGTCGGCTTTGTGAAAGCCCGCCAGGTCGCGCGTGAACGCGTCGATGGCCGTGGCGTCGTTGCCGCCCACCAGGTGCTGGTACAGCGCCTGCAACGCAAATTCGCGCGCACGGCTGCGGTTGGATTTGGAGGCAGCCTTGCGTGTGCCGGTGCTCTTGAGGCCTGTGCGGCTCTGCTTGGGCGGGCGTGCCGACGATGGCGTGGGGGTGTTTTCGCTCATGACAGTTCGTCCAGCAGGTTAGCCATTTCCACCGCCACGCGGGCCGCGTCCACACCCTTTTCGGTCTGGCGGGCGATGGCCTGTTCCATGTTCTCGGTGGTGATGATGGCGTTGGCAATCGGGATCTGGTAGTCGAGCGACAGGCGCGTGACGCCCGCGCCGGATTCGTTGGCCACCAGCTCGAAGTGGTAGGTCTCGCCGCGGATGATGCAGCCCAGCGCGATCAGCGCGTCGTATTCGTCGCTCTCGGCCATGGCCTGCAGGGCCACGGGCACTTCGAGTGCGCCGGGCACCAGCACATGCTTGATGTGCTTTTCTTGCACGCCCAGGGCCAGCAGCTCTGCGCGGCAGGCGGCGGCCAGGGTGTTGGTGATGCTCTCGTTGAAACGGGCCTGCACGATGCCGATGTGCAGCTTCTTGCCGTCCAGTTTGTCTGCGGTGCCTTTGTCTGCGCCAAACATAGTGTTCCTGTTCCTGTCTTTATTCTTTGGGGATGAAGCCGGTGCTTTCGAGGCCGTAGCCAGCCATGCTGGGCATGCGGCTGGGCTGTCCCATCAGCGCCGTC
>OFJB01000453.1_pt1 | contig 20385 bp, 13 predicted proteins | sample 1775081 | NCBI WGS metagenome assembly OFJB01 (sample SAMN08195771, study PRJEB24354) | sludge metagenome | isolation source: initial sludge from phenol fed wastewater aerobic bioreactor | place: India: Nagpur | collected 2016-06-05
AGGTGCCGGTGCAGATCGTCGCCTCGGGCCCCGACAGCGACGGCGAGGCCATCCACCGCGCCATGATCGACGCGCTGGGCCTGGCGCTGGAGCGCATCTGGCTGTCCACGCCCTACTTCGTGCCCACCGAGCCCGCACTGACGGCGCTGACCAACGCCGCGCTGCGCGGCGTGCAGGTCAAGCTGATCGTGCCCGAGCAAAGCGATTCGCGCATCGTCACCGCCGCCGCGCGCTCCTACTACAGGGAGTTGCAGAACGCCGGCGTTCTGGTGTTCGAGTACCAGGGCCGCATGTTCCACCCCAAGACGCTGGTGATGGATTCGTTCTACAGCATGGTGGGCAGTGCCAACTTCGACAACCGCAGCTTTCGCCTGAACTTCGAGGTCGCCGCGGTGCTGTACGACCGCGCGCTCAACCAGCAGCTGGCCACCATGTTCGAGGCCGACCTGTCGCACTGCCGCCTGGTGCCGCGCCAGCGCCGCGTGCCGGCGCACCAGCAGCTGTTCGAGGCCGTGGCCCGGCTGGGCTCGCCACTGCTGTAGCCCGCCGGCAGCCGGCTGGGCAGAGCGCGAGCGCTGCCTACAATCGCCCGAACACCCCAAGGAGATCGACCCGCATGGACACCCGCACTTCCCCCCTGGCCCGGCTCAAGGACCCCAGCCTGCTGAAGACCGACAGCCTCATCAACGGCAAATGGGTCAAGGGGAGCAGCCGCTTCGACGTGCTGGACCCGGCCACCGGCCGCAAGCTGGCCGACGTGGCCGACCTGGGGGCCAAGGAAACGAAAGCCGCCATCAACGCCGCCAACGCCGCCCTGCCCGCTTGGCGCGCGCTGACGGCCAAGCAGCGCCACGCGCTGCTGTTGAAGTGGTTTCACCTGCTGATGGACCACCAGGACGACCTGGCGCGCCTGATGACGGCCGAGCAGGGCAAGCCCCTGCCCGAAGCCAAGGGCGAGGTGGCCTATGGCGCCAGCTTTGTCGAGTGGTTTGCCGAAGAGGCCAAGCGCGTCAACGGCCAGACCCTGCCCACCTTCGACAACAACAAGCGCCTGACGGTCATCCAGCAGCCGATCGGCGTGTGCGCGGCCATCACGCCCTGGAACTTCCCGCTGGCCATGATCACGCGCAAGGTGGCGCCGGCCCTGGCCGCCGGCTGCACCGTGGTCATCAAGCCGGCCGAGCTGACGCCGTTGACGGCCCTGGCCGCGGCCGAACTGGCGCAGCGCGCCGGCCTGCCGGCGGGCGTGATCAACGTGGTCACCGGCATGGATGCGCCGGCCATCGGCCAGGTGCTGTGCGAGAGCGAGGTGGTGCGCCACCTGTCCTTCACCGGCTCCACCGAGGTGGGCCGCATCCTGGCCGCGCAGTGCGCGCCGACGGTGAAAAAGCTGGCGCTGGAGCTGGGCGGCAACGCGCCCTTCATCGTGTTCGACGACGCCGACCTGGACTCGGCCGTCGAAGGCGCGCTGGCCAGCAAGTACCGCAACGCCGGCCAGACCTGCGTGTGCGCCAACCGCCTGTACGTGCAGGACGGCGTGTACGACGCGTTCGTCAAGAAGCTGGCTGCCAAGGTCAAGTCCATGAAGGTGGGCAATGGCTTTGACGAGGGCGTCACCGTCGGCCCGCTGATCGAGCCGGCAGCACTGGCCAAGGTGGACAAGCACATCAAGGACGCCGTCAAGAAGGGCGGCCAGGTCGTCACGGGCGGCAAGCGCCTGAAGGGGCAGTTCTACGAGCCCACCGTGATCTCGGGCGCCACCGCGCAGATGCTGGTGGCGCGCGAGGAAACCTTCGGCCCGCTGGCACCGGTATTCCGCTTCAAGACCGAGCAGGACGCCATCGACGCCGCCAACGCCACCATCTTCGGCCTGGCCAGCTACTTCTATGCCCGCGACATCGGCCGCATCACCCGCGTCGCCGAGGCGCTGGAATACGGCATGGTCGGCATCAACACCGGCCTGATCTCCACCGAGCACGTGCCCTTCGGCGGCGTCAAGCAGTCGGGCCTGGGCCGCGAGGGCTCCACGCACGGCATGGCCGAGTATCTGGAGATGAAGTACCTGTGCATGGGGGACGTGCAGAAGTAGGCGCGCACCCGGGGGCCCGCGGCCCCGCGAGCAACGCCATGCAGGATCAGCGGCGCCCCTTCAAGCGCATGGCGGCCATGCCGGCCAGCAGCGCGCCCAGTGCGACCAGCACAGCCTCGCTGAGGGTTGGAATCGGCGTTGCCACCGGGGGCGGGGGTGGTGCATCGACCACAAAATCCAGCTCGGTGCCGTTCAAAACGAAGTGCCCGTGCAGGGCGCTCAGGCTGCCGCTGTAGTCGAAGCTGAAGTCACTCACGGCAAATCCCGTCTGGCTGGCGAACTGGATCAACGGGTACGTTGTTCCCACCTGCGGCGCGCCACCCCCGTCGCTGAAGTGGAAGACGAAGCCGCTGCCGGTCCCCTTGCTGAGTGCACCGCTGAGCACCAGCAAATCGCTTTGCGCGGGCGTACTGCCCAGCTCGAAGTTGAAGCCGCTGCCGCCGTTCCAGGCCAGGCTGGCGCCGGTCAAGGTGCCGGGCGAATCGCCCGGCGCCACGGCACCGCCCCCCAGGGTGATGGCGCCCACCGTGCCCGTACCGCCCAGCGTGGCGCCGGCGTTGACGGCCACCGCCCCCACCGTGCCATCGACCTGCAGCGTGCCCCCGCTGGCCGTCCAGTCAGCGGTCGGGTTGCTGCCTGTCAGCACCCAGGTGCTGGCGCCCGTCTTGGCCAGGCTGCCAAAGCCCTGGAAGGCCACGCCGATCTGGCTGACATCAAAGCTGCCGTTGCCCGCCCCACCGCAATGCGTGGTCGCGTCACCACCGAGTGCCAGGGTATCACCGCTGCCCGCGCTCACCAGACCGGAGAAGGCAAAGCCGTTTTCCAGCGTCAAGGTGTTGCTGCCACCGGTCAGCAGCACCGCCGGCGCCTGCGTGCCGTCCACCCCCGAGCCGCCCGTGATGGTGCTACAGGTGGTGATCTGGCTGCCGCCGGTCGACGCCACGCCAGGGCCACCGTCGCCTGGAGCGGCCCAGCTGGTCAGTGGCAGTCCCGCCATCGCGGCGATCGCCAGGGTCGCGCACCGCAGCGCTGCCTTGGGGCCGCATTGGGGGCCCAGGCCTTGGATCATCGAGTGCTGTGTCATCGTCTCGCCTTTGTGGTGTTGGTGCATGTCGGACCGTCCGTCATCGTGGGGGCAGTGAAATCACTGGCCCTGCACGCCCGGGTTGCCGCCCGTACCCGCTGCGCCGTTAATGCCGGTGCTGCCACCGGCACCATTCGGGCCAGCGGCTCCACCCGGCGTGTTGCCGCCGATCCCGCCGGCACCCCCAGCACCTCCGGCGCCGCCTTGACCGCCATCACCGCCCGGCCCGGGATTGCGTATGCCCCAACCCAACGTTCCCGTCGCATCGCCGCCATTGCCGCCATTGCCGCCATTGCCGCCGGCGCCGCTAGCACCGCCGGCACCGCCAGCACCGCCAACACCTGCAACCCCGACAGATCCATTTGTGGCCGTGCCGCCCAGACCGCCGTTGCCGCCGTTGCCGCCCGCTCCGCCCGGACTGCCTGGCGCGCCGGCACCGCCCATGCCCCCTGCGCCGCCCGTAGCCTTGGTGACATTGGGCAAAGGAAGACCCATATGCGCCCGCCCGCCATGGCCACCCAGACCGCCGTCAGCACCGGCCACTCCGTCGCCACCGGCACCGCCCATGCCACCCAAACCGCCAGCACCGCCGTTTCCTGTGATGGAGCCCCCCGGCCCGCCAACACCGCCGTTGCCGCCCGCGCCGCCTGAGCCACCCAGGCTAACGGGGCCCCCTGCTTGGCCGGCACCGCCTACCCCACCGGCGCCGCCAACGGAATGGCTGGTGCCACCACCCACATAGGCGTAGCCGCCGGCACCCCCGGCGCCGCCCATCAGCCCGGCCCCACCAAGGCCTCCGGCTCCGCCCATGCCGCCACTCGCGATCTGACCAACCGCCCCACTCGTGATGGCAGAACCGCCTGCTCCTCCGGCACCGCCGATCTGCCCGCTGGCACCGGCTTGCCCAGAGCCACCTGCGCCGCCCGTCTGGCTTGAAAGACTGCCATAGCCGCCTGCATTGGCCCCATTGGATCCAGCGCTCGCTGCCCCCGTGGGGCCCGATGCCTGTCCGGGCGCCCCGGCAGCACCCATACCGCCTTCGCCGCCCGCTCCGCCATTGCCTCGACTGCCTGCGCTGCCCCCCGCGCCGCCGTTGCCGCCCGCCGCGCCCGCGCTGGCACCATTGGCGCCATTGCCTCCCGCACCGCCATTGCCACCACCGGCCGTGGCGTTGCCGCCCGTCACCGGACCGGCAGCGATCAGGGTGTAGCCACCGCCGCTCAGGCCCGCACCGCCAGCACCCGACTCACCCCCATTGCCCCCGCTGCCGCCGTTGGGTGAACCTGCCGTGCCATCGGCCCCACTGCCGCCATTGCCGGCCATGCCGCCGTTGCCACCCGTAAGCGAGCCGGTGCTGGTGACCTCGACGGTGCCACCGCCGGCCACCAACCCCGCTGCCCCATCGGCGCCATTGCCTCCATCGCCTCCTGCGGCGCCCGGCGTGGCGCCATGGGGCCCATTCACACCATGGGCACCACTGGCTCCCACGGTGGGGCTGGAAATGACCGTCTGCGCCTGTGCCAAGCCCATGCCGGCGCTCAAGGCCAATGCCACGGCACTGGCGACCAGCAGCCGCGCATGGCCTGACAGAGGCCTGGTGAACTCCGCCACCGGCTGAAACTGCAGTGACGCCGCGGCCTGTTGCGCACCCACATGGGCCCGGCCCAGGTGGCGATGAAAATGAGTCATTGGGAGTCTCCTCAATCCACGGGCCGACCTGCAGCCCGTTGGCAAACTCGGAGATTGTGTTCGGTACGTCACAGTTTCTTCAGAATATGTCTCGCAAAAGCAATTGAATCGTGCAATTTTTCACGAATTTGGGGCCACACACGTCCACGATCGCGCGCACCACACCGCGCACCGCCTCGTCACGATCGTGCTGGTGCGCGCGTTCAGGCGCCAGTCAACCTGGGGGCCTGTGCGATGCCAGCCGCCGCAGCACCCCCCGCGCAGCCCGCACGCCGCTGGCCAGCGCGGCGGTCAGCAGGTAGCCGCCGGTGGGCGCCTCCCAGTCCAGCATTTCGCCGGCACAGAACACGCCGGGCCTGCCGCGCAGCTCCAGGTCATCCGTCAGCGCCTCCAGCCGCACGCCGCCGGCCGTGCTGATGGCCTCGGCCACCGGGCGCGGCGCGCGCAGCGTGATGGGCAGCGCGCCGATGGCCTGCGCCACGGCCTGCGGGCTCTTGAGCTGCTCGGCCGACAGCCGCTCGTGCAGCAGCGCCAGTTGCACGCCGCCCAGGCCCAACCGGCTCTTGAGGTGCGAGGACAGGCTGCGGCTGCCGCGCGGGTGCGCCACGGCGGCCAGCACCTGCTCGGGCGAGCGATCGGGCTGCAGATCGAGCTGCAGCGTGGCCTGGCCGCGCTCCGCGATCTCGTCGCGCAGCAGGTGGCTGGCGGCGTAGATCAGGCTGCCTTCCACACCTGTGGCCGTCAGCACGAACTCGCCGCGCCGCTCGAAGCGCCGGCCCCGGCTGTCGGCAAAGCGCAGCACCACGTTCTTCAGCGGCTGGCCGGCAAAGCGTTGGGCCAAGTACGGTGACCAGCCGACTTCAGTTCCGCCCACCGGCCCGCCGGCGTCGGTCGCGTCCACCGCCCCGCCGCGCGGCGCCACGTCAAAGCCGCAGTTGGCCGGCAGCAAAGGCGCCACCGCGGCTCCCGCCTGCGTCAGCCAGGGCACCCAGGCGCCGTCCGATCCCAGGCGCGGCCAGCTGGCGCCGCCCAGCGCCAGCACGGCGGCACGCGGGCGCAGCGTCAATGGACCCGTCGGGGTTTCAAAGCAAAACAGGCTTGCAGCGCTTTCTGGATCAGCGCTAGCAGCTATTGAATCCGTAGTACCTGACGCCCAACCCACCCAGCGGTGCCGCATGAAAAAACGCACCGGCGCCGCGCCGCTGGCCTGCGGCTGGCGCAGGCGCTGCAGCCAGGCGCGCAGCAGCGGCGCTGCCTTCATCTCGGTCGGAAACACGCGGCCTGACGTGCCCACGAAGGTCTGCACCCCCAGTCCCGCCGCCCACTCGCGCACCGCATCCGGCCCGAAGTCACGCAGCCAAGCGGCCACCGCGTCAAACGCGCCCGCATCGCCATCACCCTGCCGAAAGCGCTCGATGAAGGACGCCAAGGGCTCGGAATGCGTCAGGTTGAGCCCACCACGCCCGGCCAACAAGAACTTGCGCCCGGCCGAGGGCATGGCGTCGAAGACCTGCACCGCCACCCCCGCGCGCGACAGCACATCGGCCGCCATCAGGCCGGCGGGGCCGGCACCGAGGATGGCGACGGCGTTGGGGGTGGTTGAGAACACGGAGAGGTGGTGGTGAGGGTAAGGAGCGGGATTGTGGCGGAAGCCCGTCACACCCATCTCAACATCCATTGACACCCATTTTTTTGCCCGCCCAAATGGGTGTTGGTCCTTTCCCGCCCTTCACCCCACCACCCGCCCCTCCCCACTCAGGAACGCCACGCGCACCGCCTGGCCGGGGTGCAGGCGCTCGATGGCAGCGCGGTAGCGGGCCAGTTGCTCGACCAGCCGTGGATCGCGCTCGGGCTGCGCGGCGCTCTTGTAGTCCAGCACCCACCAAGCCTCGGGGCCGTGGGGGCCGGCGCGGCGGCGCACCAGGCGGTCGATACGCAGGCGCTGGCCTTGGTGGGTGAGCTCGACTTCGTTGAAGGCTTCCAGCACTTCGTCGGGCGACCAGGCCCAGGCGGCTTCGCCGCCGCGGATGCGCTGGGCCAGCGCGGCGGCTTGATTGGCCTGCTGGGCATTCAGATCGAAGCGGCGGCGCAGCTGGGCCAGGCGCTGCGGCGCCCAGCCACGCGGCGTGTCGGCCACGTGCTCCAGCAGCCAGTGCATGGCTTCGCCGATGCGCGAGGCTTCGGTGGCGGGTTCGTCGGCGTTGTCGGCCTGAGTTGCTTCGCCGTTGATAGCAGCCAACGCAGGCAGGACGGGCGCTGGCGGCAGTTCGAGCAGGTCAAACGACGTGGCGGCATCGGCCTGCACGGTTGGCACTGCGGCTGCAGCGGGCGCCTCAAGGCCCTGCGCCAACGGCTGCAGGCGCTGCCACCAGCTGCTGGGCGGCTGATGGTGCGGTTCAAAGCCCGACAGCACCAGGCGCTGGCGGGCGCGGGTCATGGCGACGTACAGGGCGTTGAGCTCCTCGCGCGCCTGGGCGGTGGCTTCGGTGGCGGCCAGGTCATGCGCGCTGGGCGGCGGGGCGGTGCCGTTGGCCAGAAAGACCAGGCGAAGCGGCGCGCGCTCGTCGCCGGGCCAGTCGATCAGCACGGCGGATTCGCCACGCGGGCGGCGGGCCGAGGCGGCGTCGAGCAGCAGCACCACGTCGGCCTCCAGGCCCTTGGCGCCGTGCACGGTGAGCAGCTGCACGGCCTCGGGTGCGGCGTGGCGCGGCAGGGGGCGCTGCTCGCGTCGCAGCGCACGCAACCACTGATAGGCGGTGACAAAGCGCCCGCCCTGCACGGCCAGCGCGGCGGCCAGCAGCGCGCGCAGCTGGGCCAGCACGTGTTGACGCTCGGCGGCGGGTGCGGCGGCGGCAAAGCGGGCCAGCACGTCGCGGTGGCTGTAAATGGCTTGCAGAGCGTCGTGCGGGGGCAGGCTCAGCAGCCACTGGCGGTATAGAGTCAAATCGGCCTGCAGCGCCCGTCCATCAAGCGCGAACAGCTCTGTTTTCGATAGTTCTTCAAGCCAGCTGGGGCGCGGCTGGCCGGCGGCGCGCACGGCCAGGGCGAGCCGCGTGAGGTCTTCGTCGCCCAGGCCGAACAGCGGCGACTTGAGGGCGCGCGCCAGCGCCAGGTCGTGCCCGGGCGAGACCAGGGCATCGACCAGGGCCAGCACGTCCTGCACGGCGGGCTGCTGGCCCAGCACCTGCTTTTCGGGTTGCTCGGCCGCGATGCCGAGCCGGCGCAGCTCGGTGCGCAGCACGCCCAGCGGCTCGCGCTTGCGCGCCAGCACCATAATCTGCTCGGGCTTCACGCCGGCCTGCAGGCGCTGGGCGATCCAGTGGGCGGCTTGGCGGCATTCGAGCGTGCGCAGGGTTTCGTCCACCTGCTCGCGCGGAGTCGTCAGGCTGTCGCGCCATGCAGGCTCATCGCCGGGCTGCGGCTTGTCGGCCTTGTCAGGACGCGGGATGAGGGGCAAGGCCTGCAACTGGCCGTCTTTTTTGGACTCGGTGCTGTGCTCGCGATAGCCGTCGAACTCGCCGGCCGTCTGCGCCTGCTGCATGACGGTGTTGACGGCCTGCAGCACGGCGGGGGCGTTGCGGCGCGTGTGGTCGGTGGCCAGGCGCTCGCCGCCCAGGGCCTGCGCCACGAACTGCTGCGCGTCGATGAAGACCTTGGGGTCGGCACGGCGAAAACGGTAGATGCTTTGCTTGGGGTCGCCCACGATGAACACGCTGGGCGCGCCCTGCCCGCCACCGGCGCCGGCATAGCCCGCCAGCCAGGCCTTGAGCGCCTGCCACTGCAGCGGGTTGGTGTCCTGGAACTCGTCGATCAGCAGGTGGCGCACGCGCGCGTCCAGGCGCTCCTGCACCCAGGCGGAGAGCACGTGGTCGTCCAGCAGGGTGAGCGCGGCGCGCTCGACGTCGTTCATGTCGACCCAGCCGCGCTCTCGCTTGAGCTGGGCAAAGCTGGCGATGAGCTGGCGCGTGAGGCGCGCCATGCGCTGCTGGTGCGCCCAGGCCTGGTGCTGCTCAAGCGCGGCGCACACCGCCTGTACTTCGTCCTGCGCGGCGCGCACGATGGCGGGCGTCTTGTCCTTGGCAAACACGCGCGGCTTGCCTTTGGTCAACAGCGCGGCCGCAACGCCGTCCCAGTCCGCAGCATGCAGCGCCTCCTTGAGCTCCACGCCCTTTTGCGCGAACGTTTTGGCCAGGGGCAGCAGTGCCTCGGCGGCTTCCAGCAGCAGCGCGCGCCCCGGCTCACGCTGCAGCAGCCAGTCGCCGGGCTCGCTCACGCCGGCCATGCGCGGGTACCAGGCATCGAAGCGCGGCACGGCCTCCTGCACATGCCCGGCCGCGTCGGCCAGCGTGAATTCGATGCGGCGCGCCAGCGCGGCCTCGAGCGCCTTGTGCGCGTTGTGCCGGCCCAGCGCGGCGACCAGGGCCTGGTAGTCGGCGCTCAAGGCTTCGTCGGCTGCCACCGCGCGCAGAAAGGGGCGCCACAGCTCGGCCACGGCGTCGGCGTCGTCTTCCAGCAGCTCGTAGGCCGAGGGCAGGCCCAGGTCTTGCAGCACCTGCAGCGGGGCGGTGCGCAGCAGCGCGGCAAACCAGCTGTGAAAGGTGCGGATGGCCACAGGGCGGCCTTGCGCCAACATGGTTTGATATAAATTTGCTAGCTGCTCACGCAGACTGGGCGCGCGCTGGGGCTCGATCCCTCTTGCAATCAGCTCATCCAGCAGGCGCTGCTGCCACTGCTCGGGCGTTTCGCCGGCGCGCGCGCAGGCAAAGTCGGCCAGCCACTGCAGCAGGCGCTCGCGCATCTCGCCGGCAGCCTTCTTGGTGAAGGTGATGGCCAGGATCTCGTGCGGCGCGCTGCCCTCCAGCAAGGCGCGCAGGATGCGCGAGACCAGCATCCAGGTCTTGCCCGCGCCGGCGCAGGCCTCGACCACCACGCTGCGCGCGGGGTCGCAGGCGACGGCGTAGAAGTGCTCGCGCGTGCAGGGTGCGCCGTTGTGTTGATACGCCGGGGTCATGCTTGCCAGAAGTCCTTGCGGCACAGGCCGCGCGCCTCGCACCAGTCGCAGACGGGGCCTTCGCCCAGCGCGGGCAGGGACGCACCGGCCTGGATGCGTGCGACGTCGCTGGTCATGCCCTCGTACAGTTCGGCCGCGCGCTGGGTCAGGTCAAGCAGTTCGACCCACTCGGGCGCCCCGCGCTCGGCCAGGTTGAGGTAGGCGGCGCGTGGCGCGTCGTCACCCACCAGCAGGGCATAGAAAGGCAGCTGTGTGTCTTCGCTGCCGAGCCGGACGCGGGCCTTGGTCTTGTCCAGCGTCTCGGTCTTGTAGTCGATCAGCCGCGCGGCGCCCGTGTCGTCGCGGTCGATGCGGTCGATGCGCCCGCGCAGCTTCAGCTCGCCGCGCTGCACCTTGATGTCTTGCTCGGCGACATCGAAATGACCGCCATCCGCCTCGTACGCCGTCAGCCAATTCAGATAGGCATCGCGCAGCGCGGGCCAGGCGGCCATGAAGGGCATGAACTCGCCCGGCTCCTGGGCCAGGCCTAGGGCCTGGGTGATCTGCTCGGCGGCGGCGTTCATCAGGGCCAGGCGGCCGGCGTCGGGCTGCTCCTTCAACCTCTGGTGAAAGTCGCTCAGCACGGCGTGCACCCAGTTGCCCCAGTCGCGCTTGTCGATGTCCACGTCCAGTTCGCTGTCCTCCTGCAGGCCCAGCTGCTGTAGCGCAAAGAAACGATAGGGGCAGGCGCGCAGCTTGTCGTAGGCACTGGCCGACAGCGGCTGCGTGGGCAGCAGCGCGCCGCTGGGCAGGGGACGCGGCGTGGGGGCGGTGGCGACGCTGCGCGGCATGCGCGGGTCGGTGGCGCTGGCGGCCACTTGGCCGTTGGCGCGCTGCTGCAGCTGCAGGGCCTGCACCAGGGGCGATGGCTGAAGGGCCTGGCCGCTGTCATCGCTGTGGCGCCACAGCAGGTCGATGTGCGGCACGCTGAGCGCGCGCGCCCAGGCGGCCTGCTGGGCTTGCTGCAAATCCTCGCGCGAGGGCAGGTGCAAGCGCTCGCGCTGCGCGGCGCTCCAGGGGCCGGGCGGCTCGGGCGCGGCGGGCAGGTTCTGCTCGTCGGCGCCGGGCAGCACCAGGGCGGCAAAGGGCCGGCCCAGCAGCTGGGCCAGGGGCAGCACCACGACAGGAGCCTCGGCGGGCTGCGGCGCGCGGTAGCTGGCGGCCTCCAGCGTCTGGCCCACCCAGTGGATGAACTCGGCCAGGCCCATGCGGCGCTGCGCGGCGGGCTGCTCGCGCCAGTCGGCCAGGGCGGCCTCATCCAGGCCCAGCGCCTCGATCACGGCGCGGCCGGCGGCGTCTTCGTCCAAGCTAGGCCACAGACCGCAGTCCTGCAGCAGAGCCCGGGTGTCGGCCAGCCATTGCGCCACGCTGCGCGGCGCTGCCATGGGGGCGCGCAGGGCCTCGATCGCATCGATGCCCGCCTGCCCGGCCAGCAGTTGCAGCGCCTGCGGCCAGCCGCGCACGGCGTCGCGGCGCAGGCGCGCTTCGATGGCCTGCAGCGCGTCGGCGGGCAGCAGCGGCGCGAGCTTGAGCCAGTCCAGCACGGCGTCGCTGGCGGCGCGCGGCGCGCAGGCCTGCAGTGCGGCCATCAGCGTGGCGGCGGCGTGGGTGGTTGACAGCATCCAGCCGGTTTCATCGCGCAACGCCGCGCCGGCTTGCAGGCCGCGGCTGGCCAGCAGCGCGTTGACGCGGCGCGTGAGGCTGCGATCACCCGCCACCAGGGCCACCGGTACGCGGCCTGCGCTGACGTGGCGCAGCACGCAGGCGGCGGCGCGCTCGGCCTCGTCCTCGGCGTCGCTGGCCTGGTGCAGTGCCAGCGCGCCTTGCGGTGCAGACGCGGGCAGTTCCAGCAGTGTGAGCTTTTCGAACAGGCGCTCGCCCAGCGTGCTGGTCAGTGGGTCGTGCTGCAGGCCGGGCACGATGATGAGTGCGTCCAGCTGCGCGGCCACATGCGGCTCGAACAGCACGTCGCTGGCGTAGTCGCTGCTGCCCACCCAGGCGATGGCCAGCTGGGCCAGCAGCGCCTCCAGCGCCAGCACGCCCTCGCCTGCCCCCACACCCGGCAGCGAGGCGCGCGCCTGCGCCATCCAGTCGGGCCGCAGCGCGGGCGGCAGGCTGGCGGCCAGCGGCGCCAGCTGCGCGGCCTGCTCCAGCAGCAGCGCGATCAGCAGGCGCCGCTGCGCCGCCTGGCCGGCGGCGTCCAGCAGGCCGGCGGCCGTGAGCCAGTCGCGCCCGTGCTGGCCGGTGAAGTCGTGCGGGCCGGGCACGAACAGACCCAGGCGCTCGGCCCAGCTGCGCGTGGTCTCGAAATGCGGCGCAAAACTGTCGGGATACTGCTGCGCCCACAGGCGCTGCGCCAGCGGCCGCAACTGCAGGTAGGGCAGCAGCACCACGCTGCGCGCGGGGTGGGCGGCCTGTTCGCGCAGGCTGGTGTCGATGCGGGCCAACAAGGCGGTCCATCCGCAGGCGCCGAAGCTGTCTTCCATCACGGTTTGGGCAACCATCGGCGCGTCAGTGAAATCGTCTTTCTGTCACAATGCCCCGCACTGTAGCCGCAGCGGCGGCGCCGACTTTTCCCCAAGGAATGCCACATGGCCAGTGAACTGATCAAACACGTGAGTGACACCTCTTTTGAAGCCGACGTGCTCAAGGCCGAGCAGCCCGTGCTGGTCGACTTCTGGGCCGAGTGGTGCGGCCCCTGCAAGGCCATTGCCCCCACGCTGGACGAGCTGGCCGGCACCTACAACGGCAAGCTGACCATTGCCAAGGTCAACGTCGACGACAACCGCAACATCCCGGCCAAGTACGGCATTCGCGGCATTCCGACGCTGATGGTGTTCAAGAACGGGCAGTTGGCCGCCACCAAGGTGGGCGCGCTGTCCAAGGCGCAGCTGGCGCAGTTCATCGACCAGCAACTGGCCTGACCGTCACGCAGTCTTCGCTGCGCAACACCCGACGCCGCGCGCCTCGCGCGGCGTTTTGTTTTCCTGCCATAATCTGTGCTTGAGACCGGCGTTCAGGTAAGCGCCGGCCGGTGCCCTGCAACCCAGGTGCGCCTGCAGCAAAGCCCCCAGCGGGCCTTGCCCGCCTCCTCCCAATCCATCTGTCCTGCTTTCTGTCATCGCACGGTCTGGCCCGGCCCACCCGCGCGCCCCACCCGCATCGACCACCCTCCCATGCATCTGAACGAACTCAAAGTGCTGCACGTCTCCGAGCTGCTCAAGCAGGCCGAGGCGCTGGAAATCGACAACGCCAGCCGCATGCGCAAGCAGGAGCTGATGTTCGCCCTGATCAAGAAGCGCGCCCGCGCCGGCGAGCAGGTGATCGCCGACGGCGTGCTGGAGATCCTGCCCGACGGCTTCGGCTTTCTGCGCAGCCCCGACACCAGCTACACCGCCAGCACCGACGACATCTACATCAGCCCCAGCCAGGTGCGCCGCTTCAACCTGCACACCGGCGACATGATCGAGGGCGAGGTGCGCATTCCCAAGGACGGCGAGCGCTACTTTGCGCTGACCAAGCTGGACGCCGTCAACGGCGGCCTGCCCGAGCAGAACAAGCACAAGGTGATGTTCGAGAACCTCACCCCACTGTTCCCGCGCGAGCAGATGAAGCTCGAGCGCGACGCCTTCAAGGGCGAGGAGAACATCACCGGCCGCATCATCGACGTCATCGCTCCCATCGGCAAGGGCCAGCGCGCGCTGATCGTGGCACCGCCCAAGAGCGGCAAGACAGTGATGATGCAGACCATCGCCCACGCCATCAGCGCCAACCATCCGGACTGCCACATGATGGTGCTGCTGATCGACGAGCGCCCCGAGGAAGTGACCGACATGCAGCGCTCGGTCAAGGCCGAGGTGATCGCCTCGACCTTCGACGAGCCGGCCGCGCGCCACGTGCACGTGGCCGAGATGGTGATTGAGCGCGCCAAGCGCCTGGTCGAGCTGAAGAAGGACGTGGTGATCCTGCTGGACTCCATCACCCGCCTGGCACGCGCCTACAACAACGTCGTGCCCTCCAGCGGCAAGGTGCTGACCGGCGGCGTTGACGCCAACGCCCTGCAGCGGCCCAAGCGCTTTTTGGGTGCGGCGCGCAACGTGGAGGAAGGCGGCAGCCTGACCATCATCGCCACCGCCCTGATCGACACCGGCAGCCGCATGGACGAAGTCATCTTCGAAGAATTCAAGGGCACGGGCAACAGCGAAATCCACCTGGACCGCCGCCTGTACGAAAAGCGCGTGTTCCCCAGCATCCAGCTCAACCGCTCGGGCACCCGCCGCGAAGAGCTGCTGCTGGCGCCCGAGGTGCTGCAAAAGACCCGCATCCTGCGCCAGTTCATGTACAACATGGACGAGATCGAGGCGATGGAGATGGTCATCAAGAGCATGAAGGCGACCAAGACCAATGTCGAGTTCTTCGACATGATGCGCCGCGGCGGCTAAGCCTCGGCAGCGCGGCAGCCGGCCGGTCGGGCCGGCGCTTTTTACGACGCTGTGGCGCGCTTCTTGCCGTAGGCGCTGCTGCCCGGGTTGTCGATGGTCGAGTGCTGGCGGTTGTCGTGCATGCACAGCACGGCAATCAGCCCGCCCACCGCGATGGCCGCCACATACCACGGAAACACGCCGCCCACGCCCTGGTTCTTGAGGAACAGCGCCACGTATTCGGCCGAACCACCGAAGATCGAGTTGGCGATGGCGTAGGTGAAGCCCACGCCCAGGCCGCGCACGTGGGCCGGGAACATCTCGGCCTTCACGATGCCCGAGATCGAGGTATAGAAACTCAGGAACAGCATCGCCAGCACGATCAGCAGGCCGGCGTCGAACAGCGACTTCTGCGTGCCGATCGACGACAGCACCGGCACCGGCAGCACCACCATGCCCAGAGCAAAGACCAGCATGCTGTTCTTGCGCCCGATCTTGTCGGAGATGGCGCCGATCAGCGGCTGCAGCAGCATGAAGACGAACAGGCACACCGTCATGGTGTCGGCCACGTCGCCCTTGGAGAAGCCGCTGGTGTTGATCAGGTACTTCTGCATGTAGGTGCTGAAGGTGTAGAAGCTCAGCGAGCCGATGCAGGTGATGCCGAACACCACCCAGAAGGCCCGCTGGTGGCGCCAGACCTCGCGGAAGGTGCCGGCGCCCTCGTGGTGGCGATCCGAGGACGAGGTGGTCTCGACCAGCCCGGAGCGCAACCACAGCGACACCAGGGCCGCCACCGCCCCGACGACGAAGGGCAGGCGCCACCAGCCGGCTGTGATCTGGTCGCCGCCCAGGGTATGGGTCATGACGACGGCCAGCAGGCTGGCCAGCAACTGGCCGCCGATCAGCGTCACGTACTGGAACGACGAGAAAAAGCCGCGCCGGCCGGGCTGCGCGATCTCGGACATGTAGGTGGCCGTCGATCCGTACTCGCCACCAACCGCGATGCCCTGGACGCAGCGCACCAGCAGCAGCAGCACGGGCGCCCAGGCGCCCGCGGTGGCGGCCGTCGGCAGCACGGCCATGCACAGCGAGCCGAAACCCATCATCAGGATCGACACCACCATGGCGTCCTTGCGCCCGAAACGGTCGGAGATGCGCCCGAAGATGTAGCCGCCCACCGGGCGCATCAGAAAACCGATGAAGAAAATGCCCGCCGCCTGCATGAAGGCGCCGGTCTGTCCGGTGCCGGTAAAGAACTGCTCGGCGAAGTAGACGCTGAAGAAGGCGTAGATGTAGAAGTCGAACCACTCGACCAGGTTGCCGCTGGAGGCCTTGATGATGGCCCAGACCGTCTCGCGCGTGGACAACTGGCCCATGATGGGCGCGGGCGCGCTGGCGGGCGCCTGTGCCAAGCTTGCATTCGCCATGGTGCGACCTCTTTCCTTGCCGGGATGCGGTGGCCATAGTACTGCGGCGCCGGCTTTCGCGCCCGGCGCGTGGGCGCGTGCTGCGGACCCACCTTTTTGCCCCCTTTGCACAGGCCAGGCGCCTGCCATGGCGCTCCTGCGCCAAGCCGATATAATGGGGGGTTTTTCGGAAAGTACGCCGGATGGGCCGGCGCGGCTACCGCAGCGAACCTCCCAAGGATTTCATCATGCGTGAAGGCATTCACCCCGACTACCGCGAAGTGTGCTTCGTGGACCTGTCCAACGGCTTCAAGTTTGTTACCCGTTCGTGCGTCAACACCAGGGAAACGGTGAAGATGGACGACGGCCGCGAACTGCCTCTGTTCAAGCTGGACACCTCCAGCGAATCGCACCCCTTCTATACCGGCACGCAGAAATCGGTGGACAACCTGGGCGGGCGCGTCGAGAAGTTCCGCAACCGCTACGGCAAGGTCGCTCGCTAAAATCGCGCAGCGCCTTTTACGGCTCTCGAAGGGCAGCACGGGCAACCGCGCTGCCCTTTTGCTTGCTTGGACCCCCTCGCCTTGAACGAACCCAGCCCCGCCATCGTTGCCCAGGACGCCGTGCGCCGCCTGCCGCGCTGGGCACTGCTGCTGCTGTGCCTGGCCTATGTGGTGCCGGGCTACGTGGGGCGCGACCCCTGGAAGAGCGCCGACCTGGCGGCCTTCGGCATCATGCGCGAGCTGGCGGGCGAGGCGTGGTGGCCCGCCTGGTGGCATCCCAGCCTGATGGGCCTTGCGCCCGATACCCCTGCCCTGCTGCCCTACTGGCTGGGCGCCTGGGCGCTGCAATGGGCGCCAGCCTGGGTGGCGCCGGACTTCGCCGTGCGCCTGCCCTTCATGCTCATGCTGGCTGGCACGCTGACCGCGACCTGGTACGCGGCGTACGATCTGGCGCGCCACCCCGGCGCGCAGCCCGTGGCCTTTGCCTTTGGTGGCGAGGCACGCGCCGTCGACTATGCCCGCGCCCTGGCCGATGGCGGACTGCTGGCGCTGATTGCCACGCTGGGGCTGGCACAGTTCTCGCACGAAACCACGCCGGCGCTGGGACAGCTGTTCTTCTCGACCCTGGTGTTCGGCGGCCTCGCCGGCTTGCCGTTCCGGCCACGGTCCTCCCCGGCGGCACTGGTGCTGGGCCTGCCCGGCCTGGTGCTGTGCGGCGCCCCGTCGATCGCGCTGATCTTCGGTGGCGTGGCCACGCTGGGCCTGCTGCTTCCGGCGGCCGAGCACCTGCCCGCCGCCGTACGCCGGCGCGCGGCGCTGGTGTTGGGCACCACCACGCTGGCCAGCGCAGCCCTGGCGGCATTCAGCGGGCTGCTGAGCTGGCAGCTGGCCGGGCCAGGATCGGGCTGGAGCAATGCCCGCACCCTGGGGCAGCTGCTGATGTGGTTTACCTGGCCGGCCTGGCCACTGGTGCTGTGGGCACTGTGGCGCTGGCGCCGGCAACTGGGACAGCTGGGACGTCAGCGCCACCTGGGACTGCCGCTGCTGATTGCTGGCGTGCCCCTGGCCAGCACCGTCGTCACGCCGGCCGGCGACCGCGCGCTGCTGCTGGCGCTGCCCGCCCTGGCCTGCCTGGCGGCGCTGGCCCTGCCCACCTTCAGGCGCAGCGCCGCGGCGCTGATCGACTGGTTCACGGTGCTGTTCTTCAGCGGCTGGACGCTGGTGATCTGGGTGGTGTGGGTGTCGCTGCAGACAGGGGTGCCAGCCAAGCCCGCGGCCAACGTCGCACGGCTGGCGCCCGACTTTCACCCCATCTTCCAGTGGCCGGCCTTCTTGGCCGCCCTGGCCGCCACGGTGGCCTGGATCGCGCTGGCCCGCTGGCGCACCGGACGCCATCGCACCGCGCTGTGGAAGAGCATGGTGCTGCCCGCGGCCGGTGCCACGTTGTGCTGGCTGCTGCTGATGACGCTGTGGCTGCCGGCGCTGAACTACGCGCGCAGCTACGCGCCGCAGATGCAGCAGGTGCGCCGGCTGGTCGGTGACGCCCCCTGCGTGCAGGTGCATGGCCTGTCGGTGGCGCAGGTCGCGGCGGTGCGCTTTCATGGCGGCTGGACGACGGTGCCGGCACGCAGCCTGGCCAGTTGCCCCTGGCTGCTGGTGGACGTGGACGCCACGGCCAGCCTGCCCGCCACGGTGTCGATGACGCACTGGCGACTGGTGGGCGAGGTGCGCCGCCCGACGACCAAGGACGAGAACCTGCTGGTGTACCGGCGCCTTGGCGCGCCCTGAGCAGGACGCGGCTCAGGCCGCCACCGGCACCTGCAGATACAGCCGGCGCAATTGCTCGCGCGCGGCCACGCCCACGCCAAGCTGCTTGGCCAGGTAGGCGTCCAGGCCGCCGAAATCCTCGTCCACCGTCTGCAGCGCGGCGTCGAGAAACTCGCTTTGCACGCGCCACAGCACGTTCAGCACCTCCGGCGCGATGCGCGGGTCGCTGGCGGCGGGCATGCGGTAGCAGTCATTGGTCAGCAGGTAGTCGTGCATGACCGCGCTGCGCGGCACGCCCAGCGCCAGCAGGATCAGGGCGGCGGCGTAGCCCGTGCGGTCCTTGCCGGCGGTGCAATGAAACACCAGCGGCTCGTCGCTGCGCAGCAACTGCGCAAACAGATCGGCAAAGCGCGGCGCGTTGTGGCGCACGAAATTGCGATAGGTCAGGCACATCAGCTCGACCGTGCGCTGGGCCGTCAGCAGCTCGCCGGCCGCCAGGATGCTCTGCATGCCCTGCACCACCGTGGGCTCGATGGGCAAGGGGTACTGCACCACGCCGGGCAGCTGGTAGGCGGCGGCGGCCCGCTCGCTGCCGCCGCGAAAGTCCACCGCCCGCGTGACGCCCAAGGCTTCGAGCACCTGGGTGTCGCCGGCCGTGAGCGCCGCCAGGTGGTCGGAGCGAAACAGTCGGCGCCAGCGCACCACGCGCCCGTCGGCCGCCCGATAGCCCCCCAGGTCGCGGAAATTGCTGGCGCCGGTCAGGTGCAGGGAGCGGTCAGGTGGGCTGGACATGAATGGGTGACTGGCGATGGAAGGGTGCAACCCGTCATTGTCGGGCAGCCCGACCGGCTTTCATGTCGCCGACGGGGCTTGGGCGTCAGGCAACGAGAACTCTGGCACGCAGCGAGTGCGGCAAGGCTTCGGTGATGGTCACGTCCAGCATCTGGCCCACCCGCCGCGCCCCTTCGGGCCCGCCGTCGAAATTGACGATGCGGTTGCACTCGGTGCGCCCCATCAGCTCGCGCGGATTCTTGCGCGAGGGCCCCTCGACCAGCAGGCGCTGCACGGTGCCCACTCGGCTGGCGCTGATGGCCCGCACGTTCTGCTCCACCACCGCCTGCAGGTGCTGCAGGCGCGCCAGCTTGACTTCATGCGGCGTTCGGTCGGGCAAGTTGGCCGCGGGCGTGCCGGGGCGTGGGCTGTAGATGAAGGAAAAACTGGCGTCGTAGCCGACCTCGTCGATCAGCTGCATCAACTGGTCGAAGTCGGCGTCGGTCTCGCTGGGAAAGCCGACGATGAAGTCGCTCGACAGGCTGATGTCGGGGCGCACCGCGCGCAGGCGGCGGGTGATGCTCTTGTACTCCAGGGCGGTGTAGCCGCGCTTCATCAGCGACAGGATGCGGTCCGAGCCGTGCTGCACCGGCAGGTGCAGGTGGTTGACCAGCTTGTCGACCTTGCCATAGACATCGATCAGGCTTTGGGTGAACTCGTTGGGATGGCTGGTGGTGTAGCGTATGCGCTGCAGGTCGGGCAACTTTGCCAGTTCGCGGACAAGGCCGTCAAATGCGATCGCCCGGCCCTTCGCATCTTCTCCGGTCCAGGCGTTCACATTCTGCCCCAGCAAGGTGATCTCGCGCGCGCCGGCTTCGGTCAGTCTCTCCGCCTCGGCCAGCAAATCGTCGAAAGGCCGGGAGATTTCCGCGCCACGGGTATAGGGCACCACGCAATAGGTGCAGAACTTGTCGCAGCCTTCCTGAACGGTGAGGAAAGCGGATGCGCCAGCCCTGCGGCGGGCGGGGAGGGCGGCGAACTTGGCGGCCGCGGGCATGTCGGTGTCGGTTGCGCGCTGCCCGGCCGCGGCCCGCTCCACCATTTCGGGCAGCCGATGATAGGCCTGCGGGCCGACCACCATGGAGACCGATGGCGCGCGGGCCATGATTTCCTCGCCTTCCGTCTGTGCGACGCAGCCCGCCACGGCGATGAGCGGGGTGGTGCCATCCTCGCGGCGCAGGCGGCCGATGTCCGAATAGACCTTGTCCGCCGCCTTTTCCCGGATGTGGCAGGTATTGAGGACCACCAGATCCGCGTCCGCCCCGTCGGCAGCCGGAGTCAGGCCCTGCTCGGCCAGCAGGGCGGCCGTCTCCCAGGGGTAGTGGGGCGAATGCGCGCGCGCGAGCGCGCCGTCCTTGAGCTTGTCCTGGGCAAAGCGCGCCACCGAATCGGCGAATGCCTGGTGTTCTTCGCTGAGTGTGAAATCCATGCGTGTTCCTGGGTAATGTTCGGTCGGCATGGATCGTGCCCAGGCCCCCGGCGCTTGAGAACTTCGCGTTGCGTCGCCTGCCCCAACAAATACTCATGCCAGCACCACATCTGCGA
>OFJB01000454.1_pt1 | contig 20385 bp, 21 predicted proteins | sample 1775081 | NCBI WGS metagenome assembly OFJB01 (sample SAMN08195771, study PRJEB24354) | sludge metagenome | isolation source: initial sludge from phenol fed wastewater aerobic bioreactor | place: India: Nagpur | collected 2016-06-05
CACAGCACAGCACCTGAATGCAGAACGATGGCCGACACGGAGGAGCGCGGGCAGCAACGGGCATCGGCGAATCCGATTCCAGGCGGGGCCCTCCCCGGGAGCCGGGACATCAGAACGGAGGTGCTACAATCCGGACGTGTACGGACACCTCCGGAACGAACAGATGTTTGTATAGCATAGCCACCGCGTCAACCCCATCGCGACGCGGCGCGAAGGAGCGGCAGGCCGATGGAGCCACATCCACCTGACGAGAATCTGCAACGACACGTCAACGAACTCCGGCAGACGCTCGACCGCTACGCCTACGAGTACTTCGTGCTCGACGCCCCCAGCGCCACCGATGCCGAGTACGACGCGCTCATGCAGTCGCTCCGCACAATCGAGGCGGAGCACCCGGAGCTCGTCACCCCGGAGTCCCCCACCCAGCGCGTCGGCGCCTTCGCCGAGTCGGACTTCCCGTCCGTCGTTCATCCGCGGCCCCTCCTCTCCCTCTCCAACGTCTTCAACGAGGAGGAGATGCGCGCCTGGAACCAGCGGGTCGAGCGGTTCGCCGGCACCAGCAACTACCAGCTCGTCACCGAGCCGAAGATCGATGGCCTGGCCGTCGCCCTCACCTACATCGATGGGGTACTGGATCATGGCGCGACGCGCGGGAATGGCGTGGTCGGCGACGACATCACCCCGAACATCCGCGCCGTGAAGTCGATTCCCGTCCGCCTCCAGCGCCCAGCGTCCTGGCCGATGCCGCAGACGATCGAGGTGCGCGGCGAGATCTACATGCGGAAATCGGAATTCGCCGCGCTGAATGCCCGGATGGAGGGGGATGGCGGCAAGCTCTTCATGAATCCGCGCAACGCCGCCGCCGGATCGATCCGCCAGAAGGATCCGCGCGTCACAGCCCGGCGCCCCCTCCGCCTGTTCACCTACCAGGTTGGTTACATCCTTGGCGCGGGCGAATGGCCGCGCACGCACTGGGATTCGCTCGCTCTCCTGCGCGAGCTCGGCTTCACAACCTCGCAGGACGCCATCCGCCTTGACACCATCGACGAGGTATGGGAACGCAGCCAATGGTGGCTGAGCCGGCGTGAAGCGCTCGACTTCGAGATCGACGGCATGGTGGTCAAGGTCGATAACCTGGCGTTGCAGGAGGAGATCGGCTACGTCGCCCGCGATCCGCGCTGGGCCACCGCCTATAAGTTCCCAGCCATCCAGCAGACGACGAGGGTGCTCGATATCCAGATCAACGTCGGCCGTACCGGCACGCTGAATCCACTCGCCGTGCTGGAACCGGTCAACATCGGCGGCGTCACCGTCAGCCGCGCGACGCTCCACAACGAGGACGAGATCGCGCGGAAGGACATTCGTATCGGCGATACCGTGGTGGTCCAGCGTGCGGGCGATGTCATCCCCCAGATCGTGAAGGTGGTGGAGGAACGCCGGACCGGCGCCGAGGTCCCCTACCACTTCCCGGACGCCTGCCCGGTCTGCGGCACGCCGGTCCACCGCGAACCGGGCGTCGCCATGCGCTACTGCACGAACGCCTCGTGTCCCGCCCAGTTGAAGGAGCGGCTGCACCACTTCGTCAGCCGTTCCGCGATGGACATCGAGGGGCTCGGCGCGAAGCTGGTGGACCGCTTCGTGGACCTCGGCTGGCTGCACGACGCCAGCGACATCTACCACCTCGACTGGGACCAGGTTGCCGCCCTTGATGGCCTCGGTGAAAAGAGCGCGGAGAACCTGAAAGGCAGCATCGAGGCGAGCAAGGACCAACCGATCTGGCGGCTCCTGCATGGCCTCGGCATCCGTCACGTCGGCGAGCGCACCGCCACCCTGATCGCGGACCGCTTCGGCTCGTTCGCGGCCCTCTTCGCCGCTCCCGTCGAGGAGATCACCGGGATCGCCGGGATCGGCGGCATCGTCGCCCAGAGCGTCTACGATTTCGCGCAGGAGCCAGTCAACCAGGCGCTGATCGCCCGGCTCGCGGCCGCTGGCGTCCGTGTCGCCGACGAGCGGGATGAGCATGCGGAGAACCGGCCGCTGGAGGGCCTGACGCTCGTCCTCACCGGTCGTCTGGACACAATGTCCCGCCCGGAGGCAGAGGAGCGCCTCCGCCAGGCCGGGGCGAACGTCACCAGCTCGGTGTCGAAAAAGACCTCAGCCGTGATCGCCGGGGCCGATGCAGGGAGCAAGGCGGAAAGGGCCACCACGCTCAAGGTTCCCGTGCTCGATGAGGACGATCTCCACCTGCTGCTTGCCGGAACGCTGCCGGAGGCGCTGCAGTCCTGACGACCTGTGACGTTCGGAACGAATCCGCCGTCCGCTCCCAGCGATTTCCGCGGTTCGCATGCTACGCTGTGTTCAACGCGCGCCGGTCCGGCCCATCCTGGCTGGTGCGGGCACGATACCGGTACGCCACCCCAGCCAGGAGAGCCCGATGTCCGGCTATACGTTGACGTCGCGAGACGACGATCCGACCCAGACGGTGCGGACCATCGGCCGCATCGCCCAGATGCTGATCGAGCTGCGGGATGAGTACGCCAATCGCCCGCGCGAGGATACCCTGCAGCAGATCGAGCGGAGGCTGAGCGAGCTGATCGAGCTCCGCACCGAACTCCAGCACAAGATGGCGAAGCAGGCCGAACGCTCCTGAACGACGGACGCCGCAATAGTGCAATCAAACGATGATTGCTGCCAACCACACATGCTCCGAGCCATGGGGATCGCTTGCTATCCCTGATTCGGGTACTCGGATGTACCCCGCTTGCGGGACATGCCGTGCCATCCCGAGGCCGTGATCTCGAACTGGCGATAGTAGGTGCGCGTTCCGCAATACTCCCCGGTGTCTCCGCGCCCGGTTTCTCGCATCCCCAAACGTCGAAGAATGCCAACCGATCGCTCATTCGCATTCCATGCTTGTGCGGTGATCGTGGCAAGGCGGAGATCATCGAATCCGTGGTCAAGCATCAACGAGGCCGCGATCGTGCCGATCCCCTTTCCCCATACTGTGCGATCTCCTATTACGAACCCGAGCTCCCGCCGGGATGGCTCATCCCCATAGAGATCGACGTATCCCACGAGACGGTCGTCCGCGAGCACGACACCGAGCCGAATTAGTTCATCGGACGGAGCTGTGACAATGCCTGTCCACCGCCGATGATGGTCTTCAAGCGTTTGATCGGGGTTCCATTCCGCGGCCCTGCAGAATACATCATCCAATCCCCACCGCGCCGCCGTCTCGATATCCCGTTGCTCAAGCGCCCGCAAACCAATCGATCGGGTGACAAGTGCGTCGTCCACACATTTCCCTTTCTCGATCTCATACGGACGATCGTCAACCGGAGCCGCTGCCTGGCGATCCACACGGACCTGCCTGCTGGACACTGCAATCGACAGAGGCAGCTGTCGCGGTGCTCACTCCGACCGATCCTCCCTCGACATCTGGGCCGCCCTCACTGCCCCTTGACCGCTGTCGTGCCCGGCTTTGTCACCGGAATCGCGGCCAGCCAGTCGGGCACCTCGTCCGGCGCCCACGACTCCACCTCGAGACTCGCCAGCGAGAAGACCGGGATTTTCCCGAACGCGACCTTGCCGGCGCTGCGATCCGCCAGCAGTCCGATACCGACGACCTCGACCTTGTGTGGGGCCAGCGCATCCAGGGTCTCGCGGACGCTGCCGCCGGTTGTCAGGATGTCATCCACCACCAGCACCCGCGCTCCCTCGGGGAGGACCGGCCCTCGCCGGAGTTCCCGCGCCGTGGAGCCGCCCTCCGCCCGCTCGGCGTAGGCCGCCGCGACGCCAAGCTGTCGGGCGGTCTCGAAGGCGAGCAGGATGCCGCCCGTCGTCGGCCCGACGACCACATCGATCGCCTTGTCCCTCGCCCACTCCGCGAAGCCGGTGCAGACCTCGGACGTCGCGACCGGATTGCGCAGCAAGTCGAACTTCTCGATGTAGAGGGCGCTGTGCCGCCCGGAGGAGAGCAGAAAATGCCCCTCCTTCAGCGCGCCGGTGGACTTCAGCAGCTCAAGCACGTCGATCGTGGTCATGCGGGCGGACAACTCCTGTCGTGGTGAATCGGGCAGCCTGCGGCCGCTCCCCGGAAGCAACCGATTCATCATGACACGGCGCACCCCCGGTATCCAGATACAAGCATCCACATGCAAGCATCCGGGAGGACACCGGGGGCATGCGCTGACGGGGAATCGTTACTTGACGTTGTCCGCCGCCGCCGCGAGCGTCGGAATGAACTGATCGAGCATGTAGGGGATCGAGAGCACGGAGAACGCCGAGCTCGCCATCACCAGCGACTCACCGACGACCGCCGCGAACCGTCCTTCCTTCACCGCCGGGATCGCCTGGAATGCAGCGTTCTCCTGGGCCTTCGAGTATTCGTCCTCGGAGCCGAACCACATCACGACGATGTCCGCCTCGATCGTGTTCGCCAGCTCCAGGCTCACCTGCACGAAGTAGGCGTCTTCACCCGCCTTCGCATCGAGGCTCTTCGTGAACTCGCTCGGCTCCAGTCCGATCGCCGTGAGGAAGAGCGAGCGGGCGTCCGTGGTGGTGTAGAAGTTGAACGCCGTTCCGTCGCCCATGTTGCCGTAGGCAAAGGTCTTGCCCGCGAGCTGGGGATACTGATCCGTCTGGGAGGCAATCAGCGCCTCAGTATCGGAAACCAGCTTCGCGGCGCCCGCGCTCATCCCGAGGGCCTTGCCCGTGATGAGTTGATCGTCCTGCCACGACGTTCCCCAGGCCACATCCGCATAGGCGACGGTCGGCGCGATCTGGCTCAGCGTGGTGTACTCATCCTGCGTGATACCGGAGTAGGGTGCGAGGATGACATCCGGCTTCAGCCCGGCGATGTCGCCCGGCACCAGCCGTTCCAGCGCGGCGAGCCGGTCGCGCGCGGTGGCGGCATCGCGCACGCGCGCGCTGCCGAACACCACCACGGTCGAGTGCACGCCCTGCTCATACAGCACGCGCTCGGGCTTGAGCAGTTCGAGCTGCAGGCGCAGCGGGCGCAGGTCCTTCTGGGTGAGCAGGTCCAGGTCCTCGTACGCCAGGCGGTACGTGGGCGATTCGACGATGGTGCGCAGGCGCTCGGCCTCGGGCAGGGGAGGGTTCGTGGCGGGCCCGCCGGGGCAGCCGGCTTGCGGTTCGGCGGCGCTCTCGGGAGCGTTCTCGGGGGGCGGCGGCGGGCGCCTGATGAAGAACGAGTCGTTCATGTCGTCCATCCGGGATGTGCGAAAGGGATGCGGCGGCGGGTTGCGCGTCGAAGCGCGGGGCGTCGTTCGGCGATGCCGCCGCGGTAGGGGGAGAATACACCGGACGCCGCGGATGGCGGTGTTCTGGCGATGGCAAGTCGAGGTGTGGGGGGGGATGCGGGCCTTTCCGGGCAATCCGATCAGTTTTCTTCCACGCTGGGAATGCACAGGTCTTCGAGCAGCACGGTTGCGGTCGAATTCGCGGATCAGCGCCCAGCCATGATGGCGGGCGGCGGCGTCGATGCAGGCGAAGACCTCGTCGAGCAGGACCCGCCGCGGCGCATGCGTGGAGCGACAGGAAGAGCGCGACTAGTCCCGAAACACGCCTTCCAGGGTTTCCGCGTCCAGGATGTTCAGCGACCAGGTTTCCAGCTCTTGCGCCTGGGCGCTGCGAATGCGCTGGGCGGTGGCCTCGTCCACTGCGCCGAAACGGCGCTGGATCTGGCGCAGCAGCAGATCGGCCTGGCCTTCGGCGCGGCCCTCGGCACGACCCTCGACACGGCCTCGTTTGATGCCTTCGCGCTCGATCAGTGTCACGTACGTCATCTTGCTTTCCTCCGACAGGGCACTGACCGCCCGCAGGTATTCCGGTTCCAGGTCCTTGGGCAGCGTGATCATCCATTCGATCAGCCGGTAGATCTGGCTGGCGGTTTCTGGCGCATAGCCGTATCGCCGCAGGCTGCGCGCCAGATCGAACTTCGGCCCCAGCCGCGTGCGCTTGTCCCGGTAGCGGTTGGCCAGCAGCTGCGCCATGACCACCACCGCAAACGGGTTGCCGGGTGCCAGGAATTCCAGTTCATCCCAGCGGGGGCGCCATGATTCCAATTCTACGACAGGAAAGGTGAATCGCACTCCTTGGCCCCGGTGCTCGTCGGTGTAGACCAACTGGTCGCCTACGCCGGGGTTGTTCAGCAAAATGCCCAGGCTGTAGACCTGCGGCGGCAGGGTTTGGCCGCGCTGGCGCATCAGGCGGGTCTGGATGCGGTGGCGGTATTCGTACATGCGCCAGGAAAACAGGGTCAGGGCCTGGCGGCCGCGCAGGCGCCGTTCGACTTCGACATGGATCAGCAGCCAGGCATCGCTGCCGCCGCGCAGGCGCACCTGCACCAGTTTGTCGACGAAGCGGCGGCCTTTCTTGCCCGGCAAGACGATGGCCTGCAGTTCCTTGTCCAGGAAGTCGGGGGCAGCGGCGGGGTCGATTTCCGTGTGCAGCGCCGGGGCCAGCAATTCGATCGCGTGCGGAAAGAATATCTCCAGTGCTTCTTTCCAAGGGCTGTCGTGATCGTCGCTGGCAGCGGTGGCGGGCGACGCGGTGTTGCGGGCTGGCATGGCGGGCTTTCTGGTCGGCCGGCAAGAAAAAACCGCCCGGCCTTGATGCGGAAAGCCCTCATTCTGGGCATGTGCTGCCTGCTCCACCAGACTGGGATGTACGGATGGATAAAAATGCCTACCGCCTGGGGGTATGAAGCAGGTCTTCAGGAGCGGAATCGTGGTTCCCTGGCATGGCTCCGCTCGTGTTCCTGCCGGTTCTGCGCCATCAGTTCATCCAGGGTCGGCCGTCCCAGGGGCGCGCGCGGCGACGACTACCGCGACCGCGAGGACCAGGGCGTCGGACTGCTCATCTGCGACGCGCGCTTCAAAGAGCTGTGAGGCGTGGCCCTGTTCGCCAAGGCTATCCGACATAAGCGGCCAGATCCGTCTCGCTGTCGATCTCCCCCCAGGCTCCGCGATAAGGAATCGCCTCGACAGGCACCCGGCCCGCCTGGACGACGGCCTGCAACGTCCCCGTCATGTGCATTCCATCCCGATCGGCATCCGGCAGACCGTCGCGGATTCGCTGGATTTCTGACCATCCGGCGGGACCGATGCGCAGCAGCCCCATGTATTGCCCCTGGACTTCCTGCACGGTGCCGGGCTTACGGCCGATTTCGGCCAGCGTGCCATCCGGGCGCAGCCGGAACGTTTCCGCGTCCGATAGCGGATCGGCGAAGCGCCGCTGCCAGATGTCCAGCCAGTCGGGATCGTAGGTGATGGCCAGGGCCGCCTGCGAGTCCATCAGCAGGGATACGGCATGGGGCTCGTAGAAGATGTCCGAGTAGCTGATGACGCAGGGTTCCCGGGACAGCCATTCGTGGGCGCAGGCAAGCGATGCGACCATATTGGTCTGCGCCCAGCGCGGGTTGTGGAATTCGCGAGTCGCGCGGTCGGCGAGCATCTCGCGGCGGTAGCCCGTGACGATGCCGATGTCCTGGATGCCGGCGGCGTGCAGGGCGCCGATCTGGCGGTCCAGCAGCGCGCGTCCCTGGAATTCGACCAGGCATTTGGGGCGTGCATCGGTCATGTGACGCATGCGGCTGCCGCGCCCGGCGGCCAGGATGATGGCTTTCATAGAAACAGCTTCCGGAGTCTCAGACGGTCGGTCGGGTCGAAGGGCGCGGGTTCGCGTTCCGGGTGCCACATCCAGGCCTCCCAGGGCTTGCCGGTGCGGCGCATGGCTTCGATCGCGCCGTCCGGTGCCGATGCCAGCACCTCGAAGCCCGCGGGGCAGGCCTGCGGCGCATACGTGTGGAAGCTGTTCACGTCCTTGGCGATGAGGCCGGTGACCGGATGCCGTGTGCCGGCGTGGTCCCGCACGGGTATCAGCGGACACCCCGCCCGCACGGCCATGAGCTGCAGGCCGCGGCAGACGCCCAGCACGGGCAGGCACGCCTCGCCGGCCCATTCCAGCAGGGCCTGTTCAGTCTCGTCGCGCAGGGGTGTGGCACCGATGTCGTCTCCGCCCGTCAGGATGAGGCGGTTCACGCCCCAGGATTCGCAGTAGGCGCGGATGCGTTCCCGACCCAGATTGGGCAGTAGCAGCCAGCTTGCCTCGGGCAGCGCTGCGGCAAGAAACGCGGCCCAGTCCTGGGCGATGGCATCCCTCGGTTCTGCGTAGTTCGGCGCCGAGGTGATGCGCATGGTCAGGCCGATGCGGATCCCGTCAGGCCGCTTCGATGGGGCGGAGGATTTTTTCCGCACAGTTCAGCTCCACGTGATGGGCATGGGATACGCGGCGATAGATCTGCTCCCCGGCACCGATGGCCGCCGGCAGGCCCAGTTCCGCGCAGCGCACGGCCATGTGGGAGTTCGCGCCGCCATATTGGGTGACCAGGGCGCCGGGAGATTTGGTGAAGATCCAGTCGAATCCGGGATCCGCGTTTTCGATGCAGACGATCCGGCCCTGGACCTGAATGGTGGAGGGCGTGTTGGCGCTCAGCCGCACCACGGCGCCCGTCGCGTGTCCCAGGCCGATGAAATTGGGCACGCTGCGGTTCAGCGTGGCCACGTGGATGTCGCGGCCGCTCAAGAGGATATGGCTCAGGCGCAGGGCGTGGGCGGCGTCCATCGAACGCCGCGCCTGGTCCGCCAGGCCGAGGTAGTGGCGATCCATGTCGTCCATGATGGCCTGGTGGCGCGACGCGCGGATCGAGTCCCAGTCCAGGAAGGACAGATCGTCCCGGGACAGGCCGTGAGAGGCGCCCCATCGGACGATGGCGGAAAGCGCATCCGACAGGCATCGGGTGAAGACGAACTTGATCCGCTCGCGGGCGGCGATGGCCTTGGCGGCATGGGCGAACAGGGTCCGGGCGTCGATTTCTCCCAATCCTGCTGCTTCTGCCGCTCGGCTGGCTGATCGGCAATGCCGTGGGGCGTGCGCTGGAGGGGATCGCTGTGCAGGCGCTGCGCATGTCGCGGTTCAATTTCCGGCTTGACGAGGACGAGCGCCAGATGTTCCGCCTCGCGGCCTGGCTGCATGACTGCGGCAAGGTGACGAGCGCCGAATACATCATGGACAAGGCCACCAAGCTGGAAGTCATCTATAACCGCATCCACGAAATCCGCATGCGCTTCGAAGCGCTCTGGCGGGATGCCGAGATCGAGTGCCTGCGGGCCCGGCTGCACGGCGGGCAGCTGGGCACCACCGAGCGGATCACGGCGCGGGTTGACATGGTCGAGGCGCTCACGGCGGCCGACCGCCCCCATAAGCCGCCCAAGTCCCTGTCCGAATCGCTGGGCATCATGGCTTCCATGTGCCGGGGCGGGCATCTGGATCCCGAGCTGTTTCAGTATTTCCTGCGCAGCCGGGTGTGGCTGGATTACGCGCGGACCTTCATGCGTCCGGGGCAGATCGACGACGTGGATGCCGAGGCGCTCGCGCGCGCCGCGCGGGCGGAGGAATCGGCATGAACGCCTTCCCGCGCCGCAAGCCGCAAGTCCCGCGTGGGCGCCGCCATCGCCGGGTGGACGGCCGGCGCCTGGCGCTGCTCGGCGGGCTTTACCTCGTCTTGCTCGCGGCCGTGGCGGTCCTGGTCGCGGCCTTCATCCACCCGCGGGAAATCGCGGTGCATGCGCAATCGGAATCCCCCGGCAAGATCGTGCTGACGGTGGAGAGCCAGGGTCGCCGGACGCGGTTCGACATGCGCGCGCTGGAGGCGCTGCCGCAACGGACCTACAAGGTGACCACCCCCTGGTATCTGCGGCCCGTGTCGTTCCAGGGGACGCTGCTGCGGGACGTGCTGGCCGCCGCGGGCGCCCACGGCACCCACATCGAAGCCGTCGCGGTCAACGACTACACCGCTGACATTCCCTTCGAACATGCCGAGGCGTACGACGTGATCATCGCGCTGCGCATGGACGGCAAGCCCATGTCGCCCCGGGACAAGGGGCCGCTGTTCGTGGTGTATCCCTACGACCGGCTGCCGCCGGGGATGCGCGAGAAGTCTTTCGACCTGTCGGTCTGGCAACTGGATGGGTTGAGGGTGAGGTGAGGGAAATACGTCTAGCGCTGCCGCCAATTCCCCTCTTTTCCCGCCATTGCCCGCCTTTGTCTCCTGCTATTCTTCCTCACTAGGAAAAAACAGGCTCTATCGGCCTGGGTATGGAGAGCTGGCTGTGCAGAATCATGAGGTCGATGGCCCACAGGCAACTCCCTCGGTCTATCCAATGGTCGCGGCGTGGCGGCACAGCCTCGGCTAGTAGCCCGAGCGGATCCCCCAGACGACGATGGAAGTCGGCGGGAGGCCTGTCCTCGATTGGATCCTGGATGCGATCCTTGCCAGGACGACCGGAGAGATCGTAGTGGTCCTGGGCCATGGCGCGCAGTGGCTGTCCGGGCACCTGGCGGCCCGGTACGGCGATCGGGTGCGCACGGCGGTCAATGCCCGTTACCGCGAGGACGTCAACATCCTGTCGGTCGAGCTCGGGGTCCGGGCGCTGGCTCATCCCGAGCGGGGCTACCTGGTCGTGGAAACCGACCTGCTGGTCGATGATCGCGTCTGGGATCTGGTGTTCGAACGGATGCGGGTATCATCCGATTCGTTCTGGGTGTGTCGCGGCGCGTATGCCCCCGGGTTGACGGGCGGGATCGTTCGCACGCGCGTTGGCGATGCCATCGATGCCATCGACTACCAGCCCGTGTACCGGCCCGAATTCGAAGGGTGGCGCAAGATGCTCGGCATGCTGTATGTCGGCCCGGGCGAAGTCGACTGCGATCGGCGGTTCCGCCAGGCGATGCTCGACGACGTGGGGCAGTACTACATGCGCCCATGGATCGTCCATTTGGGAGATCTGCCTTGCCGGGCATTGCAGGTGGATGAGGGATTCGCGGCGTCGTTCAATACGCCTGCCGAACTCGATGCCGCGGCCCGGGCATTCCTGGCGCAGGCCGGCGCCGACGGCGCATGGGCGCATCACGAGAGATAGTCTTTCAATTACAGTCGGTTATCCATGAGTACAGAGAATTCGGCCTTGATCGTTCGTGTCCCGGTGGAGCGCCTGAGGCACATCGAGGGGTTCAGCAGAAAACGGGTTCAGGGCCTGGTCGACAAGATCCGATCCGAAGGGGTCTGGATCAAGCCGCTGGCGCTGGACGATGCGCATGACCTGGTGCTGGACGGCCAGCATCGCATGGAAGTCGCCCGGACGCTGGGGCTGAAGTGGGTTCCGGCGGTGCGCTACCGCTACGCCGACGTCGAACTCTGGAGCCTGCGTCCGAACCATGCGTTCGATTGGCGCGAGGTGACCCGGCGCGCGCTGGCCGAGGATCCTTATCCCTACAAGACCGTCAAGCACCGGTTTCCCGACGGCGGCCTGCCTGCCTGCCGTTTTCCCTTGGCGGAGCTGTTCGAATGAGTGCGGTGGAACATGTCATCATCCTGGCGGCCGGCAAGAGCCTGCAGCTCGACGGGATCAGCAAGATCCTGATCCGGCACCCAGCCGACGGCCGGACGATCCTGGATTGGGCCATCGAGGCTTTTGCGGGCAAGCGCATTACCGTCGTCGTGGGTTTCAGGGCGATCCAGATCATGCAGGCTTATCCCGATCTGGACTATATCCACAATCCCGAATGGGCACTGACCAACAATGCCATGAGCCTGGGACTGGCCCTGACCGAGGAGCCCGCCTATGTGGTTTCGGGCGATATCTTCATCGAGCGGCGCCTGATCGAGCGCCTGGACCGGGACGTCCCTGATCTGGTGCTGACTTCCCGGCGCGAAAAGCGCAGCCTGTCGGCCGTGCACTGCGTGCTCGATGACGCGGGCCGCGTGATCGAACCCTACCAGGGGCCGGTACGCGACATGGCGCATCCGGAGTCGGTCGGACTGTTCAAGGTCTCCTCTCCCGAGGTGCTGCGACAGTGGCGCAGGCGCTGCATCGAACATTCGAACCTGTTCGCGGGCCAGTTGCTGCCCTGCAGTCCGCCTTGCGTGCAATCCGTGTCCTTGGAGGACGAACTGTTCTTCGAGGTCAATACGCCCACGGACTACATGGAACTCATCCGGAGCCGCGCGCGGTCATGATTCGTTCCCTGACGATGGGTGTGCCCATCTATTCCCGTTCGAAGCAGGCGCTGGCCCGCCAATTGGAGGCCTTCGGCGGCCACTTGGCCCGTCTGGGGCAGGAGCTTGGCATCCAGACGCGCACGGTGCGGCTGACCCTGCCCGTGGCTCCTTCCGGTGGAGAAGGCCACCAGCCCGGCGCCTTGTCCTCGGTCATGGATGGCGTGCGGGATCTCGCCGACGTGCTGGGCGCGCGCTGGTATTGCCTGCCGTTGGACTTGCTGCGGCCGGGCGCGCATGGCGCCGTGCTCGATGAGGCGCAGACTCTGGTACTGCGGGATTCGCGCCTGTTCGTCAACCTGATCGCGGCCGATCCGGATGTCATTTCGATCGAAGGGGCGCATAGCGCCAGCCGTTTCATCCTGAGCCTGGCCCGGCGGGGCAATACCGGAATCGACAATTTCAGAGTGGGCGTATCGGCCGCCTGCCCTGCGGGCACGCCCTTTTTCCCGTTTTCGCGCCACGAGGGGGATGAGCCCGGGTTCAGCCTCGCGCTGGAGACCGCGTCGCTGGCGCTGCAATGCGCCGAGCGCGCCCGGGCGGAACAGGGTTCGTTGCTGGAATTCCAGGAGCGGCTGATCAAGGCCTTGGCCGCCGAGATGCGCCGTGTGGATGCCTTCGGACGGGCACTGGAGGAAGCGTCGGGGGTCGAGTACCGGGGCCTGGATGGGTCGCTGGCGCCTTTCCCCGATGGTGTGGCCTCCATCGGCCGCCTGGGCGAATTGCTGGGGCCTTCGCCCGTGGGCGCCCATGGCACGATCTTCATCACCAGCGTGCTCTCGGATGCGATCAAGACCGCGTGCGTCCGGGCGCAGGCCAGGACCGTGGGGTTCAACGGGGTGATGTACTCCTTGTTGGAGGACAACGGCCTGGCCGGCGCGAACAACCTGCGGGCGGTGACGATCGAGAAGCTGGCGGTGTTTTCGACGGTGTGCGGGTGCGGTATCGACATGGTGCCGGTGCCCGGCACCATGTTCGCCGAGGATCTGGCCGGCCTGGTGCTGGATATTTCCGCGCTGGCGGTGCGGCTGCGCAAGCCCCTGGGCGTGCGGGTCTTGCCGATTCCGACGCGGACGGTCAATGAGATGACCCAGTTGAATCTGGATTTCCTGTGCGACAGCCGGGTGATGGATGTGGGGATCAGCGCCTCCGCGCCGATGCTCTCGGGCGGCGCATGGCGCTATGCGGCCAATCGGGCCGAGTCGGAGAAAAAATGATTGATGCGGATAAGGTGAAGGCTTTCTGGGAAGGGCGGGCCGATGCCTATCGGAAAGTCGCGCTCGAGTCGGTGGCGAATCTGGAACAGGACGAAAACAACCTGCACCTGAAGATCAACGACGAGACCCGGAAGGTCTTCGACTGGCTGCCGCCCGTCGACGGGCTGGAGGTTCTGGATCTCGGTGCCGGTGTCGGCCAGTGGAGTTTCCGCTTCGCCGAGCGCAACGCCCGCCGCGTCCTGGCCGTCGAGTACGCGCAAGGGCTGGCGGAGATCGGCCGCAAGGAAGCGCGGGATCGGGGCCTGGAGCAGGTCGAATTCCACGTACAGGCGGCCGAGGCTTTCGAGGCGGATGCGCCGTTCGACCTGGTGCTCATCTCGGGCCTGTGCGTCTACCTGAACGATGACCAGTTGGCCCGGCTGCTGGCCCACGTGCCGGGGTTCCTGCGTCCTGGCGCCTTGCTGATGCTGCGCGACGGCATGGGCGTGGCGGGGCGCCATGAGATCAACGACCGGTTCTCCGAGCACTTGCAGGAACAGTATTCCGCCACTTATCGCACGCGGGACGACTATGTCCGGCAATTCGAGTCCGCGGGTCTGTCCCTGCTGCGCGACGAGAACATGTTTCCGGAAGGCCATCCCCTGAACAAATATCCGGAAACCCGGCTGCACCTGTTCCTGTTCGAACGGAAGCGCTGATGCCCCGGATCCAGCCGTTGAACCAGGAAGTCGATTGGCCTCGGGAGGAGGGGGCCATCGGCGTGGTGGGCGTGGCGCCCTGGGCGACGCTGGATTTCCTGCGCGCGCTCTACGATCTGGTGCCCGCGACCAAGGATTGGCATTACCCCCGCGTGCTGGCCGATATCAATACCAAGCTGCCCAGCCGGGGGCGCCACCTGGAACTGGGGGAGCGCAACCCCGCGCCCTACATCCGGGAGACCATCGAGGAACTGGCCGCCCAGGGAGCCGATTGCGCGGTCGTACCGTGCAATACGGCGCACATCCTCTTCGATCAGTGGAGCAGCGGGACCTCGATCCCGGTGCTGAGCATCGTCGATTCGGTACTCGATGAACTGGCCGGGACGCAGGGGCCCGTGGCCGTGCTGGCCTCGGCCTCCATTGCGCGCTTCGGCCTGTATGAGCGGGCGCTGGAAGCCCGGGGGATGGCGTTCATGGGCCTGTCGCAGGCCCAGCAGTCCGTGGTGAACCAGGCGATCGCCGAGGTGAAGATCGATGGCCGGGCCTCGGCGTCGTGCATGGAACGAGTCGAGAGCATGCTCGACGAATTTGCCGCCCGGGAAGCGGGCGGGATCGTGCTCGGATGCACGGAGCTGGCGGGGCTGCTGGCCGCCTGCAAGGCGCGTGTGCCAGTGGCCGTCGAGTCCAACGCGGCGCTGGCCCGGCGGGCATTGCAATTTGTCGGCCTGCCGCCGGGCGGTGCCGGATGCGGCTCGATGCCATCGGGAACTATCGAGGAATGAAATCTTGAAGCCACGCAACAAGCTCCCCCGGCGCCTGGTCATTTTGTATCAAATGCCCGAGTCCTGGCTGAACGTGCATTCGATCTGGGAAGCGGCGTCGGCGGATCCCGCCTGGGAAGTCCGGGTCGTGGTGCTGCCGTTCCTCCACAAGGATTACGACTGGAAGCGCGAGAAATCCAAGGATCACCTGGACGGCCTGGGTGTCGCGCATGAATTCTGGGACGCCTTCGACCTGCGGGCGGCGGCCGGTGCGGTGTTCCTGTTCACGTCGCCCTATGATTCCACGCGCCCGCCGGAATATCATTTCGAGAATATCCGGCAACTGGCCGGGGCGACGGCGTACGTACCCTACGGGCTGGAAACGGGCGGCGGCGAAATCAATCATCTCTATCAGTACGGGCAACCCATTGCAAAGGGCGCCTCGGCCATTTTCGTCCGGGGGGCGGATGCCCGTGAAATGTATGCCAGGCATTGCCCGACGGGTGCCGGGCACGTCCTGGTGACGGGGCTGCCCAGGATGGACGGTTTTGCCGGCCTCGATCGCTTTCCCGTGGATCCCGGGTTGCGACAGCAGATCGGCGATAGAAAAGCCGTCCTGTGGAATGCCCATTTCAGTTTCGACGCGGATCTGTGGTCGACCTTCGATCTTCTCGGAGAGGGGATTTTCGACGCTTTCGAAAGCCGGCCGGATCTGGCCCTGCTGTTCCGGCCCCATCCTCTGTTGTGGAAGCAACTGACCAACATGGGGATCCTGGATGAGGCCGGCGTGCGTGCGTTCAAGCGCGAGCTGGAGGAAAAGGGCGTCGTCGTCGACGAGCGGCCGGATCACCGGCACGCCTTCGCGGCCAGCGCCGCCATGCTGAGCGACGTGGGTTCCTTCTTGCTGGAATACCTGGTGACGGGAAAGCCCGTGCTGTACCTGGAAAACCGGGATGGCCTCGGCGTCAATGAAGTCGGGAAATCCTTGATATCCTTCTATGACAAGGCTTCCGACATGAACGCGGTGCGGGATTTCCTGGACCGGGTTTCCAGTGGCGACGATCCGGGAAGGCAGCGGCGGATCTCCGCGATCGATGGATTTTTCCCGCAGCTCGACGGGAAGGCTGGCCAGAGAGCCCTGCGGCATCTTGGCAGCCTGGTGCGGTAGGCCTGTTCCCGGGCATGCCGGTGTCCGCCAGGAGCGATGAGAGCCATGGCGATTGATTCAGTGGGGTATGGCCATCATGTCGATCCGGAGTGATCTGTTCCAGCAACTGACCTTGATTCGGGAGCGCCGGCGCGCGGGCCTGCCCGTCGACAAGCGGACGATGGCGGCGCTGAGGCCGGCTCCCGCATTGACGCTCGTCCTGGAAGGCGATGCGCCCGAGAAGACGCGGAAGACCTTGCTCAGCCTGGATGCCCAGACATGCCGGAAATTCGAGGTCGTGCTCGTCAGCAGGGGGGGCGTGCGGCTCGAGGGGCTGATTCAGGACATCGGGTTGCCCGTCGCCTATCTGCACGTCGGCGACGCGGCGGGACGGGAGGCTTCGGCCGGGGATCTGGCCGCGCGCCTTGCCCGTGGAAGACGGATCGTCGGGATCGAGGCGGGCCGGGTCTATCCGCCCGGGCATTTCGCCGGCCTGATCGAGGGTGGAGCCGCGTCATGACGGGCCTGGTCGAATGGGTGGACTTTCCCCCCCTGGGCGACGAACGCGGTTCCCTCGTCGCCCTGGAGGGCCAGAAGACCGTCCCCTTCGCCATCCGGCGGGTCTATTACCTGTTCGGAACGAAAGAGGGGGTTTCCAGGGGATTCCACGCCCACCGGAACCTGCTGCAGGTCGCCGTCTGCGTGACCGGAAGCTGCCGCATGGTCCTGGACGATGGCCGGTCGCGCGAGGAAGCGGTGCTGGACTCCCCGACCAGGGGCCTGTTCATCCCGAACATGGTCTGGCGGGAAATGCATGACTTCACGCCGGATTGCGTCCTGCTCGTGCTGGCCAGCGAGCATTACGACGAAGCGGACTACATCCGCCACTATGACCTGTTCCTGGAGGCCGTCTGATGGAAGCCTTCATCCACGCCCTGGCGGACGTCCAGGCGGACCGGATCGGCGAAGATACCCGGGTCTGGCAGTTCAGCGTGATCCTGCCCAGGGCGGTCATCGGACGGGATTGCAACGTGTGCGCCCATACCTTCATCGAGAACGACGTGGTCGTCGGGGATCGGGTCACGATCAAGTCAGGGGTCTATCTGTGGGACGGCACCCGCATCGAGGACGATGTGTTCATCGGGCCGAATGCCACGTTCACGAACGACCCGTTCCCCCGGTCCAGGCAGTATCCGGCCTCTTTCCCTCTTCTGCGCGTATGCCGGGGCGCCAGCATCGGCGCGCATGCGACGATCCTGCCCGGCTTGCGGATCGGAGAATCCGCCATGGTCGGCGCGGGGGCCGTCGTGACGGCGGACGTGCCCGCCCGCGCGGTCGTCGCGGGCAACCCGGCCAGAATCATCCGGTATCTATGATGGACGTTCCTTTTCTCGACCTGAGGCTTCTCAATGCCGCGCATCGCGCCGAGCTGCTGGCTCGGCTGGCGCGGGTCGTCGATTCCGGCTGGTATATCCAGGGCGCCGAGCTCGCCGCGTTCGAGGACGAGTTCGCGCGGTATTGCGGCGTTCCGCAGGCGGTCGGCGCGGCCAACGGCCTGGATGCCCTGTGGCTGGTGCTCGAGGCCTGGAAGCGCCAGGGGCGGCTGCGGCCCGGCGATGAGGTCATCGTGCCAGCCAACACCTATATCGCGACGATCCTGGCCGTCTTGCGCGCCGGCCTGGAGCCCGTGCTCGTCGAACCCGACCCGCTGACGTGCAATCTGGACCCCGCGGCCGCCGCGCGGGCCGTCACACCTCGTACCCGGGTCGTCCTGCCCGTCCATCTCTATGGCCGGCTGGCGGACATGCCGGGAATCTGCGCCTTGGCGGCGGCGCATGGCCTGCTGGTCCTGGAAGACGCGGCGCAAGCGCATGGCGCATGCCTGGACGGCCGCAAGGCCGGGGCCTGGGGCGACGCGGCGGCATTCAGCTTCTATCCGGGGAAGAATCTCGGCGCGCTCGGCGATGGCGGCGCGGTGACGGCCAAGGATGCGGAAACCGCCCGCATCGTGCGCGCCCTGGGCAACTATGGGTCGCACGAAAAATACGTGCATGAAATGGAAGGTGTCAACAGCCGCCTGGATGAAATGCAGGCGGCCGTGCTGCGCGTCAAGCTGCCGCACCTGGATCGGGAGACCGCCGCGCGCCGGCGCATCGTCGCGGCGTACCTGGCGGGCATCCGGCATCCGTCGATCCGGCTGCCGGACACGGCCGGCCTTCCTCCCGCCGATTGCCCGTGGCATGCATGGCATCTGTTCGTCGTCCGCTGCGAGCGGCGCGATGCCTTGCGCCAGTGGCTGGAGCGGCAGGGCGTCCGGACGCTGATCCACTATCCGACGCCTCCCCACCGCCAGCAGGCGCTGAAGGGGCGGTTCGACGCGTCTCTTCCCATCACGGACCGGATTCACCGGTCGGTGCTGAGCCTGCCCCTGTGGCCCGGCATGACGGACGGGCAGATCGGGCACGTGATTTCCGCATGCAATGCCTTTGACCTCTGACGGCAAGCGTCGATGAGTCTGTGAGCCAAGGACTTCCTGTCTACATGAACAGCAACCACCAGAATCAGCCTGTCGACGTGACCGTCGCGGTCATGTCCTACAACAATGCCCGCTTCATCGGGCAGACGATCGATTCCATTCTCGCCCAGGAGGGCGCGGCCTTCGAACTACGGGTGTTCGACGATTGCTCGACCGATGATTCCGTCCGGGTGCTGGAACGCTATGCGGACGATCCCCGTTTCCACTACGAAGTCAATGAGCGGAACCTGGGGCTGAACGGCAACTACAACCGGTGCCTGCGCGCCGGCCGGGGCCGCTACGTCGTCGTTCTCGGGTCGGACGACATCCTGTATCCCGATCATTTGCGCTCCCTGTGCGCGGCCATGGATGCGGCGCCTCGGGCCATGCTGGGCTACGTCCAGTGCAATTGGATCGACGAGTCGGGCAACCTGATCCGCCATGCCGTGCATCCGGGCCATCGTGACGCGTCCTATGCCGGCGGGCGCAATGAGATCGCCGGCCTGCTGAGCCACGACAATTACATTACGCCTTCGGCGGCCATGCTGCGCCGCTCGATGCTCGATACGGTGGCCCTGCCGGACGGGACACTGGCACGGGATCACTTGCTGGCCCAGGACTGGGATCTTTGGCTCCGGGTGGCCGGCCGCCATCCCGATTTCGTGTTCTTGCGCCAGGCGACGGTCGGCTACCGCATCCATGGCGGGCAGGTATCGCAGAAGTTCTATGCCGATGCGCGGCCCTTGCGCGAGCATGCGGAAATCCTGGAGCGCTGCCTCGACGACGAAGCGATCGCGCCGTGCATGCGGCCGGCCGCTCTGGGAATTTGGCGCTTGTATCAAAATCGCCTGAACGCCTATCCGGAGGCCGATCGGAAGGTGTTTGCCGAGCGGACGGAGCGCATCCGCGCGCGGCTGTTCGGCCCCTTGGCCGGCCCGGCCCCCGCCGACGGACCGTTGTTCTCCGTCATCGTCACGACCTATGACCGGCCCGGCCTGCTGCGCGATGCGCTGGCCAGCCTGGAGGCGCAGACCTGCCGTGATTTCGAGGTCATCCTGGTGAATGATCACGGCGAGCCCGTGGAACACCTGCTCAAGGCCTGCAACCTGCCCCTGGTCTATCTCAACCAGCCGAGCAACCAGGGGCTTTCGGCCGCCCGGAACGCGGGCCTCAAGATCGCCCGCGGGCGCTACGTCGCCTACCTGGATGACGACGACATCTACCTGCCCGACCATTTGCGGCTGCTGGCGGAGGCTTTCGGCAAACACCCGGACTCCGTCGTCTACACCGATGTCGTCTACATCCAGGAGCAACTGGAAGATGGCCGGCGCATCGAACTGGGCAGGTCCCTTCCCACGGCCCATGACGCCTTCGACCGCGACAGGCTCTTCGTCCAGAACTACATTCCGGTCAATACCTGGGCGCATCCCCGTGCCGCCATCGGCCTGGTCGGCAACTTCGATACGGAGCTGACGGCGTTCGAGGACTGGGACATGCTGCTGCGCCTGGTGCAGCGCTATCCCGTGCACCGGATCGAGCGGATCACGGCGGAAGTCCACCAGCGTGTTTCCGGCGGGGGCGACCACATGCTGGCGCGGGAACAGGACAAGCTGCTGCCGCTCTACCGGAAACTCTATGCCCGCTACCCGGAAACAGAGATCGATCGCGTGCAGGCGGGCCGCCAGGCCGTACTGACGGCTTCGGCCCAGCAGGAAAAGCCCTGGGGCGTCACCGAATGGCTGGCCGAGCGCGCTCCCTCGGCATCCCACGTCCTGGCGATCCAGGCCCTGCTGCAGGCGAACCCGGACGTGGGTACGCTGGGCGGAGGCGTGATCGTGCAGGACGATGCGGATGGGCGGGGAGGGGCGTCCGCGCGGGAAAGGCTGCACGGACAGCGGCGGCGGGTAG
>OFJB01000456.1_pt1 | contig 20297 bp, 19 predicted proteins | sample 1775081 | NCBI WGS metagenome assembly OFJB01 (sample SAMN08195771, study PRJEB24354) | sludge metagenome | isolation source: initial sludge from phenol fed wastewater aerobic bioreactor | place: India: Nagpur | collected 2016-06-05
TGGCGATCGCGCGCGGGCTGGTCAACCGCCCCCCGGTCATCCTGGCCGACGAGCCGACCGCGCCGCTCGATTCGGAGCGCGCCCTGGCCGTGATCCGCATCCTCAACGCGATGGCGCAGCGCTACCAGACGGCCGTGATCGTCGTCACGCACGACGAAAAAATCATCCCCACGTTCAAGCGCATCTACCACATCCGCGACGGCGTCACGCACGAGGAAGCGGGCGAAGGAAGGAGTTTCTGATGACCAGGACCGCATGCCGGGCGGGCGTGGCGCTGGCCGCCGCATTGGCCGGCTGCGCCAGCGGCCCGGAATTCACCGCGCCCGCGCCGCCCGCCGCCACGCACTACACGCCCACCGCAGATGCGCTCACCACCGCCGAATCGCCCGTGGCGCTCAGCACGCGGCAGGAACTGGTGCCCGGCCTGCCCGCGCCCGCCCAGTGGTGGCGCGCGCTGCACGCCCAGGCGCTCAACGCCTGGATCGAGCAGGCCCTGCAGGCCAGCCCCACGCTGGCGGCGGCGCAGGCCACCCTGCGCCAGGCGCAGGCGCTGCAGCAGGCGCAGGCGGGCGCCACGCAATGGCCCCAGGTGGACGCCTCCGTGAGCGCGCAGCGCCAGCACGCCTCCCCCGCCGCGCAAGGGCAGGCGGGGGACGGCCGCACCTTCGGCCTGTACGGCGCCAGCGTCGGCGCGCGCTACGCGCTCGATCTGTCCGGCGCCAACCGCCGCACGCTGGAGCAGCTTGCCGCGCGCACCGACTGGCGCCGCCACGAACTGGCCGCCGCCCGGCTGGCCCTGACGGGCCAGGTGGCCGACGCGGCCATCGCCCGCGCGCGCCTGGCCGCGCAGATCGAGGCCACCGCCGCCCTGCTGCACAACCAGCAGGAACAAGCCGAACTGGCGCAGACCCGCGTGCAGCTCGGCCAGGCCGCGACCGACGAGGCCCTGGCGCTGCAGGCGCAGGCGGCCCAGACACGCGCCAGCCTGCCCCCGCTGCGCCAGCAATTGCAGCAGGCCGAGCACCTGCTCGCGGTGCTGGCGGGCGAACCGCCGGGCAGCCGCCGCGTGCCGGCCTTCACGCTGCAGGACTTCACCCTGCCCGGCACGCTGGCGCTGACCGTGCCGTCCCAACTGGTGCGCCAGCGCCCGGACATCCAGGCCAGCGAGGCGCTGCTGCGCGCCGCCCATGCCGAACGCGGCGCCACCCTCGCGCGGCGCTACCCGCAGATCGAGCTGAGCGCCAGCGTGGGCAGCCAGGCGCTCACCTCGGGCGCGCTCTTCGGCGGCCCGGCGGCGCTGTGGTCCATGGCCGGCCAATTGACCCAGCCACTGCTCAATGCGGCGCAACCGGCGCAGGAGCGCGCGGCCGAAGCCGCCCTGGAGGCCGCCGCCGCGCAATACCAGAACGTCGTGCTGCAGGCGCTGCGCAGCGTGGCGGACGCGCTGCGCGCCATCGACAACGACGCGCAGACGCTGCAGGCCCTGGCCGAAGCCGATGCCGCCGCCCAGGGCGCCCTGCACACCGTCACGCAGCGCCACCGCCTGGGCGCCGCCAGCTACGCCCAACTGCTGCTGGCGCAGCAGCAGGCGCGGCAGACGCGGCTGCAACTCGCTGGCGCGCAGGCGCAAAGGCTCACCGACACCGTCGCGCTGTACCAGGCCATCGGCGCCGATCCGCGGCCGGCTTGATACGGGTTCGCATTCGATCGGATAACGCGGCGGGAGCCGAAGGCAGTGCTGTAGCACGGCGAGGCGAACCAACAAAGTGAGACGATTGAATGCGAATCCGTATGAAACGCCAAACCGCCGCCCACGCTCTCAGGGCGACACCCGCGCGCCGCCCTGCACCACCATGCGGCACGGGTTGGTGCCGAACCAGTAGGCCAGCTCATTCGGGTGGTTGAGCTCCCAGACCGCGAAATCCGCGCGCCATCCCGCCTGCAGCAGGCCACGATCGGCCAGGCCCAGCGCGCGCGCCGCCTGGCAGGTGATGCCGGCCACGGCCTCCAGGGGCGTCAGGCGAAAGAAGGTGCACGCCATGTGCGCGGCCAGCTGCAGGGACAGGCCCGGCGCCGTGCCCGGGTTGTGGTCGCTGGCCACCGCCAGCGGCACGCCGGCGGCGCGCAGCCCGGCCACGGGTGGCAGCTGCGTCTCGCGCAGCATGTAGTAGGCGCACGGCAGCAGCACGGCCACGGTGCCGGCGGCCTTCATGGCGGCGATGCCCGCCTCGCCCAGGTGCTCCAGATGATCGGCCGAGAGCGCCTGGAAGGACGCCGCCAGCGCCGCGCCGCCCTGGTCGGTGAGCTGCTCGGCATGGAGCTTGACCGGAAGGCCCAGCGCCCGCGCGGCCTCGAACACGCGCCCGACCTGCGCCGGAGAAAACGCGATCGATTCGCAGAAGGCGTCCACCGCATCGACCAGCCCTTGGGCATGCAGCTCGGCGAGCCACGCGCACACCGCGTCCACATAGTCGTCCGGGCGGCCCTCGAACTCGGGCGGCAGCGCGTGCGCGCCCAGGTAGGTGGTGCGCACCTGCACCGGCAGCTCGCGTCCCAGGCGCCGCGCCACGCGCAGGCACTTGGCCTCGGCCTGCAGCGACAGGCCGTAGCCGGACTTGATCTCCAGCGTGGTCACGCCCCCCGCCATCAGGGCCCGGGCGCGCCTGCGCGCGCTGTGCAGCAGGGCGTCTTCCGACGCCGCGCGCGTGGCGGCCACCGTGGAGCGTATGCCGCCGCCGGCGCGGGCAATCTCTTCGTAGCTGGCGCCGTTGAGCCGCATCTCGGCCTCGCGGGCGCGGTCGCCCCCGTAGACCAGATGGGTGTGGCAGTCGACCAGGCCGGGCGTCACCAGGGCGCCGCCGAGATCGACTTCCTCCTCCGGCTGGAGCTGCGGCGGCAGTTCGGCCCGGGGCCCGACCCAGCGGATGCGCTCGCCCTCGGTGACGAGGGCGCCGTCTTCGATCAGGCCCCAGCCGCCGCCCGTGAGGGTGGCCAGCCGCGCATGGCGCCACAGTCGCTGCATCGCTCGATCTCCTCTCGTTCAATCGGTCCACAAACGCGCCAGCAGCGCGCGTTGGCCGCTGCCCGCGCTGCCGTCCAGCACCAGGGCGCGCGCCGCCTCGATGTCGGGGGCAAGCATGCGGTCCTGGGCATAGAAGGGCACCTGCGCACGCAGCGTGGCGTGCGCGTGCCGCAGCGGCCCGGAGGTCTGCAACGGCCGATGAAAATCCACGCCCTGCGCCGCGGCCAGCCACTCGATGCCCAGGATGGTGGCGGTGTTGTCGGCCATCTCGGCCAGGCGCCGCGCGGCGAACGTGGCCATGCTCACATGGTCTTCCTGGTTGGCGCTGGTGGGCAAACTGTCCACGCTGGCCGGGTGGGCATGCGACTTGTTCTCGGAGGCGAGCGCCGCCGCGGTGACGTGGGCGATCATGAAACCGCTGTTCAGGCCCGGCTGGTCCACCAGGAAGGGCGGCAGGCCCGAGAGCGTGCTGTCGATCAGGAGGGCGATGCGCCGCTCGGAAATGGCGCCGATCTCGCTGATCGCCAGCGCCAGCGTGTCGGCGGCGAAGGCCACCGGCTCGGCATGGAAGTTGCCACCGGAAATCACCTCGCCCGTGCCGGCGAAGACCAGCGGATTGTCGGTCACCGCATTGGCTTCGATCAGCAGCGTGCGCGCCGCCTGGGCGATCAGGTCGCGGCACGCGCCCATGACCTGGGGCTGGCAGCGCAGGCTGTAGGGGTCCTGCACGCGCTCGTCGTTCACCAGGTGCGACTGGCGGATCTCGCTGCCGTGCAGCAGCGTGCGCGTGACCTCGGCCAGCGCGATCTGTCCGGGCTGGCCGCGCAGCGCATGCACGCGCGGGTCGAACGGCGCGTCACTGCCCTTGGCGGCATCGACGCACAGCGCCCCGATGACGGTGCCCGCTTCGAGCAGCCGCTGCGCCAGGAACAGCCCGTGCAGCGCCAGCGCCGTGGAGACCTGCGTGCCGTTGATGAGCGCCAGCCCCTCCTTGGCGGCCAGCACGATGGGCGCGATGCCCGCATCGGCAAGCGCCTGCGCGGCCGGCCGCGTGCGCCCGGCCACGCGCACCTCGCCCTGGCCGATGAGCGCGAGCGTCATGTGCGACAGCGGCGCCAGGTCGCCCGAAGCGCCGACCGAGCCCTTGGACGGAATCACCGGCAGCACGCCCGCGTCGAGCATGGCGAGCAGCGTGTCGATCACCACCGGGCGCACGCCGGAATACCCGCGCGCCAGGCTGGCCACCTTCATCAGCATGACCAGGCGCACGACGGCATCGGGCAGGGGCGCGCCCGTGCCCACCGAGTGCGAGAGGATGAGGTTGTGCTGCAGCCGGGCGAGCTGCGCATCCGCGATGTGGGTCTTGGCGAGTTTGCCGAAGCCGGTATTGATGCCGTAGGCCGGCACGCCGCGCGCGACGATGGCCTGCACCGCCGCCGCGCTGGCCTCGATGGCGCCGCGGCTCTCCTGCGGCAGCCGCACCGGCCAGGCCATCTGCCAGATCGAGTGCAGCTGCGCGAGCGTCAGCCGCCCGGGCTGGATGCGCAGCGCGAGCGCGCGGTCCGGTTCGCCCATGCAGGCCGGCGGCACGGGCGCCAGCGCCACCCAGGCGAGCGCCGGGGCGTCCCCGCCCTCCGCGGGCTCGGGCTCGATCCGCACATCTTCATCCACCCGCACCCACCGCAGGCCCTGGCCGGCGGTGAAGACCGCGCCGGCGCAGCGCCAGCGCCCGGCCAGCACCATGCACACGCCCGCGGGGGTCCCGCCCGTGTGCTGCGCGCCCCGCACGACCTGCATGTGCCCGTGCCAATGGCCGCGGCGCATCATGAGGTTGAGGTCCCGCGAGACGCCGCCCGGCAGCGTGGCGTCGACGGCGGCGTCTCCGGAAAATGCGAACACCTTCCCGCGTTCGGAGAGCGCATGGTCGATGCGGCCATCGGGCGAGCGCAGCCGCGCGCCCTCGCCGTCGAGCAGCATGATCTGGCGGTCCACGCCGGGCAGGGCGGAGAACGGCCCGGAGGCGGCCAGCGTGGCCACGCTCACGCGCCACTCGAAGTTCTCCAGCGTGCTGTCCGCGGGCCAGCGCATGATCTCCCGCGTGGTGCCGCCGCCGTTTTTCCACGGCGCGGCGGCCAGCGCATCCAGATCGAAGGTCTGCAAGGTCATGGGGCGCGGGTTCAGGTCATCATCGGCAGCTTCAGGCCGAAGCGTTTGGCCGTCTCCGCCGCCTTGTCGTAGCCCGCATCCGCGTGGCGCATCACGCCCGAGCCGCAGTCGTTGACCAGCACGCGCGCCAGGCGCTCGGCCGCGGCATCGGTGCCGTCGGCCACGATCACCATGCCGGCGTGCTGCGAATAACCCATGCCGACGCCGCCGCCGTGGTGCAGGCTGACCCAGGTGGCGCCGCCCGCGGTATTGAGCAGGGCGTTGAGCAGCGGCCAGTCGGAGACCGCGTCGGTGCCGTCCTTCATCGCCTCGGTCTCGCGGTTGGGGCTGGCGACGCTGCCGGTATCGAGGTGGTCGCGCCCGATCACGATCGGGGCCTTGAGTTCGCCCGTGCGCACCATCTCGTTGAACGCCAGCCCGGCCACATGGCGCTCGCCCAGGCCCAGCCAGCAGATGCGCGACGGCAGGCCCTGGAAGGCAATGCGTTCGCGCGCCATGTCCAGCCAGCGGTGGGTGTGCCTGTTCTGCGGGAACAGCTCCTTGATCTTGGCGTCGGTCTTGTAGATGTCCTCGGGATCGCCCGAGAGCGCCACCCAGCGGAACGGCCCCTTGCCCTCGCAGAACATCGGGCGGATGTAGGCCGGCACGAAGCCGGGGAAGTCGAAGGCGTTCTTCACCCCTTCATCGAACGCCGCCTGGCGGATGTTGTTGCCGTAGTCGAAGGTCGGCACGCCCATGGCCTGGAAGTCGAGCATGGCCTGCACGTGCAGCGCGCAGCTCTGGCCCGCGGCCTGCTTCAGCGCCGCATGCTGGGCCGGGTCGGCCGCGGCGGCGCGCCACTGCGCCACCGTCCAGCCCTTGGGCAGGTAGCCGTTGATCAAATCGTGCGCGCTGGTCTGGTCGGTCACCAGGTCGGGCCTGAGGCCGCCCGCCTGCGCGCGCCGCACCAGCTCGGGCAGGATGTCCGAGGCGTTGCCCAGCAGCGCGACCGAGACCGCCTCCTTCTTCGCCGTGTGCTGCGCCATCAGCGCCAGCGCCTCGTCGATGTCCCGGGCCTGCTTGTCCACGTAGCGCGTGCGCAGGCGAAAGTCGATGCTGGCCTGCTGGCACTCGATGTTGAGCGAGCAGGCGCCCGCCAGCGTGGCCGCCAGCGGCTGCGCGCCGCCCATGCCGCCCAGGCCGGCGGTGAGCACCCAGCGGCCGGCCAGGTCGCCCTGGTAGTGCTGGCGCCCGGCCTCCACGAAGGTCTCGTAGGTGCCCTGGACGATGCCCTGGCTGCCGATGTAGATCCAGCTGCCCGCCGTCATCTGGCCGAACATGAACAGGCCCTTGCGGTCGAGTTCGTTGAAGTGCTCCCAGTCGGCCCACCGGGGCACGAGGTTGGAGTTGGCGATCAGCACGCGCGGGGCGTTCTCGTGCGTCCTGAACACGCCCACGGGCTTGCCGGACTGGATCAGCAGCGACTCGTCGGGTTCGAGCTTCCTGAGCGACGCGAGGATCTGGTCGAAGCACGCCCAGTCGCGCGCCGCGCGGCCGATGCCGCCGTAGACCACGAGGTCCTGCGGGCGCTCGGCCACCTCGGCGTCGAGGTTGTTCTGGAGCATGCGGTAGGGCGCCTCGATCAGCCAGTTCTTGCAATGGAGCGTGCTGCCGCGCGGCGCGCGGATGTGGCGGGAAGGGTCGTGGCGGGGGTCTTGGGTCGTGGTCATCGGGGTCTCCAAAGCAAAAAGAAGCGGCCGGGGAGGTCAGTGCAGCCCCAGATAGGCTTCGGTGAGGGAGGGGTCTTGGCGGGCGTCGGCAGCCGTGCCCTGCCAGACCGAGCGGCCGGATTCGAGCACGCAGATGTCGTCGGCCACCTTGAGCACGCGCTCGGTGTTCTGCTCGACCAGCAGCACCGTGAGGCCCTCGGCGCGCAAGGTGGCGAGCGCGCGGTAGCACAGGTCGATCACCTTGGGCATCAGGCCGAGCGAAAGCTCGTCGATCATCAGGAGGCGCGGGCGCGTCATGAGCGCGCGGCCGATCGCCAGCATCTGCTGCTCGCCGCCCGAGAGGTTGCCGGCGAGCGAATCCAGCCGCTCCGCCAGGCGCGGGAACAGTGCCAGCACGCGGTCGCGGTCCTGCGCGAACAGGCGCGCGGGCTGCACCAAGCCGCCCACGCGCAGGTTGTCCTCGACCGACAGATCCTTGAAGAGCCGCCGCCCCTCGGGCGAAATCGCGATGCCCAGGCGCACGCGCTCGGTGGCGGGCAGGCGGCCGATGTCCTGGCCGTCGAACAGCAGGCTACCGCCCTGCTGCTGCACATGCCCGGCCACGCACATCAGCGTGGACGACTTGCCCGCGCCGTTGGGGCCGAGCAGCCCGGTGATGGCGCCGGGGCGCAGCTTGAGGCTGAGCTCGTGCACCGCCTGGAAGGCGCCGTAGCCGCAGGAGAAGGAACGCAGTTCAAGCATGGCCGGTTTCCTCCCGCGCATCGGCGTCGGCGCCGAGATAGGCATGGCGCACCACGGGCTGGGCCATCACCGCCTGCGGCTCGCCCTCGGCGATCTTGCGGCCGTTGTCCAGCACCACGAGGCGGCGGCAGATGCGCAGCACCTCGCCCAGGTTGTGTTCGATCAGCACGATGGTGACGCCCTGGGCGTTGATCTCGGCAATCGTGTCCGCCAGGCCATGCGCTTCCTTTGAATTGAGCCCGGCCAGGGGTTCGTCGAGCAGCAGCAGCCGCGGCTTGAGCGCCAGCGCCCGCGCCAGCTCCAGGCGCTTGAGCACGCCCAGCGGCTGCGTGGCCGGGCTTTGCTCCGCCAGGTGGGCGATGCCCACGCGCTGCAGCTCCTGGCGCGCCCGGGCCAGTTCTTGCGCATCGGACACCTGCAGCAGCGCGCCCAGCGGCCGGCGCGTCTTGGCGCTGGCCGCGGCCATGGCCACGTTGTCCTGCAGCGAAATGCTGCGCAGCGGCCGCACCAGTTGCTGCGACAGCGCCAGGCCCAGGCGGATGCGCTCGTTGATCGAATGCTCGTTCAGGCGCTGGCCGTCCAGCAGCACCTGGCCGCCGGTGGGGCGCACCACGCCGGTGATGGCGCGCAGCATGGTGGTCTTGCCCGCGCCGTTGGGGCCGATCAGGCCGAGCAGCTCGCCCTCGCCCACCGTGAACGAGACGTCATCGACCGCGAGCAGCCCGCCAAAGCGCACCGTGACGGACGCGATGGCCAGCAGGGGTGCCGCCGTGCTCATGCCTTGCTCCCCTGCGCCTTGCCGGATGCGAACAGGCGGCGCACCAGGCCGGCCATGCCGCCGGGCGAAAAGCGCATCATCAGGAACAGCAGCCCGCCATAGACCAGCAGCTTGTAGTCGCCTATCACCTGGAACCACGCCGGCAGCGCCGAGAGCACCGCCGCGGCGATCACCACCCAGGCGACCGAGCCGATGCCGCCGAAGACCACCATCGAGAGCACGGTGATCGACTCGATGAAGCCGAAGTTCTCGGCCCCGATGAACTGCAGGTGATACGCCAGCAGCGCGCCCGACAGGCCGGCCAGCGCGGTGCCGATGGCGAACGCCGCGAGCTTGTAGCGCGGCACGTCGATGCCGAGCACGCGCATGGTGTCCTCGTCCTCGGCGATGCCGTTGAACACCCGCCCCATCCAGGTGCGGCGGATGTAGATGGACAGGCCCGCCACGACCGCCGCCAGCGCGATGGCAAACGCCATGAAGCCGAGCTTGCCCAGGCCATGGTCGGGAATCGAGGAGACGCCCATCTCGCCGCCCAGCCAGTCCTGCTGGCGCACGAAGCCGACGAAGAGAAAGACCACGCCCATGGTGGTGATCGCCAGGAAGTCGTCGCGCACGCGCAGCGAGGACAGGCCGACGACGACGCCCAGCACGCAGGCCAGCAGCATCGCCGCCGGCAGCGTGGCGAGGAAGGGCCAGCCGGCCTTGCCGAGCATCGCGGCGGCGTAGGCCCCCACGCCCTGGAAGGCGGCGTGGCCCAGGCTGATCTGGCCGCAGAAGCCGGTGATCAGGTTCAGCGACAGCGCGAAGATGACGCTGATCGCCATGGTGGTGAGCAAGGTGATTTCGTAATCCATGGTTCCTCCCTCACCGCCGCGCGAACAGACCCTGGGGGCGCACCATGAGCACCGCGATCAGGAAGGCGAAGGCAATCGCGTTGCGGTCCAGGAACTGGCCGATGTAGATGGTGCCGAAGGACTCCACCACGCCCAGCACCAGCGAGGCCGCGAGCGTGCCCGGCACCGAGCCCAGGCCGCCCAGCACGATGATGGCCAGCGCCTTGTAGGAGGGCACGCTGCCCATGGTGGGCTCCACCAGGTTGTTCAGCAGCGCCACCCAGACGCCGGCAAAGCCCGCGAGCGCCGAGCCGACGAAGAAATTGATGTCGCGCACCCGGCGCAGCGAGATGCCGAAGGATTCGGCCATCTGCGGGTCGGTCACCGTGGCCTGGCAGGCCACGCCGATGCGCGTGCGCGACTGCAGCCAGGCGAGGATGCCGATGATGAGCACCGTGCCCGCCATCATCCAGATTTCCGCCAGGCTGAGCTGCAGGCCGCCGCCCAGCGCCACCTGGCCCTGCAGCTGCGGCTGCTCGAACGACAGGCCCTGCGCGCCGAAGACGATGCGAAAGGCCTCTTCGGACGCGATGTACAGGCCGATGGAGGCGATCAGCGCCACGAAGGGCGGCTGCGCGAGCAGCGGCTGGTAGGCCAGGCGGTACATCAGCACCCCGGCGAGGCCGGCGATCGCCGCGGCGCAGACGAAGGCCAGCGCCAGGCTGCCGCTGGCGTTGGTGACCAGCACGCCCGCATAGGCGCCCAGGGTGAACAGCGAGGCGTGCGCGACGTGCAGGATGCGCAGCAGGCCGTACACCAGGGTCAGGCCCAGGGCGATCAGGGCGTAGATGCTGCCCTGCACCAGCCCCTGGACGATGAGTTCCACATACAGCATGGTGTCTGCCTGCCGCCCTGGTGCTTACTTGGCCTTGGTGGGCGGCGCCAGCAGCACCGGATCGTGGATCACGGTGTAGCGGTGGAAGGCCTTGTCCTTGACCACCTGCACCTGCAGGTCCTTCTGCACCTCGTGCAGGTCGTTGAAGGAGAGCTTGCCGATGGGCGTGTCGTAGGTGCCCGCGGCCAGCGCGTCGCGCAGCGCGGCGCCGCCCTTGCCCCCGGTCTTCTTCAGGCCGTCGATGGCCACCAGCGTGGCGGTGTAGCTGGAGGCGGCCACCATGTCGGCGCCCACGCCCGTGGCCTTGCGGTAGTCGGCCAGGAAGGCCTTGGTGACGGGCGAGTCGGAATCGCGATCGAGCGAGGTGGTCACCAGCGTGCCCTCGGAGGCGGGGCCGGCGATCTCCATGAATTTCTCGGAGTCGTAGCCCTCCTGGCCGATGATGGGCACCGTCACGCCGGCGGCGCGCAGCTGGCTGACCAGCGGGCCGGCGTTGAAGTAGTAGCCCGAGGCATAGATGGCCTCGGGGTTGTCCGCCTTGACCTTGCTCACCAGCGGGCCGAACTGGCGGTCGGACATGCCGTATTCGTACTCGTTGACGATGTTCAGGCCGAGCTTTTTGGCGCCGTCCTTGAAGCCCGCGGCCAGCGACTGGCCGAAGTCGTTCTTCACGGTGATCAAGGCCACGTTCTTCTTGCCCAGCTCCTGCACCAGCTTGGCGCCGCCGCGGCCCTGCACCTCGCCCATGGCGGAGACGCGGAACATGTAGTCGCCCGCCAGCGTGACGTCCGGGTGGATGGAGTAGGCCACCACGTAGGGCACCTGGGCCTTCTGGAAGATCGAGGCCGCGGCGCGCGTGGAGCCGGAGTAGGAGCCGGAGACGCCCACCACCACCTTGTCCTTCTCGATCATCTTGGTGACCGCGGGCACCGCTTCCTTGGCCGAGGCCTGGTCGTCGTAGACCACGAGTTCGAGCTTCTGCCCGGCCACGCCGCCCGCGGCATTGGCCTCGGCCACCGCGAGCTTGGCGCCTTCGAGCGCGGACTTGCCGTCGGCCGCGGCAAAGCCGGTGGACGGCACGTTGAAGCCGATCTTGATGTCGGCCCAGGCCGCGCCCGCGGGCAGGGCGAAGGCCAGCGCCGCGGCCAGCAGCTTGGGGGCGAAGGGGGACAGGTGTTTCATGAGCTTCTCCTTGGGGATGGACCTCTGGACGCGGGGCGCCGACTCGTTGTTTAATGCCTATACAACAGAGCGACAATTGAAACCATGTTGTATATACATCTCGCGGAAAAAGAATTTAGGTGCTGCGCCATGGCGTGTCAACACCGGCCGCATCAAATTACGGGTTTACCCTGATGAATTCCTCCACTCCCACCGAGGCCGCCCCGGCCGGGGGCAAGCGCCCCCCCGCGTTCCAGGTGATCAAGGAACACGTGCTGCGCCAGATCCACGAGGGCCGGTGGCGCGAGGGCGACGCCATCCCCGGCGAGCAGGCGCTGGCGCGCGAGTTCGGCGTCTCGCGCATGACGGTCAACCGCGCGCTGCGCGAGTTGAGCAGCGAGCAGGTGCTCGAACGCGTGCAGGGCTCGGGCACCTACGTGGCGCAGCAGAAGTTCCTGGCCACGCTGGTGGAGCTGCGCAACATCGCCGACGAGATCGCCGCGCGCGGGCACCAGCACTCCAGCGAGCTGCAGCTGCTGGAGCGCACGCGCGCGAACGACGCGCTGGCGCACCAGCTGCGCCTGGCGCCGCGCGCCACGGTGTTCCATTCGGTGATCGTGCACTTCGAGAACGAGCACCCGCTGCAGGTGGAAGACCGCTACGTCAACCCGCACGTGGCGCCCGAGTACCTGCGCCAGGACTTCACCCACTGCACGCCCAACGCCTATCTGATGCAGGTGGCGCCGCTGCAGGGCGTGGATTTCCAGATCGAGGCCGGCTCGCCCCCCGACGACGTGCGCCAACTGCTGCGCATGGACAGGCAGGAGTTCTGCCTGGTGCTGCGGCGCACCACCTACTCCATGGGCCAGGTGGCCTCGGTGGCGTCGATGTGGCACCCGGCCAAGCGCTACCGGTTCACCGGCCACATCTGAGGTTTTGCCATCCATGAAGGACCAGGCCATGACACAAGAGAACCTCTGGCGCGGGCGCGACGACTCCGCGGAGCAGGGCGACACCCGGCGCCTGCACCAGATCGTCCGCCTGGACGACGGCTATGCGGCGGGCGACGCCGTGCTGCTCGGCTTTGCCAGCGACGCGGGCGTAGCGCGCAACCACGGCCGCGTCGGCGCGCGGCGCGGGCCGCGGGTGGCGCGCCAGGCGCTGGCCAACCTGCCGGCGCACGCGCTCACCGCGTTCTGGGACGCGGGCGACGTGCCTTGCGATGCCGATGCGCTGGAAGCCGCCCAGGCCGCGCAAGCCGGGCGTGTGGCGGCCATCCTCGGGCGCGGTGCGCGCCCGGTGGTGCTGGGCGGCGGGCACGAGGTGGCCTGGGCCGACTTCCAGGGCCTGCGCCAGCACCTCTACCGGCGCGGCCACACCGACGGCCGCCTGCTGGTGCTCAACCTGGACGCGCACTTCGACCTGCGCACCAGCCGCCCCGGCAACTCCGGCACGCCGTTCGACCAGATCCTGCAGGACGCGCAGGCGCGCCGCCTGCCCGTGCGCTATGCCTGCCTGGGCGTGTCGCGCCTGAGCAATACGCCGGCGCTCTACGAGCGGGCACGCCAGCTCGGCACGCACTGGGCCGAGGACACCGAGATGCAGGAACGCCATCTGGAGGCACGCCTGGGGGACATCGACCGGCTGCTGGCCGAGGCCGACCATGTCTACCTGACCATCGACACCGACGTGCTGCCGGCCAGCACCGCGCCCGGCGTCTCCGCCCCCGCCCCCTACGGCGTGCCCCTGTCCGTGGTCGAGGCCTGCGCGCAGCACGTGAAAGCCAGCGGCAAGCTGCGCCTGGCCGACATCGCCGAGTTCAACCCCGAGCACGACATCGACAACCACACGGCCCGGGCGGTGGCGCGCCTGGCCTGGCAGCTGCTGCAGCCCTGAACGTTCAGAACGTGCCGGGGTACAGCCCGCCGTCGAGCAGCAGGTTCTGCCCGGTGATATAGCCCGCCTGCGGGCTGCAGAGGAAGGCGCAGAGGGCGCCGAATTCCTCGGGCGTGCCCAGGCGCCGCGCCGGGATCTGCGCCGCCTGGGCGCGGCGGATGTCCTCCAGGCTCTGGCCCGTCTTTTCGGCCGCGGCCGTCAGGACGGCCTTCAAGCGGTCGGTGTCGAACTTGCCCGGCAGCAGGTTGTTCACCGTCACGCCGCGCGCGGCAATCTCCGAGCGCGCCAGCCCCGCGATGAACCCGGTGAGGCCGCTGCGCGCGCCGTTGGAGAGCGCCAGCACGTCGATCGGCGCCTTCACGGCGCTGGAGGTGATGTTCAGGATGCGGCCGTAGCCGCGCGCGGCCATGCCGTCGATGGCGGCCTTGATCAGCTCGATCGGCGTGAGCATGTTGGCGTTGACGGCCCGCTGCCAGTCCTCGGAGGTGAAGCGGCGGAAGTCCCCGGCCGGCGGGCCACCGGCATTGGTCAGGAGGATGTCGACATCCCGGCCCGGACCACCCGCGGCGGTCCAGACGGCTTCGCGCCCCTCGGGTGTGGTGATGTCGCAGGCCACGGCGATGACTTTGGGCTCTTTTTGGCCTGTAGCGCTTGCCCAGCGCGCGCCAGCAGCTCTTAATTTAGAAGCTGCCTGCTGCAGCGGCGCCTCGGTGCGCGCATTGACGAGCAGGTGCGCGCCCTCGGCGGCGAGCGCCTGCGCGCATCCAAACCCCAGTCCCTTGCTGGCGCCGCACACCAGCGCCCAGCGTCCCGCGATGCCCAGATCCATGGCGATGGTTCCTTGTTGCCTGAGGCCCGATCATGCCGCGCTGCGGCGGAAAGCGGGTCAGTCGCTGGCGGGCAGGACCAGCTGCATGCGCAGCCCCCCCAGGGGCGAGGCGAGCGCCTCGATGCGGCCGCCGTAGGTCTGCGCGAGGGTGCGCACGATGTCGAGCCCCAGCCCCGCGCCGCCGCGCGTGTCGCCCAGCTGCACGCCGCGCCCGAACATGCGCGCGCGCTCGGGCTCGGGGATGCCGGGGCCGTCGTCGTCGATGGTGAAGCGCAGCGCGCCGTCCTCCCGCTGCACGTCGACGAGCACGCGCGAGCGCGCCCACTTGCCGGCGTTGTCGATCAGGTTGCCGAGCATTTCGTAGAGGTCCTGCGCCTCGCCGCGAAAGCGCGCGTCGCACGCGCCCGGGGCCAGCTCGAACGCCACGCCGCGCTGCGCATGCAGCCGCGCCATGGTGCGCACCAGCGCCCGCAGCGTCTCCAGCACGGGGGTGGCCAGGCCCGTGGCGCGGACCGCGGCGCTCGCCCGGGCGCGCGCCAGGTGCCAGTCGACCTGGCGGCGCGCGGCCTCGGCCTGCTCGCGCACGATGCGCGCCAGTGGCGTGTCCTGCTCGCGCGCGGCGTTGGCGAGGATGGTGAGCGGCGTGTTGACCGCATGCGCCAGGTTGCCCGCCTGCGCACGGGCGCGCTGCACCATTTCGGCGTTCTCGCCGAGCACGTGGTTGAACTCCTGCACCAGCGGCGCCAGCTCCTGGGGGAAGCGCCCCTGCAGCTCGCTGGCGGCGCCGGCGCGCACCGCCGCCAGCCGCTGGCGCAGCAGCGCGAGCGGCCTGAGCGCCAGGCGCAGCTGCAGCCAGACCGCCAGCAGCAGCCCGGCGGCGAGCACCGCCAGCGCGAACAGCAGCAGGCGGGTGAAGCGCGCGATGGGCTCGGTGATGAGCTGCGCGTCGGCCGCGACGGCAACGCGCAGCGGCGGCGCATCGTCCTCGGGCAGCTGCAGCGTGCGCGCCACGGCCAGCAGCGCGTGGCCCTGCGCATCGCGCAGATGCAGCAGGCCGCCCCCGGGGCCGGTCGCGGCCGGCAGGGTCAGCGTCTCGTCCCAGAGCGAGCGCGAGCGCGCGAGCGCCGCCACGGGCGCGGGGCCCAGCCGGTCGATCTGCCAGTACCAGCCCGAGAGCGGCCGGGCGAAGCGCGCCTCCGGCATGGCGCCCACCTGGAGCCGGCCATCGACCCAGTCGACCGCGCCGCTCAGCTCGTCGAGCTGCATCATGAGCTGCGTCTGCCACTGCTGCGTGACGTGGTCGCGGAACAGCGCGGCCAGCCCCCAGCCGGCCGCCGCCAGCGTCAGGCCCACCCAGACGAGGGTGCCGGCCAGCAGCCGCCAGCGCAGCGACCCGGTCATGCCCCGCCGCCCGGCTCCACCAGCCGGTAGCCGAGGCCGCGCACGGTCTCGATGCTGCCCTCGGGCAGTTTCTTCCTCAGGCGGCCGACGAAGACTTCGATGGTGTTGGAGTCGCGGTCGCTGCCCTCTGGATACAGGTGCTCGGAGAGTTCGGTACGCGAGAGCACCTCGCCCTTGCGCTGCATCAGGAGCTGCAGCAGCTTGAATTCATGGCTCGTGAGCACCAGCGGCTGGCCGTCGACGAGCACGCGCGCGGCGCGCGTATCGAGCACGATGGCGCCGCAATGCCACTCGCTGCTGGCGTGGTCGCTGCCGCGGCGCAGGAGCGCGCGCAGGCGCGCGAGCAGCTCCTCCATGTGAAACGGCTTGGCGAGGTAGTCGTCGGCCCCGGCGTCGATCCCCTGCACCTTCTCCTGCCAGCCCGAGCGCGCCGTGAGGATGAGCACCGGCATGGCGCGCCCCGCCGCGCGCCAGCGGCGCAGCACCGACAGGCCGTCGAGCACCGGCAGGCCGAGGTCGAGCACCACCGCGTCGAACTCCTCCACCTCCCCGAGGTACTGCGCCTCGCGGCCGTCAGCGGCCGTCTCCACCGTGTGGCCGGCCGCCGTGATCGCCTGCACCAGCTGGGCCTGCAGGGTCGGTTCGTCTTCCACCACCAGGATGCGCATCAGCGTCTGTCCTTTTGCTTGACCTTGAGCACCTGCGCATTGTGCGCGTCCACCTCCAGCTTGACCACGCGGCCATCGGCCTGCAGCAGGCGGATTTCGTAGATGTAGCGCCCGTGCTCGGACTCGAACTCCACCTTCAGCACCTGGCCCGGCCAGCCCTGCTCCTGCAGCTTGGCCAGCACGGTGCTCAGCGGCAGCACCAGCCCCTGCGCCAGCGCCTGGCGCGCGCGCTCGTGGTCGTCATCGCCGGCGCGCGACGCGGCCCAGGGCAGGCCCGCGGCCAGCCCCGCGGCGCAGGCGATGAAGTGACGGCGGCGAAGGGCGAAGGGCGCGTTCATGGCCGCAAGGTATAGCGCAGCCAGGATGAACGGCAGCTGAATACCCGCGCCGCCAGCCGCGAAGGGGCGTCAGGCGATGCGCAAGACGCTGCCGGAGCGGTCGAACGCCGCCATCTCCCGCACCCTGCCGGTGTGGATGGCGTTGACCATGAAGCGCAGCGGCTGCTCCGCCGCATCGCTGCCGGGGGGAATGCCGCCGCGCCCCGAGAGCGTGCTGACGAACACCACGTCCCAGTGCATGCCGGTCTGCTCGGATTCCGTGCACAGCGCGGCGAAGCTGGCGATCTCCTCGGGCGTCTTGTCCACGCAAAGGCGCGGCTGCAGATGGCCGCCCTCGCCCCGCTCGAAGCGCTCGCGCTGCGCCGCGCTGGCATCCGCGCCCAGCTCGCGCTCGGCGAACACGAACAGCAGGCGCTGCGGCTCGTCCTGCTGGCGCGCGGCCTGCAGCAATTCGTCAAAACTTCCCAGCGGAGCCGTCGTCGCACCCGTCGTCGCCATGGTTCGGATTCCTGTTGAATGAAGGGCAGCGGCGGCGCCGGCCCATTCCCGACTGTACCGCTCCGGCACACGCTTTTGACCCTGCGCGGCACGCGTACATTCCGGGTGAGTCAGGCCTTCTTTGATGAACGCCACATGAACGGCGCCTTCAGGGCCGGTTCACGATGCCCGCCGAACAATCCGGCCGAAGGAACACACGGACACACCGGAGAACATCATGCAGACTTCCCCCTCCACACGCTACCCCGCGGCGCTGATCACCCTGCACTGGCTCACGCTGGCGCTGATGGTGGGCGTCTACGCGCTGATCCAGCTGCACGACGCCCTGCCCAAGGGCGGCGACGCGCGCGCCCTGGTCAAGGCCTGGCACGAGACGCTGGGCGTCACGGTCTTCGCCGTGGTGCTGGTGCGCCTGCCGCTGCGCCTGTGGCTGGGCGTGCCGCCGGGGCTGGAGAGCACGCCGCCCTGGCAGGACCGGCTGGCCACCCTGATGCACTGGGCGCTCTACGCCCTCCTGTTCGCCGCGCCCATCATGGGCTACCTGAGCCTGAACGCCAAAGGCACGCCGGTGCCGTTCTACGGCCTGCAGCTGCCCGCGCTCATCGGCCCCGACCGCGCGCTGGCCGGCAACCTCAAGGAGATCCACGAGACCATCGGCACGCTGGGCTACTGGCTCATCGGCCTGCACGCCGCCGCCGCGCTGGTGCACCACTACCTGATGCACGACGGCACACTGGGCCGCATGGGGCTCTCGCGCCCTGCCTCTGCCGCGCCCGCACACACCACGGGCACGTCCAGGAGCACACGATGAAAAAAGCCGCCCCCACCCTTGTCCTGGCCGCGCTCGCGCTGGTCACGCTCTCCGCCTCCGCGGGAGACGACTGCGACGTGCCCATAGCGCGCTGGCAATCGCGCGAAGCCGTGCAGCAAATGGCCACCCGCCAGGGCTGGAAGGTGCAGCAGCTCAGGATCGACGATGGCTGCTACGAACTGCGCGCCACCGACGCGCAGGGGCGGCGCATCAAGGCCAAGATCGACCCCGAGACCCTGCAGATCGTCAAGATCAAGCACAAGGAGCGCAGCCGCGAACGCCAGCGCGAACGCGAGCACCGGGGCGATGCCCCGCCCGCCGCACAGGACGCGCCCGCCACCTCTCCCATCTTCACCCCGGGCGCGCCGCCGCGCGCCCAGATCGACTGATTCACCTTGCCCCAGGAGCTTGCCATGTCCCGCCCCCTGCTCACCACCGTCGCCGCCGCCTGCGCGCTCGCCCTGCCCGCGCTCGCGCACAGCCGCCAGGTCACGCTCTCCACCCAGCTCAAGAGCTACGGCGGCAACGGCGCCTACCTCGCCGTCTACCTCACCGATGCCAAGGGGGCCTACGCGGGCACGCTCTGGGTCGCCGGCGGCAAGGCCAAGTACTACAAGCACCTGACGGACTGGAACCGCCTCTCGGCGGGCGACGCCAAGCGCCTGAACGGCGTGACCGGCGCGAGCGTCGGCGCCGGGCGGACCCTGAAGGTGACGGCCGACCTGGCCGATGCCCTGATCGACGCGGGCTACGAGATCCGCATCGACGCCGCCGTCGAGGACATGCGCGACAGCCCGGCGGAAATCCGCGTGCCCCTGTCCGCCGGCCAGGCCGGCAAGGCGCAGGCGGGCAAGCAATACATCCAGTCGTTCAGCTTCCAGCTCCAGTAAACCCGCGGGAAAGGTCTCTGCATGCCCTGGCGCGTGATCCATCGCTGGCTCGGCCTCGTCGCCGGCACCGTGGCCCTGCTGTTCAGCCTCACGGGCGTGTTCCTGGCGGCCGATCCCGTGCTCACGACCTGGGGCGCGGCGCCGGTCACCGCCGACCTGACGGTGGCGACGCTGGCCCAGCGCGCGGCCGAGACCATCCCGGGCATCGAGGAAATCCGCCACCTGCCTTCGGGCGACGTGGTGGTGTATTCGTTCGACGGGGACGCCGCCCGCGCCGCGCGCATCGATCCGCGCGACGGCCACGTGCTGGGCGACTACCAGACCTCGGCCCTGACGCGCTGGATGAAGAACCTGCACCGCTCCTTCCTGCTGGGCGACACCGGGCGCCTGGCCGCCGCCGCGGTGGCGCTGGCCATGCTGGCGCTGGCCGTCTCCGGGCTGATGCTGACCGTGCGGCGCCTGGGCGGCTGGCGGCAGCTGGCGGCGCGCGTGCGCGGCAGCACCCTGCAGCGCATCCACGTGGTGACGGGGCGCATCGCGGTGGCGGTGCTGCTGCTGACCTGCGCGACGGCGCTGTACATGAGCGCGGCCACCTTCAACCTGATCCCCACCGAGGCCGGCACCGAGCCGGACACGGCCTCCGCGCCCACGGGGCAGGCCGCGCTGCCCCCCGGCGAGATGCCGCCGCTGCGCACGCTGCGGGTGGCCGACCTGCGCAAGCTGAGCTTTCCGGACGCACAGACCCCCGAGGACACCTGGACCGTGCAGACGCGCACGGGCACCGGCTGGATCGACCGCTACAGCGGCGCGCAGGTGGCATGGCAGGACGCGCCGCCCGCGGGGCGGATCCATGACACGGTGGTGCTGCTGCACACCGGCGAGGGCGCCTGGCTCTGGGCGCTGGTGCTCGGCCTCCTGGCGGCGAGCATCCCGGTGTTCTGGACCACCGGCGTGCTGCTGTGGCGCCAGGGCGAACGCAACGCGCCGCACATCCGCAACGACACGGGCCTCGCGCAGGCCGACACCCTGATCTTCGTGGCCAGCGAAAGCGGCTCGACCTGGGGCTTCGCGCAGGTGCTGCAGCAGGCCCTGGCGGAGCAGGGGCACCGGGTGCACGTGGCCGCGCTGGAGCGCTTTCAGACCAGCGGGGCCACGCGCCAGGTCTTCGTGCTCGCGGCCACCTACGGCGACGGCCAGGCGCCGGCGCACGCGGCCCCGGCCCTGGAGCGCATCGAGGGCGCGCCGGTGGGCGAGGCATCCGTGACCGTGCTGGGGTTCGGCGACCGGCAGTTCAGCGCCTTCTGCGCCTACGCCGTGGCGCTGGACGAGGCGCTGCGCGCGCGGGGCTGGAAGGCGCTGCTGCCGCTGGAGCGCATCCACCAGCAGTCGCCACAGGAATTCACCCGCTGGGGCACGGCACTGGGGCAGGCGCTGGGCCAGCCGCTGGCGCTCGACTACGTGCCGCGCATCCCCGCCACGCACACCTTCACGCTGGTGCAGCGCGAGGATTTCCCGCACACGGCCGACGGCACGCCGGCGGCCATCCTGCGCTTTTCCTGGCCCGCGGCCTCCTGGGCCGACCGGCTGCGCGGGCGCGCCCTGCCGCGCTTCACGGCGGGCGATCTCGTGGGCGTGCTCGCGCCCGGCTCGGCCGTGCCGCG
>OFJB01000457.1_pt1 | contig 20282 bp, 19 predicted proteins | sample 1775081 | NCBI WGS metagenome assembly OFJB01 (sample SAMN08195771, study PRJEB24354) | sludge metagenome | isolation source: initial sludge from phenol fed wastewater aerobic bioreactor | place: India: Nagpur | collected 2016-06-05
AAATGCTGTCGCTGATGCTGGCCAGCGGCATCGCCAGCCGCCTGGTGTCGGGCTGGATCTGCGACCACATCGGCGGCGTGCGCACGCTGCTGCTGGGCTCGGTGCTGCAGGGCCTCGCGCTGCTGCTGTTCCTGCCCGCTGGCGGCCTGGCTTCGCTGTACGCGGTGTCGGCGCTGTTCGGCCTCTTCCAGGGCGGCATCGTGCCAGCCTACGCCATCATCGTGCGCGAGCACTTCGCCCCGCGCGAAGTCGGCATGCGCGTGGGCGCCGTCATCATGGCCACCATGCTGGGCATGGCCCTGGGCGGCTGGATGAGCGGCTGGATCTTCGACCTCACGGGCAGCTACCACGCAGCCTTCCTGAACGGCATCGGCTGGAACCTGCTGAACCTGAGCATTGCCGGCTGGCTGTTCTGGCGCACGCACGCGGCACCCGCGCGCCGGCTCCGCGCCAGCTGAAATTCGCCCGTTTCGCACCCGGATGGGCGTGAAATCAGCCCCGGCGCGGCCACCCCACCTTCGCTTCCGGCCCGCGGCGGGTTCATGGCGCCCTTGTTGGATGGCGGCGATGCATCGACGCAGCCATCGTCCACGGCACCCTGCACGATCGTGCAGCAACACCGGCCCAGGCGGCTGCGGCGTACACCTTTATTTATTTTCTGAAATTCGGAATATTTGTTTTCTATTTCAGAATTTCATACGATCACGCAACTCTGTCCTCAAACTCAGCCATGTCCGCCTCCCAAAGCCCTCCCCAACCCTTGGCCGGCGTGCGCGTCGTCGAGTTCTGCTCCACCGCATCGGGTCCGTTTTCCACCATGCTGCTGTCCGACATGGGTGCCGAGGTGGTCAAGATCGAGCCACCCGCGGGCGATGGCCTGCGCCAGTGGCCACCGCTGAACGAAGGCTACAGCGAAAACTTCGCCTCGCTCAACCGCAACAAGCGCTCGGTGGCGCTCAACCTGAAAGACCCCGCCGACGCCGCGCTGGCGCGCCAGCTCATCCTCGAGTCGGACGTGGTGGTCGAGAACAACCGTCCCGGCGTGATGGACCGGCTGGGCCTGGGCTGGGCCGCCATGTCGGCCGAGAAGCCCCAGTTGCTGTACTGCTCGATCTCGGCCTACGGGCAAACCGGCCCGCGCGCGGGCGAAGGCGGGTTCGACCTGACCATCCAGGCCGCCTCCGGCGTGATGAGCGTGACGGGCGAGCCCGACGGTGCGCCGGTCAAGTGCGGCGTGCCGCTGGTGGACTTTGCGTCGGGCCTGTACGCGGCGTTTTCGATTGCCGCCATGCTGGTGCAGGTGCGCGCCGGCGGACGTGGCGCGCACATCGACATCCCGATGTTCGGCTGCACGCTGGGCATCGCCGCGCTGCAGACCAGCGAATATTTCGGCAAGGGCGAGAGCCCCGTCAAGCTGGGTTCGGCGCATCCGCGCAACGCGCCCTATCAGGCCTACCATGCGCAGGACGGCTACTTCGCCATTGCCGCCGGCAACCACAAGCTGTGGCTCAGCGTGCTGGACGTGGTGGGCCTGCCGGACCTGGCCGCGGATCCGCGCTTTCTCACGCCCACCGACCGGGCCCAGAACCAGGGCGCGCTCAAGGTCCTGCTGGAGGCCGTCTTCATCCTGCAACCCGTGGCCCACTGGATCGACGCCTTCAACGCGGCCGGCGTGCCGCACGCGCGCATCAACGACTACGCCGCCGCGCTGACCGACCCGCAGACCGCCCACATGGGCTGGGTGCAGCCGCTCACGCTGCCCAACGGCCGGCAGACACGCACCTTCGCCTCGCCGGTGCGCCTGAATGGCCAGGGCTCGCCCATTCGCCGGCCGCCGCCCGAACTGGGCCAGCACACGGCCGAGATCCGGGCCGAGCAAGCCGCCCGGGAGGTGCAGGCATGATGTCCGAAAGCCGCCTGCTCACCTTCGTCGCCGCGATGACGCGGCTGGCCCAGGCCCATCCGGGTGACGAGGACCGCCTGATCGACGGCGCCACGCCGCTGATGAAGGACCTGGTCGCGCACGACGACTGGCTGCCCGCCGCCATGGCTGCTTCGCACCCGCAGTACTACCAGCAGCACCTGCTTTACGGCGATCCGCTGGACCGCTTTTCGCTGGTCAGCTTCGTCTGGGGGCCGGGCCAGAAGACGCCGGTGCACGACCACACCGTGTGGGGCATCATCGGCATGCTGCGCGGCCGCGAGTGCGCGCAGCGCTACGTGCGCGGCGCGGACGGCCAACTGGCGCTGGACGGCGCCGAGGCCACGCTGCTGCCAGGCCAGCTGGACATCGTCTCGCCCACGCGCGGCGACATCCACGTGGTGCGCAACGCGCTGGCCGACGAGGTGTCCATCAGCATCCACCTCTACGGCGGCAACATCGGCCGCATCGCGCGGCATGTGTTCGTGCCCGAGACCGGCGCGGTGAAGGATTTCGTCTCGGGCTACTCCAACGCGCTGTCGCCCAACCTGTGGGCCAGGCCCGCTGCATGAGCAACGCCGATCTCGAGCTGCTGAGCCGGCGCGATGGCCCGGTGCTGCACCTGCAGTTGAACCGGCCGGACAAAGGCAACGCACTGTCGGCGGCGCTGGTGGATGCCCTGGCCGAGGCGGTTGAAACGGCCGCCCAGGACGAATCCCTTCGCTTGCTGGTGCTCTCCGGCGCCGGCCGGCATTTCTGCACCGGCTTCGACTTGTCCAGACTTGATCAGGAAACCGACGACAGCCTGCTGGCACGCTTCACCCGCGTCGAGTTGATGCTGCAGGGCGTGCACGGCGCCCCATTCACCACGCTGGCGTTGGCCCACGGCCGCACCATGGGCGCGGGCGCCGACCTGTTCGCCGCCTGCGACGAACGCTGGATCGTGGGCGAGGCCAGCTTCGCCTTTCCGGGCGCCGGCTTCGGGCTGGTTCTGGGCACCGCCCGCCTCGCGCACCTGGTGGGGCCCCACCGCGCGGCCGACTGGATCGAGTCGGGCCGGCCGATCGACGCCGAACAGGCTTGCGCCAGCAGCCTGGCCACGCGCCGCATCGACGCGCAAACCCTCGATGGCGAATGCGAGCACCTGCGCACGCGCGTCGGCCGGCTCGATCCGGTCACGCAGCGCGCCATCCACGCCGCCATCGCGGGGGGCGATCGGCGTAGATCTGCAGGCGATGCCGAAGATCTCGCCCGCCTGGTGCGCTCGGCCGCCCGTCCAGGCCTGCGCGAGCGCATCGCGGCCTATCGCGCTGCGCAGCACAAGCGTTGATGTCCCATCCTTCCAGCCTCCCAGTACCGTGACGCCAAGCATTGCCAGCCTGCCGGTCAAGACCCTGCTCAACCCGCGTTCGGTGGCCGTGATCGGCGCCTCCGAAGACCAGACGAAATTCGGCGGTCGTCTGTACAAGACTCTGCTGCAGCACCAATACGGCGGCGTGGTCTATCCGATCAACCCCGGGCGCGACAGCCTGTTCGGCATCAAGACCTACCCCAGCGTCAGCGTCACACCCGAAGCGCCGGACATGGTGGTGATGGCCCTGCCGCGCGACAAGGTCAAGGACGAGATCGCCGCCTGCGCGGCACGCGGCGCGCGGGCCGGCATCATCATCACCTCCAAGTTCTCCGATGCCGGCCCCGAGGGCTTGGCGCTGGAGCGCGAAGTGGTCGCCGTCGCGGCCGAGCGCGGCATGCGCCTCATCGGGCCGAACTGCCTGGGGCTGATCAGTCCCGCCAACAAGCTGGTGTTGTGCTCATCGCCTGCCGTCAACGTGCCCCGATTGATCGAGGCGCCGATCGGTTTCGTCAGCCAGAGCGGCGCGCTGATGGGAACCCTGTTCGACCGCTCCCACGGCATGGGGATTGGCTTTTCGCACTGCGTCTCCGTTGGTAATCAGGCCGACCTGGAGCTCAACGATTTCGTCGAATTCCTGATCGATGACGAGCGCACGCAGGTCATCTGCAGCTACGTCGAGGGCATCAAGACACCGGGACGCCTGGTCGATCTGGCGCGCCGCGCGCGCGCCGCCGGCAAGCCCTGGCTGATGGTCAAGGCTGGCGCGACCGAAGACGGCCGCCGCGCCGCCTACTCGCACACAGCCAGCCTGGCGGGTGACTTCGCCGCGCTCAAGGCCATCTGCGAACGAGAGAACGTCGTTCTGATGGACGACCCGCTCAACATGCTCAGCCTGGCGCGCGCCATGGTGCGCCACCCCAACCGCCGGGTGCGCAACGTCGCCGTGTTCACCACCTCGGGTGGCGGTGGCGCGATCACGGCGGACCAGCTCGCGCGCACCGGCATCGGCTTGACACGCTTTGCACACACCACCCTGGATGCCCTGGCCCAGCACTACTCCGCAGGTCAGGGCGCCAACCCCATCGACATCGGCGGCCGCAAGCCCGACGCGACCTGCGAGATCGGCACCGTGACGGCCGAACTTGCCTTGGCCGACCCGGGTACCGATCTGGGCCTGATGGTCTTGACCACGGCGCCCGACGTGCCCGGGCTCACCAGGCAAATGGCCGAGGGGGCCAAGCGCCCCGCCGCGGGCGGCAAGCCGACCTTGTACGTGATGCTGCCAGGTCGCGTGGCGGCGCCGGCACGCCAGTGGCTGGTCGAACGAGGCTTGCCCTACGTCGACACCCTGGCCGAGGCGATGGCCGTGCTGCACGGGTGGAAAGCCTGGTCCGAATACCAGGAGCCGGCCCTTGCAGTCCGCCCGGCAGACATGGCGCCGACGGCGACGCATGCATGCGGCACGCTGGGCGAAGCCGCCGCCAAGGCCTTGCTGGACGAAGCCGGCATTCCGGTCAATCAAGAACGCCTCGTGCGCACGGCCGACGAAGCCGTCGATGCCGCCAGCGAGCTGGGCTTTCCGGTGGTGCTCAAGATCGTCTCGCCCGACATCGCGCACAAATCCGATGTGGGCGGCGTCGCGCTGGGGATCACCGGCACCGACGCCCTGCGCCAGCAACTGGCCTTGATGCGGGCCAGCGTGACGCAGGCGGCACCTGGCGCGCGGATCGCCGGCTACTCGCTGCAAAGGCAGGAAGATGGCGAGCTGGAGCTCATCGTTGGCGCGCGCCGTGACCCGCAGTTTGGTCCCCAGGTGCTGGTCGGCGCCGGTGGCGTTCTGGTTGAGTTGCTCAAGGACATCGCCGTGCTACCCGCGCCCATCGATGCCGCCAGTGCCCGCCGCGCGCTCGAAGGTCTCAAGATCGCGCCGGTGCTGCGTGCCTACCGCGGGCGAGGGGCGCTGGACGTGGACGCCGTGGTCGATGCCATCGTCCGCCTCGGGTGGCTGGCCCATGATCTGAGCCGTGCGACCGAGCCCGACTTCGAGATCGAGGTCAACCCGCTCAAGGTCCGCCTGCAGGGCCAAGGGGTTGTGGCGGTCGATGCCCGGGCCCGCATCGGCGCCGTCTGAGCAAAGGGCCCTATTTTTCATCACGTCTGCAGGAGTCAAGCATGTCCCAGATCACCATCGAGCAGCACGGCAAGGTCACGCTGTTCACCATCCATCGGCCCGAGCGCAAGAACGCCATCTGCAAGGACACGGCGCTGGAGCTGCAAGCCGGTTTCGCCGAATTCGACGCCTCCGATCAGCGCGTCGCCGTCATCACCGGATCGGGCAACGATGCGTTCTCGTCCGGCGCCGACGTCAGCAACCTGCCCGAGCTGTGGCGCTGCATCCCAGGCTCGGGTTTCACGACCGACAAACCCATCATCGCCGCCACCGCTGGATGGGTGGTGGGCGGCGCCATGGTGCTGACCATGATGTGCGATCTGATCGTCGCGGCCGAGAACACGCGCTTTTCCTACCCCGAAGCACGCCTGGGCTTCACCGGCGGCATGATCGCGGGCCTGGCCGCACGCATTCCGCACAAGGCCGCGATGGACCTGATGCTGCTGGGCCGCCCCATGGATGCACGGCGTGCCCACGGCATCGGCCTGGTGAGCGATGTCGTGGCCACCGGCAAACAGGTCGAAGTGGCCATGCAGCAGGCCCAGACGCTGGCCGCTTCGGCCCCCCTGGTGCTGGCCACGCTCAAGCGGTTCGTCAATCAGCACGTGCTGCCCAAGAGCCCGTCCGAAGCCATGTCCGAGACGATCCGCCAGCTCAACGTGGTGCGCGAGAGCGCCGACACCCAGGAGGGCATGGCTGCGTTCCGGGAAAAGCGCGCTCCAACGTATACGGGTCGCTGACCATCGGACTGCGTGATCAGCACGCCACCGAGGTCGGGCGACCGCGCCGATGACGCTTTCCAGCTCAGGCGGAAGCTGCAGGCAGCACCGAGGCCTGATCGGCGGCCTGCATCACGAGTTCGCCCAGAACCTTGATGCCTCGCGCACGGATGCGCGCGGCCGGTCCCGAGATGCCGATGGCGGCCACCACGCGGCGGCTGCCGTCGAAGACCGGCGCGGCAATACCCCAGACGCTGGCGCGCCACTCGCCGCGATTGACCGCGTAGCCCTGCTGCCGCACCCGCTCCAGTTCAAGCGCCAGCACCGAGGTGTCTGGCAGCGTCGATGGCGTGAACACCTGCAGGGGCCGCACGGTCATCAGGCTGGTCGAGGGCTGTTCACGCCAGGCCAGCAGGGCCTTGCCCGTGGCCACGCAATAGGCCGGCGCGCGTCCACCGATGACGCTGTAGGCGCGGATGGGCTCCGGGCTGTCGAGCTTGTCGACATAAATCACCTCCTCGCCACTGAGCACCGACAAATGCACCGTTTCATTGGTCTGGGCGAGCAGCATGCGCATGGCCGGTGCGGCTGTCTCCCGGAAATCAAGCTTGTGCAGGGCGTGCGCACCGAGCTCCCACACCTTCAAGGTGGCGCGGTATCCCCCGCGTCCACCTTCATTCACAACGTAGCCCGTCTCCACCAGCGCCTGCAGCAGGCGGTGCACGTTGCTGGCGCCCATCTCCAGCTCCTGCGCGAGTTCGCTCACCCCAAGCGCCTGGGTGCGCGCCGCCAGAACCTCCAGGAGACGCAGGCCCTTGATCAACGTGTTGTTCATCTCGTGTGTTCTTAAAATTTCCAATTGCGGAATGATAGTCTCATTCGGCAGAAAAATATAGGATGCGGTGTCCGTTCGTCCAACTCGGTCGTCAAAGATGTTGCACAGCCACCTCAACCCAAGGCCATCCCGGCAGCCGGTCAACGATGGAGCGCCGTTCATGAGCGCGCCGGGCCGCTCCCAAGCGCGCACCCGGCAGCGCGCAGCGCCGAGGGTGAACCCGTGAGCGGCGTGCACCCGGACCAACTGGCCACGCCAGCGGCCACGCTCACGGCGTCGCATTGGGGCATCTACGAGGCCACCGGCACGGGCGACACCCTTGGCCTGTGCCCATTCGCGCGCGACCCTTCACCCTCCCCCATCGGCCTGTCCATGCTCGATGCGGCACGCGGGCCACTGCGGGTGCGCCGGCCGGCCATCCGTCGCAGCTGGCTGCAGGCACGGCGCGGTGACCTGCCGCAGGCGGCACGCCACCTGCGCGGACAGGATCCCTTTGTCGAGGTGGAGTGGGACCAGGCCCTCGACCTGGTGGCTGGCGAACTGGCACGCGTGCGCGAGCAGCACGGCAATGGCGCCATTTTCGGCGGCTCCTATGGCTGGTCCAGCGCAGGCCGTTTCCACCACGCGCAAAGCCAGGTGCACCGCTTTCTCAACAGCATCGGCGGCTACGTGCGCCATGCCGACACGTACAGCCTGGGCGCCGCGCGGGTGCTGATGCCGCACATCGTCGCGCCGATGGACCAACTGTTCACCTCGCACACCAGCTGGCGGGTGATGGCCCGGCACACCCAACTGTTCGTCAGCCTCGGGGGCGTGCCGGCCAAGAACGCCCAGATCAGCTCCGGCGGCGCGACCGAGCACGCCGTGCCCACCGGCCTGCGGCGCATGGCCGTGGCGGGGGTGCGCTTCATCAACATCAGTCCGGTGCGCGACGACATCGACACCGGCGGCCCGGTGGACTGGATCCCGATCCGGCCCGGCACCGACACCGCCCTGTTGCTGGCCGTGGCGCATACGCTGCTGGCCGAAGGCCTGCACGACCGTGCCTTTCTGGCCAGCCACTGCGTCGGCTTCGAGCGCGTTGCGGCCTACCTGCGCGGCGAGTCCGACGGCCAAGCCAAGACGGCCGACTGGGCCGCCGCCATCACGGGCATACCAGCCACCCGCATCGTGCAGCTGGCGCGCGAGATGGCCGCCGCGCGCACCATGATCAACATCGCCTGGTCGTTGCAGCGCGCGCACCACGGCGAGCAGCCCTACTGGGCGCTGATCACCGTGGCGTCGATGCTCGGCCAGATCGGGCTGCCGGGCGGCGGCTTCGGGGTCGGCTACGGCACCTCCAACATGATCGGCAACGACAACGCCAGGTTCTCGGGCCCCACCCTCCCGCAGGGCCGCAATCCGGTCGAGGCCTTCATTCCGGTGGCGCGCATCACCGACATGCTGGAGCAGCCGGGCGCGGCGTTCGACTACAACGGCCAGCGCCACCACTATCCCGACATCCGCCTCGTCTACTGGGCGGGTGGCAACCCCTTTCACCATCACCAGGACCTCAACCGCCTGCACGCAGCCTGGCAGTCCAAACCCGAAACCGTGGTGGTCCACGAGCAATACTGGACCCCGACAGCCAAGCTGGCCGACATCGTGCTGCCCGCCACCACCGCACTGGAGCGCGAAGACATCGGCTACGCCACGCGAGAGCGCTACATGGTGGCGATGAAAAAACTGATCGATCCGGTCGGCGAGGCCCGCGACGACTATCGAATCTTCAGCGCGCTGGCCGGGCGACTGGGGGCCAGCGACATCTTTACCGAAGGCCATGACACGCAGGCGTGGCTGCGCCTGCTTTACGAGCAATCGCGCCCGCGTGCCGCCGAGGCCGGCGTCGAGCTGCCGCCCTTCGATGCATTCTGGGCCAAGGGCCTGATCGATCTGGCCCAGCCCGAAGCCGAGCTTGTCCTGTTCGAACGCTTTCGCGCCGACCCCGACCGCCACCCGCTGGCCACGCCCAGCGGGCGCATCGAGCTGTTCAGCGAACGCATCACGGGATTCGGCTACGACGACTGCCCCGGCCACGCTTGCTGGATGGAACCGATCGAGTGGCTGGGCAGCCCCAAGACCCAGCGCCATCCCCTGCACCTGATCAGTGACCAGCCCCACACCAAGCTGCACAGCCAACTGGACCACGCGGCGTACAGCCAGGCCAACAAGATCAACGGGCGCGAGCCGCTGACGCTCTCGCGCACGGATGCCCAGGCGCGCGGGCTGAAGGCCGGAGACACCGTCCGCGTGTTCAACGACCGTGGCGCCTGCCTGGCCGGCCTGCGCATATCGGATGCCCTGTGTCCCGGCGTGGCACGGCTGTCCACCGGCGCATGGTTCGACCCCACGAACTGGCTGGCCACGGGAGCCGGCAACGTCGAAAAGCACGGCAACCCCAACACGCTCACGCCCGACATCGGGGCATCCCGCCTTTCGCAAGGCTGCATCGCCCAGACTTGCCTGGTGCAGGTTGAAGCGTGCCCCGACCCCGCTGAACCGACGCCGTATCAACTCCCCGTTCTGGAGCAACGCGCATCCGGCAGCCCCTGAGCGCAGTCACGAGCGCGCCGGAAACTTGACCGGGCGCATGGACGTGCGCCTCGGAAGCGCCAAAGCTCTGGACCCGGCATCCTTTTGCGCCAACACCACCCCCTTTTCATTCGACCCCAAGGAGACTCCCATGAAACAACCCGACCGCCTCAGGCTGGCATTGCCGCTCTTGTTTGCCGCCCCCCAACTTCTGTGGAGCGGGCGCGCCCAAGCACAAGGAAACTGGCCGTCATCGCCCATTCGCATGGTCGTTCCGTTCCCGCCTGGCGGCTCGTCGGACATTCTGGGCCGCTTGATGGCAGAAAAGATCGGCGCGCTTTTGAAGGCCAACATCTTCGTCGAAAACAAGCCCGGCGGCACCACCCAGATCGGCACGGAGCTGGTCGCGAACGCCAACCCCGATGGCAATACGCTGCTGCTGGCGGCTGCAACCAGCTTCACCGCCCTGCCCAACCTGCGCAAGCTGACGTACAGCATCGACAGTTTCGAGATCGCGGGGGGTGTGGCCGACTACATCGGCGTCATGGCCGTGCGCAAGACCCTGCCGATCAAGACCGTCAAGGAGTTCGTCGACTACGCCAAGCAAAACCCGGGCAAGCTGTCGTTCGGCTCGGCAGGCGAGGCATCGGCCGGGCACATCTACGGCCTGACCCTCGCCCGCGACACGGGCATCCAGGTGCTGCACGTACCGTTCCGTGGCTCCGCCGCCGCCGTCAACGCCCTGGTGGCGGGCGAGATCGACTTCATCATCGACGGCGCCGTCACCCCCATGGTCAAGGCCGACCGGGTGCAACCCCTGGCGGTGATGTACCACAAGCGCCACCCCGAACTTCCCGAAGTCCCGACCTTGCGCGAAGCCGGGTTTGAAATCACCTCGACCCGTGGCTCGGGATGGGGGGTTCTCGCACCCAAGGGGACTCCAGCCGCCATCATGGCCAAGCTGACCGCCGCCGTGCACCAGATCATGGAAATGGAGGACGTCAAGAAAACCCTGGCGCGCGCCAACTCGGTGGCTGCATGGCAAACCCCGGACGCATTCCGCAGCAACCTCGAGGCAGACCGCAAGCTCTATGCCGAACTGCTGCCGGCCATCGGCATTCGCGGCAATTGAGGAACGCGCGATGACCGAGAACATGAAGTCAGCCTCGGGCGTCAGGCCCTTGCAAACCGTTCGCGAAATCCTGCACCCCAAGTCGGTGGCCATCGTCGGAGCCTCGGGCGACGAGCAGAAGTGGGGGGGGCGCCTGCTGCGCTACATGCTGCGCCACCGGCACGACGGACCGCTCTATCCCATCAACGCACGCGCCACGGAACTGATGGGCCTGCCTGCGTACGCGTCGCTGCGCGACTGCCCGGGCCCGGTCGATCTGGCCATTCTTCTGGTGCCGCGCGATCACGTGCGCGCGGCCATCGAGGACTGCGTGGCCAAGGGCGTGGGCTGCGCTCTGTGCATCACGGCAGGCTTCGCCGAAACGGGCGAGAAGGGCCGAGCGGACGAGGCGGAGCTGGTGGCCCTTGCCCGCGCGGGCGGCGTGCGGCTGATCGGCCCCAACTGCATGGGCCTGATGAACGCCCACCACAACCTGTGCGCAACCACCGGCGTGGTGATGGGCACCGTGGACAAACTGCCCGCGGGCGGCATCGGCATGGCCAGTCAAAGCGGCGCGCTGATGGGCGCCATGATCTCGCGCGGCGTCGACATCGGCGCCGGTTTCTCGTCCATGGTGTCGGTGGGCAACCAGGCCGACCTGAGTCTCAACGATTTCTTCGAATACCTGATCGACGACCCCAAGACCGAGGTCATCAGCCTGTACATGGAAGGCGTCGTGGACGCTCCACGTTTCACGACCTTGCTGGCACGAGCCGCGGCCGTTGGCAAGCCCGTTTGCATCGCCAAGTCGGGGCGCAGCGAGGCCGGGGCCAAGGCCGCGGCCTCGCACACCGCCAGCCTGGCGGGAGCCTGGCCGGCCTTCGAGGCCACCTGCCGCCGCTGGGGCGTGTACCTGTTCGAGACCATCTACGACCTGCTGCAGGGCGCCGTCCTGCTGCAGCGCGGCAAGCGTGTGACCGGCCATGGCGTGGCGATTTTTTCGGGCTCCGGCGGCGGCGGTGCGCTGCTGACCGACGGGTTGGAGGCGCATGGCCTGCGCCCGGCGGAACTGTCGACACAGACACAGGAGGCAGTCGCCACCGTGCTGCCTGCATCGCACCGCCAGTTGCCGTTCGACTTCGGCATGCTCAACCATGCGGCAACGCCCGACCCCGAGGTCGCCGGCGGCTCGATCGGCATCGCCCTGGACCGCGCGATGCACGATCCGGCGGTCGGCTCCGGCATTCTGCTGCTGACCACGCAGCCGGGGCAGGAGATGGTCGTGCAAGCCGCGATCTCAGCGGCCAATCGCTCCACCAAGCCCCTGCTGTTCGTGCAGGGTGCCGGCAATCATGGCGAAATCGCACGTCAGATGCTGCGCGACGCCGGCCACGGCTATTTCGACAGCCTGCACGACGCGCTTTCGGTCCTGCAGGTGCTGACGCACCGCCGCGAACCCGAACCCGCCACCATCGCCCATCCTGGCGTCGCGATACCGGCCGACCTGCCCGGAGGCTTTCTGACCGAACCCGACGCAAGGCGGCTGCTGGAAGCGGCTGGGATCCCCACCACGCGCTGGCAGTTTGCCGGCGACGCCGAAGCAGCCGTGCAGGCCGCGCGAGCCTTGGGCGATGCGGTGGTCATCAAGGCGGTGAGCCCGCGCATCATCCACAAGAGCGACATGGGCGGCGTCAAGCTGGGCGTGCGCGGCGACGATGCCGTGCGCCAGGCTTGCGCCGACATCGCCGCGGCCGCGCAGGCGGCCGGCGCCGGGGCCTTGGACGGCTACCTGATCACCGAGATGTGGCGTGCCGACACCGAGCTGATCCTGGGCGTGCAGCGTGACCCCGACTTCGGTCCGCTGGTCATGGTCGGCGCCGGTGGCGTTCTGGTGGAGCTGATGAAGGACGTCCAACTGGCACCCGCTCCGCTTTCACACGCTGCCGCGCTGACCATGCTGAGAGATCTGCGCTGCCTGCCGCTGCTGACGGGCTATCGCGGCCGTCCATCGGCCGATCTGGATGCCATTGCCGACGTGATGGTTCGCCTGGGCGCCCTGGCGACCCGCGGCGACCGCGTGCGCGAGCTCGACATCAACCCCCTGTTCATCGCCGGCAGCCGCATCGCCGCCGCCGATGCGCGTGCCACGCTGGCCTGACGCACGGCCACCGCCCTTTCAACTTCAGGAGTCTTCATGACCGCAGTCACCTACGAATCCAAGGACGGCATCGCCCGCATCACCATCAACCGGCCGGAGATGCGCAACGCGCTCAACAACGACGCCGTCCAGGGGCTGCAGGCCGCCTGGCAACGCTTTGCACGCGATGACGGTGACCGCGTGGCCGTGGTGCACGGCGCCGGCGAGCAGGGCTTCACCTCGGGGGCCGACCTGAAGGACATGCCGCGCGACGTATGGCTGGCCATGCCCAACCTGTCGGTGCCCTGCGACAAGCCCATCATCGCCGCCGTCAACGGCTTTGCCGTCGGCGCGGGCTCCACCCTGGTGATGCTGGCCGACATGGCGGTGGCCGAGGAAGGCACCCAGTTCATCTATCCCGAAGCCAAGATTGGCGCCTTTGCCGGCATCATGGCCGGCTTTCCGCCGCGCATGCAGTACAAGGCCGGGTTGGAATGGCTGATGACGGGCGACGCGATGAGCGCCCAGCGCGCTTACGAAATCGGGCTCGTCAACCGTGTGGCACCCAAGGGCCAGGCCCTCGTCGTCGCCATGGCACTGGCGGCCAAGATTGCCGCCAATGCGCCGCTGGTGGTGCAGGCGATGAAGTCGATCGCCCGGCGCACCCTGCCCGCCTCGCCCACCGAGCTGTACTACCCGCAGCACCGCCTGATCCAGGGCATCGCCACCAGCGAGGACATCAAGGAAGGCGTGGCGTCGTTCAAGGAAAAGCGCGCACCCCGCTTCACCGGTCACTGACCCATTTTGGGATTTCATTTTCAGGAGCAAGCAACCATGGCCTTCACTCGCCGCTTCCTCGCCCTGGCCGCAGCCTCCGCGCTGTGTGCCGCCATCGCCCCCGCCACGGCGCAAGCCGCCGCTGCCTGGCCGGACAAACCCATCACCTTCATCACGCCTTATCCACCGGGCGGATCGGCAGACATCATCACGCGCTTCATCGCCGATCGCGTCTCCAAGCAGGTCGGCAAGCCCATCATCGTCGAAAACAGGGCCGGCGCGGCCGCGACCCTGGGTACCGACTATGCCGCGCGTGCCGCACCCGACGGCTACACGTTCCTGGTCACGCCCATGGCAACCGTGACCATCGCGCCGTGGCTGCGCAAGCTCAATTATTCCGTCGACAGCTTCGTTCCGGTGGCCAAGCTCGCCTCGTCGTACGGCCTGATCACGACCAGCAAGGACGCCCCGTTTTCCAACTACAAGGAGTTCGTCGCCTCCGCCAAGGCCAACCCCGGCAAGTATTCCTTTGCCACCAACGGGGTCGGCTCGATCGTCCACCTCTCAGCCGTGCTGTTGCACAAGCAAGCGGGCATCGACGTGTTGCATGTTCCTTACAAGGGCGCCGCCGAATCGATGACCGATCTCATCGGAGGTCGCGTCACGCTGATGTACGACCCCGCCACGGCGCCACGCGTCAAGGACGGCACGCTCAAAGGCCTGGCAACCACGGCAGACGTCCGCAACCCCGAACTGCCGAATATTCCGACGCTCGAGGAACAGGGCTTCAAGCTTCCGTTCTCCGGCAGCTGGTTCGGCATCTTTGCACCCAAGGGCACTTCCGAAGCCATCGTCGGCAAGATGGCCGCTTACGTGAAGCAGGCCCTCGAAATGCCAGGTGTGCGCGAGCAGCTGCAACTCTCGGCGCTGTATCCCGACTTCCAGGATTCGGCCTCCTTCGCCAAGCAGGTTCGCGCGGACTCGGACACCATGCGCGAGGTGATCCAGAAGGAAAACATCAAACTGGATTGATGCCCTTCTGGCTGGCGTTGACTGAATGGATCGAAGCCAACGCCGAGTGCTCGACCTGCGATGGGCGTTTGAGGTAGGCTTGTCTCCGACTGTAGGCATCCATGGACCTACCCAACCGCCCATCACGGATGGATTGGCTATTGCCCGTGCAATCCACTTCGCAATAGCTCTTCGTGTCTTTCCACCCCAAGTCGCAACGCACCGCCGCGCTCGCCATGATCGTGGTGATCGGCGTGTGGGCCTACGGCTGGGTGGTGATGAAGCAGGTCACGCCCTACATCGGCCCGTTCGACTTCGTCGCGCTGCGCTTCGCCCTGGCCACCGCCATGCTGTTCGGCGTGATGGTGCTGCGCCGCCAATCGCTCGAGCCACCGCCGCTGGGCCTGACGTTGGCCGTCGGTGCCGCCCAGACGACGGCCTTTCAAAGCCTGGCGCAATGGGCGCTGGCCAGCGGCGGCACCGGGCGGGTGTCGGTGCTGGCCTACACGATGCCGTTCTGGTCGGTGCTGCTGGCCTGGTGGCTGCTGCACGAGCGCCCCGGTGCGCGCCACTGGCTGGGCATCGTGCTGGCCGTGGCCGGCCTGATCTTCATCATCGAGCCGTGGCGGGGACTGGGCAACTGGCAAAGCGCGGCGCTGGCCGTCGCCAGCGGCGCCTGCTGGGGCCTGGGCACGGTCCTGTCCAAGCGCATGTTCGAGCTGCACCGGCCCTCGCCGCTAGCCTTCACCGCCTGGCAGATGCTGCTGGGCACGCTGCTGCTGATCGTGGCGGCGTGGCTGATCCCGTCGCGCCGGATCGAGTGGTCCGGCGCGATGGTCTACGGGCTGCTGTACTCGGCCGTGCTGGCCACCAGCCTGGCGTGGACGCTGTGGGCCTTCGTCGTCGAGCGCCTACCGACCACCGTGGCCAGCCTGTCCAGCCTGGGCGTGCCCATCGGCGCGGTCTTGCTGGCCTGGGCACTGCTGCACGAACAACCCAGCGCGACGGAGCGCATCGGCATCGTGCTGATCGTGCTGGGCCTGCTGGTCACCAGCACGGCCGCGGCCGGCGCACACCGCGCGCCGCTGCCCGATCCGCCAGCGTAGCGTCGGGGCAGGAGAGCCGTTCGGCCGGTCGCGCCGGCTACACCACCACCGGCTCCGGCTCCAGCCGGATGCCGAAGCGCTCGTACACGCTGGTCTGGATGGCACGCGCCAGGGTCATCACCTCACCGCCGGTGGCCGGGTGCTGGCGCCCGCCGCCGTTGACCAGCACCAGCGCCTGCCTGTCGTACACCGCCGCGTTGCCCACGCGCTTGCCCTTCCAGCCGCAGGCGTCGATCAGCCAGCCCGCGGCCAGCTTGACGCTGCCGTCGGGCATGGGGTAGTGCACCACGTGCGGGTCGCGGCCGATGATGTCCTGGCACTGCTCGGGCGTGACGGTGGGGTTCTTGAAGAAGCTGCCGGCGTTGCCGATGACGGCCGGGTCGGGCAGCTTGGCGCGGCGAATGGCCACGATCCAGTCGAAGATCTGGCGCGCGCTGGGGCGGCGCACGCCCTCCTCGGCCATCCTGCGCTCCAGGTCCAGGTAGCCCAGCACCGGCTGCCAGGCGCGGGGCAGCGCAAAACGCACGCGCAAAATCAGCGCGCGGCCGGCCAAGCCAAAACCACCTTCTTGCGCCGCTATGTGCTTGAACACCGAATCGCGGTAGCCAAAGCCGCATTGCGTGGCGCTCAGCGTGAACAATTCGCCCGTGTGCAAATCGATCGCATCCAGTTCGTGAAAGCGGTCCTGCAGCTCCAGCCCGTAGGCGCCGATGTTCTGCACCGGGCTGGCGCCCACGGTGCCGGGGATCAGCGCCAGGTTCTCCAGGCCCGGCAGGCCCTGGTCGAGCGTCCAGGCGACGAAATCGTGCCAGTTCTCGCCCGCGCCTGCCTCGACGATGGTGTGGCGCTCGGTTTGCGCCACCACGCGGCGGCCGGGCACCTCGACCTTGAGCACCACGCCCTTGACGTCGCCCGTGAGCACGATGTTGCTGCCGCCGCCCAGCACGAAGCGCGGCTGCGCGGCCAGCTTGGCGTCGGCCAGCAGCGCGCGCACGTCGGCCTCGCCGCGCACGGCCAGCAGGTGGGCCGCGCGCGCCATGATGCCGAAGCTGTTGAGCGGCTGCAGGGACACGTTGCGCTGGATGAGCATGGGACAATTGTCGCATCGCCCCCTGCACCAACGCGCCGCTGCCATGCCCATCGAGATCGCCAAGGACGACCGCCAGCAGGCGATCGAATCGCTCATGCGCTACTTTGCCGAGAACATGGACGAGCCGATCGGCAATGTGTCGGCTGGCGCGCTGCTGGGGTTCTTTCTGGAAGAGATTGGCCCGCTGGTGTACAACCAGGCGGTGGCCGATGTGCAGGAGCGATGGCTGACGCGCGTGCAGGATCTGGACTTCGAGGTGCACGAAGACGCGTTTCAATATTGGCGCAAGTTCGATCGCCCCGCCAAAGGGCGCTGAAAACACGGCCTCCCGACATTACAAGACAAGGAATTGACCATGCCCTCTTTCGACACGGTTTGCGACCCCGACATGGTGGAAGTGCGCAACGCGGTGGACAACGCCGCCAAGGAGATCGGCACGCGCTTTGACTTCAAGGGCACGAGCGCGGCCATCGAACTGAAGGACAAGGAAATCACCCTGCTGGGCGATGCCGACTTTCAGCTGCAGCAGGTGGAAGACATCTTGCGCAACAAGCTGACCAAGCGCGGCGTGGACGTGCGCTTTCTGGACAAGGGCGCCGTGCAGAAAGTGGGCGGCGACAAGGTCAAGCAGGTGGTCAAAGTGCGCAGCGGCATTGCCGGCGAGGACAGCAAGAAGATCCAGAAGCTGGTGAAGGAAAGCAAGCTCAAGGTGCAGGCCGCCATCCAGGGCGAGGCGGTGCGCGTGACCGGCGCCAAGCGCGACGATTTGCAGGCGGTGATGGCGCTGCTGAAAAAAGAGATGACCGACTTGCCGCTGTCGTTCGACAACTTCAGGGATTGAAGCAACATTCAAGTCGACAACGCCGGCACACGCACCCCGGCATAGCCCTGGCGCGCCACCTGGGTGCACAGATCGGCCCACTGGCAGCCCACGCAGGCACCGCGCAGGCAGCCATCGGCAAAGGCGGCCCGCAGGCGCGCCAGCAAGGGCGCATCCAGCCGCCAGCCGCCGCTGGGGCCCGGCGGCCCCAGCAGGGGCGCCAGCGCCTGCGCCGCCCACGTGTCGCGCATGCGCACACTGGCGCCGTGGCAATGCGCGCCGTCGCCCTCGTCCGCGCACACCGGCGCGCAGATCACGTCCGGCCCCGCCGCCAGCGCCACGTCCTCGCCGGCGGCGATGCGCCCGGCCACGGCATCGAAGTTGCGCACGAAGGCCTCGCTGTAGCCGGTGCCGGCGTAGGTCAGCAGGCACAGCAGATGATGGGCGCGCAGCGCCAGTGTCATGCGCGGCGCCGGCGCACCCCGTGCCACAGCGCCAGCGTGGCCGCACCCAGCGCGGACTTGAGGACATCGCCCAGCAGGAAAGGCAGCACGCCGAACTGCCAGCCCTTGTCGGCGCCGATCAGCACCCCCAGCCAGGCGCCACCCATCAGCAGGATCAGCGTGGTGCACAACAACATCGCCCAGAACGCGCGCAGGGGCCGCGCACCATCCCAGCCACGCGCGGCCAGCCAGCCCATCAACATGGCGGCCAGCGGAAAAGCCAGCAGGTAGCCCGCCGTCTTGCCCATGAACGGTGCCAGGCCGCCCGCACCGCCGGCCAACACCGGCATGCCGACCAGCGCCTGCAGCAACCAGGCCAGCACGGTCAAACCGCCCAGGCGCCAGCCATACACGGCGCCCACCATCAGCACGGCAAAGGTCTGCATCGAGACCGGCACGGGCTGCAGCGGAATGCTGACGTAGGACGACGCGGTCAGCACCGCCGTGCCCCCGAGGACGAGCAGCATCTGGCGCTGCCAACTGGGGGCGACGGCGGGACGCAAGGCCAGCGGTGCCGCAACGGGTTGAGTCATGGTGAGACCTCCAATGAAAAGCGGAAGCCGCGAAGTATCCCGGTTGCAAAGTGTATTGTCAACTTATTGAAAAATTAATTTGTTTACATCATTACCGTATCCAGGACGACACCGCAGGCTACGGCCACGCCGGGCTGAGGCACACTCCGGCCATGAAACAAGGCTTTTCCGCGCAGGATCTGCTGCGGCAACTGGCCCGTGGCGATGCCGTCTCGGGCGAGGCGCTGGCCGGGCGGCTGGGCATCACGCGGGCGGCCATCTGGAAGCAGATCGCCGCGCTGCGCGCCATGGGCCTGCCGGTGCAGGCGCGCACCGGCGCAGGCTACCGCCTGCCCTGGGCCGTTGAGTTGCTGGATGCGCAGGCGATCACCGCCGCGCTCGCACCGCCCGCCGCGCCGGTGCACGTGCACTGGCAACTGGACTCGACGCAGGACGAGCTGGCGCGCATCGCCGCCAGCGCCCCCGACCTCACGGCCGTGCTGGCCGAAAGCCAGAGCGCGGGGCGCGGGCGGCGTGGGCGCGACTGGCATTCGCCCCCCGGGATGGGCCTGATGCTGTCGTGCCTGAAGCGCTTTTCCAGCGGCCCGGCGGCGCTCTCGGGCCTGTCCGTCGCCATGGGCGTGTGCGCCGCGCAGGCGCTCACGGGCATGACCACCATCCCCGGGCTGCAGCTGAAATGGCCCAACGACCTGGTGGTGTCGGGCCACAAGCTGGCGGGCATCCTGATCGAGGTGGATGGCGAATACGACGGGCCGTGCGTGGCCCGCATCGGGCTGGGCCTGAACCTGCGCCTGACGCCGGAGCTGCAGCAGCAGGTGCAGCAGCCGGCCACCGACCTGGCCACCGCGTGCGCCGCCGCCCTGCCCGAGCGCAACCGGCTGGCGGCCCAGCTGATCGATCACCTGCGCGCCGGGCTGCGGCGCTTCGAGCACGAGGGCCTGGCGGCCTTTGCCGACGGCTTTGCACGCCTGGACAGCCTGGCCGGCCAGCCGCTCACCATCCACGGCCCGCAAGGAGCGCAGCACGGCACGGGCTGCGGCATCGACGAGCGCGGCGCGCTGCGCGTGGAGATCGACGGCCGGATCGTCACCGTGCTCGGCGACAAGGTGTCGGTGCGCCGGTAATCAGCGCTGCGCGGCCGTCACCACCATCTCGATCTTCCACGCCGGGTCGGCCAGCGCGGCCTGCACGGTGGCGCGCGGGGGCGCGTGGCCGGGAGCCACCCAGGCGTCCCACACCACGTTCATGCCGCCGATGTCGGCGATGTTGGCCAGGTAGATCTGCACCCGCAGGATGCGGCTCTTGTCGCTGCCGCAGGCGGCCAGGTGCGCGTCCACCTGGGCCAGCACGTCCGCCGTCTGGCTGCGGATGTCGGTGGCGCCGCTTTCGGGCACCATGCCGCCCAGGTGCACGATGCCGTTGAAGACCGAGGCCTCGCTCAGGCGCTGCCCCACGCACAGTCGGGTGATGCTGCTCATGATTTCTTGCTCCCCAGTCTGGATTCGGTACCGGCCAGCAGGCGGCGGATGTTCTCGCGGTGGCGGTAGATCAGCAGCAGCCCCATGGCGCCCATGGCCAGCGCCTTGGCGCCGCTGGCCGTCCAGCCCACGCCGTGGCCCAGCAG
>OFJB01000458.1_pt1 | contig 20231 bp, 13 predicted proteins | sample 1775081 | NCBI WGS metagenome assembly OFJB01 (sample SAMN08195771, study PRJEB24354) | sludge metagenome | isolation source: initial sludge from phenol fed wastewater aerobic bioreactor | place: India: Nagpur | collected 2016-06-05
CGATAAGACTCTCAATTCATACCTGAATTCATTACAAAAATTGTTTGTTGTAGAAGATGTTAAGGCTTGGCAACCTTCCTTGAGGTCCAAAACTGCTATCCGTACCGCAAATAAAAGACAATTTGTTGATCCTTCACTTGCAGCAGCAGTATTAAGAGTAGATTCGGAAGGTATTTTAAGAGATTTTGAAACATTCGGGCTATTGTTTGAATCTTTGTGTACAAGAGATTTGAGAGTGTATGCTCAAGCGAATGACGGAGATATATTTCACTATAGAGATAAGACCGAATTGGAGTCGGATCTGATAATTAAGCTTCACGATGGTCGATGGGCTGCTGTTGAAGTTAAATTGGGTAATTCCCATATTGAAGAGGCTGCTAAGAATCTAATTAAGCTCAAAGAGAAAATTGATGAGAAAAAAATGAAAAATCCATCTTTTCTTATGGTTATAACAGGAGGGCAAGCAGCATATAGAAGAGAAGATGGTGTTTTGGTTGTTCCGATAGGGTGTTTGAAAGATTGATATAGGAGATCGAAAGTACGAAAAAAGCAGGTCAGAGATGACCTGCTTTTTTCGTACCCGGAGCCGGGACAAAACCGTGAAAATAAGGGTAATCAAAAACAATTAAAAGCCATAAAATAAGCTGATTAGCATTTTGTGCGAAGGTAGTAATTTTCCTTTATTTGCACATGTATTTACATTTAGTACACTTTTAGTACACCTTGAAAATGATTAATTATGTACCTTTGTAAACAAGTGCAAACAACAGCAAAACAGCAATATACTAACATGGCAAAATTAGTTACCAAGACAAAAGAGAACCCAAAATTACAACAGAGTACACTTTCTGATGGCAGAATTAGCCTTTATCTGGAGTATTACTTAGGTAGAACTGAGGAAATTGATGAAAAAACGGGTAAGGTTAAGATTCACCATCACCGTAAAAAAGAGAGCCTAAATCTCTATCTCTTTGCTCCGGCAAAAACAGCTGCAGAGCGCCAAATGAACAAAGAGACTTTGGAGCTTGCAACAGAGATAAGATTGGAAAAGGAGCAAAAGCTTAAAGCCGATAAGACCGGCAAGAGGCTAAAATCTTCGCTTAAGAAGGTAAACTTCCTCGATTACTTCCAAAAGTACATAGACAACTATACTAAGAAGGATATTCGTATGATGGAGGCCTCTTTAAAAAGGTTTAAAGATTTTCTTGCATTGGAGTATCCACATTTTGCTATAGCCATTAAGCCGGAGCAGATGACTAGGGAGATGATGCTGGCATTTGTAAGGTATCTGGAGGAGAGAAGTTACGGAGAGGGTGCCCGGGGCTATTTCCAACGATTTAAGAAGGTTATTAAATACGCTGTTGAGCATGATGTTATCACAAAGAATCCTTGTGCCGGAATAGTATGTAAGATTGACGAGCAGGTTCTGAAAAAAGATGTATTGAGTATGGAGGAGATAGAAGCGCTAATGACTACCCATTACCAGCATGAAAATCCGGAAATAAGGAAAGCATTTTTATTTTGCTTATACACAGGTATTCGCTTCTGTGATGTGGTTGAACTGAGATACAAGAACGTTGATTATTCAAACAGACTACTTAGCTTTGAGCAAGCGAAAACTAAAGGCCACAGCTCAAATAGCGGGGTTTTTATTCCTTTAAATGATGGCTTACTTTCTCTTATTGGAGAGCAGCCAAAGGATGAACAAGGGAGGCTTGTAAACGAATATATATTTAAATTGCCGAGCCATACAATGTGCCTAAAGGCCCTGAGAAGATGGACTGCAAGAGCCGGAATTACAAAGCATATAACTTGGCATTGTGCAAGGCATAGTTTTGCTGTGAACATACTTAATAATGGAGCAAATATTAAAACAGTAGCAAGCCTTTTAGGCCATAGCGGGCTCAAACATACTGAGAAGTACACTAGAGCAGTAGATGGCTTAAAAGAGGCTGCAATTAATAGTTTACCTGAATTGAAATTCTAGTTTATGGGAATTGAGGATCTGATAAAAACAATAGACACCGAGTTATTATATCTGTACGAAACGAGTCAAAACAAGGGGAGTTATAAAATATTCAATTTCAAGTCTGCATTAGAAAGTCTGGGCCAATTAATGTTGGAAGAGGGGTATAGTCAGGCAAATACTTTAAAGGCCTCTGATTATACTTCTGTGTTTAATGACCTTTGTAGGCCCTTATCTGAATTACCACATTTACATCCAAAGGTTGTTAGCTGTAAATACTATGAACTATTAAAGGGGATAAAGCTTTCAGAAGAGCGGATTGATATAGGGATAACCCAGTCCCACAGTCAGTATAAAGAAAGCCAATTGAGCAAAGGGGATACTTTCGATCACTACTTCCACATGGATATTAATAAGTGGATATTAAACAGGCTCTCTTTTGAAGAGTACATTTATAAACTGCTAAAGAAAAAGAGGCTCAATATGGCTTTTAGCGAGGGGCCAACATTGAATATTGCTGAACAGTTTTTTACTGTAAGACTATCAAAAACACAGCAGAATTTCCTCTTTGAACAACTTAAAAATGGAGGTTTTATATCCGAGGATAGCGATTACAACTCATTTTGCCATGTATTTGGAGGTAATCAAAAACCAGAGCAGTTTAAACAGCTAGAATGGCTTAAAACAAAACAACTCCTTAGAGAGCTTCTCTTGCCATTAAAGCACTCATTTATCTCTTTCCCTGAGTTGCGAAGACAGGTTCCTCATTATTTTACTCAATCCGGGGGGCCGCTTCAGTTGGCAAGAAACAAAACAATCCCAAGCATAGACAGCGACACCTTAAGCGCGATAGTAGCCAAATTAGCGACACTTTAAACTTCAGATAAACAGGATTATATGCGATTAGCGACACCTAAAAGTGTCGCTTTTTTTTAATCTTAAGTTATATTTCTTAATCATCCCTTTGCTTATCATTGTATCGAATTCAAGTTAAGGTTTACCGGTAAGCCATTTATTAAACAATAAAATTTAATACGATGGAAAAATTAGAAAAAAAGGTTGTGGAGTTGGAGAACATTATGAAGATGGTTGGTCTGGCATCAAAAGAGGTGTTGTCATTTGAGGAGGCTGCAACGTATATGGGTCTTTCAAAAAGCTCTCTATATAGAAGTACAAGCCTTCAGATTATCCCTCATTATAAGCCAAACGGCAAGATGATCTTCTTCAACAGAGTTGAACTTGAACAGTGGTTACAAAGAAACAGGGTTAAAACAACAGAGGAAATACAGCAAGAGGCGCAAATCCGCTGCTTTAAATCAAAATAATTGAGTTATGGGCAACGAAAACTACAATTTAAAAGGATTATCGCTGGCGAAAATACTTCAATCAGTTACAGAAACCCCTAATAAAACAATTATGCACGAATCATTAAAAGAATATCCAATAAGCTCACTTTTGACCGGTAATGTACGCTCAGGTAATAGAACACCTTTAGATACTATTGAGGATTACCTGGATGAGAGGCAAAAACAGTTAATTAAATACGCTCAGCAACCAAACAATAATAAACTAAACACTGAGTGGCATTTCAAGAGGCTAAACGAAGTTATTGAAGCGCTCAATAGTTTGCAGAGGAATAAAGTAGAAGTATGGTTGTATATGTACGATTGTATTCGTTCAGTAGAGAGAGAAGAGGGCCTCTTTGGGGAGATTAGGATAACACTCCCATTAAGGCATAATACTACAAAAACAGCGTGTTTAGACTTTATCAACGAAAAAGCAATTATATGGAGCCTTTAGATACAATACAGATATTCCGGCCCAAACCACTTAACGATTACATCAACTTCAAAGAGTATATAGTAGATGTTTCAAAGGAGATCAAAGAAGAGAAGGCATTATGCTATATAGGCAAGGTACCACTATTCACAATGGGAAACATAAGCTGTATAACCGGAAAAGCCAAGAGTAGAAAGACCTTTTTTGCATCCAGTATATGTGCCGCGATAATATCCGGTAATTGTTTAGGGATAACCTCAGAAGAGAAGGGTAAAGTGTTATTTATTGATACTGAACAAGGGTTCTCTCATGTGCAGAAATTAGCTAAAAGGATATTATTCCAATCCGGTTTAAATACTAAAATTAACTACCACAAACTAGCTGTATATGCTTTGCGCCCATTATCTCCTGAAGAGCGTATAACAGCCATAAAACAAGCCATAGAGGCTCATAAACCAACATTAGTTGTTATTGATGGAGTAAGGGATTTAATATTGGATTTCAACGATATTAGAAGCTCAGCAGAGGTAACCGGGTTATTAATGAAGCTATCAGCAGATTATAATTGCCATATCACATCAGTACTACATCAAAACAAGGCCGACAATAACATGAGGGGCCATATGGGGAGTGAGCTATTAAATAAAGCAGAGGCTGTTCTAGAGGTTTCAACAACAAGTAATATTAGTAGAGTAAAAGCTATATCTACTAGAGGTTTGCCCCCAAAGGATATACACTTCCGGATAAACGAGGCAGGTATTCCCATAGTTTGTAATGGCACAAACAAAAGTGATTTTTATACAGATGAGAAGAAGCAAAATATGATTAGCTGCTTAGGACAATCTTCAATGAAATACAAAGATCTTGTGAATAGGTATATGGAGGTGTCTAAAAAGAGCATTAGAACATCACAAACAGTAATTTCAGAGCTTTTAACTACGAAGTTTATTATAAAGGATAGTTTTGATATTTATAAGCTCAATTCAGAATTTGATTACTCTTAACAAAAATACTGCAATGCATAGCCCCCTCTATAGGGGGGCATGTTTGCGTTGCACCAGATTGCGGTATTGCGGTAAAAATTGCGGTTGCAAAGCCTTGTAAAAGAGCGGTATAAAAATTGACGATGCGGTATTGCGGTAAAAAATTGCGGTAACACCGCAAACCAGCAATTGCGGTAAGCTCTAACAAAAAACAAACAATTTACAATTGAGCCACAACTAAGGGGCATTTTCATAATAATCATCCAGCCAAGGATTGCCATCTTTGGATAAATCGAAACCACTATTTGGTGCAGCTTTCTCTGTTATCCAGTACATGAAGTACTCTAGGAAATGCATTTTGCTGAAATGCTCATCATCAAAATGTCTTTTCTCAAACTCCCAAAACCGGGCTTTGGTATATTCAAAATTTCCGTAAGGGCATACTCTCTCTCCCTTAAAATATTTGTACTGGTCAAATACAGATTCTTCTTCCATAAATTCTAGATTTAAACGAAGGTAGTAAAACTTCTCAAATATCAGTAAATGAATGCTTAAGATGCTGTTTTGCTAATTATGTTTTTAACCCAAATAACAATTCGGTTATTTTTCTAAAAATGTTTTGCTGAAAGTATCAAAAAATCATAACTTTACAAGAAAAGATAAGGTATATATTAAGATGGATGCAGGCAAAAGAACAATTAATGATATTTTTAATGGTAATAGGGTTTTAGAGATCCCTTTTTTTCAAAGAGCTTATGTTTGGGGTGTAAATCAGTGGGAGAGACTACTAGAGGATATGGAAAATGTCAGCCATACTAAGAAGCCATACTTTCTGGGCTCTGTAATATTAAAACGACAACCAACTGAAACGACATCAAAAATTGGTGATAAAAGAACAGTAATTGATGGACAACAAAGGATGACAACTTTGAATATATTCTTTAAAGTGTTCTGCTTAAAGGAAGATAATAATAAGGTTTTTGATAGAATTTTCAAGCTTATTAATAATGATATTGCTCTTCTTCATAATCACAACGATTTTGATTCCTTTAATGCAATTATTAATCTGGACACTCTTCAAGAGATATCTGGTGATGATAACATTACAAAAGCATATAACTTTTTTAAAATCAATCTTGATCCAAGTAAGCTGGATCTTAATACTTTATTATCAAGGGTTTTGTTTGTAGGAATTGACCTTGACGAAAACGAAGATGAGCAGCAGATATTTGATACTATTAACTCACTTGGAGTAACCTTAACTACAGCAGAATTGTTAAAAAACTATTTTTTTAACAGGGACGAAATATCATCTTATGATACTTATTGGAAGAGTATCTTTGAAAAAGATGATGATACAAAAGCATATTGGGATAAAGAAGTAACTACAGGGAGATTAAAAAGAGCATTCATTGATTTGTTTTTCTTCTCATACCTTCAGATTAAAGTTCAAGACAAGGAATTAAATGTTAGAGCAGAAGATAAAATTGAATATTCTAAAGTAGAACAGCTATTTGACTCGTATAAGAGATTTATAAAGGATTATCTTAAAAATGATAAGCAAAAGTTATTAGTAGAAATTAAAGAGTATGCGGGATTATTTAGAAAGAATATTAATTCAGACATTGTTGAAAATGAGCTTGTAAGTGACTCTGGGATTGAACGCATTAATGCAATTATATTTGGATTAGATAATTCTACACTCATCCCATATATTCTTTATGTCGTAAAAAATGTTTCTGATATTTCGACAAGAAATCAGTTGTTAGAATTTATCGAAACATATATTATGAGAAGAATGATTGCGCATGCAAACACGAAAAATTATAATCAACTGTTTACAGATAGACTTATAAATAATGAGGTATTGTCAAAAGCTCAATTTATTGAATATTTGGAAGGCCAAGCTGATAAAACTAATTTTTTACCCACTGATGATGATTTAAAGTATGGTTTTCATAACTCACAGTTAATTAACAAACAAAGTGCAGGAATTCTTTATTTTATTGAATCAAAAATTAGAAATAAGAGCCTACATTCAACCCAGCTTTTGGGGATAAATAAATATAGCTTAGAGCATTTAATGCCAAAAAAATGGGAAAACAATTGGGATAAGAAAGAGAGTGCAGAAGAAATATTATTTAGAAATAGAAAGCTTTTGACATTGGGTAATTTGACTATCATAACACAAGCTCTAAATTCCTCAATAAGGGATGGAAATTGGAATGTTAAAAAGAAAGGAAGAGGAGATAAAAAAGGGCTTGAAGCATATGCGGCCGGTTTAGAAACAATTAGTGAATATCTGAATCTTGAATTCTGGGATGAATCTTCAATTGAAAAAAGAGCATCAGATCTATTTGAAAAAGCAAAAAGAATATGGCCTGTCTGATTTTAAATAATAAAGCATATAACATTTTAATTATTAAAATATTGTAATCTACGAGTTATTTTCTTTTGCATTATATGTTTTGTTGGAAATGGCAAAACTAAAAAATGGCGTAAATTTGAGAGAAATAACTTAAGTTATATGCCTGATTATTATAATAATTCTTAAATATTGATTATAGTCAGGGAAAAGACATTTCAAGTATATAAAGAAATTTATGAACAGTAGATTTTTCACAAACCAGGAAGATAATACCTTGATTAATAAAATCGAGGGGATTTTTAAATATAGAAACATTCATTTCTTTGATGCATTAGTTGGATATTTCAGAGCATCAGGATATTTCAAAATTCGTGAGTTTGTAGATAAAGCAGAAGAGATAAGAATCCTAGTGGGGATAAACATTGACAACCTAGTATATGAAGCACACCAACAAGGTTTATTGTTTGATTCAAATGCTGAAAGAGCTCAGACAGAGTTTTTCCTTGATATCAAAAAAAATATTCAAGATGCAGAATACGACAAAGACGTCGAAAATGGAATGCTTCAGTTAATATCTGACATAATTACTGGTAAAGTAAAAATTCGAGTACACCCTAAACAAAATATCCATGCAAAATTATATATATTCAGAGAGGTCGAGAAGCATGAGCATGGGTATGGATCTGTAATAACAGGCTCTAGCAATCTAACAGATGCCGGCCTTTTAAGAAATTTTGAATTCAATGTTGAACTCAGAGATAATTCTGATATTGACTTTGCAACTGAAACATTTAACATGCTTTGGGAAGAGTCAGTTCCCATTGCTAATGAATACATTGAGAAGCTTCAAAAGGAAACATATCTAAATGATTCATATACTCCTTATGAGGTTTATTTAAAATTCTTGGTTGAATACTTTGGCCGAAGTATAGATTTTGACCCCAATTCAATTACAGATTTGCCGAAAGGATTTAAACGACTTTCCTATCAGATAGATGCTGTTAATGATGGATTTGCCAAAATGATGAAACATAATGGCTTTATATTGGCAGATGTTGTGGGATTAGGTAAAACGATTGTAGCAACAATTATTGCCAAAAAGTATTTTTATACAAATGGATTCCCTACACATCGTTCAAGAACATTGATAATTGTACCTCCAGCCTTAAAAGAAAACTGGTCGGAAACAATTGAAAAATTTAGACTTGATAATGTAAAGATTGTTACAAACGGGAGTCTCCATAAAATTACTGATCCAGCCAAATATGATTTAATCATTGTAGACGAGGCACATAAATTTAGAACGGATACTGCAACCATGTATAATGAATTGCAGAAAATATGTAAAACTCCTACAAGAAGAATCTTACCAAATGGTATTGTTGTACCTAAAAAAATAATATTGGTTTCTGCAACACCATTAAATAATAGGCCTGAGGATATAGCTAATTTGCTTTATTTATTTCAGGATAGTAAAAACTCCACTTTAGAAATTGGGAATCTCCAAAATTTTTTTAGATATCAAATTGATGCCTACAGAAAGGTGAAAAATGAAAATGATTTAAAAGCTGTGCAGGCTGGAGTTAAGAAAGTATATGAGAAAATTAGAGTAAAGGTAATAGAGCCTTTGATAGTTAGACGTACAAGAACAGACTTGCTTTTGCACAAGCAATATTCTGAAGATTTAGAAAATCAAGGAATTAAATTTCCTGTTGTAAAAGAGCCAAAAAAAATATTTTATCAATTAGAACCGAGACTTGAAGCGCTTTACGACAAAACTATATTTGTTTTAAGCAACGAAACACATGGACTGACTTATAATCGATATAGGGCAATTGGATTTTTAAAGCAACCTAAGAAAAGCAAATACAAACAAGCAGATATGATCTCTGGACAATTGGCCAGAATTATGAAAACATTGCTTGTAAAAAGAATTGATAGTAGTTTTTTTGCTTTTAAAAAATCGCTTGAAAGATTCTTACTTGCTACACAGGCTATGGTTACAATGTTTGAAAATGGGAAGATTTATATAGCACCTAACCTTCCTGTTTCTGAAATGATTAATGAGGGGAAGGAGGAAGCATTGCTTAACCTAATAATTGAAAAATCGTTGGAAGATCCTACAATTGAAATCTGTGAACCTGATGATTTTGAATATAATTTCTTGCCAGGGTTAAAAAATGACTATGAATTATTAAAGGATTTAAATAACGATTGGAAAAAGGAAAAAGACGATCCTAAACTTGATGTTTTTGTTGATTACTTGAATAACAAGTTGCTTACAAAAAAAACAAACCCACAGTCAAAACTTGTAGTTTTTTCTGAGAGTAAGGAAACAACAGACTATCTGTTGAAAGAATTGATAAAACAAGTCAATTATCGGATACTCTCAGTTGATAGTAGTACTCGCAAAGATAAAATGCCTGTAGTTAGACAAAACTTTGATGCGAACATTGCAAAGGCTGACCAGCGAGACGATTATGACATTGTTATTTCTACAGAGGTACTAGCTGAGGGTATTAACTTACACAGGTCAAATGTAATTGTGAACTATGATACTCCTTGGAATTCAACAAGACTAATGCAGCGTATTGGAAGGGTTAATAGAATTGGTTCAACAGCTGATGAAGTACATGTTTACAACTTTTATCCAACAGCAAAAGTGAACAATGATATTGAGTTAGAGAAAAAGGCAATCATGAAACTACAAGCCTTTCATTCTGCACTAGGTGAAGATAGTCAAATCTATTCCCCAGATGAAGAAACAGAAAGTTTTGGGTTGTTTGATAAGAAACTTGAAGAGGAGCGAGATGAAAAGTTATCATATCTGATGATGATTAGAGATATAAAAGAGAGAAATCCTTTGCTTTTCAAGCAAGTTAAGAATATGCCATTGCGAGCAAGGGTTGGAAGGTCAAATATGATATTAAATAACGGTACAATCTGTTATATTAAAGATGCAAAAAGAGATTCCTTTATTTATGTAAAGCCCAATAAAGAAGTTGAGGAGCTCACTTTCCTTGAAACAGTAAAAAGATTTGAGGCTTTAGAACATGAAAAAGGTATTCCTTTACATCATTTACATCACGAACAAATTCAAAAAGCAATTCAAGCATTTTCAGACAAGATTGAAGTCGAAAAATCAAAGGATAAAAAAGTGGACACAACACAGGGTCCAAATGAGAAAAATGCTATCTCATATCTTGATGCAATGCTTCATTTGCCATTTATTAGTGATAAGGAGACTCAGCTTGTCATTATTGCAAAAGATGCAATTCGAAAAGGGAAATTTCAAAATCTACAGCGTGATATAAATAAATTTCATAAAGCAGTAAAAAAATCACCTTTAAAACCAGTAATAATCCTTGAAAAAATAATTGGTATTCTTAATAGTTATCCATTAAAGCAGGAGGAGGAGGAAATTTTTCAGGATGTTCAGGTAATAACTCCAAGGGTATTAAATCCTGAAATTATTATTAGTGAAAGTTATAGCAATTAATAAATATGAAAGAAAAAGAGCTGAAAGAAATACTTCGCCGGGATTTCAACTATAACGAAAATTGGAAACCATTGTTTGCAATGCTTTTCAATAAGGTTCAATATTTCAGTAACCCTTCAAATCCATTTTCAGAAGACAAGAAAGTAATTGATGGGAAGCAAACCGGTTTAATAAAACTAGATGATGGTAAACAGCTTGCAATATTTGAAGTTGAAGTTGATGACAGTATTCGGATAGATAAAAATAGACAGGGATTAAGAGAGATTGCCATAAAGCATATTGACCAGAATATCACTCATGGAGCTTTTGTGTTCTTTTACTCAAAAAATCAAAAAGATTATCGCTTCTCATTTATTGCCAGATGGTCGGAGCTTGATTTGGATACCGGAGAGTTGATTAAGGCTGAAACAAAACCCAAACGTTACACCTATCTACTAGGTGATAACGAAGCGTGTACAACAGCAGCAAAGCGATTATTAACGCTAGCAGCTAAACGTGACAATCAGGAAGTTGGTATAAAAGACATTATTGATACTTTCTCTGTTGAATCGCTTAACAAGGAATTCTTTAAAACCTACAAAGAGCATTATGAGAAGTTTTGGCACTACTTAGCTAGTGATAATAATGGTTTTAGAGAGTTACTTATAGATAACACCAAAGAAAATCAAGAGCACCAAGAAAAACCAATTCGTGATTTTGTAAAAAAACTTTTAGGGCGCATTGTTTTTCTTCATTTTCTACAAAAGAAAGGCTGGATGGGCTGCGATCCAAATTCGTCAAAATGGGAAAATGGAGAAAAACAGTTCATGCAGCAGTTGTTCAAAGATTTTTCTGATAAAGCTCATTTTCACAGTAAATGCTTGACAAAACTTTTTTTTAACACTCTGAACACTCGTCGAAACAATGATATTTTTGAAGTAGCCGGATTAGAAGGTAAGCTGGATGGTTCTCGAGTACCGTATTTAAATGGCGGTCTATTTGATACTGATAAACCAGAAGAGGTTTTAAAAATTGATTTTCCGGAAAAATACTTTTATGAACTATTTGACTTCTTTGAACAATATAACTTTACTATAGATGAAAACAGTCCAGATGACCACGAAGTAGGGATTGATCCTGAAATGTTAGGCCATATTTTTGAAAATCTACTTGAAGAAAATAGAGATAAAGGAGCTTTTTATACACCAAAAGAGGTGGTACAGTATATGTGTAAAGAGAGCCTTATTCAATATTTAAACAACCATTTTAACGAAAGATTAAATATAAGCTTTTTTTTGCGCACTCATGTAGTATCAGAAGAGTTGGCAGAGAAGGATAACGCAACATTCTTAAACGAGTTATTAGATAACATCAAAGTATGTGATCCAGCTATTGGATCTGGGGCATTTCCTATTGGAATGCTACAAGAAATATTTGAAGCTAAAAAATTCATTTATCCGTATTTAAGAACAAATAAGGAGTTTAATCCATCGCAAATAAAGAAAGATATTATACAAAAGTCTATTTATGGGGTTGATATTGAGAAAGGAGCTGTTGACATTGCTCAACTTCGTTTTTGGTTGGCTCTAGTTGTAGACGAGGAAAATCCCCATCCTTTACCGAACCTAGATTATAAGATCATGCAAGGTAATACCTTGCTGGAGAGTTTTGAAGGCATTGATTTGAGTAAGGCTGCTCTTTTTGAAGAACCTAGGATTACAATACTTGAACCAAAATTATTTGAGGAGCCTAAATCTAACTATGCTTTTTCAAATGAGAGCAAAGCGGATATTAGGCAATTAGTTAGTGAGTATTTTAAAATTGAGGATAAAGAACATAAAATTACAGTACGAAAGGGAATTGATAGAATAGTCCTAGATCATATAGACAAATCTTTAGAGTTTTATGAAAACAGACTTATTATTGAGATTGCGGATTTTGAAAGGCGTCTTCAAAATAAAATTGTCAATTTAAATTCGGATCAAAAAAAGTTATATCTATCAAAGAGCAAAGAGGTTAAGGAAATTGAAAATAGAAAATTGCAATTAGCAAATCGTACTGAAGCCCGTAAAAAACTTCTATCTTTTGAACATACAGATGAAAGGCCATACTTCCTTTGGCATTTGTTTTTTATGGATGTCTTTGAGAAAGGTGGATTTGATGTAATTATCGGGAATCCGCCATACAGACAAATACAAAAAATGGGTAAAGACGCGGATATATTGCAGGCTGCTGGATATAAGACTTTTAAGCGAACAGGAGATCTTTACGCTTTGTTTTATGAAAAAGGGATTACTATACTGAAAGACAAAGGGACTTTAGCCTATATAACTTCCAATACATGGATGCGGACAGATTCTGGCGCAAGCCTTAGAGAATTTTTTATAACAAAATCAAATCCAATAATATTATTAAACTTTGAGGATGCTAAAATTTTTCCAACTGCTACAGTTGAGGTTAATATTTTACTAACCAAGAAAGAGGAATGGAAGCATTCACTTAAAGCAGTTCCTATTAAAGGAGATTACGATCCTAGGAACTCAATATATGAATATTTTAATTCTAAGAATATTGTTTTGCAGAATTTAGATAAAGAGAGTTGGATAATTGTAGATACAGATGACTTTGAAATTAAGAAAACAATACTACAAAAAGGCATATTGATAAAAAACTGGGGTATAGACATTTATAGAGGGTTCTTAACTGGGTACAATGATGCTTTTTTTATTGATGAGGGTAAAAAAGAGGAATTAATCCAAGAAGATCCATCAAGTGCCAAATTCATAAAGCCATTGCTTAGAGGTAGAGAGATTAAAAAATTTGGTTACGTTTTTAACAATAAGTATGTAATTTTTACAAGACGAGGATTTGATATCAACAAACATGTTGCTATTAGGAAACATTTGGAACAGTATCGATTAAATTTAGAACCTAAACCAGAATACTGGGATTCAAACAAAAGTGGAGAATGGCAAGGACGAAAACCAGGTACATATTTATGGTATGATTTTCAGGACAATATAGCGTATCATAGTGTGTTTGAGCGTGAAAAAATTATATGGTTGTCGATATCTGATAAACCAGCTTTTGCTTTAGATAATGATAGAATGTATGTAACAGCACCAGCATATATAATGACAAGCGATTGTAACAAATATCTACTTACAATACTTAACTCCAAAGTAATGGAGTGGTATTTGGATAAAGTCTCTTCCTCAACAGGCCAAGGAACTAATCAATGGAGTAAAATATTTGTTGAGCAGTTACCAATTCCACAACTTTCTGAAAACAGAAGAAGACCATTTGAAATTTTAGGAGAGTATTTAATAGTGCTTAATGACCCAAACACTCCTGATATAATGGCGCAAGCGTCAAACGAGCTGATTAGCCATCAATTTGAAGAAGTTCTTAACATGATGGTTTATGAACTTTATTTTGAGGAGCATATGAAAATAAATGATATCGAGATATTAAAGTTTGTAAACTTTCCGGATATTTCTAAAATGCTAACTTTTAAAGAAAAGCGAGATGCCATTCAGAAAATTTATTTTTGGCTTAAAGAAACAGATAACCCAATAAGAAATAGGATATTGGTATCAGCTACTCGTAGCCCAAACATTATTAAAAGGATTAATGAATCAACACATTAGTAATGAGATTACACGAGCTTAAAATAAATGACTTTAAATTTTTTCAAGAAGTCGAACCTAATAATCCGTTACTACACATTAATGGTAGAAATTTATTGATTTATGGAGAAAATGGAAGCGGGAAGTCAACAATTTATTGGGCACTATACACTTTGCTTGAATGTAGCTTGAAGGAAAGGGATAGTGACATCCGAAAATATTTTATTAAATCGGGAGATGATAGCCTTGTAAATATATTCTCAGCAAATAGAAATGATTCTTATGTTGAAGCTGTTTTGAGAGATAGTTCTTCTACAAAAATTTATCGAGTATCAAAAAAATCGAGAGACCTTTCTATTCGTGGCAATGCTGATGTACAAGAAAGTAATATGGCCTCTGATTTTATCAACTACAGAGTACTATTTCAACTCCATAATTTAAAGCACTCAAAAAGTAACAATCTCTGGTTATGGTTTGTAGAAGAGGTATTACCATACATAAAAATTAACAATGATCCATGTTTAGGGCTACTTAAGAAGCTAAAAAATGGACCGGAAAAAGTAAAAAATATTCAAGGGGAATTTGTATTTCCTACTGCATCATTAAGAACGAGTAGAGTTGAGCAAGAAGCCAAAAATTATAAGAAGTATAAGGATTACAAGAAGAATCTTAAAAAGTGGAATGACTGGCTTGTGGGTTTTCTTAATGATATTTCGCTTAGAGCTAATGTGTTAGTCTTAAATGAATTCAAGTTTAAGTTTAAAATTAAACTTGAATTTAAACAAAAGCCTTTTTTTGTCAGCGAAAATGAGTTTAAGTTCTATGACCCGGAGATTATAATTTCAATACCAGAGTTTCAAGGGATAAATAATCCACATATAAAAAAACCGCACACATTTTTGAATGAAGCAAAATGGTCTGCAATAGGCCTCTCTATCCGTTTTTCAGTCTTGGATTTTAAACTTTATTCTGCTGAATTAAAAACATTGGTTATTGATGATATGTTATTAAGCCTAGATATGTCAAACAGAGATGTTGTATTGGATTTGTTGTTAAATAGGTATTCTGCAGATTATCAGTTGATCTTTATGACGCATGACCGTTTTCTGTTTGAACTTACAAAATCAAAAATTTCTTCTCTAGGCCAAAATAACTGGATGTGCCTTGATATGTTTGAAAATGAAAATGGAGGTAAACCAAAGCCATTAATTATTGAAAGAAAAAACCTAATACAAAAAGCTTGGTCTTTTTTTTATGCGAGGGAGTTAGACTCATCTGCGCATATTCTAAGGAAGGCTTCTGAAAAACTTTGTAAGACTTACTTGACAAGACAAGAAAGATTAAATACAAATTACAGTCAAAAAAATTTACATGAAATGATTGAGGCCTTTAAAGTAAAAGGAGTTTCTAATGGATTAGATATTATTAAACTTAATAAATTAATGGACTATAAAGATAGAATACTCAATCCAAGTTCTCACTATGACATAGAGACTCCAATATTTAAAGTCGAATTGGAAAAAGCAATCATTGTAGTAGAGGAATTGTCAACCGAACTAGGATATAACATATAATTGATGTTATTTTTTGAGAATTTCACATTCAGTACACTTTTAGTACACCTTGAGAATGAAAAAGCCCCTCAAAATCAGTAGGTTAAGAGGGGTTTCCAGTACCCGGAGCCGGGGTCGAACCGGCACAGCCTTGCGGCCACTGGTGTTTGAGACCAGCGCGTCTACCGATTCCGCCATCCGGGCAATATTTTGTCTGTTTGTTCGGTAAACAGGCTGCAAATGTAAGAAAAAAAATGAAAGGGAAAAGTGCCTGAGCTAAAAAAGAGCTTCGGGGATACTCAATGAGCGCTTTTCATCGAATGGGAGCATCGCATTGATAAGTACTATCTTTGTGTATCTGCCCGGCTTAAGGATTGAATCTGCACTTATTGAAGCCGGTGTAAGAGCTCCGGAGTCCAGGAGAGCAGCTCGGCATGTGCCCTCCAGAAGAGGCGCGGCGGGTGTGACCCAGAGCGATTTGTTTGAGTCGAAAATGGCAACGTTTGAGAAACTGCTGTCGGTTATCAGCCCGTTTTTTACAATCAGAATGTCGTCACACCCGCCGCGCCGTTTAAAGAGCGAATCAATCCCGGTACGATCGAGATACTTTCTATCATAACAGAGAGAATCCCCATTGACAAGCCTAAGAGAGGAGATCTTCCTCGGAGTGTATGGTTCAACAGAGTGGCTCTCCACACCTGCCTGAGAGTAGATTATTCTGAGCTTGTGAACACCGTTAAGAGGTAAATCTAATCCTGATATATATTCAGAGAGATTAATCCCGTTAACAACATCTATCTGCCCGGAGTATTGGGAAATGCCGAATGCAGATATTGCCGCACACACCCTCCTTTGATGGTACTCCAGAGCTAACGCCCTTCCATTCTCGACCCTTATACTCTCAAATAACAGGCACATAAATCTTCGATATTAATTCGGCATACTCCTCCTCAACACTGCTCATAGCAGTGATTCCACCGCCACTGTGGTATATATAACGACCCTCGCCGCAAATCTCCATAAACCGGATAATTACACAGCTGTTCAGGCTATTTCCGTCAAATATTCCGGCAACCCCGGTGTAGAACCCCCTTTCACATATCTCAGCCCCCCTGATGATCTCCAATGTTCTCTCCTTGGGAGCACCGCTTATACTTCCGGCAGGGAGCACTCTCAATAACATATCCCCGATACTCTCTCTCCACTCCGGGTCAACACTCCCCGAAATTCTGGAACTCGTCTGAAGAATCTCACCATAGTGAGTCCTTACCGGTTCAATATATCTGAAAGATTCAACCCTTATCCCGCGAGCAATCATAGCCAGGTCATTACGAATAAGATCGACAATTGTGTAGTGCTCAAACAACTCTTTTCTGTTTCCCAACAGAACCTCCGCAGCATTAGCTGATCGGGCGTCAATTGTACCCTTCATTGGAAATGAGTATACCACACCATCCTCTATTTTAATAAATGGTTCCGGAGAGTAAAATAGAAACTCGCCGCGATAGAGCATTTTATATGGAGCAGATGCTCTGCAATATATGAGTTCAGGACTCTCATTGCACACAATAACAGCGGGATAGGTTAGGTTAAGCAGATATGTATCGCCATACTTCAATCTCTCCATAACATAATCGAAACCCTTTTTGTACACCTCAAAGCTCACCGGAGACTTTATGAACCCTGCCCGATCTCTATTCCCGGCAATTGGTGTGAGAGAGCTGAGATTCTCACCTGATGTAATTCCACAACAATCCCTACCATAATGCACTCCCCCGAAATCAACGCTGATACCCATTCTCTCAAGCTCGTTCAAGCCTGCCACAACAAACCTGCTCCCCTCAAAGTCGGCAATAAAGAGGCAAGGCTTTCTACTTCGGCCACACTCATTCATTTGCTCACGAAACTCATTCCTGTTCAGGCACTTCATTTTTATCCGGTATTTTACTGTTTACAAAATTTCGAAGGATAGAGATACCATCCCTGGTTATATATGATTCAGGATGAAACTGCACTCCGAATACTGAATACTCAATGTGCTCCACCGCCATAACAACACCCTCTCCATCCCTTGCGGTGACCCGCAGCTGCTCCGGAACCCTATCGGCAGCCCATGAGTGGTAGCGCCCAACCACCATCTGCCCGACCCCGTCAAAAAGCACCGAAGAGGTGTCACAATTTATCATAGACTCCAAACCGTGTGCAACCTGAGGCAGATTCATGAGAGAGCCCCCATAGTAAAGACAGATCGCCTGATGTCCGAGGCAGATACCAAGGATCGATCTGCTGCGGCTATATAGCTCCAGAATCTGCTCCATTACCGGGAACTCTCCCGGAAGGCCAGGCCCGGGCGATAAAATGATGTGGCTATACTCCTCTGCATCGTATGCACTCATTGATCTACTGTTTTTTACACATAGCTCCTCCCGGCAGATCCCTCTCAGAAGATCCACTATATTATACGTAAATGAGTCATTGTTATCTACAAGCAGTATCATCACAACAAAAATAGTATAAAAGAGCATTTAAAATTTTTTTCTTTCAATAAAAGAGATACCTTTGTTGCGCTCTAAGCTAGGGAATCCCGTGAGAATCGGGAACAGTACCCGCTGCTGTAAGGCTTTGCCCCGTAAGGGGTTATCTTCTAAAGTCACTGTCGAAAGATGGGAAGGCTCGCGATGTAAAAGCCAAGTCAGAAAACCTGCTCAGGCAAAATTTACATACAATCGAACTTTCGGGAGATAAGGGCGCGATGAAACAATATTTAGCAACAGCTTTTGTTATATTCTATTTTATAGTTCCGGTGCAGATTTCTGCGCAGGATACTTTGGTGCGCAAGCTCGATTCTCTGGAGATAATATCTGCCCGGACACCCGGAATTGCACAAAACAGGAAATATTCTGCCGGAACTCATATCACCTCACTAAAACCCTCCTCTTCGCTGCAGCAGCAGGCTGCCTCCCTTGCCGAGTTCATCAAGTCGGAGAGCGCACTCTATCTCAAGGAGAGCGGAAAGGGGGCCGGCTCCTACCTCTCGGTGAGAGGAACCTCATCTTCACATACCAAAATTACCTGGAACGACATAGATATCTCTTTTCCAACAATGGGGGTCGCCGATTTTACCCTCATTCCGGTTTACTTCATCGACGGACTTGATATACATACCGGAGCCGGATCGGCGGCCGGCGGCGAGGGGAGCATCGGAGGGGCATTGAGGCTTTCAAGCTCGCCAAAATGGGAGGAGGGCGTGCACGGAAACGTACTCCTCGCCGCCGGCAGCTACAACACGCTCTTCACAGGAGCTACGGTACGCTATTCACACAACGGCTTCGAGACCAGGAGCTCTCTCTACGGCGAGAGTGCAACCAACAATTATACATTCAGGAACAACACAATTGCGGGATATCCTTGGGAGCGCCTAAACAACGCCTCAACCGGAGGATACGGAGCTTTGCAGGAGTTCGGAAAAAGATTCTCCGGAAACACACTTCTGAATCTCTCATTGATGGCTCTCCGACATGACCGGGAGATCCAGCCTACGGTTTCAAACAACACCAATCCAGATACATACGCATCTATAAATGATCAGGTAGTTAGGATAATTGCGCGCCTATATTTCAGGACGGGAAGAGTCTCACATCTGCTCAACGGTAACTGGTCACACGACAGGCAGGAGTACAAATCGGATATAATTGCCGCAGGGAGAGTATCGGGCAGATACGAAGCTGAATACTCGGTAAACATCTTTTCGGTTAAAGGAGGAGTATCTGCCGAATTCACCAACCCTGAGGTCTACTCTTATGATCCCGGAACAAAAGAGAGCAGAGCTTCGGTCTATGCGCTGTTAAGGTACTCTCCGGCCGAACGGTTAACCCTTTCGGGTGGCGTGAGAGCGATGTGGGTTACCGACATTGATGTTCCTGTTATGCCTTCGATAGATATTAAATACAATGCTATAAACGGTGTTAAAAACAATCTGTCGCTCAGAGCTTCGCTCTCTCGCAGCGTAAAGGTCCCCACACTTAATGACAGGTACTGGGGAGGGAATAACCTTTACCTTAAGCCTGAGACTTCACTCACGTCTGAGGTTGGTGCTGACTACACCCTCTTTCTTGAGTCGATTAAAGCCGATCTCTGGGTGACATTTTACCGAAGCAGCGTTAATGATTGGATACGGTGGTTGCCGGCGGGGTCGGTATGGCGTCCTCAAAACATCCCCGAGGTTTTATCCAGGGGAGTCGAATCGGGGTTGAAGATCCGGAAAAAGATTGCCGGATGGGAGAATAACCTTTCGTTAAGCTATAACTACACAAACATTAAGATGATGGAGTCGCTGATAGATAACGACCCCGCCATTGGCAACCAACTCGCTTATCAACCCAAACACAACATTACGATAAATGAATACCATAAATATTTCCGGTTGATTTTGTTGATTAACTTCATATCATACAAATTTATATCCCATACCATAA
>OFJB01000459.1_pt1 | contig 20185 bp, 16 predicted proteins | sample 1775081 | NCBI WGS metagenome assembly OFJB01 (sample SAMN08195771, study PRJEB24354) | sludge metagenome | isolation source: initial sludge from phenol fed wastewater aerobic bioreactor | place: India: Nagpur | collected 2016-06-05
GTGCTGCGCCAGCAGCTCCTGCCACATGGCCACCAGGCGGCCGACGTCGGCGCGCACGCCGGCGTTGTCGCGCCAGACGATGGCGCCCACCTCGGGCAGGCGCGCCTCGATGTTCATGCCGCAGGCCGAGCGCAGCGCGCCGAAGCCCGAGTGCATTTCGGCGCAGATGCTGCGGGCGCGGGCGCGCGCTTTCGGGTCGCGCGGCCACAGATGGCGGGCCGGAAATTTCTCGGCCAGGTATTCGGCAATGGCCAGCGTGTCCCACACGGCAAAGTCGCCGTCGGTCAGCACCGGCACCTTGCCCGCCGGCGCGATGCCGCCCAGGCGGCGCTTGAAGTCCGAGTCACCCGAGAACGAGTCGAAGCGCAGCTGCACCTCCTCGAAGTCGATGCCGGCCTGCCTGAGCAGCACCCAGGGCCGCATGGACCAGGACGAGTAGTTCTTGTTGCCGATATAGAGCTTGAGCATGAGGGTCTCCGTGTTGCACCGCGCTCATGCTAGCGCGCTGCCACACCCCCGTGGTATCAGCGGCCTGCGCTGCGCCGCCACACGTCCAGCCGCGACACCGCTCCGTTCGTTCCCAGGATGATGGGGCCCACGGCCGCCAGCGGCGCCGGCGCGATGCCCAGCTCGGCCAGGCCGGGCAACTGGCCGCCGGCAACGTTGTCCACCTTCATCGAGTCGAGGTTGTCGCGGCTGAGCAGCGGGGCGCCGGGCAGGCACTCCATGACCCCCGCCTGCAGCCGTGCCAGGGGCCCCGGCAGGCCCAGCACGGGCCGGCCGCGCCCTTCGCGCACGCCGGCCCACTGGCCGGCCGCCTGCACCAGCTCGCGCAGGGTGAACACGTCGGGCCCGCAGACTTCATAGGTCTGGCCGATGGTGGCCGGGTCTTGCAGGCAGCGCTCCAGCGCGCTGGCCACGTCGTTCACCCACACGGGCTGAAAGCGCGCGCCGGCGCAACCCAGCGGCATCAGCGGCAAGCTGCGCTGCAGGCGGGCAAAGAGCTTCAGAAAGCGGTCGTCCGCGCCGTAGATGACGCTGGGGCGCAGCACCGTGAGGTCGAGCTGGCCCGCGGCCGCCGCCTGCTGCAGCGCCGCTTCGCCCGCGGCCTTGCTGCGTTGGTAGTGCGACGGCGCATTGGGCGCCGCCCCCAGCGCGCTGACGTGCAGCACGCGGCGCACGCCGCCGGCCGCGCAGGCGGCGGCCAGCTGGCGCGGCAGCTCGGCGTGCAGCTGCTCGAACTGGGCCGCGCTGCCGTGCAGGCGCGCCACCAGGTTGACCACCGCATCGTGCCCCGGCACCAGGCGCGCCAGCGCGCCCGGCTGCGTGACGTCGGTCTCGATCAGGTTGACGCAGGGCAGCGGCCACAGATCGCGCGCCGCCACGCGTCGGCGGGTGGGCACCGTGACCTGAGCGCCCAGGCGCTGCAGGCGCTCGATCAGATGGCGGCCGACAAAGCCCGATCCGCCCAGAACCAGAACCTTCGACGCCATCGGATTGCTCCTCTATGGATAGCTGCTTGCGCCCGTCTGATAGGCGCCAGCGGCCGATTTGATCAAAATCGACTCAAGGCAACGCTGAACAAGTCCTCTGCGCGCATCGCATCTCTGCTTATGAAAGGTCTGCGGCGTTGCAAATACTCGCCATAGCTCGGCTATGGCTGCGTTTTGCGCCTTGCATCCCATCCCGAACCAGAGCGCGCTGCATCGCGAGGACCTATTCAGCGTCGCCTCAAGGCAGATCCTGGGTCAGCACCGTCTCGTCGGGCTGCGCCGGCCCGATGCGGCCCAGCCGCGCCTTCAGCGAAGTGCTGGGCTCGCCCAGCAGCAGCGCGTAGTCCACGGTGTTGGACAGCACCTTCTTGATGTAGTCGCGCGTCTCGGCAAAGGGCACCGTCTCAGCCCAGATGGCGCCGTCCAGCACCGGGCCGTTGCGCCACGCGCGCGGGCGCCGCGGGCCAGCGTTGTAGGCGGCGGCAGCCAGCGGCAGCGAGCCGCGAAAATCGTCCACCGCCAGCTTGAGGTAATTGGTGCCGATGACGATGTTGGTGTCCAACTCGGCCAGCATGGCGGGCACGAAGCCGTCCAGCCCGATCTTGCGCGCCGTCCAGCGTGCGGTGGCGGGCATGATCTGCATCAGGCCCGAGGCCCCGACGTGCGAGCGCGCGTCCATCACGAAGCGGCTTTCCTGCCGGATCAGGCCGTACACGTAGGCCGGGTCGAGCCCGATGGCCTGCGCCTGGCGCACCAGCTCGGCGCGATGCGGGGTGGGAAAGCGCTGCTCGAAATCCTGAAAGCCCTGGATGCGCTCGCTGGTGTTGATGCAGCGGTCCCACACCTTTTCCTGGCAGGCCAGGTCGGCGGCGGCGTAGAGCTGGCGGTCACTCATGCCACCCGGCTGGTGCAGGTTGGTCCAGTAGTTCCACTCGCGCACGCCCTCGCTGCGCAGGCCCACGGCGATGGCGCGCAGGGCACGCTGCAGGCCCGGGTTCTGGGCGGCGGCGGCCTTCTCGGCGGCGGTGAGCGGCGCCGGCTCGGGGGTGCGCTGGATGGGCTGGCCCAGCGCCTCCAGCGCCAGTTTTTCGTAGAAGCCGCGGCCGTTGGCGATGCCCTGCAGCGCCTGGCGCGCGGCGGTGCGCGCCGCGTCGCCCGCAGCGCCCTCGGCGGCCAGGGCCAGGCTGGCGCGCGCGTGCCAGTACACCCAAGTGGGGTCCTGGCGCAGCGGCTCGCTCATGACTTCGATGGCGCTACGCACCCCGCGCCACTGGCCGGCGCGCAAGGCGGCGCGCACCTGCCAGGCCAGCAGGTCGTCGCCCAGGTCCTGCACGCGCGTGACCTGGGCAAAGTCGGACCAGGCGTCGTCCTGCAGCTTGAGCGCCGCCTGCTTGCCCAGCGCGGCCCACAGCCAGTTGCGCTGCGCGGGCGTCAACAGCCGCGCCCACTTGGCCTGCAGCGCGCTGGCGGCCTGGTCGGCATCCTGCGTGGCCAGCCGCACCAGCGCCAGCACCACCAGCTCCTGCCCCTGGCGGGTGGCGGTGCTGGCCGAGCGCCCGGCCAGGTAGCGCGCGGCGCTGTTGTGGATCTGCGCAACGGCCGTGGCGGCATCGGGCGACTGCAGCGCCACGGCGGCGCGCGCCAGCCCGCTGCGGCCGGACTCGATGGCCAGCCGCGCCTTCTGCCACACGTCGTCGGCGGTGATGCGCCCGGCCTGGTGCAGCAGGTCGGCCGCCAGCAGGCAGCCGTCGCCCTCGCGGCGCTCGGCCAGCCAGTCGCGGCGCACGGACTCGGCCATGGCGGCGCTGGCGGGCGTGCCCTGCAGCACCTGCATGGCCGTGGCATAGCAGCGCAGCTCGGGGTCGTCCTGCATGCGAAAACGTGGCCACTCGCGCGCAAAGGCCGCCCAGTCGCGCCGCTTGCCGGCCAGCAGCAGCCAGTCGTTGCGCAGGCGGTCTTCCTGGTAGGTGCCGGCCCAGCGGCGCAAGAAATCCTGCACCTCGGACTCGCTGGCCTCGTCCAGCCGCACCTTGAGCGCCCAGTAGGCGGCCCAGGGCTCCAGCACGTTGCCGGCGGCCAGCGGCAGCAGGGCCGCCAGGCGCGCCTTGTCGCCGCGGCGAAAGGCCTCGCGCATGTCCAGGATGACGCTGTCGTCGGGCACGCTGGCCGCAGCCGACGCCGCCGGCTCGGCCGCCGGCTGTTGCGCGCGCGCCGGCACGCCCGTGGCCACGCCCAGCGCGAAAAGCAGCGGTGTCAGAATGCCAATCCCACGCATTGAGCCATTATGACCACGTCCCCCGACAAAAAGTCCCTGCGCGCACGTCTGGTACACGAACGCCTGCACCTGCCGGATCGCCTGGCGCGCGCCGATGCGCTGCAGGACATCATGCGCATCTGGCTGATCGGGCGACCCGACACCGTGATTGGCGCGTACTGGCCGATCAAGGGCGAGTTCGACCCCCTGCCCGCGCTGCACCGCTGGAAGGAAGACGGCGAGCTGATGGACGGGCCCCAGCGCCGGCGCATCGGCCTGCCCGTGGTCAACAAGACGCATCGCACCCTGACCTTCCACGCCTGGTACCCCGGCTGCCCGATGGAAGAAGACGCCTACGGCATCCCCAAGCCCAAGGACACCGAGCTGATCGTGCCCACCCTGCTGTTCGTGCCCTGCGTGGGCTACGGCCCCGGCGGCTACCGCCTGGGCTATGGCGGCGGCTTTTACGACCGCACCCTGGCCGCCCTGCAGCCGCGCCCGCACACCGTGGGCCTGGGCTTTACCAACGGCTTTCTGGAAGACCTGGAGCCCGAGGCGCACGACGTGCCGCTGGATGCCATCCTGAATGACAACGGGGTGGTGTGGCCGGTGTGAGGAATGCCAGTGCGCCGCGCTTGCACCAGCCCGCCGCCATCACGGACGGGGCGGCGTCGGCCCCGCTCCGCTGGCCCGGCCATACCCCTGCGCCGTCAGGATGCCGGCCAGGTCTTGGTCGCGCGACCTGATCGCCGCCTGCAGCAGCTGCAGCACCAAGGCCGCCCGCCGGGCGGGATCGTCGATGTGCTCCCGCCACGCCCGCAGCTCCGCGAGCCGGGCCTCGAGCGGCCAGTCCTTGCGCGGCGGACTGGGGAACGTGAGAGCGGTCGGCAGCGTGCCGCTGGCGCAGCGGCAGCCGGGCTGGCCGAGAAATTTGCGGAACATGTGCCAGTCGGTCGGGATGCCGGGCGGGGTGTCGTCCCAGCCGTCGTCCAGCATCCGATAGGCGCGCAGCGTATGGCCGGCGCACGACAAGGGCACGCGGTTGCCGACCTGCAGCATGTGCTGGCGGTACGCCGGATGAGCCAGATCGACCGCAAAGAAATGCACCATGGAGCGGTGCACGTGCAGCGGCAGCGAGTGGGCGAAGTCGGCCTGCTGCAGCAAGGCCAGCAGGTGCGCCACGTGGTCTGGCAGCCACAGGTCCCGGTCGCACAGGTAGCACACGATCTCGCCGCGCGCCTGGGCCAGCGCGGCATGGCGGTAGCGCTCTCCGCGGCCCGCGCTTTTGGGATGGTCGAAGAACTGCACCCGCGGATCGCTTGCGGCCAGCTCCCGCAGCGCGGGCTTGTGCGCGTCGGGCACGCCGTCACCGACGACGAAAACCTCGACCGGCACGGTCTGCCGCAAGGCGCTTGCAACGGCCAGGCCGATCAGCGGACCGTGGTTGAATGTCGGGATCACCACGGTGGCCCTAGGTGCCGTCATGTGTCGCACCCCGCTGCCCAACCCAAGACCATCCACGCATGCCCATTCAAAAGACCGCGATCGAGGGATTGCTCCTGCTCACCTGGGATTCGTTTCATGACGAGCGAGGGTACTTCAAGCAAACCTACCAGCACAGCGAGCTGGCCCAGGCGCTGGGTCGGCCGCCGCGCCTGCACCAGGGCAACCACTCCCGCTCCAAGGCCCGCGTGCTGCGCGGGTTTCATCTGGAGCCCTGGGACAAGCTGATCTACATCCCGCGCGGCCTGGCCACCTGTGTCGTGGCCGACGTGCGGCCCGACAGCCCCACCTTCGGCCGCACGGCCCAGTTCCTGCTGGGCGACTCCCCGGGCCGGCCGAACCGCCTGTTCATCCACCGCGGCCTGGCCAACGCCTTCTACTGCCATGTGGAGACGGACTACCTGAACGACGTGTCCGAGGAGTACGACCCCGTGGGTCGCGCGGGCGTGCTGTGGAACGATCCGGACCTGAAGGTCGCGTGGCCTGACCCCGATCCGATTCTGTCGGCGGCCGATCGGCGCCAGCCGACGCTGCGGTCTATGTACCCGACGCATCCCTGGCTGGCCGGTCAGGCTCATCGCCCGAGCCCTTGAGCGGCGCCGGCGCGCCCGCCTCCCCCGTCACCGCTCGCGTGGCCACGGCCTGTGCGGCCAGCCAGTCGGCAAAGGCGCGCACCTCGGCACGCTGGGCGCTGTGCGGCGACACCATGACCCAATAGGCCATGGGCGAGACCAGGCGCGCCTGCGGATAGGCGTCGGGCGCAAACACCTCCACCAGCTCGCCGCGCGCCAGGCTCTCGGCCACCAGCGGCGGGCGCGCCAGCACCACGCCCTGGCCCGACAAGGCGGCCTGCACCATCTGGTAGGCGTAGTTGAAGCTGAGCCAGCGCCGGGGCTGCGCCTGCTGCAGGCCGTTGGCGTCCAGCCAGCGGCGCCAGGTCAGCCACGCCAGGTGCGGGCTGTAGGCGTCGGCCGCCTCGATCAGCGTGTGCGCCAGCAGGTCGGCGGGCGTTCGCAGGGGCGGGCCGCTTTTCAGCAGCCAGGGGCTGGCCATGGGCGTGACGGATTCGCCAAACAGGCGCTGCGCCTCGGGCGGCATGCGCTCGGCGGGAGCGTAGCGCACGGCCACGTCGATGTCGGTCACCTCCAGGTCAATCGCGCTGTCGCTGGCCTCGATGCGGATGTCGATGTCGGGGTGCTCGCGCTGAAAGGCCTCCAGCTTGGGGATCAGCCACATCGACGCAAACGAGGCGAAGGTGGTGACCGACACGTGCCGGCGCCCGGCGTTCTGGCGGATGTGGCGCACGGCAGCGTCAATGCGCGGCAGCGCCTGCCCGACGGCGGCGAGCAACTGGGTGCCGGCCTCGGTCAGCTCGACCGCGCGAGTGTGGCGCAGGAACAGGGGCACGCCCACATCGTCTTCCAGCGCCTGGATCTGGCGGCTGACGGCCGACTGGGTGAGCGCCATTTCCTCGGCCGCCAGCCGAAAGTTGAGGTGGCGCGCCACCGCCTCGAAGGCACGCAGGTGCCCGGCCTGGATGGGGCGCGAGCGCAGGTGGGTTTGCGAATGCAGCACGGGAGCATTGATGCGGATCGGGAATCAATAGCGTGCCGGGATTTCATTGGACTGTCAATGGCGACCGGCGCATCATCCTCCCATCGAATTCATTCCCGAATCGATTTTTTACAGGAGTCCGCCATGTCTGCCGTCCGCCTGCTTTCTTCACCCAGCCTGGCTCTCACCCAAGGCCTTGGCGTGACGCTGCAGCCCGGCCAGGCACGCACCCTGCGCGTGCCCGCCGATGGCCTGCTGCGCGTGACGCAGGGCGCGCTGTGGGTGACGCGGGGCAGCCTGCGCGCCAGCGACACACCCGATGACCTATACGTCGCGGCCGGCGAGCCGCTGGCGCTGCGCGCGGGCGAAGCCGTGGTGATCGAGCCGATCCACCTGGACCAGTCCCCGGCCTCGCAGGTCACGCCCGTGGCCTTCCAGTGGCAACCCGCCGTCGGGCGCTGCGCCTCCGCGCTGCGCGGGCTGAGCCTGAGCCTGCGCCTGCAGGCCTGGGTGGCGCCCGCCCATGCTCGCGCGTGATGCCGTAGGAATCAATGCTTAAACGCCCGCCATCGCTGGCGGGCGTTGCCCGCTTCGACCGCTCCAGCAGCTTCTCGGCGAATGTTTCAATCCGCGCCCGCCATCGCTGGCGGGCGTTGCAAGCGCCCGAAGGCGTTGTTCGATTGACCATCCAGTTTCAATCCGCGCCCGCCATCGCTGGCGGGCGTTGCGCACGGTGGGCTATTCCTGCGCCGGCGCGGTGATGTTTCAATCCGCGCCCGCCATCGCTGGCGGGCGTTGCGGGGCGGCCGGCGGCGCGCAGGGCGATGGACTGCTGTTTCAATCCGCGCCCGCCATCGCTGGCGAGCGTTGCGGGCGGTGCAGACAGCATGCCCGGCCCAAAGCTGGGTTTCAATCCGCGCCCGCCATCGCTGGCGGGCGTTGCAAGAGACCCGGAGGAAGCTGCGGAGTTCATTGACGTTTCAATCCGCGCCCGCCATCGCTGGCGGGCGTTGCCAGTTGAGGACACACACCGAGGAGATTGACGAATGTTTCAATCCGCGCCCGCCATCGCTGGCGGGCGTTGCCATCGACGCGGCATGGCTTCGCGCCCGATCGATTGTTTCAATCCGCGCCCGCCATCGCTGGCGGGCGTTGCCATAGGCGCCGTCGGGCTTTTGCGCCAGCGCGACGTTTCAATCCGCGCCCGCCATCGCTGGCGGGCGTTGCGCGGCACGCCGGCGTGGTCTTCCTGATTGATCCGTTTCAATCCGCGCCCGCCATCGCTGGCGGGCGTTGCCGGCGGCGGTGCCCAGCACCCAGCCAACGGGCGTGTTTCAATCCGCGCCCGCCATCGCTGGCGGGCGTTGCTGGCGACCGTGATGCCGGTGACGCTGGCCGAGCCGTTTCAATCCGCGCCCGCCATCGCTGGCGGGCGTTGCCGCCAACCACGGGCGGCACAGCCGACGGCTGGTGTTTCAATCCGCGCCCGCCATCGCTGGCGGGCGTTGCAATGACGCCGGTTGAGTTCTGGCGCGCGATGATGATGTTTCAATCCGCGCCCGCCATCGCTGGCGGGCGTTGCGCCATCAGCGCCCCCACGGCCCGGTCAGGTCGAGGTTTCAATCCGCGCCCGCCATCGCTGGCGGGCGTTGCACGGCACGGTGCCACCCTCGGAGACCTCATGCATGTTTCAATCCGCGCCCGCCATCGCTGGCGGGCGTTGCGACGTGCAGGGCGCGGCGGATCAGTTCCTGCGCTGGTTTCAATCCGCGCCCGCCATCGCTGGCGGGCGTTGCGCGCCGGCGCACCACCGCAAGTTCTTCGCACAGATGTTTCAATCCGCGCCCGCCATCGCTGGCGGGCGTTGCGCGCGCGCTGGTGGTGCCGGTGTCGTCCACCCGCAGTTTCAATCCGCGCCCGCCATCGCTGGCGGGCGTTGCTTGGCGTCCGTGGCAATCAGCTGCCACATTCGCTGTTTCAATCCGCGCCCGCCATCGCTGGCGGGCGTTGCGCCGGGATTGAGATGGGTAGCGTCCTCATCCATGGTTTCAATCCGCGCCCGCCATCGCTGGCGGGCGTTGCGCTCTGCGGCCAATTTTCGCGCCGCGCGCTCGCCGTTTCAATCCGCGCCCGCCATCGCTGGCGGGCGTTGCGGTTTTGCCGGGTTTGTGGAGCGGGCGCCGGGAGTCGTTTCAATCCGCGCCCGCCATCGCTGGCGGGCGTTGCGGATGCCGGCCAAGGCAAACAGCAGCGCGACGAAGTTTCAATCCGCGCCCGCCATCGCTGGCGGGCGTTGCTGCCCACCGCTCCGGTGATCTGCCCCATCAATTCCTGTTTCAATCCGCGCCCGCCATCGCTGGCGGGCGTTGCTCGGCTGGCATGCCCAGCGTGTCCATGCGCTCCAGTTTCAATCCGCGCCCGCCATCGCTGGCGGGCGTTGCAAGCGCGGTAGCGTGCTGCTCCGATCCGGTGTAGTTTCAATCCGCGCCCGCCATCGCTGGCGGGCGTTGCTTGCTCATGGTGGTGCTTTCAACAGGATGTGAGGGTTTCAATCCGCGCCCGCCATCGCTGGCGGGCGTTGCTTGCGGTGGCCGCGTTGCCGGTGGTCGATTGGTTGTTTCAATCCGCGCCCGCCATCGCTGGCGGGCGTTGCGGGCCAATGAAGCCAATGCCATGGCGGTGGAAATGTTTCAATCCGCGCCCGCCATCGCTGGCGGGCGTTGCGCGTGGCAGTCCATCGGCGACAGCTTGATGGATGTTTCAATCCGCGCCCGCCATCGCTGGCGGGCGTTGCGCATGGGGCGCGGCCGGCACATCCGGCGGCAGTGGTTTCAATCCGCGCCCGCCATCGCTGGCGGGCGTTGCCGACCGCGATGCAAACGCCCATGCCGTCCCAAACGTTTCAATCCGCGCCCGCCATCGCTGGCGGGCGTTGCCACAGCCATCAAGACGCGGGCGCACATCAAGATGTTTCAATCCGCGCCCGCCATCGCTGGCGGGCGTTGCGCCCGGCAGCAGCCGGCCCGCCAAGCATGCTCATGTTTCAATCCGCGCCCGCCATCGCTGGCGGGCGTTGCCCCGACCCTACGCGCACAACCCCGAGAAGCTGGCGTTTCAATCCGCGCCCGCCATCGCTGGCGGGCGTTGCTCTTCAACTGCAAGCTCAATCTGGCCAAGGAAATTCGATCCACTTCGCGCGAACACCGCTTCAGACATAGGCACAGCGCCAGCAAAGCTCGAGCAATTGGGAAAAATCATTGGAAAAACAACTCACTTCGAAGAGCGCGAACCCTTGGGGGCTATCGCCAATACTTCAGGTTCGCGCTTGGCAAGATACCATGCGCGCCTGCACTCAGACCACCAGCGGGCCATCAAAATCCACCGCCTTGAAAACGCCGTGCTCCACCACTTCAAAGCCTCGCGTTTCCGGTATGCGATAGAAACGCAAGCAGTCCTTGGCAGCGTCAATTTCAGCGAGCAATTGGCGCTCCAGCTGTTCGAATTTGGCCACGTCGATCTGGCATTCGAACACTGATTTCTGCACCCGCTGTCCGGTGCCCTCGCACACCTTGGCCACGCGGCGCAGACGCCTGCGGCCCGCCGTGGATTCGGTGTTGACGTCGTAGCACACCAGAACCAGCACGACAAGCTCCTACTTTGTCACGAAGGGCAGAGAAGGCATGGCGTCGTCGCGCAGTGCACGCGCCAGCAGCCGCGCCTGCACCAGCGGCACCACGCCCAAGGGCAGACTTTGCGCGAGCAGCGGGTGAGTGATCTCGTCTTTCTTGCGCTCTTGATAGGCCACCACCACGGCTTTGCGCACATCGCCCCGCAAGGCAACACCACCGCCTTCACGCAGATCAAAGTCACCCGCCTGGACCTGCCCGCGGTTGACAAGGGTGAGCGCCAGGCGATCGGCCCAGGGGCGAAACTCTTCCATCACATCCAACGCCAGTGCGGCGCGCCCTGGGCGCAGGGCGTGCAAAAAGCCGACCTGCGGGTCGAGCCCGGCAGCCTCGAGGGCGCTGCGGCAGTCGTTCATCCACATAGCGTACAAAAAGGACAGCAGGGCGTTGAAGCGGTCACGCGGCGGGCGGCGCGTGCGGCCGTCCATGGCGAAATGCTCGCGCTGATCGGGGCGCACCAACAGCGGCAGGCCGCTGAAATACTGGCGCGCGGCCTCGCCTTCCACGCCGCGCACGGCGTCCAGCGTGCCGGCCTCGGGCAGGGCGCGCAGGCTGGCTGCCAAGTCGTCGGCCAGTCGGGTGAGTTGGCATGCCTCATCTTCGGCCTTGGCTTCGCGGGCGCCGCGCTGCAAGACCTGGCGGGTGTTTTTGATCTTGCCAGCGACAAAGCTGCGCGCCATGTCCAGTGTGAAGGCCGCATCCGCACTGCGTGCAAACTGTGCCTGGCGCAACAGCACATTGCCACTCACCGCCCCTTCCAGCCGTGCCTTGAAGCGGCCATTGGCGTCCAGCAGCACCAAGGCAATACCGTCATCGGCCAAACGGTGCATCAGGGGCGCAGACAGGCCGACATGGCCAAAGCAGACCACGGCCGTGAGGTGGTGCAGCGGCACGCGCAGCCGCGTTTCACGCTCGACCTCGATGCGCAGGGTGTCGTTGTCCAGGCGCAGCCAGGCGTCGGGCAGGGTGACGTAGAGGGTGTTGAGCAGTTGCATCGCGGGCATCAAGCCTCGGGGTCGAACAGGCTGCGCCGCGCGACGGCCAGCAGCGTGGCCGTGGCCAGCGGCTGGCAGCGTTCTTGCAGCGAGCAGCCTTTGCAGCGCTGCTGCGCGGCCTCGCCCGTCAGGGGCGGTGGCAAAACGCCGCTGGCCAGCATCTGGCGCACGGCCTGTGTGGTGTCTTCAACTTCCAGACGCAGCGCAGCGGTAATGGGAACGACACGGCGGCGGCGCGAGCCGGCGTAGTACAGCGCGCCCTCGGCCACGGCCTGGCCGGTCATGAACTCCAGGCACAGCGCCTGCGCGGCCAGCTGCAGGTCGTCGCAGGCGGCGATGGCCGGTGCCTTGTGGCGGCTGCCGTGCTTGTATTCCACCGGGTAGGGCGTGCCGTCGGGCAAAAACTCGACCACGTCCGACATACCGATCAGTCCCAGCGTGTCGTGCCACAGCGGCAGCGCACGCTCCACGCGCACGCCCTTGGCGCTTTGCACGCCGGGCTTGTCCACCCGCGCGTGCTCGGCCTGGCCGCGCAGGGTGTGCAGGTTGTCGTCAAACACCTGCTCCAGATGGATCAGACCGCATTGGCGCGGGCAATAGGCCCAGTGCTGCAGGGCGGAGAGCGAAATCGACTCTAAATCAGCTGTATCCGGCGTGGACATTGCGCTAACAGCTATGGTTTTTTACGAGATGCGCGCACCGGCTTCACCTTAGTGGCGGGTAATTCGGGTGCAGCAGTGGGTGCCTGCGGCGGCAGGTAGTTGGCCCCCGTCACCACCGGCTGGCCGGTCTGCGCTTCGAGTTGCTGGCGCGCCTGGCGCGCGATGCGGCCACCGGCGTGCGCCGCGCCCTTGTTCTCTTGCAAGCCGGTGGCGTCTTGCGCAGAGGCGATCTGGCGTGTGGACAGCTCGGCCAGGGCGGTGAAGATGAGCTCGGCCTCGCTCATGTGGTCGCGCAGGTTCTGGCTTTTCAGGCCCTTCTTGGCCTTGTGCTGCGCCACCGACAGGCCCGCCCATTCCTGGTGAATGAGGTTGGTGAGCAGGGCAAACTCCTGCCCCGGCGCGATGCCGTGCTCGGCCCAGTAGTCGGTGAGCTTGTTGCGCGTTTCCTGCCCGGTCATGCGCTGCTGGATCCACTTGTCGCTGCGGCCCAGCTGCTGCCAGGTCTGGCGCGCACGATCCAGCGCCTGCGAAGGGTCGGCGATCTCCTGCATGCGCTCGTAACCCACCTTGGCCAACCACAGCTTGATGGGCTCGGCCTTGGGGCTGGGGATGGATTGCACCAGGCGCAGCAGGCTCTCGGCGGTGGCGCAGTCGGTCAGATAGTTCTTGCCGTCTGCAGCGGGTAACTTCAGTCGGTGACAAGCTGTCACCGACTCGCTGCCCTCCTTGGCAAGGCGCCCCTTGAGCTGGTTCCAGTACTTGCGGGCTGTCTGATAGTCAGCCTGCTGGGTCAGCACCTGAACGACATCGACGACGGAAAACCACCAGGTGTCCGTCGCCTCGTCATACAGGCGGCGGATGGCCTGGCCGTCGAATTGGGTGGGCAGGATTTTCATCACCAAACCCCTTCAGCAAAGGCGGCGCAGCGTAACCCCCGGCGCAGCTTGCATTTGCGCCCCCACTTCCAAGCCCTGCCCGTCAAACGCCACGCTGTAAGCGCCAAAGCTGCGCGCCACCTGCCCCGCCTCGCGCGGCGTGACCGTCAGGCGCTCGAACAGGGCGTGCGCCGGGGCGTTGCCCAGTTCGCTGTCGTGCGCAAACACATACAGCCCGCGCGTGGCCATCTGCCCACGGGCGGCGCTGCGGTCGTGCTCGAACATTTGCCCCAGCGCCTGCCACAGCAGTTCCAGATCATCCGCACCAAAGCCGGTTTGCTTGGCCAGGAAGGATGAGACAAAGCCATGCGCCACATACACGCCGTAGGGCACGGTGTGCTTGCGGCCCATGGTGCGGTTGTCGCCCTGCTGTTTTTCGGCTTCGGCCTTGGTGGCGACAGCCATGCGGGTGATGGAATGCTCCAGTGCCACGATGGGCTCGACCGAGCGGGCAAAGGTCAGCTGTACCGGGCCGCGCACCTGGCCGCAGTTCACCTCCGTGGACATCACCGCGCCAAAGGTGCGCACGTCAAAGAAGTTCTGGCACATCCACTGGCGCGCCTGGCCGACCTCGTCGGCGCTGCCCTTGCGCTTGTCCTTACCGGCCTTTTTCTTTTTGCCTTCGTCTGCTCCCAATTCAAGAGCTGCTTGCGCCTGTTCCTCGGTTGCTGCGGCCAGATTCAATGCTGAATAGGCGCGCTCATGCTGCTGGTTCAGGATGGCTTTTTCTCGCACATAGATTTCAAAGCGCTTCTCGCCCTCCGTAGGCGCGCGCTCCTCCTGATCCTTCACCAGACCGACAAAGTTGCGCACCTTGCGCTTGAGCGCCACATCAGTCACCAGGCCGTGGCCGGTTTCGGCATCCAGGCGCGGCATATTGCCCGCGTCGGGGTCGCCATTGGGGTTGCCGTCTTGCACGTCGAAAATCAGAACGAAGTCGTAGCGTTGGTTCAGGGTCATGCGGTTTCTCCTGGGGTGGTTTCGTTGATCGTGTCGGAAGTCGCGTTTTGCTTGTAATGGCGCTGGTGGTAATAGCCCAAGGCGAATCTGCCTTGATCGGGCAGGGACAGATGCGCGGGGAACTCCGCTACAGGTGCAAGCACTTCACACAGTTGCTTTTCAAACCATTGCGCCAAGCCCGGATTGAGTTTTTTCAGATGCGCGTTTTTTAGTCTCAGCAAGGTGGTGAATACTGCCACCGGCGTGCTGGAAGCTGCGCCGTAATAGCGGTCTCGAATCGTCGAGTTCAGTTTTCCCGGCCCCCCAGCAGAGGCTTCCTGGATGCTTTCCAGAATGGCAAAAAGCCGCCCCAGCCGGTAGGCGGGGTGGGTGTTGTCGGGGTCGAGCATGGGCAAAAACTCCTTTTCTTCACGGGGGTGCAAACGGATTTGGCGGTTCAGGCAGGCTTTGATGGCAGCAATCTGTGCGTACATTCGCTGCTGTTGAACGTAGGGCTCCGCCCCGTGATCGGCCCGCAGGCGTCCTACGGCAGCGTTGAGCCACAAGCGGGGGTAAGGTGCGTTTTCGCCATCCAGCACAGCATCGACAATGGCGCCGCCCAGAATCGGAGGCAATCGCTCTAGATCGCCATATTTTTGGCTGCTGGTTGCCAGACACACCGCTTGCAGCAAGCGCTTCAGGCTGAGGTATTGCGAGTCATTCGGCCCGCGCACCAGTTCCAGGTCTTTGAAGTGCTGAGCAATACGCTGACCCAGATCGCGCAACGGCAGGCAGTGGTAAAAGCGCACGCTGATGCGTGCGGCATTGGGCGTCAGGCCCAGCACATGAAAGCGCGTCTCGCCCTCGGGGCCGGCGAGTTTGCCGCTGTGGATGGCGCTCAGCAATGCATGGACGGCTTCAGTTTGATTGGGATCGTCCTTGAAAACATCGCCGAAGATAGTTTCAAACGGGTCTTGTTTTTCTGCCCAAAACACGGTGGACGCATCGCCCACCTGAATGCGCTGGGGCGAGCCTTTGCGCAGCAGATGGTTCAGGGCCGTGGTGTAGGCAAAAGACGCTTGCACGCTGACCGGTGCGTTTTCACCCTGGCGCTCGTGCTTGCCGTAGGACTCGAAAGATCGTGCGTTGAACGCGATGATGTTGCATCCTGCCGCCTGCCCACCCCAAACCTCCTTGATGACGGATTCGTTCAAGGCAATAGGGACATTGGTTTGGCCTGAAACCAGACAATTTCCACGTACACCGCCGCTTGAAACCGCTCCCGTAAAAACGGCTTCAAGTGCATGGCGAACGGATTGGCGCTCATGCACCCCTTCGATATCGCCTTGCAGTTGAAAGATAAGCACCGGGTCTCTTTTTTCAAAATCTCCCGTACAACCAAAACGTTCAAGCAAAGAGGCAACGGCATTGGGCTGTTTTTGTAAGCCAGTGCAAAATCGCTGCACAGCTTGTACCCCGGGGTCTTCGAGTTCGCCCAGCCAGGCCTGAATGGTTTCGATGAAGCTGGCAAGCTTGATGTCCCCCTTGCTCCCTGTGCCAAGAACAAAGCTGGCGTTATCCCAAAGCAAGTTGGCATCTTTGCCGCTGTTGGTGTGTTTCATCGCCTGCTTGCCAATTGCAGTGACCAAGCGCTCGGCAGGAATTAATTTCCCTTTTTGCTTGTCGCCTTGCGCATTCAGCGCGACGCAATCACCCTGGGTATTGAGCACCAGTGCGTAGTCCACCCCTCGGCGTATCCAGCCTTCACGCGGCAGATCGTCGCAGCGGTCGTAGTACTCATGAAGCGCTTGCAAAATCATCCGCGTGTCTCCGAAAAAGCGGGCACCTGCACTCGGCCCGATTCCAGCCTGGCATCGAAGAAGCGTGGCTGGGGATCGGCCGGGTTGCTGAAATCCAGGTCGTGCAGCATCCAGCCCAGGGAGCGGGTTTCATCAATCGGCGGCGGATGGGGCGTATCTGGCTCGACCAGCCGGAAATCCGCCGCAAACTCGCGGCAGCCCAGATAGGGCTGGTTCACGCACTGGCCCTTACGGGCGCGGCGAGCGAACATTTCAGCGTATTTGATGAGCGGATCGGTGCTGCGCTCGGTCAGCATCAGATCAGCGTGGATGCGATAGGCCACGTCGCGCAGCAGCAGGCTGGATCGCTGCGTGTGGTCGTCTTCAATGTCAATGCCAAGCTGCCCACTTCCGGACTTCATGGCTCGAACGACAGAAGGCATCAGCACCTTCGATTTGACCTCGTTGCGCCGCAAATTCATCCAGCGGATGGGCCGCAGCACCTCGATGCACTGCACGCGCCAGCGGATCTGCGGCTTCCACAAGATGGACTCGAATACAGCGCGCGCGGCAGACGGCGTCATGACCTCGTAGGACACGCGCTCGACCTTCATTTCCGGGCGGGTGAAGCAGGCCAAGGGGCCAGCGACTTGCAGGCAAAAACGGGACATCGGGAACCTTCCTCCTTCAACTGAAAAAGCCGCCGGGGTTGTAAATCGCATCGTCGTCCAACAGACCCCGCTGGTCGTCGTACAAATTGTCTGCATCCACCTGCACATATAGCCCGGGCATGGGCAGATACAGGCTGCCTTGCTGGTGCAATCTATCGGCCATGCGTTTCGGGATGCTGACGGTGTAGCGCTGCAGCTTGCGCATCAGCCAGCGCTGCGGGCCTTCGGCGGCCAAGATGCCCAGCAGCTTTTCGATCTCGTCGTGCTGTGCCGCATAGCGCACCACCACGCTGGCGCTGCCTTCGTCGTCAATCAGCCGAAAAGCCTCGGCGGCACTGCGAAACTGCACGGCCAGCGTGGCGGGGTTGACCTTGAGCTTGTCCACGATGGCGTGCGCATCCAGCGCCTGGGTGTAATAAAACTCGCGGAAATAGCGCTCGAACAGCGGCCGCGCCAGTGGGTCGGTCTGCTGGCCGTGCAGCGTGCTGACGCAGGCCTGCGCCGCCTTGAGCAAAGCACCTTTGGGCGGCAGCTCAGGCGGCACGAAGACCACCACGCGGCCCTTGTCTGCCAACAGCCCTTCGCGGTTGCAGCGCCCTGCCGCCTGGGCGATGGAATCGAGCCCGGCCAGGGCGCGATAGACCACGGGAAAGTCCATGTCCACCCCGGCCTCGACCAGTTGGGTGCTGACCACGCGCAGCGGCTGCTGGTCGCGGCCCTCACGCTTGGCCCGCAGCCGCTCCTTGATCTGCGCGATGACGGCCTGGCGGTGTGCCCCGCACATCAGCGCCGACAGGTGCAGCGTGCCGGGCGGCATCAGGCCGTGCAGGGTGCGTGCGGCCTTACGCGTGCTGACGATGGCGAGCACGCAGTCCTCAGCAGCGAGCTGTGCGGCGATTTCTTCCCAGGGCGTGGGCGCATTCCAGTCTGGCGGCAACTGCACGCGCACGCGGTTCAGGGCGGCAAAGAGGGCGTCGGGGTCGGCGATGATCTCGCGCACATTCTTCAAGCCGCGCAGGTTCTTGCTGGCATCGAAATATGCCGTGCTGGCCAGCGCTGGTTGCGTGGCGGTGCACAGCAGCACCGTCACGCCGTAGTGCGCCGCCAGCAGATTCAGCACGTCCAAAATCGGCTGCAGGAATGCGGGCGGCAACTGCTGCGCCTCATCCAAAACGATGACGCTGCCAGCGATGCGGTGCAGCTTGCGGCAGCGCGAGGTTTTGGCGGCAAACAGCGACTCGAACAGCTGCACATTGGTGGTGACGATGAGCGGCGCGTCCCAGTTCTCGCAGGCCAGGCGGCTGCGCGCGGTTTCCTGCTGCGTGTCGGATTCGGCCTGGCTGTGGTGCTCGACCAGCACCTCATCACCCAGCGCGGCAAACACGCCGCGAAACACGTCCGCCGTCTGCTCGATGATGCTGGTGTAGGGGATGGCGTAGATCACGCGCCGCTGGCCGTGCTGCTGGGCATGCTCCAGCGCAAAGGCCAGGCTGGACAGCGTCTTGCCACCGCCCGTGGGCACGGTGAGCGAGAAGAAGCCCGGCGCCAGCTTCGCTTCGGCGCGGCACTGGCGCAGGATGTCGGCGCGCAGAGTGTTGACAGGCGTGTCACGCACCGGCAGTGCCGCCATCCAGGCATTGAACGCCGCGTACATGTGTGGGAGTGTGGGGAAACCGCTGCGCCGCGCAGGCTTGCCGGCGTCGAAATGCGCTTCGGTGTCGAGGAAATCGGCGTCCACTAGGCAGGAGAACAGCATCCGCACCCACAGCGCAAAGCCTTCTTTGCCGCCGGGTATGGCCTTCAAGTCAGGGACGAAATCGCCCGCTTCCAAAAGGGCCTGCGGGGGCCCTGCATCCAGCGCCTCCGTCAATTCCTGTGCGCTGTCGGCATTGCCCAGGCGCACTGCAAGATCGCTCTCCCAGTCCGCCAGCCCGGCGTGGTGGCCAGCAATCAGGTAGGCCAGCACACGCGCAGCCAGCTTGCCTGGTGCACCATGCTTTTGCTCCAGATGCTGCATGGCCCACAGCGCCCCGGCGGCGGAATGCGTTTTCTCCCGCCCGGTCACGGGGTGTTCGATGTGTGCGTTCTCATCCAGGCGAACGTAGCGCTGAAAACCGGGGCGAAACTTGCCCAGGTCGTGCCACATCCCAGCCAAGGCAGCCCAAGACTCGCAGCCACCAGCACCATCCCACATGCTGGCAGCGTGGCCGGCGATCGCCGCCACCGACCGCAAGTGATCCACCAACAAATGCCCGCCCGAATGAGCCAGGGGTTCGGACATATGGCGCGCCCTCCATTTTGTTTTTCATCAATCAAGTGACTACTTGTCCCGCCAGTCACTGCACTTGCGGCATCACCCAGTCCTCGGGCCACTGTGCCGCTGCCATCGCAGTGTCGCATGCTGTGCGGCGGGCTTTCGGATCAGTCGCTCGGCTCGCAGAGGCGCGTGCGCTCAAATATTTCGTGGCAGAGGGGCGTAGCGCGGGTTGACGGATCGCCTGGGCGACTGGATGCACGGTGCCCATACCCGCACGAGAAGCTATTTTATTGATAGCTGTCTGCGATTTATTTACAGGCGCTAGCGGCCAGTTTGATTCACCATTTGCAGATGCCGCACCGGCGCCAGGTTGATTTGGAGTAGGCTTGTGCCGTCCAACAACGAGCGTCCGCCGGAGACACCATGAGCAAATCCCTGAGCCCCGCCGAGGCTGCGCTGCGCGACGCGGCGCGTGAATACCACCGCAACCCCTCGCGCGGCAAGATCGCCGTCACCCCGACCAAGCCGCTGGCCAACCAGCTCGATCTGTCGCTGGCCTATTCGCCCGGCGTGGCCTACCCCTGCCTGGACATCCAGGCCGACCCGAGCAAGGCGGCCGAATACACCGCGCGCGGCAACCTGGTGGGCGTGGTGACCAATGGCACGGCGGTGCTGGGGCTGGGCAACATAGGCGCGCTGGCGGGCAAGCCGGTGATGGAGGGCAAGGGCTGCCTGTTCAAGAAGTTTGCCGGCATCGACGTGTTCGACATCGAACTGGACGAGCACGACCCGGACAAGCTGGTCGACATCATCGCCGCGCTCGAGCCCACACTGGGCGGCATCAACCTGGAAGACATCAAGGCGCCGGAGTGCTTCTACATCGAGCGCAAGCTGCGCGAGCGCATGAACATTCCGGTGTTCCACGACGACCAGCACGGCACCGCCATCATCTCCAGCAGCGCGCTGCTCAACGGCCTGGAGCTGGTGGGCAAGCAGATCGGCGAGGTGAGGGTGGCCGTCAGCGGCGCCGGCGCCGCGGCCATCGCCTGCCTGGACGTGATGGTGGCGCTGGGCGTCAAGCCCGGCAACGTGCACGCCTGCGACTCCAAGGGCCTGATCTACCAGGGCCGCGCCAACGTCGATGCCTCCAAGGCGCGCTACGCCCAGCCCGACACCGGCGCGCGCACGCTGGCCGACGTGGTCAAGGGCGCCGACGTGTTCCTGGGCTGCTCGGCCGCCGGCGTGCTGACGCCCGAGATGGTCAAGAGCATGGCCGACCGGCCCGTGATTCTGGCGCTGGCCAACCCCGAGCCCGAGATCCGCCCCGAGGACGCCAAGGCCGCCCGCCCCGACTGCATCATCGCCACCGGGCGCAGCGACTACCCCAACCAGGTCAACAACGTCCTGTGCTTTCCCTACATCTTCCGCGGCGCGCTG
>OFJB01000461.1_pt1 | contig 20178 bp, 21 predicted proteins | sample 1775081 | NCBI WGS metagenome assembly OFJB01 (sample SAMN08195771, study PRJEB24354) | sludge metagenome | isolation source: initial sludge from phenol fed wastewater aerobic bioreactor | place: India: Nagpur | collected 2016-06-05
GGCGGGAGCCGAAGGCAGTGCTGTAGCACGGCGAGGCGAACCAACAAAGTGAGACGATTGAAGGCGAATCCGTATCAAGCGTAGGTCAACAGGCCGGCATCCTCGGGCGCCGCCAGGTGCGCCACCGCGTTGAAGGTCTGCAGCATCAGGCGCCGCCGGCTCACGCCCAGCTCCGAGACCGAGCTGTTGCGCAGCCGCATGTTGAGCGCGATCCCCACCTCGGGCGTGACGCCCAGGACCTGCGCGATCGCCGTCGAGATCGGCCCGCCGCTGGAGACCAGCAGCACATGCTGGCCGTGGCGCGCGCGGTGCACCTCGTCGAGCACGGCGCGCACCCCATCGGCGAAGTCCTGCCATTCGGGCATGCCCTGCGGGCTGATCGTGCCCGCCATCCACTGTGCCAGCGCATCGCACAGCAGCCTGAAGTAGGCGCGGAAACGCTCGGGGGTATCGGCCTGCTCGATGGGCGCGGGGTGGATGGCGCGGATCAGGGCCGCGCTGTCGTATTCGTCCAGGGCCGGCAGCCGCACCGCCTCGGGCAGGCCGCCGAGCCCGCCGGCGATGCCCTCCAGCGTCTGCGCGTGGCGGCGCAGCGTGCCGGTGAACACGGCGTCGAAGCGCTGCCCATGCGCCTGCCAGAAGGCCCCCAGGCGCTGCGCCTGCAGGGCGCCCTGGGGGCTGAGCCTGTCGTAGTCGGCCGCGCCGAACGACGCCTGAGCGTGGCGCACGAGGTAGAGCGTTCCCATGGCGCGCGATTGTCCCGACGCGGCGCGCCGGCGCTTGTCCCGGCGGCGACCCGCGGGCGCGCCGCTGTCGCCTACGCGGCAATCATCCAGAGCGCGGTGGCCGCCAGCACCAGCCCCATCGCGCGGTTGAACCAGAGCAGGCGCGTGCCATGCGCCAGCCAGCCGCGCAGCAGCGCCCCCAGGGCCGCGTAGGCCAGGTTGCTGGCGAAGGCGAAGCACGCCATCACCGGCACCACGAGCAGCATGCGCCGCACGCCGTCCTCGCGCCCGATGATCCAGCTGGCGACGATGGCCAGCAGCATCAGCCACGCCTTGATGTTCACGAACTGCAGGGCCACGCCCTCCCAGAAGCCGACCGAGAGGCGCGAACCATCCGCCTGCGCCATGCGCGTCGATCGCGCCAGGCGCCAGGCGAGCCAGAGCAGGTAGGCGATGCCCAGCGCCTTGATCGCCCAGCGCAGCGCCGGCGCGGCCATGACGGCGGCGCCCAGCCCCGCCGCGCACAGCACCAGCATCAGGCACCAGCCCACCGGCACCGCCAGCACGAAGCGCAGCGCGGGCCGAAGCCCCCGGTTCGCCGCGATCGCCGTGGCCAGCGAAGTGTTGGGCCCGGGCGTGAAACTCATCGCCGTGGCGAGCAGGAACAGGGCGGTGAATTCGGCCAGCGGCATCATGGTTCAGGCCTGCGGCAGGTCGTGCGCCAGCTCGTCCAGGGCCAGGGCGCAGGCAGCCAGCGCCTGCCGGCCCTCGGCCGCGAGCGCGGCATCGAGCCGGGGCAGCAGCGCCTCCCACTGCGCCCGCAGCGCGTGGCGGGCCTGCGCCAGCGCATCGACGCGCCCGGGCGCTGCAGGGCGCCGCGGCGCCTGCGCATCGGGCAGCACATCCACCGAGCGCAGCGCCCGCACCAGCACCCCGCAGGCGCGCGCCTGCGCCGCCAGCAGCGGCTGCAGGCGCTGGCGCAGCCGCACCTCTGGCGCCTGCCGCCAGGTCTCGAACACCGCGCGCGCCGCGGCGCGCTCGGCGGCCAGCAAGCGGCGCAGCTCGCCCGCCAGCGCCGCATGCTCGCCCTGCTGCACCTGGGCGGCGTAGCACACGGGGGACGAGAGCGCCGGCGGCGCATCGGCCAGCAGCCGCAGATGGGCGGCGGCGCCTTGCGCGATGCGCTCCAGGCGTTCGGCCGCGGGCACGATGTCGTCGATGCGGCCCACGCCCAGGCCCGCGTACAGCGCCATGGCCTCCAGCTCGCCCGTCATCGACCGCAGGGGCGAATCGGTGCTGAAGCAGTAGATGGGCCGGCCCTCTTCCTCGCCGATCACCTGCCGCTCGCCCGTGAACGGATCGCCCCGCTCGCCGCGCGTGACGGCGTTGGGCAGCACGCGCACCGCGGCCAGCGGCGGCCAGTTGACGTGAAAGTCCTCCGTCAGCAGCACGTCGGCCGCGCGCGCCTGCACGAGGCGCTGCTTGTGCACCTCGTGCGCGAACGATTCGGTGGTCATCATCAGCGCGGTGCCCAGCACCGCCGCCTGGGCGCCCAGGGCCAGCACGCGGCCCACGTCGCGGCCATCGGCCAGCCCGCCGGCCGCGGCCACCGGCACGTCCACGCAGCCCAGCACCTCGGGCAGCAGCTGCATCAGGGGCTGGCGCCCGCGCACGTGCCCGCCCGCCTCCACGCCCTGGGCGATGATGGCGTGCGCGCCCGCCGCCTGGGCGTGCAGGGCTTCCTGCGCCGTGCCCACCTGATGCACGACGACGATGCCCGCCGCGCGCAGCCGGTCGATCACGGCCTCGTCGATGTCCCAGAAAAGCTCGACCACCGGCACGCGCAGGTCGATGCACAGGTCCACCTGCGAGCGCAGCAGCGCACGCGCGGTGCCCGACGGGATCAGGTTCACGCCGAAGGGCCGATCGGTGCGCCCGCGCACCTGCGCCACCTCGCGCTCGATCAGCGCCAGGGGCTCGCGCACCATGCCGAGGATGCCCAGGCCCCCGAAGGCGCTGACGGCGGCGACCAGCTCGGCGCGCGCCACCCCGCCCATGCCCGCCAGGACGAGGGGCAGGCGGCAGCCCAGCAGATCACACAGCGGCGTGGCCGCAAGCGCAGGCGTGTGCGCCATGGCAATGTCCTCTTCGAATGGATGGTTCCCGGCCCCGATCATGCCGCGCGCGGACGCGGGACGACCCAGGAGCGCAGCACGTGCAGCAGCGCGCGGTTGACCTGCTCGCGGTCGAACTCGTGCTGCTCGCACAGGTCGCGGATCAGCGCCACGTCGTCGCCCTCCAGCGCGCTGGCCATGTCCAGGCTCGGGGCGTACGGGCCGGTGCGCAGCACGGCGGCGTCGTACACGCGCTCGGACAGCGGCAGGCGGCGCAGGATGGTGCCCAGGGGCTCGCCCAGCAGCAGGTCGAGCTGGGAAAACAGCGCGCACAGGTACATCTCGGCGCGCAGCTCCTTGCCGATGCCCGCCTCGATGAGCTGCTCGGCCAGGCGCGCGCGCAGCACCATGGATTCGCGCACGGGCCGCAGGTCGGGCTCGGTGCTGGCGCCAGGCAGCTGGTCGCCCAGCCAGCGCTGGATGGAGCCGTAGCCCATCATCACGAGGCCCCGGCGCAGGGAATCGACCCCGGTGCGCAGGCCCAGCGCCGCCGAATTGGTGTAGTTCATGAAGCGGTAGGCCAGCAGCGGGTCTTCGCCGAGGATCTGCTCCTGCCCGTCCAGCGACTGCTCGTCGTCGATGGCCTTGAGCAGCTTGAGCACGACCTCGTGCGAGGCCGCCGCCGGCTGGTGGCGCAGGCTGTGCAGCACGTCTTCCACGGGCCAGCCGGCGAGGGCCAGCGCCCCGCCGCCGTCCAGGCACTGCTGCATCAGCGCGCGGCTGACGACGTCCTCGTACATCTGGCCGGCGATGATGGGGCTGGGCGCGGCGGCGGATTTGGCCCCGGCCGCCTTGCCCGCGCGCAGCGCCGCCACGGCGCTGTCGGCATCCATGGTGAGCATGCTGGTGTGAAACAGGGCGGCCACGTCCGGCTCGGGCAGGCGCGCCAGCGGCCCGTGCCAGACGAGCTTGAGCCCCCGGCGCTGGGCGCTGCCCGCCAGCCTGAGCAGGGCCGGGTCCACCAGCCAGGCATCGGACACCTCGATCGAGGGCGAGCCCGGCGGCGCGTGGCCCAGCCATTCCGCCAGAATCTGCGGCGTGCGCGGCACGAGCAGCAGCGGGGGGGAGGAGGCGTCCCACAGCTCCTCGATGGTGCGCAGCAGGTGCAGCACGTCGACGGGGACATCGGGCTCGCTGGCGACGAAAAGCTGCACCCCCGCCATGCGCCGCGCGGCGTTCCACAGCGGGCGATAGCCAAGAACCAGACTGCCGAGAACCGATTGAACCATGGGCGTTGCGGGCGGATGCTGGGCCTATTGTCGGCGATGGCGCCCGCCCACCGGCGCGGCCGCGTCAGTTGATGTAGTTGAAGAGCGACAGGCGCTGCACCTGCGCATAGGATTTGAGCGCCGCTTCGTAGCCGACGTTGGCGTTCTGGAAATCCGAGATGCCCTTGACCATGTCCAGGTCCTCGGCGCGCGAGCGGTCCGCCTCGAGCTGGACGGAGCGGCTGTCCTGGTCGCCGGAGATCCGGTCGGCCCGGTTCAGCAGCTCGCCGGCGTAGCCGCGCACGTTCTGCAGGCGCTGCAGGCCGGCGTCGATCTGCCCCAGCGCCTGGCCGACGAACTGGTTGGCGCTGCTGCTGTTGCTGGCGCTGCCGATGCCGCGCACCAGGTCGTCGATGGCGCTCATCATGCTGGGGGTGGCGGAGATGTCCACCGTGTCGCCCGGCGCGGGCGAGAGCGTGACGCCGCCGGAGGAGTCGCGCGTGGGCGTGGCCTTGACGCTGAAGCTGAAATTGGCGCCGCCCGGATCGGTGAAGCCGATCGGGATGTCCGCCGTCGTGCCCGGCGTGAGCGTGCCGGTGTTGCCGTTGACGGTGGTGAACGCCGGATTGGTGCTCGTGACCTGGTAGGCGATGCTGTAGCTGCCGTCCGGGTTGACCGTGGTGGCGCCGAAGACCACTTTGTAGGTGTAGGGCTGCCCGCCCGGCGCGGTGTTGGGCGCGATCTTCTCGGGATGATCGACGCTGATGGCGCTGGTGTTGAGCTGGCGGCCGTTCAGGGGATAGAGCGGGTTGGCGTTGGAGACGGCCGCGCCGTAGATCCCGTCGCGCTGGGGGTCGAACATCAGCGCGGCATGGCCGTCGAACTGGGACGCGATGGCACTGCCCTGGCTGGCGTTCTGGCCGGGCAGGCCCTTGAACAGGTAGTCCGGCGCCCCCGGCAGCGGCCCGACGAAGGGCGAGAGCGCGCTGCCCAGCGCGCCCAGCAGCGGCATGCCGTTGACGTCCTTGCGGTTGATGACGTCCTTGAGCTGATCCTGCAGGCTCTGGATCTGCATGGCGTAGGTCTGGCGGTCCTGCGGCGTCAGGGTGCCCCCGCCCGAGGCGACCACGGCCTGCCGGATCTCCTGCACCAGGCCCACCGCGTCGCCCAGCGTCGATTCCGCCTGCGACACGTTGCCCTTCTGCACTTCGAGCTGGCGCTGCTCGGCCTGGATGCGCGCGATGCGCGTCATCGCCCTCTCGGCCTGGGCGGCGGCCACCGGGTCGTCGCTGGGGCGCACCACGCGCTTGCCGCTGGTGAGGTTCTCCTGCAGATCGACCAGGCTCTTTTGCCGTGCGCTCAGGTTCTGCATGGCGCTGTCGTACATGTTGGCCGTGCCGACGCGATAAAAATTGTCTGCCATGGCTCTCTCCCCTATCGGCTGACGATCGAGATCAGGCTGTCGAAAATGTTCTGCGCCACCTGCAGGACCTTGGCCGACGCCTGGTAGGCCTGCTGGTACTGGATCAGCTTGGCGGCCTCCTCGTCCAGGTTGACGCCCGAGACCGCGGTGCGGCTGGCTTCCAGGTTGTTGGCGATCGAGCCGGAGACCTGCGCGGCGTACTGCGCGCTCTGCGTGCGCGTGCCCACCTGCGCCATGAGGCTGGCGTAGCCGTCGGACAGGCTGGAATCGTCGAACAGCTTGGCGTCGCGCAGGTTCATCAGCGCCTTGGCGTTGCCCGCGTCGCGCGTGTACCAGTCGCCGTACTGCGGATCGGCGGCGTTGCCCACATCGACCGTGTCTCCCGCATGGGGCGTGCCCTGCAGCGTGATGGACCAGCCGTTGATGTTGATCGGCTGGCCGGGCACGTAGGTCTGGCCCGCCAGCAGCGTGGTGGGCGGCGCGCTGCCGCGGTCGAGCACGTCGAACGTGCCGGCGGCGGTGAAGCTGAGCTGGATGCCGCCGGGAAAGGCCGGCGGGCTGGCGGCATCGCCCAGCGGCGGGGCCACGAAGCCCGGCCCGGTGGCCTTCAGGTCCGCCAGCTGCAGCGTGCCCGTGTTGGACGTGCCCATCTGCGCGTTGATGGGATTGGCCGCGGCCAGGTCGCGCGGCGACTTCACGAGCGACTGGATGCTGGAGGCCGCGCTCGAAAACGGCTTGAACAGCACGCGCTCGCCGGCCACGCCGACGCTGGTGAACTGGAAGTTCAGGCCGTCGACCACCTGCCCGGTGGAGAAGTTGGCCACGTTCGTCGTCTGGCCGTCCGACAGGCGCACCACCACCCCGCCGGGCGGCGTGGTGAAGCGCACCTCGTAGTCCGAGGCGGCGAAGGCCGCCGGATTGGTGAAGGTGACGGTGCCCGCCGTCGCCGGATTGCTGCTGTAGCCGGGCATGCTCGTGGGCAGCGAAAACAGGGGGCCGCCCGCGGTGCCGTCGAGCGTGAGGCCGAGCTGCTGCTGGGTGTTGAGCGTCGTGCCCATGCCCATGGCCATGCGGCCGAGCAGGTTGCCGGCATCGGTCAGGTCGTTGTTGGCGAAGTGCATCAGGCCGGTGACCTCGCCGCCGCCCAGCAGGTCGCTCGTCAGCTCGATGGGGCTGCCGTTGGGCGGCGTGAAATAGAGCGCGCGCTGGCCGCTGCCCGGGAACAGCTGGGATTCGCGCACCGAGAGCGTGGCCGGCGTCGCGCCCAGCACCAACGCCTGGCTGCCGCCGACGAACACGCCCATGGTGCCGTCGTCGGCCGGGATCTGCGTGGTCTGGATGTACTGGTTGAGCTCGCGGATCAGCTGGTCGCGCTGGTCCAGCAGGTCGTTGGGGGTCTGCCCGTTGCCCTTGGCGCTGGCGATCTGCTCGTTCACGGCGGCGATGTTCTTGGCCAGCGTGTTGATGTGGTCCATGTCGCTGCCCAGCTGCTGATCGACCGCGTAGCCCAGCTCCTGCAGCTGCTGGGCCGACGAGCGCATGCGCGCCGCCGTCTCGTCCATGCGCGTGAGCGAGACGGTGCGCGCGGTGATGTCGGTGGGCGAGGTGACGACATCGCCGAGCGAGTTGAGCATGTCGCTGATCGAGGCGCCCAGGCCCTGGGTGCCGCCGGTGAAGATGTTCTGCAGCTGCAGCAGGCGCTGCGCGCGCACGTTGTCCCCGGACTGCACCGACTGGGCGGCGGCCGCCTGGCGCGTGAGCAATTCATCCTGCTGGCGCAGCACCGTGGCGACGCTCACGCCCTTGCCGATGTAGCCCCCGCCGGTGAACTGCCCCTGCACCGGCTCCAGCACCACCTGCTGGCGCGAATACCCCGGCACGTTGACGTTGGAGATGTTGTGGCCCGCGGTCTGCAAGGCCACCTGGTTGGCCATCAGGGCGCGGGCGCCGACGTCGAGCAAGCCGCTCATGGTTCAGCCTCCCTCATGCCTGCATGCCGCCGCCCGGGCGCGCCACGGCCATGGTGCTCTGGATCGCGCGGCTGAGCTTGCTTGCGTAATTCGGGTCGGTGGCGTAGCCGGCGCGCTGCAGTTCGGCCGCCCAGCCCTGTACCGAGTCGACCCTGGCCAGCGCCTTTTCGTAGCGCGGGTTCTCGGTGATGAGGCGCGCGTAGTCGCGAAACGACTCTTCGTAGGAATCGTAGGCGCGGAACTTCGCCACCACCTTGTGCGGCGTGCCATCGACGTATTCGGTGGTCGTGACCTCGGCCACCTTGCCCGTCCAGCCGCCCGTGGCCTTGATGCCGAACAGGTTGTAGGAGTTGGCGCCGTCGGCGGTGCGGATCGCGCTCTTGCCCCAGCCGGTCTCGTGGCCCGCCTGGCCGAGCATGAAGGCCGCCGGGATGCCGCTGGCCTGCGCCACGCGCTCGGCGGCGGCGCGGTGCTGCTGCACGAAATCGTCGCGCCCCTTGGATGGCGCGACCGGCGCGGCGCCGGCAAAGCTGAAGGTGCTCTTGGCCAGGCCCCCGGTGGCGGGCAGGCTCGCGGCGCGGCTGGCGCCCACCTGGCGCGAGAGCTCGCGCTCGATCATCGCGGCCAGGCCCCCGGGCTGGCCCGCCATCTGCACCGACATCTGCTGGTCGAACAGGTCCGTGGCCAGGCCGCCTTCGCCGCCGCTGCCCGGATCGAGCTGCTTGGTCGATTCGCGCATGCTCTTGAGCAGCTCGCGCATGAAGAGCGATTCGAGCTGGCGCGACGCCTGCGCCAGCGCCGCGCGCCGGGCCGCCGGATCGTCCTTGCCCGCCTGCAGCTTGAGGGCGTTCAGGCCCCGGCCATCGACGGCGAGGCCCGTGGTGGCGAGCGCTGTCGTCGGGGCCGCCATGTCAGATCACCTCCAGCTCCGCGTTGAGCGCGCCCGCGGCCTTGATGGCCTGCAGGATGGCCAGCAGGTCCTGCGGCGTGGCGCCCAGCGCGTTGAGCGAGCGCACCACGTCCGCGAGCTGCGGCGACGCGGGCATCTGCTGCACCTGCCCGCCCTGCTGCTGGATGGTGATGGCGCTTTGCTGCGCCACCACGGTCTGGCCCTGCGAGAACGCGTTGGGCTGGCTGATCACGGGCGTGCTGCTGATCGTCACCGAGAGGTTGCCGTGCGCGATCGCGCAGGGGCCGAGCGTCACCGCCTGGTTGAGCACCACCGAGCCGGTGCGCGCATTGATCACCACCTTGGCCGCGGGCGTCGAATCGGGCAGCGGCAGCTCCTCGATTTCCGCGATGAAGGAGACGCGCGATCCCGGGTCGCGCGGCGCCCGCACCTGCACGGTGCGCCCATCGAGCGCGGTGGCCGTGCCCGGGCCCGAGCGGGCGTTGATCGCCAGCGCCACCTTGCGCGCCATCTGGAAGTCCGACGCCTCCAGGCCCAGGGTGATGGTGTCGCCCTCGTCCAGCGGCGTGGGCACGCTGCGCTCCACCTGCGCGCCGTCCGGGATGCGGCCCGCGCTCAAGTGGTTGATCTGCACCTTGGAGCCGCCGGCCGAGGCGCCCGCGCCGCCCACCACCAGGTTGCCTTGCGCCAGCGCGTAGATCTGCCCGTCGGCGCCGCGCAGCGGCGTGGCGATGAGCGTGCCGCCCCGCAGGGACTTGGCGTTGCCGATGGAAGAGACCACCACGTCGATCGACTGCCCCGGCTTGGCGAACGCGGGCAGCTCCGCGGTGACGACGACGGTCGCCACGTTCTTGAGCTGCGGCGCGGTCGTGCCCGGCGGCAGGGAGATGCCCATCTGCTGCAGGTAGTTGGCCATGGCCTGGGCCGTGAAGGGCATCTGCGTGGACTGGTCGCCCGTGCCATCGAGCCCCACCACCAGGCCATAGCCCGAGAGCTGGTTGCTGCGCACGCCCTGCACCGCCGCGATCTCCTTGATCCGCGCGGCCTGCGCGGGCAGCGCCCACGCCAGCGCCAGCAGGAAAGGCAGCAGCCAATGCACGCAGCGGGACGAAGACAGGGGTTTCATGCGCCCATTGTGGCCAGCCGGTGTGATTTCTAAAGGGCGATAAGTCGGGTATTCGGGCGGTTTTTGGCGGTTTGCCGCCACACTGCGAGCCCCTTGAAAACAAGCATCAAAAACGGCTCTAACGCTTACCCATCAAGCGCGAGCAGCTATGGATTCAAGAGAATCAGCGGCGGGCCTTGGCGCGCGGCGCCCCGGCGGCCTTGGCGGCCTGCACCGGCGCGGGGCGGCGCAGGCAGTAGTAGAAGCCGTTGGGCACGCTGGCGATGAAATTGGGCCGCACGCGCGAGTCGCCGTCCTGCGCCAGCGCGGTGTCGTACAGGCCGCTTTGCACGTGGTAGATGCCGCCCTCGCGCAGCGCCACGCCGCCGCCGTAGAAGCCGTCCGCCTCGGCCGCCTCCAGCTCCTGCGCCGTGGGCAGCTCGGCGCCCTGCGAGGCGCAGTAGCGCATCGCCACGTCGCGCGAGACCAGGCGGTCCGCATGCCCCGGCGCCGGCGCGATCCACTCGCCCGCGGACGCCGGCCGGCGGTGCGGCGTGAAGCGCGCGCCCTCGAAGTAGTCGAACACCGCGCTCGCCAGCGTCTGCGCCAGCACGTTGACCGGCACGGTGGCCGAGAAGCTCTGGGAGGCCCCGCTCTTGAGCTTGACCAGCGTGACCGTGGCCTGCACCAGCGTGCCTTCGAGCCGGGTGTAGGTGATGTAGGCGGCGAGCTGGATGCGGTCCACCTGCTTCTTGAGCTCATCGAGCACGATGGGGCGCTGCAGCTGCTGCGGCGTGATGTCGGCGAAGTCGAAGCGCAGCTTGGGGTTGGCGATGCCGCGCTGGCGCGCCAGCGCATCCAGCTCGGCGATGAACTGCACGTTCAGGCTGCGCCCCAGCTCACCCAGCGCCGTCTGCTGGTGGTGCGCCTGCAGGTTGTCCACGGCCTGCAGCGCGGCGGTGAGCTTTTCCGGATCGCCCTTGCCCGCATGCAGGTCGGCGAAGGCCTGGCGGTCCTGCGCGTACTCGGCCAGGTCGGCCGCGCGGATCACCGGGATGTTGGGCCAGACGGTGAAGCGCTGCGCCGCCGGATCGCGGAAATCCTGCGCGCCGGCGGCCAACGCCAAGGTGCCCAGCACCAGCGCCACCATCCAGGAGCCCCATCTGCTGCCCGCGCCGCGCATGCCTGGCCCCGCGCTTCAGAACGGGGTGATCGAGTTGAACGCCCGCGCCAGCCACCCCATGGCCTGCGCCTCGGCCTGCTCGCCCAGCCCGCGCGAGATCACGCGCACGTTGGCCACGTACTGCGAATCGATCACGCTGCCCGCGTGCCCGCCGGTGCCGGGACGCAGATTGCGCGGATCGACGATGCCCGAAAAGCGCAGCACGTCCACGCTGCGGTTCACGCCCACCTGCTTCTCGCCGGTGATCACCAGGTTGCCGTTGGGCAGCACCTCCGAGACGATGGTCGTGACGCTGCTCGTGAACTGGTTGCTGCTGCTGGTGTTGCCCTTGCCCGCGAAGTCGCTGGTGTAGCCCGCGCCCATGGCGGTGCGCCCGAGGATGCTCGACGGCACCAGGGGCAGGGCCGTGATGCCGCCTTCGTTCTTGGACGTCTTGCCCACGTTGGACTGGCTGTTCTGCTTGGCGTCGATCTTCTCGTTGATCAGGATGGTGACGAGGTCGCCGACGAAGCGCGCGCGCGCGTCCTCCATCGGCGGGCGGTAGGTGGCCGCGCTGAACAGGCTGCCCGAGGCCGGGCCGCTGGCCTGGGGCGGCGGCGACAGGTGCGGCGGCTCGGTGGGCAGCACGTCGATGGGCGGCGGCGGATTGACGCTCGCGCAGCCGGCGGCCAGCAGCGCCAGCACAGTGCAGAGCAAGTGGGCAAGCACGCGCATGATGGCTCTCCCTTCGGCGCTCAGAGCTGGGACAGGCGCGCCAGCATCTGGTCGCTGGTCTGCACCGCCTTGGAGTTGAGGTCGTAGGCGCGCTGCGTCTGGATCATGCTGATCAGCTCCTCGACCACGTTGACGTTGGAGTTCTCCAGGAAGCCCTGCTTGATGATCCCCATGCCGTTGGTGCCGGGCTGCGCCTCCTGCGGGGTGCCCGAGGCCGCCGACTCCTTGTACAGGTTCTGCCCCACGGGCTCCAGGCCCGGCGGGTTGATGAAGCTGGCCATCATGAGCTGCCCGAGCTGCTGCGGTGCCGTGTTGCCGGCGACGACGGCCGAGACCGTGCCGTCCTGCGCGATGCTGAGGCTCGTGGTGTTGGGCGGCACGGTGATGCCCGGAGCCACCGGCAGGCCGTTGGCGGTGACCATGCGGCCCTGGGAATCGACCTGGAAGGACCCGTCGCGGGTGTAGGCCGTCGTCCCGTCGGGCATGGTGATTTCCAGGAAGCCCTTGCCGTCGATGGCCACGTCCAGGTTGTTGTCGGTCTGCTGCAGGCTGCCCTGCGTGAACTTGCGGCTGGTGGCCACCACGTTCACGCCCAGCCCCTCGTGCAGGCCGGTGGGCAGCTGGTTCTGCTCGTCGGCCTGCGCGCCCACCTGGCGCAGGTTCTGGTAGACCAGATCCTCGAACACCGCGTTGTTGCGCTTGAAGCCGGTGGTCGAGACGTTGGCCAGGTTGTGCGAAATGACGTCCAGCTGGGTCTGCTGCGCCGTCATGCCGGTCTTGGCGATCCACAGGGAATTCATCATGGCGTTGGGTCCTTATCCATTCATGCTGAGCAGCCGTCCGGCGCTCTTGTCGTCGCTCTCGGCCGTCTCCAGCAGCTTCATCTGCTGCTCGAACTGGCGCGCCGCCGCGATCATCCCGACCATGCACTCCACCGCGTTCACGTTGGAGCCTTCGAGCATGCCCGAGCGCAGTTGCGCGTTCGGGTCCTGCGGCAGCGGGTCGCCGCTGGCCGTGCGGAACAGGCCGTCGTCGCCGCGCTTGAGCGGCGCATCGGCGGTCTCGGTGGCGAGCTTCAGGCGGCCGATGGCCTGCGCGGGCTGGCCCTGCACCTGCGCGGTGATGGTGCCGTCGCCGCCGAGCACGATGTCCGCGCCCTGCGGGATGTCGATGGGCGCGCCACCGTCGGAGAGCACGGGCAGGCCGTTGCCCGTCACGAGCTGGCCCTGCGCCGTCACCTGGAAATTGCCCGCCCGCGTGTACGCCTCGGTGCCATCGAGCCCCTGTACGGCGAACCAGGCCTTGCCCACGGCCATCGCGTCCAGCGGGCGGTCGGTGGTCTGCGCCGGGCCGGCGTTGGTGCTGTGGCCCGAGGTCGCCTCCAGCGCGAACACCCGGGTCTTGGCGCCGTCGCCCTGCAGCGGCACCGAGCGGAAGTTGTACATCTCGGCGCGAAAGCCCGTGGTCGAGACATTGGCCAGGTTGTTCGCCAGCACCGCCTGGCGCTGCATCGTGGCATTGGCGCCCGTCATCGAGGTGTAGATGATGCGATCCATGGCGTCGTGCTCCGGGCGTCAGGCGGCGTCAGCGCAGGTTGACCAGCGTGGACAGCACCTGGTCCTGCGTCTTGATGGTCTGCGCATTGGCCTGGTAGGCGCGCTGCGCGGTCATCATGGCGACCAGCTCGCCCGTCAGGTCCACGTTGGAATCCTCCAGGGCGCCGGCGCGCAAGGCGCCGAAGTTGCCGTCCGTGGGCGTGCCCAGCACCGGCTGGCCGGAGCTGAAGGTCTCCACCCACAGGTTGTTGCCAACGTCCGACAGGCCCTGCGTGTTGCGGAAGGTCGCCAGCGCGATCTGGCCCTCGGGGCGGCTGATGCCGTTGGAGTAGCGCGTGAGGATGGTGCCGTCGGGGCTGATGTTGATGCCCGTGAGCTGCCCGGCGGTGTAGCCGTCCTGCGTCAGGTCCGAGACGGCGAACTTGGCGCCGAACTGCGTGGCCTTGCTCAGGTCGATCGAGACCGGGAAAGGCGCGGGCGGGTTGTTCGGATTGGTCGTTGCCGGGTCCACCGTGACCGTCAGCGGCGAGCCGCTGGTGAGCACCCCGGTGCCGCTGAAGACGAGCTGCCCGATCGGCGTCGCCACGACGGGCGGCACGGCGGTCGGGTCGTCGAGCTTGTCGTAGACGTCCCAGGTGTTGGCCGTCGCCGTCTTCTGGAAATACAGGCTCACGGGAATGGCCACGCCCTGGCTGTCGTAGACGTTGATCGAGGTGCCGTAGGCCGAACGCGGCGTGGGCGGGATCGGAGGCGGCCCGGCGCTGCCCGCGGCGTCGGTGGCGCGCGCGTCCAGGTTCATCGAGACCGTGATGTTCTGCGTCTGCTTGGCCGGGATCGGCGCGCCCGAGGGGAACACCAGCGGCACCGGCGTGCTGGCCGTGCGCGTGTGCGTCACCGGGTCCACCGGGTAGCCCATGAGCTGCGCGTTGTTGTTGGTGATCACGTTGCCGTCGACGTCGAGCTTGAAGTTGCCCGCCCGCGTGTAGGCCATGCTGCCGTCGGGCTGCTTCACCTGGAAGAAGCCGTTGCCGTTGATGGCCACGTCCAGGTTGTTGCCGGTGATGGAGATGTTGCCCTGCGTGAACTGCTGCGCGATCGCGTCCACCTGCACGCCGATGCCCGCGTTGTTGCCGCCCGCCGAGCCGATGGCGGTGGCCACCATCTCCGCGAATTCGGTGCGCGAGGCCTTGAACCCCACGGTCTGGGAATTGGCGATGTTGTGGCCGATCACGTCCAGGTTCTTGCTCGCCGCGTTCAAACCCGTCAGGCCTTGTTGAAATCCCATGGTGCGCTCCCTGAAAGTTGCCGGCGGGCCGTCAGACCACGCCGTGGATGTCGGAATAGGCGACGGTGGCGCCGTTGCCCAGCGTGAGCGTCAGGCCCTTGTCGCCGCTGCCGGTGGCCAGCACCGTCTGCTGCATCAGCGTCGTCGCCTGCACCGCCGTCTGGCCGTTGCTGGCGACCACGCGGTAGTGCAGCGCGCTGGGGTCGCCGCTGTAGCCGCTGGCGTCCCAGGTGAACCCATGGCGGCCGCCGTCGAGCGCGCCGAGCGGCACGGTATCGACCACGTTGCCGCCGGGCGTGACGATTTCCACCTTGACGTCGGTCGCCGCCTGGGCCAGGTCGAACAGGCCCTGGCCCTTGCCGCCCGAGAGGGTGAGGCTGTCGCCATCGGCCAGCACCGCATGCCCGATCAGCGACACCCCGGCCAGCTGCTGCATGCCGGCGAACTGCTGGGCCATGGACTGCACCGACTGGTTGAGCTGCTGCAGGCCCGTCACCGTGTTGATCTGCGCCATCTGCGTGGTCATCTGCGCGTTGTCCATCGGGTTCATCGGGTCCTGGTTCTGCAGCTGCGCCACCAGCAGCTTGAGGAAGCGGTCCTGCATCGCGCTCGGATCGGTGTTGCGCTGCGTGGTGTTCGAGGTGCTGGCGGCGCCCGCATCCAGCGTGCTGGTGTCGATCGGGGTGAACATGCGGTTTCTCCGGGGCTCACTGGCCCATCTGCAAGGTCTTGAGCAGCAGCCCCTTGGCCGTGTTCATCACCTCGACGTTGTTCTGGTAGGCGCGCGAGGCGGAGATCATGTTGACCATCTCCTCCACCGCGTTCACGTTGGAATGCGTGACGTAGCCCTGGGCATCGGCCAGCGGATTGGACGGGTCGAGCACGCGCCGCCCCGGCGTGTCGCTCTGCTGGATGCTGGAGACGCGCACCCCGGCGTCGCCCTCGCCGCCCATGGGCGTGGTCTGGAACACCACCTGGCGCGCCTTGTAGGCCTGCCCGTCGGGCCCGGCCACGGCGTCCACGTTGGCCAGGTTGCTCGCCACCACGTTCAGGCGCTGCGCCTGCGCGCCGATGGCGCTGGCGGAGATGTTGAAGATGGAGAACATCGACATGGCGGCTCCTCAAGGCGGCGCTCACTGGCCCGTGATCGCGCTCTGCAGCGTGCGCGACTGGTAGTTGATGAAGCGCAGCGTCGCCTCGTAGCGCACGGCGTTGTCCATGAAGGCAGCGCGCTCGCGGTCCATGTCCACGCTGTTGTTGTCCAGCGCCGGCTCGGTCTGCACGGCGTAGCCGGGTTTCTGCGGATCGGTGCCCGCGCTCTGCAAGGGAATGTGGCGCGGGTTGCTGGTGCTTTGCGCCGTGATGCTGGTGCCGCCCTGCGTGGCGCTCACCTGCTGCAGCGCCTGGGCGAAATTGAAGTCGCGCGCCTTGTAGCCCGGCGTGTCGGCGTTGGCGATGTTGCTCGCGATCACGCGCTGGCGCTCGGAACGCAGCATCAGCGCGTTGCCCTGCAGGTCCAGTGGTGAAGTGAGTTTGTCGAGCATTGCGCGTGCCTCGCTGCGGTTGCGGCGCCATGGCGGGCTGTCTGGCGTGCGTCGATTATGGAAACCGCCCCGGATTTCTAAAGCGCGAAAAGTGCCCCCCACCGCCTGCTGTTCGCCGCTTCACGGCCGCCCTGGCGGGCCTACAGTCACAGGCGTCCCAAAGCCCGTGAAGCCCATGCCCCCGTGCACGACACGGCCGCCGGGCGCGGCACAGGAGCCTGCCATGACCCTCTTTCGCCTCTTGCACGTCCTCGCAGCGGCTGCCCTCGCCGGCATGCTCGCGGCGCCCGCGCACGCCCAGCAGGTAGCCACGGCGCAAGACCTCGCGGCCCTCACGCAGCAGTGGGTGGACCAGGCCCTGGCGCAACTGCCCGCCGAAGCCTCGCCGCTGCGCATGCAGGTCAGCGTCGGCCAGCTCGACCCGCGCCTGCACCTCACGCCTTGCGCGCGCGTGGAGCCCTACCTGCCCACGGGCGCGCGCCTGTGGGGCCGCACCCGCCTGGGGCTGCGCTGCCTGGAAGGGGAAACCCGCTGGAACGTCTTCCTGCCCCTGACCGTGCAGGCCTTCGGCCCGGCGTGGGTGCTCACCGGCAACGTCGCCGCGGGCACTCCCCTGACCGAGCAGGACGCGATGCAGTCGGAAGTGGACTGGGCGGCCGAGCCCGCCGCCGTGGTGACCAACCCGCAGGCCTGGGTGGGCCAGGTGGCCGTCCGCCCCCTCGTGGCCGGGCAGGCGCTGCGCCAGAACATGGTGCGCGCGCCCTACCTGTTCAAGGCGGGCGCGCCGGTGCAGGTGAAGGCGCAGGGGCCGGGCTATGCCGTCACGTCCTCGGGCCAGGCGCTGGCCGCGGGATCGGTGGGGCAGAATGTGCGCATCCGCATGGCCAATGGCAAAATCATCAGCGGCATTGTGAACGCTGACGGAACAGTCGAGGCGGCTTTATGATGCCGGACAAGTTTATGGCGCACGCACCCTCAAGATCGGGCCCGCCCTGCCGTTAACCTGCCTACAGGCCCCGCGCCTTTCCGAGGGGGTGGAGAGTGACATGAAAATCGACAACCACACAGATCCGGCCAATGCGCTGTCTCGCACCGCCGCCGCTACCCGGCAGCAGGGCAAGACCGCCACGCCCGCCCCCGCATCGGAAACCGCCGCCCGCTCCGCCTCCCACGTCGCCGGCGCGGGGGTGCCCGTCACCCTCTCCGACCACGTGCGCACCGCGTCCCTGGGCCGCAGCAGCGCCGATTTCAATGCCGAGAAAGTGGCCTCCGTCAAGAACGCGATCAGCAAGGGCACCTACCGCGTGAACGCCGAGGCCGTGGCCGACAAGCTGCTGGACAACGCCGCCGAAACCCTGACGCGCGCGCAGCAGCAGCGCAGCCACTGACACCGCAAACACACAGGGCCGCGCCGCCGTATGCCGCCGCTCTCCCCCCTGGAGACGCTCGAAGCACAGGTGCGGGAGCTGCAGGCGGCCCTGGTCGCATCCGACCCCGCCGCGGTGCAGCAGCACGCGCAGGCCGTGCGCGGCGCCACCGCCGCGCTGGCCGATTGGCTCGCCAAAATGCCGGCGGGCGAACTGCCCCGTGAGATGCGCCAGCGCGCGCTGGCCCTGAGCGCACAGCTGAGCAGCACGCGCGACCAGCTGGCCCGCGTCCTGGCCATCACCAGCCAGCAGGCCGCGGTGCTGCTGCCGCCGGTCGATCCCGTGACCTACGGGCCCGCGGGCACCAGCAAGGCGCGGATCTACAGGGCGCCGGGGTAATTCTTGAAGAAATCTGGCGCCAGCCCTTGCTGGGCAAGCGTCATTAGCTCCGCTTTTTGATTCAATGTTCGCGCATCTTGGTGCGCAGCCGCGCGATCGCCTGGCTGTGCAGCTGGCACACGCGCGATTCGGTCACGCCCAGGACGGCGGCGATTTCCTTGAGGTTCATGTCCTCTTCGTAGTACATGCCCATGACGTACTGCTCGCGCTCGGGCAGCTGCTTGATCGCGGCCACCAGGGCGCTGCGTATGCCCTGGTCGCGCAGCAGCGTCACCGGGTCGGCGCCGTCGTCGGCCACGTTGCGGTCGAGGAAGCCCTCGCCGTCGCCCTCTTCATGGCCACCGCCACGGCCCATGTCCTCGATGTAGACAAGCTGCGCGCCGCGCACCCTGCCCAGCAGCGACTGGTAATCCTGCAGGCTCATCTTGAGCTCGTCCGCGATCTCCGATTCCAGCGGCGCGCGCCCCAGCCTCTGCTCGGCGCGCCGCACGGCCTGCTCGATGTCCTTCTGGCTCTTGCGCGAGCTGCGGCTCATCCAGTCGTTCTCGCGCAGCTCGTCGAGCATGGCGCCGCGGATGCGCTGCGTGGCGAAGGTCTCGAACTGCACGCCCTGCGTGACCTCGTAGCGCGAGAGCGCGTCGCTCAGGCCGATCAGGCCCACCTGGATGAGGTCGTCCACCTCCACGTTGGGCGGCAGCTTGGCGATCATGTGGTGCGCGATGCGCTGCACCAGCCCCACATGCTGGTGAAACAGCGCGTCGCGGTCAAGCTGGCCCTTGGCGGTGTACATCATGCAAAGTCAAACCATGGAGGGCTCATGGTAGCGCGTTATGGCACGGCCGGACACGGGCGCGGGCCGCGCGGGCACGGCCTGCACCGTGCAGGCCCCTTCCATCAGCTGCAGCGCCAGCGCGCCGAAAGCCTCCTCGTCGCGGATAGCCACGGCCACGGTGCGCACCTGGGCGCCCAGCCATTGCAGGCCGCGCTCGCGCAGCACCTGCAGGGCGTGCTGCGCCGCCGGCAGGTCCGCGGCCCGCGGCGCCACGGCGGCCACGGTGCAGCGCAAGGGCGCCAGGCCCGCCATCTGCTTGAGCACGGCGTAGCTGCGCACCAGCGCGGCATCGCCCGGCACGTTGATCACCAGCGGCGAGACGCTCGCATCGGCCAGCAGGGCCGCCACCTGCGCCGGCTCCGCATACAGCAGCACGCAGGCAAAGTGCCGCACGGCGGCGGCCAGCAGCGCCAACGCCTCCCGCGGCCGGCCCCAGGCCGCCAGGTCGCCCAGGCCCTGCGCGGCGGGCACCACGGCGAAGGCCGGCGCCCCATCGGGCCAGACGCCGGCGGGGGTGCCCAGCCACTGCGCCAGCCCGGGCTCATGCGCGCTTTCCTGGGCGCTGGCATCGAGCACCAGCGTGTGCTCGCCCAGCCTCTGCAGATGCTGCGCGAGCTGCCACAGCACCTCCAGCTCCAGCGTCGCGCCCGCGTGGCCGAGCACGGGCAGCAGGCGCGGGCCCGGCCCCGGCACGAAGCCGAGCAGGCCGGCGCCCTGGTGCGTGTCAGGCCACATCCGCCAGCTCCGCCTCGCCCGACATGGCGGCGGGCGCTTGCGTGAAGAAATAGTTGAGTTCGATGTCCTTGGGATCGAACGCCGACTTGACCGTGCTGCGCATGGACGCCGCCACGAGCTTGCGCGCGTCGGCCGCCTCCCAGTCCTCGGGCACGCGCTGGCCGCTGGTCACGCCGCGCAGCAGGATCTGGTGGCGGATCAGCGCGTCGATGGCCGGCCCGAGCTTGACGGCCTCGTCCGTCTTGGACAGCACCGCCTGCTGCACGCCAGCGGTCTTGAAGCCGGTGAGCACGTCGTCGAAGGTGTCGCCGTGGTTGCAGGCATTGAGCACCAGCAGGCGCTTGATGTCGGGCAGGTCGAGCACCTGCAGCATCTCCTGGCGGCGCGGATCGCGCGGGGCCACGCCCGTGGTGTCGATCAGCACCATCTTCTTGGACGACAGCAGGCCCAGCAGGTCCTGCAGCGCCGCGCGGTCATGCGCCAGGTGCGCCACCACGCCCAGCATGCGGCCGTAGGAGCGCAGCTGCTCGTGCGCGCCAACGCGGTAGGTGTCCAGCGTGATCAGGCCCACGCTGCCCGGGCCGTGCGTGCGCGCGCACATCGCGGCCAGCTTGGCCGTGGTGGTGGTCTTGCCCACGCCGGTGGCCCCCACCAGGGCGAAGATGCCGCCCTCTTCGTGCAGGGGCAGCGAGAGCGCGTCGGTCTTGAGGTTGCGCTCCAGCACTTCCATGAGCCAGTGCAGGGCGTTGGGCGCCGGCAGGTTCTCGGGCAGGTGCTCCAGCACGGCGCGCGCGAGCGCAGGCGAGTAGCCGGCGCGGATCAGCTTGAGCATCAGGCTGGACTGCACCGGGTTCTGCCGCGCCTGGCCCAGCCAGGCGAGCGTGTTGAAGCGGTCTTCGATCAGGTCCTTCATGGCCTGCAGCTCCTGCATCAGGTGCTGCTGCCCCACGCCGGCGGCCAGCGTGGGCGCCGCGGCCGCGGAGGCGCTGCGCCGGGGCGCGGCCACCGCGGCCCGCTCGGCCACGGGCTCCGCGGGCTGAGCGCGGCG
>OFJB01000462.1_pt1 | contig 20158 bp, 20 predicted proteins | sample 1775081 | NCBI WGS metagenome assembly OFJB01 (sample SAMN08195771, study PRJEB24354) | sludge metagenome | isolation source: initial sludge from phenol fed wastewater aerobic bioreactor | place: India: Nagpur | collected 2016-06-05
ACCGCGACAACTTCTTCGGCCAGCACCCCGAGCTGCAGCAGCTCGCCCAGGGCATGACGGACGAGCAGATCGACCGCCTGAAGCGCGGCGGGCACGACCTGGTGAAGATCCACGCCGCCTACGCCCGCGCCGCCGCGCACCGGGGGCAGCCCACCGTCATCCTCGCGCTCACCAAGAAGGGCTACGGCATGGGCGCGGCCGGCCAGGGCCGGATGACCACGCACAGCCAGAAGAAGCTCGACGAGACGGCGCTGATCGAATTCCGCAACCGCTTCAACCTGCCGCTGACCGACGAAGAGGCGCTGCACCTGCGCTTTCTCAAGCCCGATGCCGACAGCCCCGAGATGCGCTACCTGCGCCAGCATCGCGAGCAGCTGGGCGGCTGCCTGCCCCGGCGCCAGACGCAGTGCGAGGCCCTGGCGGTGCCGCCGCTGGCGCAGTACGCCGCCTTCGCGCTGGGCGCGCAGGGCAAGGAGATGAGCACCACCATGGCCTTCGTGCGCATGCTCGGCAGCCTGCTCAAGGACGAGCGGCTGGGCCGGCGCGTGGTGCCCATCGTGGCCGACGAGGCGCGCACCTTCGGCATGGCCAACCTCTTCAAGCAGGTGGGCATCTACAGCAGCGTGGGCCAGCGCTACGCGCCCGAGGACATTGGCTCCATCCTCAGCTACCGCGAGGCGCGCGACGGCCAGATCCTCGAAGAGGGCATCTCCGAGGCCGGCGCGCTGGCGAGCTGGACGGCCGCCGCCACCAGCTACAGCGTGCACGGCCTGGCGATGCTGCCGTTCTACATCTACTACTCGATGTTCGGCTTCCAGCGCGTGGGCGACCTGATCTGGGCCGCGGCCGACCAGCGCGCCCGCGGCTTCCTGCTGGGCGCCACCAGCGGGCGCACCACGCTCGCGGGCGAGGGCCTGCAGCACCAGGACGGCACCAGCCACCTGGTGGCCAGCACCGTGCCCAACTGCAAGGCCTACGACCCGGCATTTGCCGGCGAGCTGGCCGTGATCCTGGACGCCGGCATGCGCGAGATGCTCACCGAGCAGCGCGACGTCTTCTACTACGTCACGCTGATGAACGAGAACTACGCCCAGCCCGACTTGCCTGCCGATGTGGCAGAAGGAGTGCTGCGTGGATGCTATGTTTTCAGGAGCTACTCAGGCAATATGCACCAGCGCGACGGCGCGATTTCGTCCCAAAGCGTCACCCTGATGGGCTCTGGCGCCATCCTGACGGAGGTGGTCAAAGCCGCCGAGCAACTCGCCAGCGAGGGTGTGGACGTGACCGTGCTCAGCGCTACCAGCTGGAGCGAGTTGGCCCGCGATGGTGTGGCTTGCGAGCAGCGCTGGCTGGCGGGCGATGCCCAGCCTGCTCCCGCATGGCTGACCCAGCAACTGGCCGCAACCCGTGGACCGGTGATCGCCGCCACCGACTACGTACGTGCCGTGCCGGAGACGGTGCGCGCGTTCATCCCCGAAGGCCGCAAGTACATCACCTTGGGCACCGACGGCTTTGGCCGCAGTGACACGCGGGCTGCGCTGAGGCAGTTTTTTGGGGTGGATGCTGCGAGCGTGGCCCAGGCCGCGCGGCGCGCGCTGGCTGCTGGCTGATGACGGGCCGGGCGCTGCACGAGCGCCTGCCGTCGTTTTGCCTTGCCTCCCGCTCTGTGGCCTGATGGCTGCGGAGGTGGGGTGAACGCCATTGCCCAATCTCGCCCAGGCTTCCTACAATGGTCCAGCAACCGTGAGAGGGCGCCATGGCACATGTCATCTGGGACCATAACCCGCCGACCACCTGGATAGCCAACGTGGATGGGCAAGCACTTTGCTCCATCAAGCGCAAAGACATTGGCGGGTGGACGGCCGCCTGGACAGACGATCGCCTGTGGCCGCCGCCTGCCCATTTGCCCAAGGCCATGCCACAACCCATGCAGTTTTTCAGCAGTCTGGAAGAAGCCAAGCAGGCGGTGGAAAACGCTCTGGGCGCTTGAAGCGGCGCCCTGGAGCACTGCTGCAGTCTGAGTGACTGCGCTTGCATGTACCGGCGGCGGCAGGCGCTGCGACTCCAATCAGTCTATGACCGGCGTGGGCCCCTACGCATGCGGCCACGCTCAGCCCACGGGGCGCTGGAAGAACGCATCCAGCACCGGCATCAACCCCCGGAATTCCTGGGCAAACCGTTCGCGGTTCACAAAGTACGCCTCGCAGGCCACGGCGAAGAATTCGGACTGCGAGGTGGCGCCGTATGCGTCCAGCCAGGGCCGTTCTGTGCCGAAGCGCTCGGCCATGATCACGCGCTCGCGAAACTGTTCGTAGGCGGGCTCCCAGGCTGCCCACCACGCTTCATACGCCGCACGGCCGGTGCGTGTGCCCATGAAGCCTGCGGGCAAGGGCGGGCAGCCGTTGGGTTGGCCGTTTTTCATGTCGAGCTTGTGCACGAACTCGTGCACCACCACGTTGTGGCCGCGCGCGGTGTTCTCGGTGGCGTTGCTCACATGCTGCCAGCTGAGCATGATGGGGCCGCGCTCCATGGCCTCGCCCAGCAGTACCTGGGTGTGCTCGTGCACCACGCCGGCTTCGTCCATCGTCTGGCGGCGGGCCACGGCTTCGCCGGGGTGCAGCACGATGCCCACAAAATCGTCGTACCAGTCGAGTGCCTTGGCGGGGTCACCCCAGTGCAGCAGGGGCAAGCAGGCCTGCGCGGCAATGTCGATGGCCATGGCGTCGGTTACCACGAGGCCATGGGCACCGTGGAATTCCTTGTGGTGCAAAAAGAGGGCGCTCAGCACGCGAAGCTTGGCCTGGTCGTGCAGCGACAGCGCGGCCAGAAACGGGTAGCGCTGCACGGTCTGCAGCCACAGCGTGGCCGAGATGTCCGGCACCGGGGCCACAGTGGCGCGCACGCGGCGCCAGAGGCGGTTGAGCAAGGGGGGCATGGCGATCGGGCTGCGGGAGGTGGGCCCGCTCAGTTCATGACCGCTGTTACTTGGGGGCCAGGGACAGCCGTTCCAAGCCCGCGCTGGACAAACGCAGTGTTTCCAGACGGGGGGGCAATGCCGCAGCATCCCAGTCGCTCAGCACCACGCGTTGCAGCCCCGGGGCCAGCACATGGGCGGCTGGCCGGTGGGTGTGGCCGTGGATGAGGGTGCGTGCGCCAGCGGCCTGCAGCCAGGCGATGGCGGCGGGGCCGTCCACATCGGCATAGCTGGCGCCGGATTGTTTTTTGGCCTCGCTCTCCTGGCGGATGCCACGCGCCTGCACGCGGCGCTTGGCCAGGGGCTGGGCCAGAAACTGCTGCTGCCAGTCGGCACTGCGGGCCTGCAGGCGAAAACGCTGGTAGTCCACATCGTCCAGGCACAGCAGGTCGCCGTGGCTCAGCACATACCGCTGGCCGCCAAAGGTCAAGACCGTGGGATCTGCCAGGCCGGTGATGCCGCACGCAGCCAGGAAGTCAGGGCCCGCCAGAAAATCGCGATTGCCGTGCATGAAGTACACCGGCAGGCGCTGCGTCGTAGCCCGCAGGAGCCCGCAACCCTGGGCCTCGAAGCTGCCGGGCTCGCGCAGGGCATCGTCGCCCACCCACACCTCGAACAGGTCGCCCAGGATGAAGAGGGCGTCTGCCGGGGTGCTTTCCAGATAGTGCTGGAATGCGGCCACGGTGGCGGGCTCGCTGGCCTGCAGGTGCAGGTCCGAAATGAAATCGACCGTGCGCCAGTGCTGTGGAGCGGCAAGCTCCTCGAACGGGGGCACGGTCGTCAACGGGTCGGCAGTCAAGGCCCGCATCAGGCGGCGGATTTACAGGGCCACAGCCTTGTCGATCACGACGGCGTCAAAAGGCACGTCGTCATGGAAGCCCTTGCGGGTGGTGCGCACGGCCTTGATGGCGTCCACAACGTCCTGGCCCTTCACGACCTTGCCGAACACGGCGTAGCCCCAGCCTTGTGCGGTGGGCGAGCTGTGGTTCAGGAAGGCGTTGTCCACCGTGTTGATGAAGAACTGCGCGGTGGCGCTGTGGGGGTCGCCAGTGCGGGCCATGGCCACGGTGTACTTGTCGTTCTTCAGGCCGTTCTTGGCTTCGTTCTCGATGGGGGCCTGGGTTTCCTTTTGCTTCATGTCGGCCGTCATGCCGCCGCCCTGGATCATGAAGTTCTTGATCACGCGGTGGAACACGGTGCCGTTGTAGAAACCGCTGTTCACATAGCTCAGGAAGTTGGCGGTGGACTTGGGGGCTTTCTCGGCGTCCAGTTCCAGGGTGATCACGCCCTGGGTAGCGGTCTCGGCCACGTTGATGATCACGTGGAGTTCAACTTGTGGATTGCTCATTGCAGTGCTTTCTTCAAAAAATTACTTCACCACGGTGGCGGAGTTGATGGTGATGGGGGTGTTGGGCACGTTCTGGTGCGGGCCCTTGTTGCCGGTGGCCACAGCCTTGATCTTGTCCACCACGGCGGTGCCTTCGACCACCTTGCCGAACACGGCATAGCCGTGGCCGTCGGGGCTGGGGGCGTTGAGCATGGCGTTGTCCTTCACGTTGATGAAGAACTGCGAAGTGGCCGAGTTGGGATCACCGGTGCGCGCCATGGCGATGGTGTAGGTGTCGTTCTTGAGGCCGTTCTTGGCTTCGAGCGGAATGGGTGCCTTGGTGGGCTTTTGCTGCATGTCGGGGGTGAAGCCGCCGCCCTGGATCATGAAGCCGTCGATCACACGGTGGAAGATCGTGCCGTCGTAGTGCTTGCTGTTCACATAGGCCAGAAAGTTCTCGACCGTCTTGGGAGCCTTGGCCGCATCGAGCTGCACCACGATGTCACCCATCGACGTGGCCAGCTTGACCTTGGGAGCGTCTTGCGCCTGGGCGGGTGCTACTGTAAACATAGCAGCCAGGGCAATACTTGCCAGCGCTACCGTCGAATTTCTTCTGGAAATCATCCAATCACTCCTTCGAAAAAGATCTGCCATTGTTGGCCGCGGCGCGTCCAGTACTGGCGCTTGACCGGCCCCGTGCGTGCGCCTTCGGCGACTTCGCCGAACGTTACCACCATGGTGTCGGCCGAGTCTGTCCACCGCAGGTAAGACTTGTCCTTGAGCTGGAGTTCCCGTCCCTTGAGGGCGCGGGCCTCGGCCTGCAGCACCTGGGTCCATTCTTCCAGAGGCTTCTTGCGGTAGCTCTGGAAGTCGGGCGCATAAAAGCCCAGCAGGCGCTTCATGTCCCCTTCCGTCTTGGCGGTGCGCCAGGCATTGAGCACGGCGTCGAACGATTTGCGGTCGGCAGCCACGCTGTGGGGTTGTACCCACTGCAGCTGCCGCGCAATGACCACGGGGGTGGAGCGGGGCTCCACCGTGCGCAGGATGCGTTCGAGGTCAGGGTTGGCCAGCACCAGGCAGCCGTCGGTGGCAAGGGGCGCGCGCGAGAACTGGTCGGGCGGCGTGCCATGCAGCCAGATGCCGCTGCCGGTCTTGCCCCGGCTCTGGTCCAGGGGGTTGGGGTAGTTGATGGGCAGGGCGCCCGCGCCGTAGAAGTTCTTGAGCTTGGCTGGGTCCAGGCGGCTGGTGATGAAGTAAACCCCCAGCGGCGTGCGCTGGTCGCCTTCCACCTCTTTTTCGATACCGAGCTTGCCCACGGAGGCGTAATAGTCGGCCACCAGCCGCAGGCCCTGCGCGGTGTTTTCAAAGAGGTACAGCCGCGAGCGCGAGGTGTCCACCGCAATGGCGTGGCGCGAGCGGGGCGACAGCTCCAGGAACTGCGCGGGGATGGCGTTGGCGGGGGGGCGACTGCGTTGCGCATCCACGCGCTGGCGCGATTCGGTGCGCAGCTCGGCCAGCGCCGCTGCTGCCTGGATGCTGCGGGCCGAGTCTGGCTCGGGGGCGACATCGCCCAGGTGCCGCAGAGGGCGTGTGCGCGACATGAGCAGGTCGCCGACCGCCAGTTGGGCCAGCTGGAAGTTGGGGTAGTCGCGCGCCAGGCTTTCTGCCTGTGCCAGGGCTTCCCGCCCGCGCCCTTCGGCTACCAGCTTGTAGACCGCCATGAGGCGGGCCTCCGCCTGGCCGTCACGCAACTCTGCCGGCGCGGGGGCGACAGGGGGCGTGGTGGATGCTGCGTGCGCAGCGGCCGCACGCCGTGCCTTGGCGCCCTGCGGCAGGGCGGGCGTGGCCAGCGAGGTGCCCAGCAGCAGCAGCATCGCCGATGCGGCCCGGCGGCCCGGGGAGGTCAGGGGCACGAACATGCGAAACATCAATCAGCTGTGCGCTGGGGCAAAAAAAAAGCCCGCGCGGAAGGCGCAGGCGCCGCCTCGGGGAGCATGGTCAACCGCCCGTGGATTCGCGGACGATGGTCCAGCGACCGTTGTTGTGGACCAGGTCCAGGGTCTTGCGGCTGCTGACGTTCAGCGAATCAGCGCTGTAGGCCTGGCGGAAGCGGGCGGTGGCCTTGTCGCCTTGCACCGACACGTTGATGTCGGACAGCTTCACGCTGATCTTGGACTTGCCGACGATGCGCGCTTCGCGCTCCTTCTCCCAAGCGGCGCGGCCCTGGCGGCCTGGCGGGTCGAACGACTTGTCGTAGGCGCCCAGATAAGCCTTCATGTCCTTGGCGGCCCAGGCTGCTGCCCAGGCCTGAACGGCGGCGGTCACCGCCTGGGTGGACGCGTCAGCCGCCGCTGCTGCGGCAGGGGCCGGCGCGGGCGCCGCTGCAGGGCTGGCCGCTGGTGCGGGGGCGGCCGCAGGTGCTGGAGTCGGGGCAAGTGCAGGAGCCGGCGTGGCCAGCGCTGGTGCAGCCGCTGCAGGGGCTGGAGTGGGCGCAGGAGCGGCTGCGGGACGCTGGGTCACTACCACGGCGGGAGCCGGTGCGGCAGCGGCAGGGCGGCCGGCCTTGCTACCGGGTTCGTTGGAGAACAGTTCGCGGATCAGTGCCAGCTTGGGTTTGACGGAGTTGGCGTTGTTGGCATCCAGCTGCAGCGCCTTGTTGTAGGCCTGGCTGGCCAGCTTGGCGTAGATGTCGCCCAGGTTTTCCTGCGCGGTGGCGTAGCTGGGGTTGGTGCGGATCGCCATTTCCAGCGCTGTGCGGGCCTTGTCCAGCTGGTTCTGGTTGGCGTACAGCACGGCCAGGTTGTTGTAGGGCTCGGGCAGCTCTGGGTACTCTTCGGTGAGCTTGGTGAAGGTGGCGATGGCGTCGGCCTGCTTGCCCGAGTCCGTCTGGGCCACGCCGCGCAAGAAGCGCAGTTGCGGGTCACGCGGGTTGGCAGCCAGGCGCTGGTCGGCCTTGGCCAGCGCCTCGGACGCCTTGCCCGCCTTGAGCAGCTGGGTGATGTCGGCATAGTCGTCCGCGTGGACCACGCCCGTGCCCATCAGGGCGGTCAGTGCCAGAAGGCGCAGGAGGCGTGGGAGTGTGCGTCGGACTTGCTTCATGGGGGTACAAAGGAGTTGGGCGGCAGCCAGCCCGGGCGGGGGCTTATACTGCGGCGGATTGTAGCTGAGGGGGTTGTCATGACGGTACGCTGTTGCCGCTGGTGATTTTGCTGGACGCCCCTTGCCGGGCCACCCCCTTCCAAGGGCTGAGTTCCGCTGCTGCCGGGTGAGTCTCAGGCGCTCACCCACCCCCATCAAGTCTCCCGTTACTGAAATCCCATGAGTTTGCGCATCTACAACACGCTGTCGCGTGCATTGGAGGACTTTTCCCCGCTCGAACCTGGCCATGTGCGCATGTATGTGTGCGGCATGACCATCTACGACCTGTGCCACATCGGCCACGCCCGCATGATGATGGCGTTTGACGTGGTGCAGCGCTGGCTCAAGGCCAGCGGCCTGCGCGTAACTTATGTGCGCAACATCACCGACATCGACGACAAGATCATCAAGCGCGCGCTGGAGCGGGGCATCACCATCCGCCAGCTCACCGACGAGATGATTGCTGCGATGCACCAGGACATCGGCCTGCTGGGCATCGAGCCACCCTCCGTGGAGCCGCGCGCCACCGAATATGTGCCGCAGATGCTCTCGCTGATCGGCCAGCTCGAAGGCAAGGGGCTGGCCTACCGCGCGACCAACGGGGATGTGAACTACTCGGTACGCAAGTTCGATGGCTACGGCAAGCTCTCGGGCAAGTCGCTGGACGAGCTGCGCGCTGGCGAGCGGGTGGCCGTGCTGGACGGCAAGGAAGACCCGCTCGACTTTGTGCTGTGGAAGTCCGCCAAGCCCGAGGAGCCGCCCGAGGCCAAGTGGGACAGCGCTTTTGGTGCGGGCCGCCCCGGCTGGCACATCGAATGCTCGGCCATGAGCTGCGCCACGCTGGGCGAAACCTTCGACATCCACGGTGGCGGCGCGGATCTGCAATTCCCCCACCACGAGAACGAAATCGCCCAGAGCGAAGGCGCCACGGGCAAGCCGCTGGCCAAATTCTGGGTGCACAACGGCTTTGTGCGGGTGGACAACGAGAAGATGTCCAAGAGCCTGGGCAACTTCTTCACCATCCGCGACGTGCTCAAGACGTATGACGCCGAGACGGTGCGCTTTTTCATCGTGCGGGCCCATTACCGCAGTGCGCTGAACTACAGCGATGCCCACCTGGACGACGCACGCCAGGCGCTCAAGCGTCTGTACACCGCGCTCAGCCTGGTGACCCCGGCGCAGGTGGCGTCCATCGACTGGACCAGCCCCTACGCAGCCCGCTTCAAGGCCGCGATGGACGAAGACTTTGGCACGCCCGAGGCCGTGGCCGTGCTGTTTGACCTGGCGAGCGAGGTCAACAAGACCCGTTCTGCCGAGTTGGCCGGGCTGCTGAAGGCGCTGGGTGGTTGCCTGGGCATCTTGCAGGGCGACCCACAAGCGTTTCTTCAGTCCGGTGCGGCGGGGGTGGATGAGGCCGAGATTCAGGCGCAGATTGCCGCCCGGGCCGCAGCCAAGGCGGCCAAGAACTTTGCCGAGGCCGACCGCATCCGCAACCACTTGCTGGCCCAGGGCATCGTGCTCAAGGACTCTACCGCCGGTACCACCTGGGAAGCTGCCCAATGAGCATGGTTTTGAAGCCAAATATGCCAGTAGTGCAGGTGGAATAAGCGGTGGCAGCTTCTAAAAAGATAGCAAGCGACGCTGCGGCGCCGCCACTGGTGTTGGCCACGCCCGACTACTGGGCCGAGGCCTGTAAGCACCTGGTAAAAAAAGACCGGGTGATGAAGCGCCTGATCCCGCAGTTTGGCGACGCCGCGCTGCAGACCAAGGGCGACCCCTTCATCACCCTGGCGCGTTCCATCGTGGGCCAGCAAGTGTCCGTGGCTTCGGCGCAGGCCGTGTGGGAGCGTTTTGTGGCGCTGCTGCCGCGCGGCATGAAGCCCGCCAGCGTGCTAAAGCTCAAGATCGATGACATGCGGGCCGCAGGCCTGTCGGCCCGCAAGGTGGACTACCTGGTGGACTTGGCCATGCACTTTGAGGGTGGCAAGCTGCACGTCAAGGACTGGGCCGCCATGGACGATGAGGCCATCATTGCCGAGTTGGTGGCCATCCGGGGCATTGGCCGCTGGACGGCCGAGATGTTTTTGATCTTCTATTTGATGCGGCCCAATGTTTTGCCCCTGGATGATCCGGGGTTGATCAGCGGGATCAGCCAGAATTACTTCTCTGGCGACCCGGTGAGCCGCAGCGACGCCCGCGAGGTGGCCGAGGCCTGGAAGCCCTGGTGCAGCGTCGCGACTTGGTATATTTGGCGGTCTCTGGACCCCCTGCCTGTAACCTATTGACACCACTGCAGGCACGCCGGTTACAGTGCGTGCCATTCGTGGCAACCCCGCCGGGTGCGATCCCCAAGGAGAAAAACGTTGGCGAAAAAGACCTTTCTGGATTTCGAGCAGCCCATCGCCGAGCTGGAGTCCAAAATTGAAGAACTGCGCTACGTGCAGACCGAGAGTGCCGTCGATATCTCGGAAGAGATCGACCAGCTGAGCAAAAAGAGCCAGCAGCTCACCAAGGACATCTACAGCGAACTGTCGCCCTGGCAGATCACCAAGATCGCCCGCCACCCCGAGCGCCCCTACACGCTCGACTACGTGCGCGACATCTTCACCGACTTCGTCGAGCTGCACGGCGACCGCCACTATGCGGATGACCTGTCCATCGTGGGTGGCCTGGCCCGCTTCAACTGGCACGCCTGCATGGTCATTGGCCACCAGAAGGGCCGTGACACGAAGGAGCGCGCTATGCGCAACTTCGGCATGAGCAAGCCCGAGGGCTATCGCAAGGCCCTGCGCCTGATGAAGACGGCCGAGAAGTTCAAGCTGCCCGTGTTCACCTTTGTGGACACGCCCGGCGCCTACCCCGGCATCGATGCCGAGGAACGCGGCCAGTCCGAAGCCATTGGTCGCAACATCTTCGAGATGGCGCAGCTCGAAGTGCCCATCATCACCACCATCATTGGCGAAGGTGGCTCCGGCGGAGCCCTGGCCATCAGCGTGGCCGACCAGGTTGTGATGCTGCAGTACGCCATCTACTCGGTCATCAGCCCCGAAGGCTGTGCGTCCATCCTCTGGAAGACCAGTGAGAAGGCGCAAGAGGCTGCCGACGCCCTGGGTATCACCGCCCACCGCCTCAAAGCCCTGGGCCTGGTGGACAAGATCGTGAGCGAGCCCGTGGGCGGCGCCCACCGTGACCACAAGCAGATGGCGGCCTTTCTCAAGCGCGCGCTGGGCGATGCCTTCCGCCAGGTGGCCGACCTCAAGACCAAGGACCTGCTGGACCGCCGCTACGAGCGCCTGCAGAGCTACGGCCGGTTCAGCGACACCAAGGCAGACGCCCGCTGAGCAGCCTTGAACCCGGCGCTGGCCGGGGCTTTTGCACCAGTCCGGTGCGCTTTCAACGACCCTCCGGGGTCGTTGTTGTTTTTGGCGCCGAATCGTTCACGCGGCGCCTGTTTCCCCTCTGGCGCGCAGACTGCTACCGGATGTAACATCTTCGAACACCGCCTGCGCGGGCGGTTGAAGGGGTGCTCCATGTCGCTTCTGAAGACGCTCAAGGGCCAGATCCTGGTGGTGTCTGCCGCCTGTATGGTGGCAGCCCTGTTGGTGCTTACGCTGGTCAACTATTTCTCCGCCCGCGCACAAGCGCGTGTTGCGTTGGCGGAGGAGGGGCAGGCCACCGCCAAGAGCCATGCGGAGGCCATCGAAGAGTGGACCCGCGCGAAGGCGGGCATCATCGCGGCCTCCATCGCGGCGTTTGAAGAGCCAGAGCCCGCCAAGTCCCTGGCCATGCTGCGTGATGCGGGCAAGTTCAGCACGGCGTACTTTGGCTACGCAGACAAAAAGTACGTTTTCTCCGAAGCCCGCAACCTCCCCGCCGACTACGACCCCACTGCGCGCCCCTGGTACAAGCAGGCTGCCCAGGCTGGCACGTCCGTGGTCACGCCGCCCTACATCTCGGCCTCCGACCAGAAACTGGTGGTGACCTTTGCGACGCCGGTGGGTGCGGGCTCCGCACTCAAGGGGGTGGCTGCCGGGGACGTGTACATGGAATCGGTCGTGGCCAATGTCGCGTCCATCCAGCCCACGCCGCAAAGCTTTGCCTTTCTGGTGTCCGCGGACGGCAAGATCATCGCCCACAAAGACCAGGGGCTCACGCTCAAGCCCATCACCGAACTCTCCAAAGACCTCGCGATCGAGCCGCTGCTGGCTGCTGCCAAGAACAAAGGACTGCTGCCGACCGACATCGCCGGGCGCAGCCGCCTGCTGAGTGTGGTGCCGATCGCTGGCACGTCCTGGATGCTGGTCGTGGCCCTGGACGAGAGCGAAGCCATGGCGCCGATCCGCGCCATGTTGGCCACATCGCTGATCTCCAGTGTGCTGGTGCTGGTCGTGGCCGTGGCGCTGCTGGGGGTGGTGCTCACCCGGCGCCTGCGCCAGCTCACGCTGGTGCGCGATGCCATGCACGAAATCGGCGCGGGCGACGGCGACCTGTCACGCCGCATTGACGCGCACGGCGAGGATGAACTGGCCCAGATCGCCGGCAGCTTCAACAGTTTTGCGGGCAAGCTCTCTGGCGTGCTGGCGCAGATCCGGGACGCCAGCAGCTCGGTGCGTGTGGCCGCCGAAGAGATCGCCACCGGCAATCACGACCTGAGCGGGCGTACCGAACTCACGGCATCCAGCCTGCAGCAGACCTCGGCCTCCATGCAGCAGCTGACCGAAACGGTGCGGCACAACGCAGACTCTGCGCGGCAGGCCAACCAACTGGTTGCCCAGGCCTCCAGCGTTGCGCAGCACGGCGGTCAGGTGGTGGGCAATGTGGTGACCACCATGGACCATATCAACGCGGCCTCGCGCAAGATCAACGACATCATCGGCGTCATCGACGGTATTGCCTTCCAGACCAACATCCTCGCGCTGAACGCGGCGGTGGAGGCCGCGCGCGCCGGCGAGCAGGGCCGGGGCTTTGCGGTGGTGGCGGGCGAGGTGCGCAGCCTGGCCCAGCGCAGCGCCGAAGCGGCCCGCGAGATCAAGACCTTGATCAATACGTCGGTCGAGCAGGTGGAAAACGGCTCGCGGCTGGTGCACGACGCAGGCACCACGATGACCGACATCGTGACCTCGGTGCAGCGCGTGACGGACATCATGGCCGAGATCACCGCGTCCACCAACGAGCAGAGCACCAGCATCAACGAGGTGGGGCAGGCCGTGGCCCAACTCGACCAGATGACCCAGCAGAACGCAGCGCTGGTGGAAGAGAGCGCTGCAGCGGCGCAGAGTCTGAAGGATCAGTCGGTGCGGCTGTCGGAGGTGGTGGGTACCTTCCGCCTGTCCACCGATTCTGCCCACGCTTCGCCACGGCTGTCCCCGCCGGGCGGTTGAGTCGCAAGGGTCGGGGCGTCGCGGCGCCCCTAGTGCACCTTGCTGCCGGAGAACGGGGCCCCGTGATAATCGGCGCCCATGAACTGTTGCCCCTGTCCAGATGCTTGTAGCCGTGAGTTGACTCCAATGGCTGCTGGTCCGAGCGCTGGGCCTTCAGCGCCTGGGGGCCAGGCGCCATGACCCAATCCATGGACGTCGCCCTGCAAGCTTTCGCGCCCGCCTTACCTCTGGCGGTGGCGTTGAGCGGCGGAGCGGACTCGACCGCGTTGTTGCTGGCCTGTGCGCACCGCTGGCCGGGGCAGGTGTTGGCCATCCACGTACACCATGGGCTGCAGGCGGCTGCCGACGGATTTGAGCAGCATTGCGTGGCCTTGTGCGGCCAGCTGGGTGTGCCTTTGCGCGTGCAGAGGCTGGATGCGCGCCCAGCGCCCGGTCAGAGCCCGGAGGATGCTGCCCGGCAAGCCAGATACCAGGCTTTGAGGGCAGTAGCGCTAGAAGATCATGCCTTGGGTGCTATTCAATCCATAGCAATCGCACAGCATGCCGATGACCAGGTCGAAACCCTGCTGCTGGCCCTGTCGCGCGGAGCGGGCGTCGCGGGCCTTGCCGCCATGCCGGCCCAATGGGAGCGGGGAGGGCTGGTCTGGCATCGTCCTTTGCTGCAGGTGGCCGCGTCGGATGTGCGCCAGTGGTTGAAGGCGCAGGGCCAAGCGTGGGTGGAAGACCCCACCAACCGAGACGAGCGCTACACGCGCAACCGCATCAGGGCGCAACTGCTCCCGGTTCTCGAGGCTGCCTTCCCGTCCTTTCGGGAGACCTTTGCACGGTCAGCGGCCAACGCCGCCCAGGCGGCAGAACTGCTGCAAGAGCTGGCCCAGGAAGACCTGTTGCAGATAGGCCAGCCCCCGGAGATCAAGGTCCTACAAATGCTCAGTCGCGCCCGCCAGTCCAACGTGCTGCGCCACTGGCTGCGCCACACCCACCTGACAACCCCGACGGCCGCACAGCTGAGCGAACTGCTGAATCAAATCAGCGCCTGCTCTACGCGGGGTCACCGGATCCGTATCAAGGTAGGGAATGGGTTTGTGGTGCGCTCGGGCACTACGCTCGATTGGCTGAAACCCTAGGCGACGTCTGGCCTGGCCGGGCGGCAACTGTGCTGCGGGTATTTGTTAGCTTCTGGGGCCTGTCGCCTTAGGCTTTTGAAACTCACCGCTTAATGGTTTGCGCGTAGTGCCCCTGGGCGTCACCTATGGTTTGCGTGAGCCTAGCGCAGTTCGGCGAAGGCTGGCCTCGGCGGGACCCCGTCCAAAATGAGGCATAATAGCGGGACTGGAAACGTGACCGAGTGGCCGAAGGTGCTCCCCTGCTAAGGGAGTATGGGGTGTAGAGCCTCATCGAGGGTTCGAATCCCTCCGTTTCCGCCAACCATCAGGAAAAGCTGCAAGCATCTGTTCAAAAGATGCCGCAGCTTTTTTTTCGTCCTCGTTATCCGACATGGACAGATCCTCGGCCATAGCGGCCACAAAAGCGTGAGCTGGGTCTTGCCCAAGCATCACGCGCAACTTGCCCCGAACTCGCCAGTTCGCAGGCCTTTTCCCTTGCTTCATTTCGACCAGGTTGGACGGATTCATGTCCAGCGCTGTCGCTAGCTTCCTGAGACTACCTGCGGCTTCTGCTGCGGCCTCGATCAGGTCGTGAATTTGGTTGTCTGTTTCCATTTCGAGTACACTCCGGCAAAATTGATGTTCCCAAATTGAGTACATGCTCAATTTGGTAATTTTCACACAAGGGCCGCCATGTCACTCAATCGCTCTTCTCCCCATCCCGGGGAAAACGCCTGTCCTCTCCCTGCCGCCAACACCACCGGTCAAAGCTTGGCGGCCCTAGCCGATGGTGGGCAGGGGGAGGGCACCGGTTCATGAAAACCATCATGCAATCCGGCGCAGGAATGCTTCTGTCGCACCCCGGCCCCTGCATGAGCTACGCAGCTCGGCGCATCGTCAACCTGTCGCGCTATCGCCAGCGCCTGCTTGCTGACCCTGTTCAGTTCGAGTTCGAACTCCACCTCGAACAGATCACCAACGATCTGCGGCGTTTTGCCGGTGAGTACATCGCATTGGCTTGCCAGGACCTAGACGCCCAGGCACAGGCCAGCAAAGCCCGCGCAGTGGGGCGCGCCGATGCCGGGCAAGCGGAGCGCCGCACGCGCTCGGCGCGGGCCTCGGGAGGACTGACGTGCAAGTAACACGTCAGTCTAGTCTCACCGGTGAGACAAATCGGTTCGAACTGGTGCCGCCCGTTGACGTGGATGTGCCCGAACTTTTCCACCTTTTCCCCAAGCCGGGGAGCAAGCCCGAGTGGTATCCACGCCCTGTCACCAAGGTGCAGCTCGTCGGCTTCTGCGATTGGCTGTCCATGTACCAGCGCCACTACGGCGGCGGCCTGCCCAAGGTTGCGGACGGTGCAGTGATGCGCATCGATGCAGACGGCGAAGTCGAGTCCGTGACCCTCAAAAAGCACTGCATCGAAGGCTCACACGAAACCTCCGTGTTCGTTCGCTGCGACGGTGAGACCGTCTGGTTCGATGGCAACGTGTCCAGGTGGGGCCGCCCCGATAACGTGTTCGGGTACTCCTTCCGCCAGTGCCTGCAGATCATCAACAACCTCTTGCAGTCGCTGGGCCTGCCTCCCTTCACTGAGGGTGAACGGTACGTCACCAACGTCAAGGGCGAGCCTCGCACCGTGTGGACCGGTGCCAAGGTCACACGCGTGGACGTGACGCGCAATTTCAGCGTCGGCAGCAAAGAGGACGCCTACCACTTCATGCGTTACCTCTCCGGCCAGCAGGCCGACCGCGTGAAGACAGGCACCTATGGCGAAGGTGAGACCGTGGACTGGGGCAGGGGATCGCGCTACGCCTACGCAAAGGCCTACCTCAAAGGCCCTGAGCTGCGGCGCCACGCTGGCCGCGCAGCCCCCGGCGACAACCTGTTCAAGCCCGCACCAGACCCCTACATCCTGCAGCTTGCGGACTGGTGCGATTCCGTTGGTCTGGTGCGTTTCGAGATGACGTTCAAGGCTACCAAGCTGCACGACATGGGGTGCAACCACCTTGGAGGGTTTGACATGAAGCAGCTTGAGATTGAGTTCGAACGGAAGGCCGAAATCCTGACCCGCGCAAATGCCGATGTGGAGCAGATCACAGAGCTGTCCAAGTCGCTCTTGTCCACCTATCGGATGTGGCAGGCCGGGGACGACCTCACCGTGAAGTTGAGCCGCGCCACCTTCTACCGGCACCGCCGCGAACTGCTCCCCTACGGCGTTGATATCGCCATCAAAAGCAACGTTGTGCCCATGAGGGCACGGACACGGGTTATCCAGCTCGGCCCGGTGTCCATGCCTGATTTTTACGAGCTACCCCCCATCGAAAGGAAACGTTATGGCAATCATCATTGAAGTCGTCGGCATGAAGGCGTTCAAGGGCTCCGTGAACGGCGAAGCGATCGACAGCGGCACCCTCTACGGCCGCGTGAAGCTGGATCAGCGCTACAACAAGCCCGGCGAAAACTTCAAGGGCGGCCACGCCGTCGAAGAGTGGAAAGTCCCAAACGCCGAGGCTGTCTTCCGCATGCAGCACATCCCATTTCCTTTCATGGCATCGCTCGAAGTCGAGCGCGTTTCCAACGGTAAGGAAACCAAGGAAATGGTGACCGATGTCACCCCCCTTGACACGGTCAAGGCCGACCCTGCTCCCCTCAAGAAAGCCGCCTGATTGCAGCCTGCAGCCCATCAACGTTGTGAAACGCCGTGGGCTGTGGGGTGCAATCCCGCACCTTTTTTCAGGAGCTTTTATGTCCAAACAAATCGCCCTTTTCGCAGCCGTTGCCATGGCTGCTTCCCAGGCTGCTGCCTCCGTCCGTCACACCGCTGACCGTGCTGGCCGCGTCATCGGTGAACTGATGCCCGATGGCTCCGTGAAGATCGCTGCAGCTGGTGGTCTCACCATGCTGGGCGCTTCGGCCCATGCAGCTCTGCCCGCTGCTGTGACCACCGCCATCAGCGACGCAGGCACCGACATGACCACCGCAGTGACCGCGATCATCACCGCGTTCGTCGTGTTCTGGGGCCTCAAGAAGCTGGCCTCGAAGTTCGGCTGGATCTGATCCCGCCCCCGCCATCGTGTGAAACATCCGGGGGCCTTGTGCCCTCGGTTTTTTAGGGGGTCGTAATGGCTCAGTGCGTCAAGGTTTTGCCCACGGGTTCCACCATCGGTTTTAACGGTGGCGTGGGCTACTACTTCAACTCCACGGTGCCAATCATCGTGCCCGATGACGCCTGCATCAGCGGCTTGCAGATTCTCACCAAGGCCGAGATCGACGTGATGAAAACCATCAAGGTCGATTCCTCCTCAGACCCCGCTCGCGTCCAGGACATGGTGGAGCTGTTCTACGCCTTCCTGCTGGTGCTTGTCGTCGTGTGGGGCATCAAGCAGCTACTCAACCTGTTCACCGGCGACACCTCAAAGGATTGAACGTGATTGCACCCATCGATTACATGATCGCCGCGGGCCTTTGCCTGCTGCTCTTCGTCGCTTTCAAGTGAGGCCCCCATGACTGATGACCAAGTGCTGTTTGTGCAGCAATCCCTCGTAGCTTCCTCCTTCTATTTCGGCGTGGCTGGTGGCCTTGTTGGCGCTGCCATTCCCTCCGTGTTCCGCTTCTGCTACCGCGCCGCGCGTGGCCTCTTTCAGTGGCGCTGACATGCTGCGCATCGTCACATTCCTTCTGTTCTGGGCCAGCGCATTTGCAGCCCATGCGGGCTATGCCCAACTAGCGCCGCCGCCCGCATTCCAAAGTGTTGGCGGTGTCTCCACCATCCCGGTCGGAGCGGCTGCCAACGGTGCCCGATACGCTGGCGGCCACGTCATCGCCAATGCCAGCTTGAACCTCGGCGCACGCGCTGTAACGGTCCCTGTGGGCTTCCGTGTCGCTGCCAACGCGGCCACCTTCGCCGTTACCAAAATGAACCCGTGGATTGCGGGCCTCTCTCTCGCTGCGTCCGCAATACCTTTCATCCTTGATTGGTTCGCCGGTGAAGACCTCGAAGTAACGCCCCTCGGAAAAATTCAGGTCCCAGCAAAGCCCGGGGAATCCATACCCGCAGGTTCCGGTGATTACTGGGTGTTGGATGGCGGTCAGGTCGTGCGCATTTCTTCGATAGCCAAGCCGTCCAACTGCGACGCTGTCGCCGGTTACCCTGCTTGCACCACCGGGCAGGCGACAGGCCTGCAGCTGGCCTGCTTCAACGGTGTTCGCTCTGGTTGCTACGCCTCGGCTCCTGATCCTGTTTCCCCGGGTTCTCCAGCTCGTCCAGCTACCGAAGCCGATCTGGCCCCCCTCGCAAACAAACCCATCAACCCTCGGGCTCTGGTCGAGCTGGGCATCCCTCTGCCTGTGGACCCTAACCCCATCATCAACCCGGCCACAGAGCCTGTCGGTGATGTGGTCATCGGCCCCAACGGCAACCCCGCGCCGCAGCTTGAGCCGTCGCCCATCCGTTATCCAGATGGCGACCCGGTGCCCATTCCAAACACCAACCCGCAGCGGTACACGCAGCCATGGCATGAGGTCGTGCCATCGCCCACGCCCAGCGAACCGTGGCGCGTTGATGTGCGTCCTGTTGTCACTGAAACCACCGATCCAACCCCGCAGCCGGACCCCACACCCAACCCGAATCCCAACCCCAATCCAAACCCGGTTGCGGACTTCTACACCGACTGCGACAAGTACCCAGGATCGCTTGGCTGCACGCCGGTGGGCACTCCACCGACAGACGGCACGATCCCCACGCAAACACGCACGATCACCCAGCAGCAAGGGCCATCGTTTGGCGGTGGTGGTTCTTGCCCCGCAAACCTCTTTCTGAACATTCACGGCCAGTCCATCAAGGCCCTGGACATGGCCCAGCCCTGCAGCTGGATCGTGAACTACGTCAAGCCGGTGTTGCTGCTGCTCGCGGCCATCTCGGCGGTGTTCATTGTTGCACCGAAGGCGGAAGGTTAAGCCATGCCATTTGCAGCGTTTCTCCTTGCCATGGTGCAGCCGCTCATTGCGCGCATCTTCGTGGCCCTTGGCCTCTCGATGGTCAGTTTTGTTGGCATGGACCTGTTGATGGATCAGGTCATCGCCACTGCACAAAACGCATGGGGTGGCCTCCCTGCAGGCATCCTGCAACTGGCGGGCCTAGCCGGTGTTGGGCAGGCCCTGTCCATCATCTTCGGGGCCATCATGACCCGCGTGCTTATTTGGAACCTCAGTAAGGCCACGCGCATTTTGGGGGCCAACCCATGATTTGGATTTTTCTAGCGGGCATGTGCACCTTCTTCGCGCTGGTGTGTGCCTGCTGGCCTCGCCGTCCCTTGGTTGGCGCCTTCTTCTGCTGGTCTTTCGCTGGCGGTTGTTTTCTTACGCTCTGGCATTGGGGGATCAGCTAGCCATGATCACGCTCATCACCGGCACCCCAGGTGCAGGCAAAACCCTTTACTGCATCAGCAAGCTGCTGCAAGACCTCGTTGGCTCTGTCGTCAAAAGCACCGATGAAAACGGCCAGGCCAAAGAAACCCCGCGCCGCATTCTGACCAATATCCCTCGGCTGCTGCTGGAACACGAGCTGATCGATGGCGACGAGGAAAACGGCCTTCGCGGCTGGCACAAGTGGTGCAAGCCCGGAGATGTGATCGTGCCTGATGAGGTGCAACGCTACTGGCCCCCACGCCCCAACGGTTCCAAGGTGCCAGACGACATCAGTGCTCTCGAAACGCACCGCCACAAGGGCGTGGACTTCATCATCATCACGCAGCATCCAATGCTGTTGGATCGCAATGTCTTGGCCCTTGTAGGTCGCCACCTGCATGTGCGCCGCGTCGGTGGCCTGGGCGCTTCCATCGTGTACGAGTGGGACCATTGCAGTCGGTCTTTGATGTACTCCAAGGCGCTCAAGAAGTCGCCTTTCAAGTACAGCAAAAAGGTGTTCAAGCTCTACATGTCGAGCGAGCTGCACACCAAGCCAAAGACCAGCGTCCCGCCCTTGGCCTACGTCGTGTTGATTGCTATCGCTGCCTGCATTTACTTGATCCCCAACACCATTCAGCGCATCAGCTCGAAGAGCGATCCCAAGCCCGACAAACAGGCCCAAGGCACCACCGCTGCGCCGTCCCCCTTACCTGCGGCTTCTGCGCCCCATCCAGCCCCTGCAGCGGTCCCTGGCACTGGCTTTAAGCCCATGACCAGCAACGGTCCAGGCCAGCGCAGCCAGCCCTACGACGAGGCCATGTTT
>OFJB01000463.1_pt1 | contig 20116 bp, 18 predicted proteins | sample 1775081 | NCBI WGS metagenome assembly OFJB01 (sample SAMN08195771, study PRJEB24354) | sludge metagenome | isolation source: initial sludge from phenol fed wastewater aerobic bioreactor | place: India: Nagpur | collected 2016-06-05
TGGGGGTTTTGCGTGCCATGATGTGCTTTCTTTAACGGCCAATGGCCCGCCCACCGCAACCGGCAGGTCGGGCCGCAAGCCTTCAATGCAGGATGCTGCGCCTTTAGAAACGGAAGTGGCTGAAGGCCTTGTTGGCCTCGGCCATGCGGTGCACCTCGTCGCGGCGCTTCATCGCGCCGCCGCGGCCTTCGGTGGCCTCGAGCAACTCGTTGGCCAGGCGCATCGCCATCGACTTCTCGCCGCGCTTGCGGGCGGCTTCCTTGATCCAGCGCATCGACAGCGCCAGACGGCGCACCGGACGAACCTCGACCGGCACCTGATAGTTCGCGCCGCCGACGCGACGGCTCTTGACCTCGACCATCGGCTTGACGTTGTTGATGGCGGTGGAGAAGAGCTCCAGCGGATCCTTGCCGCTTTTCTTCTCCATCTGCTCGAGCGCGCCGTAAATGATGCGCTCGGCCACCGCCTTCTTGCCACCTTCCATGATGACGTTCATGAACTTGGACAGCTCGACATTGCCGTACTTGGGATCCGGCAGGATTTCACGTTTCGGGACTTCGCGACGACGTGGCATTTCAATTCACCTCTCAATTTGCTTCAGCTGGCATTCGGCCCTGGGCAATCGCCCTCTCCGCCTGCCGCGCAGATTCATCAGGAATCCGCACTTACTCGACCCGCCAATCGGGCCACTTCGCTCGGCGCAGGCTGCCATCGCCCGGCGAGCACCTAAAAAACGAACAATCAGGCCTTCTTGGGCCGCTTGGCGCCGTACTTGGAGCGCGACTGCTTGCGATCCTTGACGCCCTGCAGGTCGAGCGATCCGCGCACGATGTGATAGCGCACACCCGGCAAGTCCTTGACCCGGCCACCACGCACCAGCACGACGCTGTGCTCCTGCAGGTTGTGGCCTTCGCCGCCGATGTACGAAATGACCTCGAAACCGTTGGTCAGACGCACCTTGGCGACCTTGCGCAGCGCCGAGTTCGGCTTTTTCGGCGTGGTGGTGTACACGCGCGTGCACACACCGCGACGCTGCGGCGAGTTTTGCATCGCCGGGCTCTTGGACTTGGTCGTCTCGACCGTCCGCCCGTGACGCACCAGTTGACTGATGGTTGGCATGAATATCCCTAAAACGTGAAAACACGTGGCACCCCACGTGGACCTTCGCGCCGCCCGGCTGGCAGGCCGCGCGCTTCAATTCCCGCAAAGCCCAAGGCAAAATGCAAGGCGCGGCCTCAAGGCAAGATGAGGCCGCGGCAAGGGCTTCCCAAAGCGGAAAAGCCTTAAATTATAGTACGCACGCGCCGCATCAACAACTGGCGCGGCGGGCGCCGGGGCTGGCGCGTCGGTTCAACGCAGAAATTTGCCGTCGCGGTCGATGATGGACATCTCGACGAAGTTCAGGCCGGTGTGGTCGCTCGGGCTGTAGCCCAGCTCCAGCCCCCCCAGGTCCAGGCTGGCCATGCCGTTGAGCGCCGCGACGATGCGCTCGCGCGTCGGTTTGGGGCCGGCCCGGCGCAGGGCCTCGACCAGCACCTTGGCGCTGGCAAAGCCCTCCATCATCTGCGGCGACAGCTGCACGTTGCCCTTGGCCCTGGCCAGGGCCGCGGCCTCGCGGTTGATCGCATACCCCATGGCGTGCACGCTGGGGAATACCTGCGTGACGATGACGCCGTGCGCGGCATCGCCCAGCTGCTTGACGAAACCACCGGAGGCATTGTTGGACACCGTCACCACCTGCGCCGCCGAGCCCGACTTGCGCAAGGCCTTGACGCCGCCGCTGACGGCGACGCTGGAGCCGATCCACAGCACGGCCTGGGGCTTGGCGGCATTGAGCTGGGGCACGATGGCCGCGTAGTCGGGCTTGGCGCGATCCGCCTTGATCACCGTCACCGGCTCGAACTTGAGCCGATTGAAGGCCTTCATGGCGCCAGCCAGGCAGTCGGCCCCGAAGCTGTCGTCCACATGGACCACGGCGATCCGGTCGAGACTGGTGGTGTGCAGCTGCTCGATGGCGCCCTCGGTTTCGGCCTGATAGCTGGAGCGCACGTTGAACACGTAGGGATTGACCGGTTCGTGAAACACCATGGCGCCCGTGGAGGGCGCGATCAGCGCCACCTTGTACTGCGCCAGGTACGGCAAGATGGCCTGGTTGTGCGGCGTGGCGCGGGTCATGAACAGCGCCACCACCTTTTGGTCCTCGATCAGCTTGCGGGCGTTCTCGCCGGCCAGCTTGGGCTCGAACTTGTCGTCCACCGTGATCAGCTTGATCTGCTCGCCGTTGACGCCGCCCTGGGCATTGATGTGATCCAGGTACAGGTGGATGCCCTGCAGCGTCTCGCCCACGCTGGCCGCCACGGGGCCGGTGACGGCGGTGGTCTGGCCAATGAGGATCTGCGCCTGGGCGACGCCGACCCACCCGGCCGCCAGCAGGGCCGCCAGGGCGTGACGCCAGCCCAGCCGGCGCCCGGCGCGACGACAAGGGGCAATCAAGCTCATGCAAGTCATGCGAACCACCTCCGTCAACATTGCGACACAATTGTTTTAGTCTGTAATGACCGACCGCCGCCGTCAATACGGGTCAACACCCCGGCGCCGAAGCGGCACGCGGCACCCCGAGGGATAATCGCGCGGGTGAAATTCCAGCATCAGCGCATCGTGGTCGGCCTGTCCGGCGGCGTCGATTCGGCCGTCAGTGCCTGGCTGCTCAAGCGCGCCGGGCACGAGGTGGTCGGCATCTTCATGAAGAACTGGGAAGACGACGACGACAGCGAATACTGCTCGTCCAACCAGGACTTCATCGACGCCGCCGCCGTGGCCGACGTGATCGGCATCGAGATTGAGCACGTCAACTTCGCCGCCGAGTACAAGGACCGGGTGTTTGCCGAGTTCCTGCGCGAATACCAGGCCGGCCGCACGCCCAACCCCGATGTGCTGTGCAACGCCGAGATCAAGTTCAAGGCCTTTCTGGACCACGCCATGCGGCTGGGTGCCGAAAAGATTGCCACCGGGCACTACGCCCGGGTGCGGTACAACGAGGCCACCGCACGCCAGGAACTGCTCAAGGGCCTCGATGCGTCCAAGGACCAGAGCTATTTCCTGCACCGCCTGAACCAGGCCCAGCTGGCCAAGACCCTGTTTCCGGTGGGCGAGCTGCACAAGTCCGAGGTGCGCCGCCTCGCCGCCGAAATCGCCCTGCCCAACGCCCGGAAAAAGGATTCCACCGGCATCTGCTTCATCGGCGAGCGGCCGTTTCGCGAGTTTCTGGGCCGCTACCTGCAGACCCGCCCCGGCCCGATCAAGGACCAGCGCGGGCGCACCATCGGCGAGCACGTGGGCCTGTCCTTCTACACCTTGGGCCAGCGCCAGGGCCTGGGCATCGGCGGCGTCAAGGCCAAGGGCGCGGCGCGCGGTGGCGGCGAGCACGCGCCCTGGTTTGTCGCCCGCAAGGACATGGCCAGCAACACGCTCTACGCCGTGCAGGGGCACGATCACCCCTGGCTGTGGTCGCGCGAACTGGCCTTTGACAACGCCAGCTGGGTGGCCGGCCAAGCCCCGGCGCCCGGCGCCTGGGCCGCCAAGACGCGCTACCGCCAGCCCGACGCGGCCTGCACCCTGGCGGCGGGCCACGCCCCCGGCACCCACGCGCTGCGCTTTGCCGAGCCGCAGTGGGCCGTCACGCCCGGGCAAAGCGCCGTGCTGTACGACGGCGAAGTGTGCCTGGGCGGCGGCATCATCACGACGGCCGAGGATTTCAAGCCAAATCGGGCCTTTGCGCCCGTCCAGCAAGCGCAGACAGCTATCTAATCGATAGTATTCGATCGGTCTGACCGATCGCTGGCCCGGGCCGAGAACGACGCCACCGGCGACGGCTCTGGCGCCAGCAGCGTGCCCTGGCGCCAGTTCTTCCAGCTGGCCAGCGCCAGCCACAGCACCACCAGGCTGGCCAGGGCCAGCGCCACCACGGCAACCATCTGCACCGCCGGGTTCATGAAGGCCAGGCGCAGCGACAGCGCGGCAAACGCCGCCAGCGGAAAGCCCAGTGACCAGAAGCCGACGGCAAAGGGCTGCGCCAGGATGCGGCGCATCAGCGGGGCGCACCACAGCAGCATCAGCAGCGCCACGCCCCAGGCCATCCAGGCCAGCAACGGTGAGCCGCCCAGTTGCAGCGCGCCCAGGCCAAGCAGCGCCGGTGGCGTGATGGCGATGAAGGTGGCCGGCAGCAGGCGCTCGGGCCACAGGCCCTGCGTGGCGATGCGCACCAGCAGCAGGGTCAGCACCACCGGCCACATCAACGCCCCCATGCCAAACTGCGCCGCCGCCCAGCCGCCCGCACCCAACGGCACGCCCGCCAAGGGCGCCAGCACGTTGCCCACCACGGGGATGAACAGCACCGGCGTCACCGCCGGCCAGCCCAAGCCCTGCGCGGCATCGGCACGCAGCCAGCGGCCCAGCACCCACACGGTGACGGCCAGCTGCAGCAGCGAGCCCAGCCACCACAGCAGCGCCAGCCAGGTCGTGCTGCCCAGCAGGGACACCCCCGCCGTCGCCAGCAGCAGCAGCGACACCGGCACCGCGCCCAGAAAGGCGTGGCGCGCCGGGTGCGCCAGCTCGGCCGCCACCGCCGCGCCCTGCACCTGCCAGCGAATCCACGACAACACTGCCAGCGCCACGAAAGCCAGAGCGGCCAGCCCCGCCAGCACCAGCGCGACCGCACCGGCTGTGTCACCCAGCACCGGCACCGCCCGCAACCAGGCCAGCGCCAGCCCAGCCACGCTCATCACGATGGCCTTGCACGCCTTGCACCAGGTAGTTCATTTTCAGGATTTCGGCGTCGCTGGCGCTTTGGCCTCGGGGCACCCGCAGTTTGCCGGTGTTGTCGGTGATGGGGCCGGCAAAGGGCTGCAGGCGGCCGGCGGCGATGTCCTGTTGCCGCGCCAGCACCTCGTCGCGCACGGCGGCGGGCACCTTGGGGCCGAAGGCCTCGATGCGCACCATGCCGGCTTTCACGCCGCCCCAGGTGTCGGTGCTTTTCCAGGTGCCATCGCGCACCGCGCGCACGCGGGCGATGTCGTAGGCGTCCCAGTGGTGGGTGACGGCGGCCAGTTGCGCGTGCGGCGCCACGCTGCGCATGTCGGAGTGGTAGGCAATGGCCAGCTGGCCGCGCTCCTCGGCCGCGCGCATGACGGCGGTGGACGCGCTGTTGAAGGCCAGCACGTCGGCGCCCTGGTCCATCAGCGCCATGGCGGCTTCGCGCTCGCGCGGCGGGTTGAACCATTCGTTCAGCCACACCAGCTTGACGGTGGCCGTGGGGTTGACGCTGCGCAGCCCCAGCGTGAAGGCGTTGATGCTTTGCAGGATCTCGGGGATGGGAAAACCCGCCACGTAGCCCACCACGCCGGTCTTCGTCATGCGCCCGGCGGCGATGCCCGACAGATAGCGCCCCTCGTAGTAGCGCGCGTTGGAGGTGGCGACGTTGGGCGCGCGCTGCACGCAGGTCTGGCACTCGAAGCGCACGTGCGGGAATTCGCGCGCCACGCGCAGCACCGGCTCCATGTAGCCGAAGCTGGTGGTGAAGATGATGTCGTTGCCCTGGCGCGCCAGGTCGCGCAGCACGCGCTCGGCGTCGGGGCCCTCGGCCACGTTCTCGACATCCGTGGTCTTGACCGCGTCGCCCAGCGCCTTTTGCACCGCCTGGCGCGCCAGCTCGTGCTGGTGCGTCCAGCCGGTGGGCGTGATGGGCGTGACGTAGACCCAGGCGGCGCGCGTGGGCGGCTGGGCCGGCGCGGGCTCCTCAGCGTGCAGGGGGGCGAAAAAACAGGCGGCCGCAAGCGCGGCCACGAGGTTTTTGTACATGGTTGTCCTCGACATGGCCCCGAGTGAATCAAGTCGCGGCGCCGTCGGGGCGGCAGCGCTGCGGAGGCGATTTTACCGGGCCGCGTCGTGCCCCAGTTCGTGCGCCCGCTCGAAGCACTCTTGCAAGCGTTGCCGCCAGCGCTGCTTCTGGCCAGCATCCACGAAGCTGGCCTCGAAGCTGTTGGCCGCCAACCGATAGGCGGCGGATGCGTCCATGCCCGTCGCCGCAAACACCGCCTGCAGGTTGGCGTTGACGTAGCCGCCGAAGTAGGCCGGATCATCGCTGTTGACCATGGCGCACAGGCCGCCGTCCAGCAGGGCGGGCAGGCTGTGGCGCGAGAGGTCGGGGAAGACCTGCAGCTTCTGGTTGGACAGCGGGCAGACGGTGAGCGGGATGCGCTGCTCGGCCAGGCGCTGCATCAGCGCGCTGTCGCGCACCGCCTGCACGCCGTGGTCAATGCGCTCGGCCTTCAGCACGTCCAGCGCAGCCCAGATGTAGGCGGGCGGTCCTTCCTCGCCGGCGTGGGCGACGATGTGCAGGCCCAGCTCGCGGCACCGTGCAAACACGCGGGCAAACTTCTCGGGCGGGTGGCCCAGCTCGCTCGAGTCCAGCCCCACGCCGAGGAATGCATCGCGAAAGGGCAGCGCCTGCTCAAGCGTTTCGAACGCCTCGCGCTCGCTCAGGTGGCGCAAAAAGCACAGGATCAGCGCGCTCGTGATGCCCTGTTCACGCCGGGCCTCTTCCTGCGCGCGCGCCAGGCCGCGGATCACCGCCTCCATCGCCACGCCGCGCGCGGTGTGCGTCTGCGGGTCGAAGAAGATTTCGGCGTGAACTACATTGTTTGTCGCAGCTTGCGCAAGATAGGCGCGTGCCAGGTCGTAGAAATCCTGCTCGGTCTGCAGTACGGCCGCGCCCTGGTAGTACAGGTCGAGAAAGCTCTGCAGGTCGCTGAAGGCGTACGCCCGGCGCAGCGCCTGGCTGTCCGCGTAGGGCAGCGTGAGTCCGTTGCGCGCGGCCAGGGCAAAGGCCATCTCGGGCTCCAGCGAGCCCTCGATGTGGATGTGCAGCTCGGTCTTCGGCATCGCGGCCAACAGCGCCGGCAGCCGATCAACCGCGATGGGTGGAAGGTGGGGGTTCATGCGATCATCATGCACGACATGCCGCTCATGTCCCGCTGGCGTAAAGCACACCTCGCGGGCTGCGGCACAGGCCCCACAGGCGGATGCCTGACAGCTCGGCCATGCGCACGCCCATCGTTGTGGGGGCCGACACGGTGGCCAGCGCGGCGATACCCACGCGCGCGCACTTGCGCACCAGCTCATGGCTGCCGCGGCTGGTCAGCACGACGAAGCCGGGCTCGGCCAGCCTGCCTGCGCGGGCCAGCGCCCCGATCAGCTTGTCCAGCGCGTTGTGGCGGCCCACGTCTTCCTTCACCTCGGTCACCTCGCCGTCGATGCGGGCCCAGCCCGCGGCGTGCACCGAGCCCGCATGGGCGTTGAGCTGCTGGCGCGGCGTCATCTGCGCCAGCGCCTTGAGCACGGTGGGCAGTTCGACCTGTTCGATCCAGTGGCGGCGGCTGACGGGCAGCGGCGACAGGTCGAGCGCAGCCAGGCTTTCGACGCCGCAGATGCCGCAGCCGGTGCGCCCGGCCAGGCTGCGGCGCCGGCCCTTGAGACGTTCGAAGCAGCCGGTGGCGATCTCCAGCTGCACCTCGACGCCCGGCACGCTAGCGGGCAGGCCGGCGGCGCTGGCGTCGACCGGCACGACGTCGATGCCGTAGCAGTCGTCGGCGCCATCCAGGATCCCTTCGGACAGCGCAAAGCCGAGCGCGAAGTCTTCCAGCTGCTCGGGCGTGGCCATCATCACGGCGTGCGAGATGCCGTTGAACACCAGTGCCACCGGCACTTCGGCCGCCAGCGCGTCGTCGCGCAGCACGCCCTCGGGCGGCGCGCCGGCTTCGCCGACCACGCGCACGAGCAATTGCTGCAGTGTGGGCAACGTGGGAGCGGCGGTGTCGTGATCAGGCATGGTTCGAAGCCGTCAAAAGTTCGTTCAAATTCTAGGGTGTGTCGTGGCATGTCCGCATCAACACACCAGTCGCCGCGAGGCGAGGCCTGACGGTTGTGAAGAATCGTGGCATAGTTACATCTATTGTCAGGAGACTGCGATGAGCAAGAAACCCAAGCAGGCCTACACCCGGCTCACCGAGCCGCTGGTACGCGATGGCGGCGTGCTGCGCCCCGCCACGTGGGACGAGGCGCTCACGCGCGCGGCCGATGGCTTTCGCCGCAACCTGGCAGCTCACGGCCCCGACGCGTTCGGCATGTTCTGTTGCTCGCGCGCGACCAACGAGCTGAACTTCATCGGCCAGAAGTTCACGCGCGCCGTGATCGGCACCAACAATATCGACTCCTGCAATCGAACCTGACATGCGCCCAGCGTCGCCGGTCTGGTGACGGTGTTTGGCGCGGGGGGCGGCACGTCTTCCTACCGCGAAATCGAAGATGCCGATCTGATCATCTTCTGGGGCAGCAATGCCCGTGAAGCGCATCCGATCTTCTTCCACCATGCGTTGAAGGCGATCCACAAGGGCGCCAAGGTTTACGGGGTGGACCCGCGCCGCTCCAAGACTGCCGAGTGGGCCGACACTTGGCTTGGTCTGGATGTCGGCACCGACGTGGCGTTGGCTTACGGCGTCGGCCGCGAGATCATCCACGCCGGCCTGGTCAACGAGGAATTTGTTGCCAACGCCACCACCGGCTTCGAAGAGTACGTTGCCGCTTGCGAGCCGTGGACGCTGGAAGTCACTTCGCGCGAGACGGGGGTGCCGGCTGAGCTGATCCGTGAACTGGCGCACGATTACGCCAAGGCCAAGCGCGCGCAGCTGTGCTGGACGCTGGGCATTACCGAGCACCACAACGGCACCGATAACGTGCGCGCGCTGTGCAATCTCGCGTTGCTGACCGGTCACGTCGGCAGGTGGGGTTCGGGCCTGGTGCCGGTGCGTGGTCAGAACAATGTGCAAGGCGGCGGCGACATGGGGGCCATCCCTAAGAACCTGCCGGGGTTCCAGAGCGTGGAGAACCCCGAACATCGGGCCAAGTTCGAGCACATGTGGGGCGTCACCTTGCCGCCGAAGGGCGGACTGACGCTGTCGGAAATGATGGAGGCGATGGACGAGGGGCACTTGACCAATTGCTACATCATCGGCGAGAACCCGGTGCAGTCCGACGCCGACACCACGGCGGTTGCGCGGCGCCTGGAGAACCTGGATCACCTGGTGGTACAGGACATTTTCCTCACCAAAACCGCCACGTTCGCCGACGTAGTGTTTCCATCGGCAGCGGCATGGTGCGAGGGTGAAGGTACCTTCACCAGCAGCGAACGGCGGGTACAACTGGTGCGCAAGGCGCTGGAGCCGCCCGGGCAGGCCAAGGACGACATCGAGATCATCCGCCTGCTTGCCGAACGCATGGGACACGTCTGGCCGGTGCAGACGGCCGAGCAGGTCTGGGACGAGCTGCGCGCGCTGTCGCCGGCGCACCATGGCATGAGCTACCGGGTGCTTGCCGAGCGCGGTGGCGTGCAATGGCCATTTCCTGAAGAAGATGGCCCCGAGTCACCCTTCCTGCACGGCCGATTGTGGGAAAAAGACCCCGCCAAACGCGGGCGACCGGCGCCGTTCGGCATCATCGAGCACCGGCTGCCGGTGGACAAACTCGACGACGAGTTCCCCTTGCGTCTGACCACCGGGCGACGCCTGACCGACTACAACACCGGTGTGCAGTCCGGAGGCTTCAATTCGCCGATCCGCTTTGGCGGTTGCGTCGATTTCTCTCCGGAGGACATGGCTCGGCTGTGCATTGAAGAGGGAGAGACGGTTCGGGTGACCTCGCGCCGCGGATCCGTGCTGGCGCCCGCGCGCCTCGACCCGGGCCTGCGCCCGGGTCTGCTGTTCATGGCCTGCAACTTCCCTGACGACGTAGACGTGAACGCACTCACCATCGAGGCCAACGACCCGATCGCCAAGACGGCGGAGTTCAAGGCCACGGCGGTCAAGATCGGCAAGATCACCGACGAATCGACTCAGAACCGGGGCTCTGCCGTTGCGGTCGATCATCGAACACCGGCTGGCGATCTGGCTGCCGCCAAGTAGGAGGGATGCGTTTTGGATCTGAAGTTCTCCAATGCCGAGCCGTTCCCCGAGGAGCGTGAAGCCATTGACAGGCGCCTCGGAGCGCCGGAGGAAGGCGGCTGGCATGGCGGCGAACGGGACGAAAAAGACCACCGGCGCGCACATTCCGGTCACACGGCGCGGGCTCGGCGGCATCTCGTGCTCGAGGCGCTGCACGCGGTCAACGACCGTGTGGGCTGGATCAGCCCCGGCGCGCTCAACTACATCGGCAAACGGCTCAGCGTGGCGGCCGCCGACGTGTACAGCGTGGCAACGTTTTACGCGCTGTTTTCCACCAGACCGCGGCCCAAGCGCATCGTCCATGTCTGCACCGACATCGCCTGCATGGCGCGCGGATCGAAGGATGTGTGTGCAGGCCTCGAGAAGCGGTTGGGGCCGGCCGGTGCCGACTCGGGCTGGAAGCACAGCCCCTGCCTGGGTGTGTGCGAGCGCGCCCCGGCGGCGCTTGCGGTCGAGGCGGGCGATCCGCCGCACGAGCGCCTGCTCGGCCCCGCCACTGTCGATGATGTTGCCCTTGCGCTGAGCGCCGGCCCTGCGGTGCTCGCGGCCGAGACCCCGCCGGCCATGGCTGTGCCGCAGGCTGGCCAGCAAGGCCTGATGCTGCTTCAGCGCGTCGGCCAAGTCGACCCCGAGAGCATCGACGACTATTTGGCAACCGACGGCTACGCCGGGCTGAAGCAAGCGTTCGCGATGGGGCCCGACAAGGTCATCAGCGAGGTCAAGGCCTCCCGGCTGATGGGGCGTGGCGGCGCTGCGTTTCCGGCCGGCGTCAAGTGGGAGAGCACCGCCAAGCAGACGGCCACGCCACGTTACCTGGTCTGCAACGCCGACGAGAGCGAGCCCGGCACCTTCAAGGACCGCGCCCTTCTGGAGGGCGACCCGTTCTCGCTGATCGAGTCGATGACCATCGCGGGCTACGCCTTCGGCGCCGAGCGCGGCTACATCTATCTGCGTGGGGAGTATCCACGCGCAATGCGAATGCTCTCCAACGCGATCGACAAGGCGCGCGAACGCGGGTTTCTGGGCAGCGACGTTCTGGGCTCCGGCTGGCGCTTCGACATCGAGATCCGGCGTGGCGCCGGCGCCTACATCTGCGGCGAAGAGACGGCCATCTTCAACTCCATCGAGGGCTACCGGGGCGAGCCGCGCAGCAAGCCGCCGTTCCCGTTTCAAAGCGGCTTGTTTGCTAAACCGACCGTGGTCAACAACGTCGAGACGCTTTGCAACGTGTCGCTGATCATGCGCATCGGCGCTGCGGCCTACACCAGGATCGGAACCGAAGGCTCGACCGGCCCCAAGCTGTTCTGCGTATCGGGCAATCTGATGCGCCCGGGCGTGTATGAGGTGCCCTTTGGTGCCACCTTGGGCGAGGTGCTCCAGCTGGCCGGCGGTGTGCCACCGGGCCGAACGCTGCAAGCGGTGTTGCTGGGCGGCGCGGCGGGCGGTTTTGTGCGCGCCGATGAGCTGGACATTCCACTCACGCTGGAAGGGGCGCGCGCCCACAACACCACGTTGGGTTCCGGCGTGGTTCTGGCGTTCGACGACACCGTCGATCTGACCGGCATTCTGTTGCGCATCGCCAGCTTCTTTCGCGACGAGTCCTGCGGTCAGTGCGTGCCCTGCCGCGTGGGCACGGTGCGCCAGGAAGAGGCGCTGCTGCGCATCATGCGCAACCGACGCGATGCCGATGCCCTAGAGCGCGACATCGTGGTGCTGCGCGATGTTGGCCAGGTGATGAAGGACGCCTCGATCTGTGGTCTTGGTCAAGCCGCGTGGAACGCCGTCGAGTCGGCCATTGACCGGCTTGGCGTCCTGAAGGAGAGCTCATGAACGCGCGAGATCCGGACCATCTCGTCGGAACCGACACGCCCATCAAGTCGGTCACGATCACCGTCGATGGCGACCCGGTGAGCGTGCCGGAGGGCAGCACCATTTTGGACGCCTGCAATGCCGCACGCAAGGACACGCCCACGCTGTGTTGGGGCGACACGCTCACGCCCAAGAACGCTTGCCGCGTGTGCATGGTCGAGTTGAAAGGCTCGCGCGTGCTCGTGCCTTCGTGCTCGCGCAAGGTCGAAGCCAACATGGAGGTCATGACCGACACCGAGCGGGTGCGGCACAGCCGGCGCCTGGTGCTGGAGTTGCTGGGCTCCTCGGTCGATCTGTCGACCACGCCGCACATCGACGAATGGATGGCACGCTACGCCGCCGACCCCGACCGCTATGGCGAGCGAGCCGACGAAAATTTGCACCGCGACATCCACGAACCCGGCGAGCACCACGTTGGAGACGGCACGGTTGCCGCCACGATGAACCAGCCCGACAAGATCGACAACGACCTGTACGTGCGCGAGTACAGCAAGTGCATCCTGTGCTACAAGTGCGTGGACGCCTGCGGCACCCAGTGGCAGAACACCTTTGCCATCCAGATCGCGGGGCGCGGCTTCGACTCGCAGATCTCGACCGAATACGCCGTCGACCTGCCCGATTCCGCGTGCGTGTATTGCGGCAACTGCGTGGAGGTGTGCCCGACCGGAGCCTTGTCGTTCAAATCCGAGTACGACATGCGTGCCGTCGGCACTTGGGACGAGGCAAAGCAGACAATGACCACCACCGTTTGCACCTATTGCGGCGTTGGCTGCAACGTGGAATTGCATGTGCAGGACAACAAGATCGTCAAGGTGACTTCGCCCCACGACCACGCGGTTAGCCATGGCAATCTGTGCATCAAGGGTCGGTTCGGCTTTGCGCATGTTCAAAGTCGCAAGGACGAGGACAACAGCCGTTAGGGCGCCGCAGGCGCATTCGCGATCACGTTGGCGGCTGTTGCACCACTTCGCGGTGATCGTCGTCGATCCGTCGCGTCCATCCGCGCCGGTCCAGATGCTCCAGCAGTGGGATCGCCACGCGGCGTGAGGTGCCCATCGCCTGCCGTGCATGGCTGGTGGTGAATGGCTGCGGCAATTGCGCCAAGGCGCGCAGCGCGAGCGCCGGTGCGGAGGGCAGCAGAACCACGCCACCGGGCAATCGCAGCAAGCGCTGGGCGCGCTCGGCCAGCGCCAACTCGCGCCCGCCCAATGCGAGCGCGGCCAGCTCGTCGATTTTTGGTGCGAGGAAAGGATTCGCCGACAGACGAGCCTCCAGCCTGGAAACACCGACCTCGGCGCTGCCAAGGTCGGCACGAGCCTTGGGCAGCCGGATGTGGCCGTTGTGCAGTTCAAGCCCGACGTCCGCGACCAGCCGATCGATGAAGTGCGCTGCGGGCGTGGGTAGAGCATTGCGCAACGCCCCCGCGGAGACGCCGGGCGTGAGCGGGTCGCGCCGGTCATCGTCCTCTACCAGGGCGTGCAACTGCTCCTGCCACGCGGCGTAGGCCGTGCCGTCCACCCACCAGCGACCCAAGCAGAGAACCTGTGGTGGCGGCGTGGCGTCAAGGTTCAGCAGGCCGAGCCGGCGCAGATGATCCACCTCGACCGCGCCGCGCTCGGCCACCTTGGCCCGCACGTCGCCTTCGGGCGGCATGTCCGCCAGGGCCAGTGCGCGCCGCTTGCCAGCCCCGCGGCGCGCAAGCTGCGGCGGGTCGCAGTCGAGCACGTCGACGCCGCACAGCACGACGCGCCGCCCTGGGTCGCGCAGCAGCAGTCGATCGCCCACGATCAGCGGCAGCGATCCCTCCAGGCTGATGCGGGCGTGCTCGGCGTCGAAACAGCGCAGCCGGGCCGGGACTGCGGCCGTCCCGACGTGCACCATGATCTGCGCGGGCGCGTCAATCAGCGCGGCGCCAGCCCTGCGGCGCACGTCGACCGTGACCGTCATCGGCCAGGCGCCGGGGGCCACCAGGGCCTGGCCGCGGCGGACGTCCCCTGCCGCCACGCCGCGCAGATTGACCGCGGCCCGGTTCACCGGACGGAGCCTGTCGGCCGGCGCGCCGCGCGACTCGAGGCCGCGCACGACGACCTCGCGCGGCGGCTGCCCCTGGCCTACGACCACGAGCCGGTCCCCCTTGGCGAGGGTGCCCGCGGCCAGCGTGCCGGTGGCCACCGTGCCCGCCCCCGAGATGCTGAACGAGCGGTCGATCCACAGCCGCAGCCGGTCGCCGGCGGCGGGTTCGGGCACTTCGGCCAGAACCTGATCGAGCACCCGCCTGAACTGGTCGAGGCCGCTGCCCTGCGTGGCCGACACGGCGACGGCTGGTAGATCCCGCAGGCCGGTGCCCGCAAACTCGCTGCGTGATCGCGCCATCGTTGCAGCCACCCAATCGGGCGCGCGGTCGGCCTTGGTCACCACGATCAGGCCGTGGGGGATGCCGAGCGCAGCGATGGCATCGCGGTGCTCGCTGGACTGTGCAGACCAGCCTTCGTCTGCAGCCACCACGAAGCACACGATCGACACGTTGGCCAGCCCGGCCAGCGCGTTACCGACAAAGCGCTCGTGGCCGGGTACGTCGACGAAGGCAAGTTCGCGGCCCGAGGGCAGCGTCGTCCACGCGAACCCGAGATCGATGGTGAGGCCGCGCCGGCGCTCTTCCGCCCAGCGGTCCGGCTCGATGCCGGTCAGCGCGCGGATCAGTGTGCTCTTGCCGTGATCGACGTGACCAGCCGTGGCGACGACGTGCGTCGTCATGGCTGGTCGCGCGGTGGGGTGGCTGCGTCGGGCGCCAGCGCCGCGAACACGGCAGCGATGAGCCGCTCGTCGTCGGATTCGGGCACGCAGCGCAGATCGATCAGGCAGGCGCCGTTATGGACGCGCGCCAGGACGGCAGGGTCACCCATGCGCAGACGTGCCGCAACGTTCTCATGCAACTGTATTGCCCAGCCGGGCAGCGGCAAGCCAGGCGCGCCGCCGCCGCCGACGCGACCGTCGTGGGAAACAACGGGAGCCTTCACGGCCGCGCCAAGCCGCTCGGCGCGCTGGCGCAGGTGTTCGGGGTCGGCGCGCAGCGCGGCGGTGACAGGCGGCACGCCACCGCGCAGCGTCGCCTCCAGCGCAGCCAGCGTCAACTTGTCGGCGCGAAAGGCGCGTGCCAGTGGATGCCGCGCCAGCCGGGCAACGAGATCGGCTCGGCCCAGCACGAGTCCGGCTTGCGGACCGCCGAGCAGTTTGTCGCCGCTGGCGGTCACCAGATCGGCCCCCTGCGCCAGCGCGCTGGCTGCGTCGGGCTCATCCGGCAACAAGGAATCCGGCGCAAGCAGGCCGCTGCCCAGGTCGGCGATCAGTGGCACGCCGCGCTCGGTGGCCAGTGCACGCAAGTCGGCCAGCGATGCCGATGCGGTGAAGCCTTCGACACGAAAGTTGCTCGGGTGCACCTTGAGGATGCAGCCAGTCTCCGACCCGATGGCGCTGGCGTAGTCGGCCAGATGGGTGCGGTTGGTGGTGCCGACTTCGATCAGTCGCACGCCGGTCGAGGCGATCAAATCGGGCAGCCGAAAGCCGGCGCCAATCTCGATCAACTCGCCCCGACTCACCACGACTGGCCCGCCAGCGGACAGAACGGTGGTTGCCAGGTACAAAGCGGCGGCGCCGTTGTTGACCACCAGCGCGTCGCCTGCGGCCGGGCATGCCGCCAGCAGCGCCGCGCGCGTCCAGGCGCCACGGCGAGAGCGAGCGCCGGTGGCCAGGTCAAGTTCGACGTCAACGTATCCGCTTGCCGCGACCAGCGCATTGACGGCGGCTTGCGAAAGCGGCGCTCGTCCCAGGTTGGTGTGGATGACGACACCGGTTGCGTTCAGCACCGGCCGCAAAGCGGTGGGACGCTGCCGTGCCAAGGTGTTCAACAGCGCATCTTCTACCTGCTCGGCAGGCAGCTCACCGGCGCGGGCGCGCTGCAGCACGTCGTTCAACAGGGTGCGCAGCACTGGTTCACCCAGCCGCGATCGGGCTGCCACCATGGCCGGCAGGGCCAGCAGGTGGTCGGTGCGCGGGATCATTCGGCGTGGGTCGTCCTGCTTGGGCTTGCTGCTCATTTCCTAAATCTGCGGCATCGACTTGGCGGCAATTGGCGGAGGTGGACGGGAATCGAACCCGCCAGACCGAGATGCTCGGTCTCACCGATTTTGAAGACCGGGGGGCCCACCAGGAGCCCAGACACCTCCTCGTGGCGAGGATGCTAGCAGCAGACTGCCTGACGTCCGTCGGGCTATGGCACCTAACGCCGCACAGGTGCACAAGCCAGTCGACTACTGATTTAATAGCTACTAGCGCTTGTCAGACAGGCGCTAGTGGCCAATTTGGCTCAAACAAACGCCATCGGCGAGCAGTGCGCGGCGGCTTGTGTGCGCCTGCCGTCGCGCCGCTACTGAAACAACTTGGCCGCGTTCAGCAGGGTTTTGTAGATTCCGCCGGCCAGCGGAATGCCCACAAACAGCCAAGCCACGGCGATCAACACGGGGGGTGTTCTCTTGATGTCGTTGTTTTGCATTTCGTAAGCTCCTCAGGCTTTGGCCGTTTGTGGGGTTGCGCCGGACGGGTTGGCACTGTCAGCGTCGCTCTTCATGTGGTAGCGCGCGTCCACGGCCTTGACCAGGAAGTTGCAGATGAACCCCAGCACCAGCAAGCCGGCCATGATGTACATGGTGCCGTTGTAGGCCTGCGCTTTCGGAATGCCGTGGTTGATGTTGTACTCGCGCAGGTAGTTGATGAGCACCGGCCCGGCGATGCCCGCCGCCGACCAGGCGGTGAGCAAAATGCCGTGAATGGCGCCGACGTAGCGCGTGCCAAACATGTCCCGCAGATAGGCCGGCACCGTGGAGAAACCGCCGCCATACATGCTGACGATGATCAGAAAGCAGATCACGAACAGCACCACGTTGCCCGATCCACCAGCTTGCGGCACCGTGAGGTACAGCACAAAGCCAAGCACCATGTAGACAAAGTAAGTGTTCTTGCGCCCAATGTAGTCTGACAGCGAAGCCCAAACGAAGCGTCCACCCATGTTGAAGATGCTCATCAGCCCGACCAGGCCGGCGGCGGCAATCGCCGTGATGCGGCCGGGGAACATCTCCTGGCTCATGGCTGACGCCTGCCCCAGCACACCGATTCCGGCAGTGACGTTGAAGAACAGCACGAACCAGATCAGCCAGAATTGCGGCGTCTTGATGGCGTCGTACACGAACACGTCGTTCTTGGAGATGAGCTTGCTGGAGGTGGTGGGCGCAACAAACCCTTCTGGCTTCCAGTCCGGCGCCGGCACGCGCACGATGGCTGCACCCACCATCATGAAGATGAAGTAGCCGATGGCCAGCGTGACAAAGGTGGCCATCACGCCCATATCGGTGTCGGTGCGAAAGTGGTTCATCAGCCACACCGATAGCGGCGCGGCAATCATGGCGCCGCCGCCAAAGCCCATGATGGCCATGCCCGTAGCCATGCCGGGTCGGTCGGGAAACCATTTCATCAGCGTGGACACCGGTGAGATGTAGCCGATGCCCAGCGCGCAGCCACCGATCACGCCGTAGCCCAAATAGATAAGCCACAGCTGGTGTGTGGAGACGCCGAACGCGGAAATCAGAAAGCCTGCCGCCCAGCAGCAGCCGGCGGTGAACATGGCCTTGCGCGGGCCGCCTTCTTCGACCCAGCGGCCGAACACCGCCGATGACAAGCCAAGAAAAAGCATGGCAATCGAGAAGATCCAGCCCAGCTCGGTCAGCTTCCAGTCGCCCTCGGCCGACGCCTTGATGCCCAGCAGTTTGGTCATCGGCAGGTTGAACACGCTGAATGCATAGGCCTGGCCGATGCACAGGTGCACGCAAAGTGCAGCCGGTGGCACCATCCATCGGCTGTAGCCCGGCTTGGCGACCGTGTGCGCGCGATCGAGAAAAGGGAGCAGCGAGCCCGAACCGGAACCCGTGCTGTTGGCACTTGTCATGACGTTTTCTCCTCCGCCCAGATGGACTTTTTTATTTTGATGTGGGTCAAGGACGACGCGTAACCTGGGAATGCCCTAGACAGGCGGCCCGGAATCTGCCACCCGCCCGCCCCCGCCATGCCGTGCTCAAGCCATCAACCGAGGTTCATTGGCGAGCATCAATTTACTCTTATTTTGATAGTAAATATTCAGTATCGAATCAAGGTTTCGCGCTTTGTAGACATGCGCAAAAAAGCTATATGAAAGATAGCAAATTCCTTGAATGTCAAATTGCCAGACGCCAGCCCCGTGCGCGCAGCACCGGGTCAGCCACGCGGGCGTCGCCGGCAGCCGACGGCCCCTCAGGCAATCACGCCGAAGCTGATGCCGCTGTCCTTGAGGTAGCGGCGGTAGGCGGTGGACATGCGGTCAACCGCGGCGTGCGCCTCGGCGCCAGACGCCAGCGGCAGGCGCTTGGGGCGCTGCGATTCGAGGATGGGCTTGTCCTGGCTGAAGATGGTGTCCTGAAAGTCGATCAGGCGCGCGTCGGGCGACTCGAAGTCGTTCATCGCCATGCGCGTCCAGGCCACGCTGCTTTCCTCGCTGACCGGGCAGACGAACATGGCGATCGACTCCTGCATGCCCTCGATGGCGGTGGTGCCGGCCTCGGGCACCTTGGTCAGCACCGCCATGTAGGGCGCGGTGACTTCGTAGGTGTATTCCACCTGTGCGCCGCTTTCGGCATGGATCGACGAGCGCGGCTGCCAGGCCTGGCAGCCGGTGGCCAGCACGCCGCGCTCGGTGCGTGTCACCTCGTAGGGCTCGATGGTGGTGTGCGCGCGGCTGCCCAGCCAGCCGTCGTGCACGTAGCCGAAGTGCGCCATGTCCAGGAAGTTCTCGATGATGCGCGGCGCGCTGGCGGCCACGAAGTAGGGGCCGCTGGTGGTCTTGCGCAGGCGGGTCTCGGCCTCGGCGGCAAAGGCGGGCAAGTCGTGGATCGGCAGTGGCTCGCCTTCGGGCGCGGCCAGGCGCACCCAGACCATGCCGTAGGCCTCGCGTGCCTCGTGCACGTGCGCGCCATGGCGCGGGCCGGGCTGGAAGTCGGGCGTGGCCGGAATGTGGGTGCAGCGCCCGCCGCCCTCGAAACGCCAGCCGTGGTAGGGGCATTCCAGCTCGCCGCCTTGCACGCGCCCCATCGACAGGCGCGCGCCGCGGTGCGGGCACTGGTCTTGCCAGGCCTGCGTGGCGCCGCTGCCGTCGCGCCACAGAACCAGGTCCTCGCCCAGCAGGGTGACGGCCAGCGGCTGGCCGCCCACGACGTGGCTGAGCGCCACGGGATGCCACAGGGTCTTTTCCAGCATCGGGGTCATGTTCATCAACGAAAAGTGGCTCTATCCCTTGTATGGAAAGCGCAAAAAGCTATCTATTTTGAAGCGGGTATGGTGCCTTCGACGCCCTTGACGAGGAAGTTGATGGCGCCCATCCAGGCGTCGTCGGCGCGCGTGCCGGCGGCCAGCTGCTCCTTGCCGTTGACGTCGATCACCGGGCCGTTGAAGACGTCGAAGCTGCGGTCCTTCATGCTGGCCTTGATCTTCTCGACCTCGACGCGCACCTCGGCGGGAATGCGCTCGGACAGCTTGATCAGGTCGTTCTGCCCCTCGGGCACGCCCCAGCGCGTGACCTGGCCACCCTTCCAGCTGCCGTCCAGCGCCGCCTGCACCGCCTTCTTGTAGTAGTGGCTCCAGTCGGCGATGCACGAGCCCAGGTGGGCCTGGCCGCCGAATTCGCTCATGTCCGAGTCCCAGCCGAAGGCCAGCTTGCCGGCCTGGTTGACCGCCTGGATGACGGCGGGCGAATCGGTGTTCTGCAGCAGCACGTCGGCACCGCCGGTCAGCAGCGACTGCGCGGCCTCGGTCTCGCGCGGCGGGTCGTACCAGCTGTTGGTCCACACCACGCGCGTGACGATGTCGGGGCGCACGCGCTGCGCGCCCAGGGTGTAGGCGTTGATGTTGCGCAGCACCTCGGGGATCGGCACCGAGCCGACGTAGCCCAGCGTGCCCGACTTGGTCATGTGCCCGGCGATGATGCCGGCGAGATAGGTGTCCTGGTAGAAGCGCGAGTCGTACACGTTCAGGTTGGGCGCCGTCTTGTAGCCGGTGGCGTGCTCGAAGCGCACCTGCGGAAAGTCCTGCGCCACCTTCACCATCGCCTCCATGAAGCC
>OFJB01000464.1_pt1 | contig 20098 bp, 18 predicted proteins | sample 1775081 | NCBI WGS metagenome assembly OFJB01 (sample SAMN08195771, study PRJEB24354) | sludge metagenome | isolation source: initial sludge from phenol fed wastewater aerobic bioreactor | place: India: Nagpur | collected 2016-06-05
CCGCTTTGGATATTTGCAGCTCCGATGGCTCATCGTGATTAACCGCAAGTTGATCCTTTTGCACGCCCAAGAACTCAGAAACCCCGGCTCGCACTCCCCTGCTTCGCGTAACGTTTGCGACACCAGGACCGTACCGGGATGCCTCACCTCGGACGCTCAAGTCAGCCAGGAAAACCACTCCGATGACACCAGTGTTTCCCGTTTCAATGTGAGCTCCCTTGTGGCGAATATCAAGCGCTTCATAAACCACCCCTCGACAATCGATAGCATAGTGATAGCTAATTTGTCCGAAGCTATTCATATCGATTTTCTCGGCGTTCTTTAGGGCATCAACACCGTTCGCCCCACATGAGAACGAATTGCCTGCATGATGAATGGCGATGGACTGGTAGCTCCAGTCATTCTGGGGAATCTTGGCAGGGTTCAAAGCCTGCCACGTTTTTCGTTCAACAATATTTACCCTATCAATGATTACTTGCCTGATTTTTTCTTGATCAGCAACAAGGCATGCTGCGGTGGGATTGAGGATTCTTATGATATCTTGGTTCAGGGCCCTGTGAGTCGAACCATGGGGAAGAATGATGGAGTCTGCGGGTGTGACGCCAATCATTTTTTGAAATACATGGATTGCTTGGAGTGTTTCAGGAGAAATTCTGCCATCTTCTTTGATGGGCTGATAGCCGATCTTGCAATTCATATGGCGGTTGAGAGCCTGCTGAACTGCTTGTACCTCATGAGGGTTATTTCCGACAGTTTTCCCAATTGGCGAAGTGATTTTAATTTCGGCCATTATTAATATCTTATTAAATGGTGCTCTCTCTCAGCGAGTCTTGGTACGGAGCACTCATCCCTACCAGACGGCTGAGATACAGATTGGCAAATGCCAATCACAAAAAGCTCGACCCCATCAAACAGCCTGTAGGGGATTTTCTGAGAGCCCTAAGGGGCAAGTGATCACTGGGAATACCGCTTTCGGTGTTGTCGAGAGGCATTTGAGTAGCCTGCTACCCTGCGGTGCCTCCGCGGCAGCTCCATCGTTTAAGCACTGGTGGCGAGCTGTTCATGTCGTGCTCGGCAACGCAAGACGCAATGTTTTTGTCGAGCGGCTTGGTAGCAGTGGCCGATGTCCCGGCGTATTCACAAGCTACCCAGTAAACGCGGTCGGCAGGAGCGAACAGCCACCGCGAGGTGAGCGTCTTGCCTTTGCGCTGCGCGCTGCTGGGCGCTAGTTGGGCCATCTCCTCTGGTGGCCCCGCGTAGAAGGAAATATTGGCAAGAGGATGCGTGTCGTTGCTGCTGCGGGTTTGCCAATCTGAAGCAAGGGCGGGCGAGGGCGTTTGTTGGACCTGAATCGATGGTGGGCAAGCGATTGCCTCGGGGGACGCTGCGTTGCCTGGGGCCTCTTGCGCGATGGCGGGCCCGCTAGCGCCCAAAACAATCAGTACAAGACTTAGGCCAAATTTAATCGTCATACCGATTACTCCACCACCGAAAAGGCGTCGCCATTGTTGCTGGGGTCAACATACTTCCCGGTCTTGTCTTTTCCGAGAAACATCAACCGACGCAAGCGGATCGTGCCGCTGCCGGACCATTGATCGATGACCGTGATTCCCGATGCATCCTGGGACACATACAACGCCGCATGGTTGCCAGTGCCTTGGTTTGGGTACTTTCCGTTGACGAAGGTTGCGATGGCAGTGCCCTTTTTGAGCAGCATATTGCCTTTCACAGAGGCCCCTTCTCTCCAGAGCGATGAGGCTGGCGCGTTGGCGTAGTGCTTAACAAGTGCAACGCAGTGGTGCGTGCCCACGAGCGGCTGCTTGGCCAAGGACTCTGGGTTGTCGTAGATGTATGACATTCGTTTGCTGGCAAAGCCGCACAAACACGCCTGTCGGGGCTCGTTCAGGCGCTTGGGGCGGCCGAATTCTAGGAGTGCCGCACAGCCGCAAAACGTGACATTGGAAACCGCTTGTGTGCAGACATTGGCGTCCCTTGCATGTCTGCGACCTGCCCGAGCGCTACTTACCCTGCAGATACCGCCCCGCTAGTTCCTTCTGCGCGGCAGCGTCCACGCCCAGCACGTCTACCAGATACGCCTGCAGCCCGCCAAAGTCGTTGTCCACCATGTGCAGGGCGGCGTCCAGAAACTCTTCTTGTACACGCCACAGCACGCGCAGCACTTCTTCCGGTGCGTGGCTGCCCATGCCGGGCGGGCGCTGGTACAGAGCGTTGGTGAGCAGGTAGTCGTGCATGACCACATCGCGTGGCACGCCCAGCGTCAGCAGGATGAGGGCGGCGGCAAAGCCGGTGCGGTCCTTGCCCGCCGTGCAGTGGAAAACGGTAGGTGTATCGCTGGCCAGCAGCAGGCGGAAAAGTTCGGCAAAACGCGGGGCGTTGTCGTGCACAAAGCCCCGGTAGGTGTCCTGCATCAGGCCCACGGCGTCCTGCGCGGTGAGCTGGCGGCCGGTGCGTTGCAGCTCCAGCGCGCGCTGTACCACCGTGGGTTCGATGTGCAGCGGGTGGTAGGCCACGCCGGGCAGTGCGTAGGCATACGCGGCGCTTTCGGCCTGGCCCCGAAAGTCCACCGCGCGGGCCACACCCAGGTCGGCCAGCAGGGCCTGGTCTTCGGGTGTGAGGCCTGCCAGGTGGTCGGAGCGGAAGATGCGGCGCCACTTCACCGAGCGGCCGCCGTGACCGGTGTAGCCGCCCAGGTCGCGGAAGTTGGTGGCGCCGCGCAGGGGCAGGGATCGGGAAGGAGCAGAAGAGGACATGGTCAAAAGGCTCAAGCACAGGGCGTTGCCGCAAGACTAGCCCAGATGCGCCCGCCCGGTTGTCGCATGGGGGCTATCCAGCGCACCGGCACGCCGTGTGCGGGATCTGGTTTGCCCCCTTCGCTGCGCCAGGGTTACTTGCCCTGCACGTAGGCGTTACGCGCGGTCACCGCCAGGTCGGGGTAGTTGGCAAACATGCCGTCCATGCCCATGTCCAGGTACTTGCGGAACTCTGCGGCGGCAGGAGCGGCATCGGCCTGTGCAAAGGTCCAGCCGTGCACCTTCAGGCCTGCGGCGTGGGCCTGGTCGATGAAGGACTTCGTGACGGGGTAGGTGGTGTTGTTGATGAGCACGCCCACCCCCTCGGTGAAGGCAGCCACATCCTTGAGCGTGAGCGCCTGCACGCCGGTGGCGCCTGTGACCCCCATGCGTACGGTGCCGTCCGCTGCGGTGGTGGCCACCCCCAGCAGGATCAGCGGCATCTTGTTGTTCTGCGCGACTTGCTTGGTGCGCAGGCTGCGCAGTGTGGCATCACTGAACGACTGGATGAAGACCTTGCTCGTGGCGTTGTAGCCGTTGGCGGCCAGGGTCTTCAAGATGCCGTCTTCCATGGCGGGGTCGGCCTGCTTGGCCTCGGGGTAGATGCCCACTTCGCGGCCTGCGGTGCTGCTTTGCTTCTTGGCCAGGTCCACCACTTCCTGGAAGGTGGGTACGGCGAACGCATTGGCCGAGCTGGGCGTGAAGCCCGGATAGCTTGCCTTGCCCGTGCCGGTGGGCACCACGGTCAGTGTCTTGATTTCGGCGAGGGTGAAGTCCGACACCTTGTAGCCGCCGTTGCGCTGCGCGAACAGCGTGGCCACGTTGGTGGTGCGGTTCAGGGTGTCGTCGTGGATGGCGACCAGCGCGCCGTCTTTGGTGATCTGCAGGTCGGGTTCGATGAAGTCGGCCCCCATGCGGATGGCCAGCTCGTAGCCGCCCAGTGTGTGTTCGGGCAGATAGCCGCTGGCGCCACGGTGCGCGATGACCTGGGGTTGTGCAGGCGCATCGTCACTACCGCCACACCCGGCAAGCACCAGGGCAGACAGGCAGACGGCGGCGAAGGAGGACAAGGCTTTCATGGCAGCGGTTCCGTTTCTGAAAAGAGGCCGACTCTAGGGCGGCGCCATTGCAGCGGCGTGACATGGTGGCGCGGATATGCGCAGGACAGAAACGCAGGAGACACCGGGGCGACAGTGAACCCTGCGATACAAGAACCCATGCCGCATGCAAGTGCGGGTTCAGGTGCCTGGTGACGCCTTTGTCCGATGGGCAGCGAACCGTCAGGGCGGGAGCGAGGTCACCGCGCCATCCACCGGCAGCTCTTGCGTGCCCTTCGGGCAGGGCTGGTCGGTGTAGGTCGTGCGGCCGTCTTTCACACACTTGCGCGGTTGCGGCGCAGCGGGGGTTGAGGCTCCGTTGCGCGCGGGCTGCGCCTGAGCGGGCCGCTTGTCAGGCGGCAGGGTGTCGGGGCCCGGGCGGGTGATCTTTTTCCACATCTGTGCGGACCACGGCCCTGCCTGCGGCAGCCAGGCATCGCGCGTCCACCACGCAGCGGCGGCGGCAGCCACCACCACGATCGCAATGGCGGTGAGGACGGTGCGTTCAGTGCGGCTGCGCATACGGATGCGGTGAGAGCGCCTGCGAAACGTTGTCAGCGCGTGCGCTCGCGTGTCACGTTCACGTCGATGTCGCCAAACACGGTCACGCCGCTCGCGCTCTGGGGCTGCTGCTGGCTGGCCGGGTCGCTGGAGCGCGCAGAGCCCGTGGTGGTGCACCCGCCCAGCGCAGCGGCAACCGCGAGGGCCACCAGCGCGGTGCGGCAGACGCTGCCCGCCATCGACGCGGTAGGTGCCATGTTCAGCGGCTTCATCATTCGCCGCCCAGGTGGTTGCCCAGAATGCCGGCCAGCTCGAACATGCCCGCGCTGTTTTTGCCGAACACGGCGCGCAGCTTGTCGTCGGCCACGATGGTGCGCTTGTCCTTGGGGTCCTGCAGGTTGTGGGCCTTGATGTATTCCCACATCTTCTTCACGGCCTCGGGGCGGGCCACGGGCTCGTTGCCGATCACGGCGGCCAGGGCGGCGCTGGGGGCCTTGCCTGCGGCGGCCTTGCGCGGGGCTTTGGCGGCAGCGGTTTTGGTTGCGGCCTTCTTTGCAGGGGCTTTTTTGGCGGTAGCGCTAGTGGCTTTTGCCTTGGCTGCTATTGTTTTTGCGGCAGCTCCTGGGCGGGGTGGGAACTTGCTGGGCGCAAATTCAAAGTTGACCTTGCCTGCCTCCTTGTCCCACGCCAGGTGGGCCTTGAAGTTGCGGCGCGTGCGCATGCTCACGAACTTGTCGAGCAGGTCGGTCTTGCCGGTCTCCAGCAGCTTGTGCATCTGCTCGCGCTCCACGGGCTGCTGCAGGATGATCTTGCCGCTCTTGAAGGTGCAGCTGGGCGTGGGCTGGGCGGCGGTGGGCACGGCCTTGCTGCACACATAGTTGCTGCCATGCTCGTGCACTTCCGATCCGCAGATGGGGCAGGCACCCAGCGAGGCGTCTTCAAACTCCACCAGCTCGCCGGATTCCTCGGCGTTCTTGTCATCGCCAAAGTCGAATTCAAGCTTGTAGTTATGCGCCTCGTCGTCGTACTTGATGACGATCTCGGAGGTGAACGGCCAGCCCGCCTTGGAGCGGAAGCCCTCCAGTGGGCCGATCTTCTTGTCGCGCAGCAGCTGTTCGGCCTCGGCCGTTTCAAACGTGCGGCCGGCGGGCGACTTGCCAAAGCTGAAGCCGCAGCCTTCGCCGCCCGGCTTGCCCACGCAGGCATACCGGCGGTAGTTTTCCTTCACCACGCCGCCGCAGTTGGGGCAAGGGGATTCGAGCGTGGCGTAGTCGCCGGGGATGGTGTCGCGGTCGTATTCCTTGGCCTTCTTCACCATGCGCTCGGTCATGGCGGCAATCTCTTGCATGAAGGCTTCGCGGCTGAGCTGGCCCTTCTCCATCTGCGAGAGCTTGTACTCCCACTCGCCCGTGAGTTCGGCACGGCAGAGTTCTTCCACCTCCAGCCCGCGCAGCAGCGTCATGAGCTGGAAGGCCTTGGCCGTGGGGATGATCTCGCGGCCTTCGCGCAGCATGTACTTTTCAGTCAGCAAGCCTTCGATGATGGCCGCGCGCGTGGCAGGCGTGCCCAGGCCTTTTTCCTGCATGGCTTCGCGCAGCTCGTCGTCGTCGATCTGCTTGCCGGCGCTTTCCATGGCGCCGAGCAGCGTGGCTTCGGAGTAGCGGGCGGGCGGCTTGGTCTTGAGGCCCTTGGGATCGACCTGCAGCGTGTTGACCATTTCGCCGGGCTTCACCGGCACCAGGTTCTGGCCCTTGTCGCCGTCCTTGCCACCTTCGACTTCGTCAGCCGCTTCCTTGCCGTAGATGGCCAGCCAGCCCGGCTTGACCAGCACCTTGCCTTCGGTCTTGAAGCTGTGCGGGGCCACGGTGCTGATGCGGGTGGTGACGGTGTATTCGGCACTCGGGAAGAACACGGCCATAAAGCGGCGCACGACCAGGTCGTACAGCTTTTGCTCAGCCTCGCTCAGGCCCGATGGGGCTTGCGTGGTGGGGATGATGGCAAAGTGATCGCTGACCTTGCTGTTGTCGAAGATGCGTTTGGACGGGCGGATGTAGTTGTTGTTCAGCGCGGTGAGCGCGTGGGGCGCCAGGTGGCGCATGCCGCTGTCGGCCAGCATCTCAAACGTTTGCTTGGCCACGGGCAAATAGTCTTCGGGCAGCGCGCGCGAGTCGGTACGCGGGTAGGTCAGGGCCTTGTGGCGTTCGTACAGGCTTTGCGCCAGGGCGAGCGTGGTCTTGGCAGAAAAGCCGAACTTGCCGTTGGCCTCGCGCTGCAGGCTGGTCAGGTCGAACAGCAGGGGCGATGCCTGGGTGGTGGGCTTGCTCTCTTCGGTGACGGTGGCCTGTTTGCCGCGCACGGCGTTGGCAATGGCCTGCGCTTCAGCGGCCGACCATACGCGGTCGGCGCGGGCTTCCACGTCCTCGCCTTTTTTCCACTTGGGGTCGAACCACTTGGCGGGGTACTCGCCCGCCTGGGCGCCGAAGGTGGCGTGGATTTCCCAGTAGTCGCGGCTGATGAACTTGCGGATCTTTTCTTCGCGCTCCACCACCAGCGACAGCGTGGGCGTCTGCACCCGGCCCACGGTGGTCAAGAAAAAACCACCGTCGCGCGAGTTGAACGCCGTCATGGCGCGCGTGCCGTTGATGCCCACCAGCCAGTCGGCCTCAGACCGGCTGCGTGCAGCACTGGCCAGGCCCGCCATCTGCTGCTCGGAGCGCAGCGCATCAAAGCCGTCGCGGATGGCCTGGGGCGTCATGGACTGCAGCCACAAGCGCTTGACGGGCTTGCCCAGGGGCTTTGCGCCACCGGCGTACTGCTCGATCAGGCGGAAGATCAGTTCACCCTCGCGGCCCGCGTCACAGGCGTTGATGAGTTCGGTCACGTCCTTGCGCTTGGCCTGCTTGACCACCGCGTTCAGGCGGCTCTTGGTCTTGTCCACGGGCTTCAGGTCAAAGTACGGCGGGATCACGGGCAGGTGCGCAAAGCTCCACTTGCCGCGCTTGACGTCAAATTGCTCGGGGGCCTGGATCTCCACCAGGTGGCCCACGGCGCTGGTGACGACATAGCGGTCGTTCTCGAAGTGGTCTTCGTGCTTCTCGAACTTGCCCGCCACGGGGGTCAGTGCGCGCACGATGTCTTGCGCCACCGAGGGTTTTTCTGCAATTACCAGGGTCTTGGTCATTTTTTGGTTTCTCGCCAGTCTGGCTGTCCGGCATCCGGCCGGTCGCTTCTACAATCCGTTGCCTCACGCGTACACGCGCACGCGCATGTGTGCATATTCAAGTTAACAGAGTTTTTGCCATGCCCCGCACCGCACCGCCTGCAACCCCGACCCCTGCGCAGGGGCGTCGCATCCAGACCCGGCGCTCGGGCGTGCACGGCAAGGGCGTTTTTGCCGTGCAGGATATTGCAGAGGGCGAAGTCCTTGTCGAATACACGGGTGAAGTGATCGGCTGGCAGGAAGCGCAGGACCGGCACCCGCACGACCCTTTGCAGCCCAACCACACGTTCTACTTCCATGTGGATGAAGACCATGTGATCGATGCAAAGTTCGGCGGCAATTCGTCGCGCTGGATCAACCACAGCTGCAACCCCAACTGCTACGCGGACGAGCGCGACGGCCGCATTTTCATCACCGCGCTGCGCAACATCAAGGCGGGCGAAGAGCTGAACTACGACTACGGCCTGATCATCGAAGAGCGCTACACCCCCAAGCTCAAGGCCGAGTACCCCTGCTGGTGCGGTAGCCCCAACTGCCGGGGCACGCTGCTGGCGCCCAAGCGCGGCTGGGCACCGCCGGTGCCGCTGCCACCGTCCAAGCCGTCTTCTGCCAAGGCCAAGAAGGCCGCCAAGGCTCCCCAGAAGGCCAAGCCGCGAGGCCGCAGCCAGTGAGCGCCACCTCTCCGATCCGCTGGCCCGCCGAAGCCATCTGGGAAGCGGTATCCCCGCTGCTGCCGGGCTTTACGGTGGAGGTGCTGCCCACCATCGACTCCACCAACACCGAGCTGATGCGCCGTGCGCGCAACGGCCAGTGCGAGCCCACCCTGCTGGTGGCTGAGCAGCAGACCGCAGGGCGTGGGCGGCTGGGGCGGGTATGGCAAAGCGATGTGGGGGCTTCTCTGATGATGTCCTTGGGCTTGCCGCTGGCACCCAAGGATTGGTCGGGCCTGTCGCTCGCCGTGGGAGTGAGCGTGGCCGAGAGCCTGCAGCCCGTGCTGCCTGCGCTGGGGGCGGGGCAGCCCGCTCGCGTGGGGCTCAAGTGGCCCAACGACCTCTGGCTGGGCGGTGCGGCGGGCGACCGCAAGCTGGGCGGCATTCTGGTGGAGACCGCGAGTTTTGTGGCGCCCCAGGCCGTTGCCCCGCAGACGAACACCAGCACCGCGCGCTATGTGGTGGTAGGCATCGGCATCAACGTGCTGCCCCGTAGCCCCGAGGGCATGAGCATGCCCCCCGGCAGCCTGCAGGAGGTGGAATCGGGCCTGGACGCGCCCACCGCGCTGCAACGCATCGTGCCGCCGCTGGTGGCCATGCTGCAGTCGTTTGCGGGCTATGGCTTTGCGCCCATGCAGCCCCGCTTTGCGGCGCGCGACGTGCTGCAGGGCCGCGCCGTGACGCTGAGCGACGGCCACACGGGCACCGCGCATGGCGTGGGCGATGACGGGGCGCTGCTGGTGCACACGGCGGGTGGCATGCAGGCCATCACCAGCTCTGAAATCAGCGTGCGGCCGACAGCGGTGCCACCGGTGTGAGCCCGCTTTTCCTTCCGATGCGAGTGTTCTTGAAAGGCCGTGCCCCATGCTCCGTCTTGCCGTGATCGTGCTGCTCCTGGCCAACGCGGGCTATTACGCGTGGTCACAGGGCCTGCTGCGCCCGTTGGGCTACGCGCCGCAGGAGCAGTCGGAACCCCAGCGCATGAACCAGCAGATCCGGCCCGAGACGCTGCAGATCCTGAAGGTCAACCCCAGCAAGACCTCCTCCGCTGCGCCTCCCGGTTCCACGTCCACATCCCCCTCCCAGGCCACCGCCGCCAACGACTCCCCCGCCCCCCCCACCACACCGGCCGCCTCGGCCCCCGCAGACTCTGCGGAGTGCCTGCAGGCCGGCGTGTTTGACGACCGCCAGGCCGAGGCGCTGCGCACAGCGGCTGCCGGGTTGCCCGCCGGCAGCTGGACGCTGGAGCCCACGCCCATCCCAGGCCGCTGGATGGTCTACATGGGGCGGTTTGACGACATCGAAACCCTGGACCGCAAACGCGCCGAGCTGCGCGCCCGCAAGGTGGACCATGACCGCGCCGGGGGCACGCTCGAACTGGGCCTGTCGCTGGGCCGCTTTGCCTCCAAGGAGGCGGCCGAGCGCGAGCTGACCAACCTGGGCACCAAGGGCGTGCGCACCGCCCGTGTGATCCAGGAGCGTGCTGAAGCCCCCGGCTTCACGCTGCGCCTGCCTGCCGTGAACGACGCCTTGCGTGCCCAGCTGGATGTGCTGCGCACGGCCATGGCGGGCAAGACGCTGCGTGCCTGCGGCTGACGTCCCCTTTTGCACATTGCCACCATGAATGAAGAGCCAACGTCCATCCATTGCGGCGAGCACGGCGACGCCGCGCCCACCTACGTGTGTGGTCATCTGTGCCGCCACCCGGTGCAGCGCTGGTTTTGCGATGCACCCTCGCCAGACACCCCCTACCCGGACGCATGGTGCGCCAGCTGCAACGCCGAGTTGATGCGGCAGGGGGGTGAGTGGACCGAGCACAACACGCAATGCCTGGACCTTCAGATCCTGTGCCACCACTGCTACCAGGACGCCATGGCGCGCAGTGTGGAGGCGCTGGATGGCGACACCCAAGCCGCCTGGATCGAGGCGGTGGCGCAGGGCCACCACGCGCTGCGGGACAAGCAGCGCGCGCTGGAGCAGGACTACGGCATCGCCAGCTTTGAGCGCTGGGACTACGACCAGTCCGCCGGCACCTTGACCTTTTCGGCCGGTGGGGTGCCCCGGGTGGTGGCCGACATCGAGTTCATCGGATCGGTGTCGGAAGCCAGCGGCACCTGGCTGTGGGCCTGGGCCAATTTCCACAACGAAGCCCCGGTGGTGTCGCGCGTCGCGGCCGTGCGGGAGTGGGGCGAGGCCCAGGGCTTTCTGCACCTCACGGTGCCGCTGTGGAAGGGCGATGCCATCGATGGCTGGGAGCTGTCGGGCGTGGCCGCGCAGGTGCTGGGCGCCCAGGGGGTGTACCGCGTGCCGATGGAGCGGGGCTTTTTGTACATGGCCCTGATGTCGGTGCAGCGCGTGGCGTGAGCACGGTTGCTGTGCCCACCCGGGTGCAGCGCTATGGCAGCGGTATGGCGCGCGTCTCGCCCTGCCGCAGGAGCCAGACGCGGTCCAGCGGCAGGCCCCGCTGCGCCAGTGCGGCGACCAGGTCGCGCGGTGGGTGGTCGAAGGCCTCCTGCGTCAGCATGAACGTGCCCCAGTGCACGCCCATGGCCTGCCGGGCCTCCACATCCAGCATCAGCTGCACGGCGTCTTCCGGGTTCACGTGCATGGGCTTCATGAAGTCGCGGGGCAGGTAGGCGCCGATGGGCAGGGCCAGAAAGTCCACCGGCCCCAGGCGCTGGCGGATGGCCTTGAAGTCTTCGCTGTAGCCCGTGTCGCCCGGGAACAGAAAGCGCCAGGGCGCCGCCGCCTGCGGGCGCGCCCATTCCAGCAGGTACCCGCCCCACAGCGAGGCATTGGTATCCCACGGGGTGCGGCGGCTCCAGTGCTGCGACGGTGTGAACACCACGCGCACGCCGGGCGCGATGTCGGTGTGCTCCCACCAGTTCAGCGCGGTGACGGGGCCCATGCCCCGCTGGATGAACCAGTCGGCCAGCCCCAGCGGCACCACAAAGCGGGGCGACTGGCCCGCGTCGCGCAGCCGGCGCAAGGTGCCGTAGCACAGGTGGTCGTAGTGGTTGTGCGAGATCAGCACCACGTCGATGGGCGGCAGGTCCTCGGGCGCCAGGGGAGCGGGCACACGGCGCGGGGCGCCGAAGCGGCCCAGGGGGCCCGCAAAATCGCGCAGCGTGGGGTCGATCAGCACGTTGAGGCCCGCCACCTGCAGCAGCATGGAGACATGGCCCAGCCAGGTGATCACGGGTGCCTGCTGGCGCTGCGCCAGGCGGGCTGGGTCCACGGGCTGCGTCCACTGACGGGCAAAAGCCTCGTAGCCACCCGCCGGTTCGCTGCGCGGCTTGAAGTCGCCGCGCAGAGAGCGCCAGACCATTTCGTACCAGGGGAAGTTGCCGATCACCACGTCAGGGTGCGTGTTGGCAAAGCGGCGGGGCGGTGAGGTCATGGGGGCTGCGTCCGTGCAAAAAAGATCGGGCCAAGCGACGAGGCCGCATGATGCCGGATGCCCGGTGCGGCGGCGGATTGCCGGCGCATCAACCCTGCGGCGTGCCGGCCTTGTCTTCTGCCACAGGGTCAGCTGCCCGCCACCACGTCCCGCGCCGCAAACCGCACGCTGAAGCGCGCGCCGGGCGGGGTCTGCCCAGGGCGCGCGTCTTCGAGCGTGACCTCGGCATCGTGCTTGCTGGCAATCTCCAGCACGATGGGCAGGCCCAGCCCGGAGCCGTCGGCCTCGCTGCCCAGGGCGCGGTAGAACGGCTGGAACACCAGCTCGCGCTCGGCCTCGGGCACGCCGGGGCCGGAGTCCTCGACCTGCAGCAGCAGCACATGGCCAAAGGTGTCGGCCAGCACGCGGGCGGTGACCACGCCGGGCTTGTCGGGCGTGGAGGGGGTGTAGTTGATGGCGTTGTCCACCAGGTTGCGCACCAGCTCCTTGAGCAGCGTGGGGTTGCCGTCGATCAGCACGCCCGGCGATCCGGGCTCGGCGCCGTCGTAGCCCAGGTCGATGTGCTTGTCGAGCGCGCGGGGCACCGAGTCGCGCACCACCTCGATCACCAGGCGCGCCAGGTCACACGGCTGGCGGGCAATGCCCACGCCGCTGCCCTCGGCCCGCGCCAAGGCCAGCAGCTGGTTGACGGTGTGTGTGGCGCGGATGCTGGAGCGGCCGATCTGCTGCAGCGAGCGCTTGAGTTCTTCGGTGCTGGTGCCTTCGCGCTGGGCCAGGTCGGCCTGCATGCGCAGGCCCGCCAGCGGGGTCTTGAGCTGGTGGGCGGCGTCGGCCAGAAAGCGCTTTTGGGTGGCGAGCGAATCGTTCAGGCGCGTGAGCAAGTCGTTCACGGACGACACCAGCGGCGCCACTTCGAGCGGCACGGTGCGGTCGTCCAGGGGCGAGAGGTCGTCGGGGTTGCGCGCGCGGATGCGCTGCTCCAGCTGGTTGAGCGGCTGGATGCCCCGCGCCAGCGCCAGCCACACCAGCAGCACCGCCAGCGGCAGGATGACGAACTGCGGCAGCATCACGCCCTTGATGATTTCTGTGGCCAGCACGCTGCGCTTTTCGCGCGTCTCGGCCACCTGGACCAGCGCCAACGGCGTGTCTTTCAGCGGCAGGCGCACCCAGATGTAGGCCACGCGGATGTCAATGCCGCGCATCTCGGCATCGCGCAGGCGCACCTCGCCGGACAGGGGCACCTCGTCGCTCGGGGGCTCGGGCAGTTCGCGCTCGCCCGAGAGGAATTCGCCGCCCGGGCCGATGACCTGGTAGTACACGATGTCGGAGTCGTCGGCCCGCAGGATCTCGCTGGCGGGCTGGGGCAGGTTGAACTGGGCCTTGTCGCCCACCACGCTCACCAGTTGGGCGAGGGCGTGGGCGTTGTACTCCAGCGCGCGGTCAAACGGCTTGTTGGCCAGGCCCTGCGCCACCAGCCAGGTCAGCGCCAGGCTCACCGGCCACAGCAGCAGCAGCGGCGTGAGCATCCAGTCGAGGATTTCGCCGAACAGGGAGCGCTGCTCGCGCTGGAAGATCTTCACAGCGCCCGCCGTGGCATTTTTGAAGCCAAAACACCCGATAGCGCTAGATTCATATGCACGAGCAGCTATCGTTTTGATAGTTAACTGGGGATCTTCTCAAGGCAGTAGCCCAGGCCGCGAACGGTGGCAATGCGGATGGGCCCGCCCTCGATCTTCTTGCGCAGGCGGTGGATGTAGACCTCGATGGCGTTGTTGCTCACCTCTTCGCCCCACTCGCACAGGCGCTCCACCAGCTGCTCCTTGCTCACCAGGCGGCCGGCGCGCTGCAGCAGCACCTCCAGCAGGCCCAGCTCGCGGGCCGACAGCTCGATCATCTTGCCGTCGATGGTGGCCACGCGGCCGGCCTGGTCGTACACCAGCGGGCCGTGCTTGATGGCGCTGCTGGTGCCGCCCATGCCCCGGCGCGTGAGGGCGCGCACGCGGGCTTCCAGCTCCTGCAGGCTGAAGGGCTTGGCCATGTAGTCGTCGGCACCAAAGTCCAGGCCCTTCACGCGCTCTTCCACGCTGTCGGCGGCGGTGAGGATCAGCACCGGCAGGGCGGAACCCCGGCCGCGCAGCTTTTTGAGCACTTCCAGCCCATGCATCTTGGGCAGGCCCAGGTCCAGAATGAGCAGGTCGAACTCGTTGTTGGTCATGAGCGCCGCGTCGGCCTCGCTGCCGCTGGCGACATGGTCCACCACGGCGCCCGAGGCACGCAGCGTGCGCAGCAGGCCATCGGCCAGCACCTGGTCGTCTTCGGCAATGAGGATGCGCATGCGGACTGTCTCCTTGGGTGGTGCGGCCCGTGGGCGGGCCTGTGTCGTCATTGTCTGCCTGTGCGAGGATTTTAGGGTGCCCAAAGACGCCGGCTCCTGTTCCGGCGCCTTTGGCTGGCTGCAAGCTGGGGCACGGAAAATGGCGGCCATGCACATCCTGCTCATCGAAGACGACCTGGACCTGGGCCAGGCCCTGCTGCAAGCCCTGCAGCAGGGCGGCTTCACGGTGCAATGGCTGCGCAGCGTGGCCGCCACGCCGCCCCTGCCCGACGCCAACGAGGTCGCCGCCGTGCTGCTGGACCTGACCCTGCCCGACGGCCAGGGCATGGCGCTGCTGCGCCGCTGGCGCCGCGCGGGCCTCAGCCTGCCGGTGATCGTGATCACGGCCCGCACCGCCTTGCAGGACCGGCTTGACGGCCTGGATGGCGGTGCCGACGACTACGTGCTCAAGCCCTTCGACGTGCCCGAGCTGCTGTCGCGCTTGCACGCCGTGTTGCGGCGCAGTGCGCGCCAGGCCAGCGAGGAGTGGACGCTGGGCGCGCTGCGCCTGGCGCCCCAGCGGCACGAGGCCTGGGTGGGCGACGAGCCCCTGGCGCTGTCGCCGCGCGAGTTCCGGCTGCTGGTGGAGCTGGCGCGCGAACCCGGCAAGGTGGTGGCCAAGAACGTGCTCGCCCAGCGTCTCGAACCCCTGGGCGACGCGCTGGACGCCGCCACGCTGGAGGTGCATGTCTCCAACCTGCGCAAGAAGATCGGCGCAGAGCGCGTGGTCACGGTGCGTGGCGTGGGCTACCGGCTGCAGCCATGACACCACCGACCGAAAACCCCGCGCGCCCACGCGGCTGGTGGGGCCCGAGCCTCATGCGCCGCACCCTGCTGGCGCTGCTCGCGGCCATGGCGTTGGTGTGGCTGGTGCTGCTGGGTCAGGCGGCCATCACCCACTACCGCGCCATGGACACCAACCCCGGCGTGCGCCAGCTCGCGCAGGGGCTGGCAGGGGCGCTGGCCACCCTGGACCAGCCCGCCGAGGCCCGCGCGCTGGTGCACGGCATGGCCCACACCCTCAACGCCATGCGCGCCGATGTGGATCTGCTGCAGGGCACCTTGGTGCTGCTGCAGCTGCAGGACCGCACAGGCCAGCTGCTGCACAGCAGCACGGCTGGTGTGCACGCGGTGGTGCTGGCTGGCGACGCAGGCCATGCCGCGATGGACGTGGCCGGCACACCCCATTGGGTGGCGTGGGAAAGCACGGGCCCTTGGTGCGTGGTGGTGGCCGAGCCCCGCCTGGCCGATGCGCGGCTGCTGGGCATCATGGGCGAAGACCTGGCGGCGTCGGTGCTGCTGGCGCTGCCGCTGGTGGGCCTGCCGCTGTGGTTGGCCGTGCGCACGGGGCTGCGCCCGCTGGCGCGGCTGGATGCCCAGATCGCCGCGCGCTCGGCCCACGACCTGCGGCCGCTGCAGCACCTGCCGCCCCAGCGCGAACTGCGCGGCCTGGCCCAGTCGTTCGACCAGCTGCTGGCCCGCCTGCGCGCCCACCTGGCGCGCGAAAAGGCGCTGGTGCATGACGCTGCCCACGAGCTGCGCACGCCCATGGCCGTCATCGCCACCCAGGCCCATGTGCTGGCGCAAGCCCCCGAAGGCCCCGCACGCGCGCAGGCCAGCGAGGCGCTGACGCGCGCCGTGCAGCGCGCCGCGCATCTGAGCGAACAGCTGCTCACGCTGGCAGCGCTGGAAGAAGCCCCCGTGCTGCACCCCACCGCGCCCCAGGACCTGATGGCGCTGCTGCAGGACTGCCTGGCCGAGCGCGCGGGCTGGGCCGAGGGTCTGGGCGTGGAGCTGTCGCTGGACGGCCCGGACACCCTGGAACTGCCGTTGGACCGCCAGCTGCTCTGGTCCGCCATGGGCAATGTGCTGGACAACGCGCTCAAGCACGGCTGCGGCCCCGGTGCGGGGCGCGAGGTGCAGTTGCGGGTGTGGCAGGAGGGCGGCGACGTGGTGGTGTGGATTGCCGACGACGGTCCGGGCATAGCGGCCGGCGAGCAGGACCGGGTGTTCGAGCGCTTCTGGCGCTCGCCACGCGCGCGCAGCAGCGGATCGGGCCTGGGGCTCACCATTGCACAGCAGGCCATCGGCCACCTGGGCGGGCAGGTCCGCCTGGGGCCGGGGCTGCACGGGCGGGGCGTGGGCTTCACGCTGCGGTGGCCGGTGGCGGGCTGACAACCCGTACCCGGCAGCCGTCATTCCCCACACAGATCTTTGGGTTTGCCCAAGGTTGGCGTTTCAACAATCCCGGCATCTTCTTCACTTCACGAGATGCCATGAACCCTATCCGCCTTGTTACCCCGTCCACGGCGCGCAGCGCCCCCCTTCTCTCGCGGCGCCACTGGCTGGCCGCCGCAGGCCTGTCCACGCTAGGCGGCGTGCTCACCGCCTGCGGCGGTGGCGACGACGACGGCCCCCGGGAAGCCCACAAGCGGGTGCAGACCCTGGCCCAAGGGCTGGTGAAGCAGGGGGTGGTGGGCGCCGCAGCCGGGTGGGCGGACCCGCTCCAGGTCCGCACAGCCGTCGCGGGGCTGCGCCGCCTGGGCGGCAATGCGCCCCTGGCCACGGGCGACCTGATGGCCATCGGCTCCAACACCAAGGCCATGACGGCCTGCGCGGCCGCGAGCGTGGTGGACCAGGGCCTGCTGCGCTGGGACAGCACACTGGCCCAGACGTTGCCCGAGCTGGCGCAGAGCGCCCTGCTCGCCTACCAGCAGATCACGCTGCGCGACCTGCTGGACCACCGCGCCGGGGTGATGGGTTTTTCAGCCATCGAAGACGTGGACCTGTTCGTGAATGCAGTGGGCCCCGAGGTGCTGGCGCGCTGGCAGCAACCTGCGCAGGCGGAGGCGTTCTTCCTGCAGTGGCTGCTGCGCCAGCCGCCCGTTCGCGGGACAGGCGCGGACCCCGGCTTTGCCTACTCCAACGCAGGCTATGCGCTGGCGGCCCGCATGCTGCGCGCGGCCACGGGCCTGGAGTGGGCGGATCTGCTGCGCCAGCGTGTGGCCCAGCCCCTGGGCCTGTCGCTCTTTGTGGGAGAGCCGATGCGTGCCGGGAGCCAGCAGCCCGCCGGGCATGAAATCCTGGACGGGCGGCTGCAGCCCCTGCCGCTGGCCGAGGCGCCGGAACGTGTGTGGCTGGAGGTCTTGGACCCGGCAGGCGCCGTGAGCCTGACGGTGGACGAGGACGCACGGTGGCTGCAGTGGCATCTGCGGGCATTGCGCGGCGACGCCACCCCCTTGCCGCGAAGCTACGTGAAGGGTCTGCAGGACCTGGGGCACGCCCCCGCAGGCCGCTATGGCCTGGGTTGGCTGGTGCATGCGGCGCATGGCACGGGCTGGTTGCTACACAACGGCCAGGACGCGGGCTTTCAGGCCATGTCGGTGGTCGCACTCGATGGTTCGCGCGCGGGCCTGGCCCACAGCAACATCGCCACGGCAGAGAGCATGGGCCTGCTCTACGAGGGGGTCGCCACGCTGGTGGCCTGAGCCCCCCGGGCCCGCGCCGGGTGCTCAGCGCGGGTCGTGCGCCAGCAGCTTGTGCACCAGGGCTTGCAGGTCGGCCTGCAGGCGGGCCATGCCCTCGGGGTGCTGGGCGAGCGTCTGCTCGTCCATGTAGAGCTTGCGGTTGATCTCGACCTGGATGCTGTGGCGGTGCTGCGCGGGGTTGCCGTAGCGGCGCACCAGCTCCACGCCCTTGTAGGGGTGGTTGTATTCGACGCTGTAGCCGCACGCGCGCAGGTGCTCGCAGATCAGCGCCGACAGCGCCGGGCTGGCGGTGGTGCCGTCCCGATCGCCCACTACGAAGTCGGCATGCTCCAGCCCCGGAAACTCGGTGGCAAAGCGCCCGGCCACAGCGGGCATGGAGTGGCAGTTGAGGTGGATGCTGTAGCCATGGCGCGCGTGGGCGGCATCGATGGCTTGTGCCACGGCGGCGTGGTACGGGCGCCAGCAGCGGTCAATGCGCGCGCGCACCTCGGCCACGGTGAGCTGGCGCTGGTAGATGGGCTCGCCCTGGTCGGTGAACTTCCAGATCAGCCCCTTGCCCAGCCGCACCTTGCTGAGCACCTTGGGGTCGGTGGAGATGGGGTCGGGCCATTCGCCGTCGAGCAGGCTGGTGTCCAGCTCGGTGGTGTCGCGGTTGGCGTCCAGGTAGATGCGGGGGAAATGGGCCTCGACCCAGGCCACGCCGAGCGCGGGGGCAAAGGCGTAGATCTTTTCGACGTGCGTGTCTTCGGCCCGGCGCAGCGTGGCCAGGTCGAGGGCGGAGCCAAAGTCGTCGGGGTACTGGGTGCCGCTGTGGGGGGAGTCGAGCACCAGCGGGGTGCTGCCGGGCACCGCAGTGACGGTGGTGGCGGTGGAGGGTTGAGTGGCAAGCCCCGGCGAGCCGGTGACGCCGGGCTGGGCTTGCTCGAAGCGGTGGTGGATCAGTTTCAAAGCTGCATGCATAGGCAGAGTGTGCGCAAAGGAGGGCGGCCGGCCTAGCCGCCCAGACCGGGATGTGACTATGGTTATCCCTGAGACCTTGAGCAGGCCCGGGAAGCAGGCTTGCCTGCGCCGTCTCACCATCCCAGCTGTGGCCGTCCCCGGGGCTCAGGGCCCGGGGGAAGTCAGGTCAGTCGAGCACCACCTTGGCGTAGGCCGCCACGCGTTTCATCTTGTCGATCTCGCTGGCGATCTGGGCCGTGAACTCCTTGGGTGTGGTGCCGGAGGGGTAGAGGCCCTGGCCTGCAAGTCGCTCGCGCACGGCGGGCTCCTTCAGGGCCTGGGCGACGGCCTGCTGGATGCGCTCTGCCGCCGCAGCAGGCGTGCCTGCCGGGGCCACCAGGCCAAACCATGAAGGCTCGTTGGCTTGCTTGTAGCCCAGTTCGGCGTAGGTGGGCACATCGGGCAGCACGTCCAGGCGCTCGGGCCACGACACCGCCAGCGCCTTGAGCTTGCCCGATTTGACGTGCGGGAGCGACGAAGCCACCTGGTCAAAGTACACCGCCACCTGGCCCGCCAGCACGTCGTTGATGGCCGGGCCTGCACCACGGTAGGGGATATGCACCATGGAGGTGCCGGTGCTGCTCTTGAACAGCTCGCCCCACATGTGGCCGATGGTGCCGTTGCCGGGGGTGGCGTAGGACACCTTGCCGGGGTTGGCCTTGAGGTACTTCACCAGCTCCGCAAAATCCTTGACGGGCACCACAGCCGGATTGATCACGATGACGCCCGGGGCCTTGACGATCTCGGTCACGCCGATGAAGTCCTTGGTCGGGTGGTAGGGCAGCTTGGTGTACACGGCGGGGTTCACGCCGTGGGTGGACAGCGTGGCCACGCCCAGGGTGAGGCCGTCTGCCGGCGCGCGGGCGACTTCGGCCATGCCGATGGAGCCGCCGGCGCCGCCCCGGTTTTCCAGCACCACGGGCTGCTTGAGGATGCGCGCCAGCGACTCTTGCAGGCTGCGGGCCGTGATGTCCGTGGCGCCCCCGGGCGGGAACGGAACGATGATTCGCAGGGGCTTGCCCTCTTGCGCCAAAGACATTCCGGGAGCGAAAGATACGGCGGCCAGCGCTGAGAGCAGATGACGGCGTTGCATGGGCATTTCTCCTGTGAGTTGCATTGAGGTTAAAGGATTCAATGCGCTCTACCAAGCAATGGATATGCCTGATAACATTCCCATTTGGAATGATTTGATTACTTACTATGTCATCCCTTCGTCGCCTCTCACCGCCCGTTCACCTGCTGCGGGCTTTTTCCACGGTGACGCGGTTCGGAGGGGTGTCCCGCGCGGCCGAGGCCCTGCACCTCACCCAAAGCGCGGTCAGCAAACAGGTCAAGGAACTGGAGACCTGGGTGGGCGTGCCGCTGTTCGAGCGCAGCCGCAAGCGCCTGGCGCTGACCCCCGCCGGCGAGCGCTACGAAAAAGCCGTGCGCGGCGTGCTGGCGCAGCTGGAGGCGGCCACGCTGGAGCTGATCACCAGCGACGACGGCGGCGGCGCGCT